>Ga0208783_10001934_pt1 | contig 12068 bp, 23 predicted proteins | sample DEB19_08_DNA_2_FD_184529 | JGI IMG/M metagenome (GOLD analysis project Ga0208783, IMG submission 184529) | Aqueous microbial communities from the Delaware River and Bay under freshwater to marine salinity gradient to study organic matter... | ecosystem: Environmental > Aquatic > Marine >... | reverse complement strand
AAGTCGCGGAGTGGATCTTTGGCCATGGCCCCCATACTAGCAGGTCACACCGTGACGGTGTAGACGACGCCTTCGGTCGGGTAGATGCAAGCGACGTCGTAGTCAGCAGAGGCCGCGAGGTTCATGGCCTTGTTGTTGCGGTCGTCCCACATTTCGACGATGAGGTCGGACTTCCACGCCATCCCGATGGCGCGGCCGCTGAAGACCATGTTCTGGTACTTCGCGGGCGTGCCCGTCGACTCGATGCACGTGCTGAAGCCGAGGCGAACGCCAGCCACGAGGTCGTAGGTGCCGGTCACGGCAGCCGAGGCACCCGCCGCGCCGCGGATCGACGCCGAGAGGATCGCGCCCGACGAGTCGAGCAGCAGGTCATCCCACGCCGAGGTGTGCATGGCCGCGCGCACGAAGTCGAGTTGATCGCGAGCCGCCGCACGCACCGTGGCCGCAGCCGCGAGCAGTTTGGCGAGAGACGCGCCCGTGTCGCCTTCGTCAACGGTGGTGCCGCTGAAGTTGGCACGTTCGGCCGCGCAGTCGGCGTCGATCTTGACCGCGATGGCCTTGCCGACCTGCTCGCCGTAGACCGCGAAGACGTCGAACGAGTTGCGACGGCGCGCTCTGTCGGTGAACGACATGGCGACGTCGATTTCGTACGGCGTGAACGACACCTTGGCCACGGTGTCAGCCGTGAACGTGCGGGCAGACGCTTCGGTGTAGGTCGCGGCAGCCACCGCGCCGACCTTGATGGCGTCGTAGACGCTGCCGGGGCCGGTGAACGGGATTTCGGTGATGCCGAGCGCGCGGAACACGCGCGCCGCTTCGGCCGCCGCGTAGACCTGACCCTTGATGGTCGGGAGCGCGTTGGCGAGCGTCGAGACGGTCATTTCGTTTGCCATTGTGATTTCTCCTCAAGCGGTCGCGGACTAGCCGCGCACCGCGATCTTTCCTGACATGACCTGCATGGCGAACGCCTGCCGCGCGTTGGAATCGTTGCCGAATGACAACATCTTCGCGTTTAGTTCGGCTTGCGTCATCGTCGTGCTGGCCGTTGCCGTCGGCGATGCCGACGAGGTGCCACCGCCACCGCTACGGTTCGACGCTTGCAGCAGCCACTTGTTTTGCTGCACGTACGTCTTCGCGTAGTCGTCGACGGACACCATGCCCACCGCCGGATCGTCTCGGAAGTAGCGGTTGTCCTCGCCCACCTTGAGGTCGGGTCGAAGAATCCGCACCACCGCTTCGGGGTCGGTCACCCCGAGGCCAGCCACGACCTGCCGCAAGTGCGATTCGCGCTCGGCTTCACGCTTGGCGTTTTCCGTCGCGCGCAGTTGCCCTTGCATGGTCTCGAGCGCCTTCTGCATGGCCGCCAGTTGATCGCTCGGCTTCGTGGGCGCGTGTGCGCTTTCGTCTGCCGGGGCGGTCGTCTGGAAGCGTTGCGTGAGCCGTTCCTCGAGCCGTTTGGTGTGGTTGGTGATCGCCGGGTTCAGCATCTTGGGCAAGATCCGCTCGAGCGCCGCGGCCACAGCGGCCTCGGTCTTCGCGTCGAACGTTTCTTGGGCGTTCCCAGTCGGCTGTGCCTGCTGCGCTTGCGCGCTGTCGCCGGTAGGTTCGGCGTGTGACTCGTTGGTCATGTGCTCTCAGTATGTCCACCCATGGAATACCTAGATCATCTCGGGCTCGTCGCCGTCGTTGTAGTCGGCCGCGGCAAGTTCCTGTTGGATCGTTTGCGCGGTCGCCGTGTCGAGGTTGCCGGGGAGTTGCCCGGCGACGTAGGACGCCCACGTGCGCCGCCACGTCGGGCTCTTGACGCGGTCGTAGACGGCGTCGCCGACGTCTGCGATGCGGTCGACGGCCATCATGTCGAAAGACTTCGTGCGCGTGATGGTGCCCTCGAAGGCGCGCGCCTCGAGGGTGTACGAGGTCGACGAGACGTAGCGCGTCACGACCTCGTGAAGTTCGCGGTCGGCGGTGTCGAGGCTGTCCGTCAGCCGAGAGAGCGTCGGCTGCTCGGCGGTCGAGAATGACCACGCCATGGAGACGCCGGAGCGCGTCGAGCCACCGCCGGACTGGAGCACGCTATTGGGGTCGATGCCCGCAAGGTTGAAGCCCTGCCGGATGGCCGAGTCAATCAGTTCCTCGCGGATCTGCATGCCCGTCGCGTCGAGCGCGAGGTACTTGGCGTCGGCGTCGTTCTCGGCGGGCAGTTTGATGATGTGCGACGTGTCGGCGGCGATCTCTTCGAGGTCTTGGTTGACCTTGAGCACGAGTTGAGGCGAGCCGTGCAGGTAAGACGCAAAGGCTTGGTCGGAGTCGAAGCACAGTTTGCGCAGGTCGGCCCGGCTGATTTCGTCGATGTACGACTTGGCGTGCATTGCGTCGAGTTTATGCGCATACAGCGGCACGACGGGCACGACGCCGAGCGCGTGCTGCCATTCGGTGGTGAGCACTGGCGCGCGGCCGTGCTTCTCGTCTTCGAGCGTGATGCGGTATTCGCGGCCCATGTCGCGGTCGAGCACACGCCAGAGTTTGACGGGCGACGACGGCGCGAGCGGCCCGGCCTGCTCGTGGACGACGCGCCGGAGCACGATCCATTCGAGGCGGCCAGCGCGGTCGGTCTGCCAGTTGAGCGCCTCTTCGGCTTTCCAGATCTCGGCGAACGGCAGCGGCTCGGCCGCGCGCGAAGGCGCGGGCTCGAGTAGCCGCGGCTTGTCGACGACGATCAGCGCGAGCCCCATGGCGAGCGCCTCGACGAGAGCCTCACCGAAGAGTTTGTCGATGCCCTTCGAGGCGCCATCGGAGGCGGCGTCGAACGCGGCGAGTTCGTCGGCGTAGGTGCCGAGGTAGGTGCGATTCGGCGCGGACCGGGTCAGCGCGCCCGAGATGCGGTTGATGGCCGGGCCTGAGTAGCCGAGGGACTGCGTCAGCCGGAGGCGCTGCGCGTACGAGCGGTCGGATTCGTACTCACCCTGCGGCAGCCACGGTTTCTTCTGATCGTCTGCGTCGAGGCCCTGCGTGAAGGCACGGTAGCGCAGCCATCGGTGCACCTGCGCCTGATACACCGGGTGCTTTTGGTCGAGCAGTTTCTGGAAGTCGTTCATGTCATTCCATAGCGGGGCTGCGCGCGGAAAGCGCTAGGGCCATGATGCCTCATTAGCCAATACCCTAGCGCATCGGAGGCATGCGTGAGCGCGGCGTCGCGCTTGTCGAGGGAGCCGGCGTCGTCCCACTTGACGCGCTCGAGGTCTTCGACGAGTCGACGACACGACGGGTCGACGGCGACGCGGTCGCGGCCCAGCAGCCAGTTCACGCTGTTGACGCGGTCGACCTGCCGCGGGTTCGACGCGAGCACGTCGAGCCGTGCGCCGAGCGGCCGCAGCGCGTCGATGAGAATGGCGTAGGTGGTCTTGCCCGTCTGCACGTTGCGCGCGGATCCGGCGGCGTCGCCGTAGACGGTGACGCCCGCGGCGTGGCCGCGGTAGCGGTCGACGAGCAGCCGGGCTATGTCCTCGATGGAGGCGTTGTCGAGCACGTGTTCGGCGACGACGCGCAGGTGCCCGGCGATCTCCTGCCCGACGACGCAGCACAGCGGCGTGACGTTGAAGTCGAAGGCCAGCGCGAGCCGCTCGCCGGGCTCGATGGCGCACGGCCGGACGTGGCGGCCGCGGTCGAAGGCGGTGTAGGCGCGGGTGCCGTCGAGGCTGACGAACTCGCCGCCGAGTTCCTGCGCTAGCATGCGCTCGCTGTAGGCGGCCTCGAGCGCGGTGAAGTAGTCGGCGCTGAGGTGCGTGTTGTCTCGGCTGGTCGCGCGAATGAGGCGGCAGTCGGGGTTGGCGTCTGAGACGTGGCGCTTCCAGACGTGGTCGTAGCCGTTCGGCGTCGTCGTCCACAGGTAGCGCGGTCGGTCGACCTTGCGGCAGCGCATGCGGCCGAGCACGACGTTGACGGCGTCGGTCGAGGCGTCGCGGACTTCGTCGGCCCACCACGACCCGAACTCGGCACCGCGGAGCATGTTGTAGTTCTCGGTCGAGCGCACGCGAATAAGCGCGCGCTGCGGGCCGACGTAGAGGTCACCGTCGCGCTTGTGCCAGTCAAAGTCGATGCCGAAATCCTCGGCCGCGTTGAACAGTTGCGGCATCACGGCGTCTTTGAGTTGCGCGTAAGAGTTGGCCGTCGCTAGGTGTATCGACGTGGCGTAGGTGAGCGCGCGCACCATGAGCCACCGAGCGCCGAACCAAGTCTTCCCGCCACCAAGGCCGGTGACCATGGCGACGTAGGGCTCGGCGGCCGTCATGGCCTGCCACTGGTGCGGCAGCAGGTTGAGCCGAACGGTCACGCCTTCGGAGGCGCCTGTTGGATGATGATAGTGGGCGCGGCCGCCGCGGGCTTGTCGGCTTCGCCGGGGTCGGGCAGTCCTTGAGAGGCTCGCCGGATCTCGGGGTCGAGCCTGTCGGTGAGCCAGCGCAGCGTGGCAAGGTCGCCGGACTGTATGGCGGCGACGCGGGCGAGCCTGAGCATTTCGAGGCTGCTAGCGGCTCTCGCGCGCGCGCACGAGGCGCAAAAGTCGGGGTCGTCCTGCTGCCATTTCTGCGCCGTTCGCGCGGCGATCCCGGCCAACATACAGGCAGAGTCGAACGTCGCTAGCGGCTCTCGAAGGTTCTTGATTATCTGCGCCTTCGAGGCGGCGTTCGGGTCATTCTTGGGCTTTTTGACTCGGCCTCCCATCGGGCGGCATTGTCTCGGATTCGGCGATGGCGCGCAAGAAGGTATCGACGGACGTGGCAACGAATCCGACACCGCCGCACGCATTCAGCGCGTCGAGGAACGCGCGCTGCTCCGGCGTCGGATATTCGCCGGGCACCTTGACTTCGACAGCAAGGAACCGCCCATCCTTGAGGAAGCCGACGATGTCCGGCGTGCCCTTCGGCGCGCCTTGAACGATGCTTCCCGCGAACGACTTGAAGGTGCCCGAGTTGACGCGGAACACGTGCCCGACGGCCGGGCAGCGCCGCGCGGCCTTGACGATGGCGGCTTGGATGTCGGCTTCGCGGAGCGTTCGGGCGTTCGGCATGCCGGAAGCGTAGCCGAACGGCGAAGCCCACAGAACGCCATTAGAGCCATCGAGGCCCCCGGTTGGTGTGATCGGACGTCAAGCACCCTCCGAGCGTCCCTGAAGCCGTCCTGAAGCCGCCGCGGCCCTATCCCGCAGCCTTCGGACGGTCGACGTCACCTCGGAGGCCGAATATCGGTCGGCCTGCTCGGTCACCGACGGCAGCGTGGCGGTCGGGTCGACGGCGAGCCCGGCTTCGCGCCGGAGCCGGCCAACGGCCCCGACGACCGCCGCGGTCGGGTTTCGCATCTCGGTTTCGGTCTTGAGCAGCAGGTCGACGGCCGCTCGGAGTTCGTCGTGGCCGTAGCCGGTCAGCGGCTTGGCCCACGCGGCGATGGTCAGCGCGTCTTGGGCGATTCCGAACGCTCGGCACAGCATGCCGACGGCAGCGTAGGCGTCCATCAGATCGTCTTCCTTCCGAGCAGTCGGCCGACGGGCAGCGCTGCTCCGATTTCGCGGGCCTCGGCGACGGCGTCGGCCGTTCGCAACGTCTTCGGGTCGACGCGGCCACGCTGGCCGACGTCGTACGCGCCGATCTCGACTTTGGCGAAGTTGTCGGGCTTCAGCAGCCAGCCAAGCGACGCCGTGAACCGCTGCTTCCCGTTCAGGGCGGGGCTCTCGACGACCCGGCGGGCGAGCGCCTGCCAGTCGACGTCGGGGCGGTCGACGTCGGCCACGGCCCGCTCGAGGCTGCGGGTGACCGCCGGAGCGGTCGGCATGCCGGGCACGGTCGCGGCGACCGAATCCCAGACGGCAGCCACCTCGCGCGCGCGCGCACCCGCGTTCACGCTCACGCTAGTGAGCGTGTCTCTATCTCTCTCTCCTTCTCCATCTCCGGCCCTAAGCGGGGGGTTTAGGTGCTCCCTAAGCGGGGGGTTTAGGGCGCCCCTACGCGCCTCGTTAGGCAGCCCCAAGCGGGTGACCCGTTCGATGGATTTCCCGCGTAAAACGTCACATTTCGCGTTGACCAAACGCCCCTCAGAGGTCTTCGAGAACATACTTTCGAGCGCTTTGAGTGCGCGCTTCAACGTCCTCTCAGAGATGCCTGAGAGCCTCGCCAAAACTTTTGGATCGTCGATGATCGACCCTTCACGCCACTGAAACCAGAGCAGCACGATGAAGACGTAGCGCACCTCGATGTCGAGTTTGGCCACCCGTTCGTCCTGAAAGAAGTCGTCGCCGTAGAACGGCATCCACTCTTGGATCTTGTGTTTCGACATGCCCATCCCCTTGAAAGTGTAGTCTATGCTAACAGCCAGTCGGCGCGAATCGACGAGATCTCGTCGAGGTCGCCGTTGCCGACGAGGTACGCGCGGAAGCGCTCGACGACGTCGGCCGGGTTGAGGCCCGAGCGTTCGCCGCGCCTCCACGGCGACGGCATCGGCTCGGTACCCTCGACCACGTGCCGCATCCACCATCGGCCTGTGATGGCCGCGTAGCGGTCGCGCAGCGCCTTCGGCTCGGTGACCTCGCGCACCTCGATGCGGAACGCCGGAACCATGCCGACGACCTCTGAGGGGTGCTTGGCCTCCATGATCGCGCCGACGAGGAACCACCGCGGCCAACAGAGCACCGCCTGCTGGTGGAGCGTCTGCATGCGGTAGCCGAGCGGCGATGCTCCGGCCTCCCAAGTCGCCTTCGACTTCGCCGACCACACCGTCTTGACCTCGACGCCGACGAGCCCGGCCGCGTCGTGCCCGCGAGCGTCCGGCGTCGCGGCAAGCCACGGCGCGTGCTTGGCGCGGGTCGTCGTGAGGTCGCGCTCGTCGATGGTCACGCCGAACGGCGCGAGCGCCTCCGCGGCCGCGTCGATGATGAGCGCCTCGTAGAGGTTGCCAGCCACCGAGTATTCGGAGCCTTCGTCGTCGTGGGTGATCGCGCCCGACTTCTCGAGCCACACCGCCCGCGGGCCGCCGTGCGTCGCGACGTTAAACACCGCCGCGGCCTCGGACGCGCACAGGGCCGATTTCCTGTCGAAGTTTCGGTCAAACATTTTGCACCCTTTCGATGTTTTCGACGACCCACAGAAGCGGCGCACGGAACTGCGCCTCCGCAAGTATGTCGAGGTCTTTCTTGAAGTGTTTGCGCTGGAACTTCCGCACCGCGCCGCGGAGTTCCGGCGTCGCCGCCACCTTGTCGAAGAGGCCGCGCCAGTCGAAGCCCGGCCCGCGCGAACGGATCGCGAGCGCCAGTTTCCGACGGGCGAGCGGCCCGAGCGTTCCGAAGCGCGTAAAGCCGCTCGGGTTGCCGGGCACCACCTGCTTCCAAAGCCGCGCCAGTTCGTCGGGCGTCATTCGCCGATCTCCGACAGGTACTGCTGCCGCACCTTCTCAAAGCATCGGAACACCTGCGGCGCGTTCGCGGCCCACGTCGACCGATGCATGCGCTGCACGTAGAGGAACTGCGGGATGTGCAGAATCTTCGACCGCGCGAAGAAGCGCAAGATGAGGTCGTAGTCGTCGGCCCAAACGAGATTCCGATAGCCGCCGACGCGCAGATACTCGCTGCGTCGGAACGCGCGCACGTGGTTCGGGCAGACGGGCATGTGGTCGATGGCCCGGCCGAACGAGAAGGTGCCGTAGACGTCTGGCGCACGCGCCACCATGACGTCACGGCCGTGCCACTGCGCGGGGTAGTAGCGCCACGCGTCGCCGCCGTACATGTTGCTCGTGCCGTCTTCGCGCACCTCGGCGAAGTCGCTGTAGACCATGCCGACGTCGGGATTGCTGCGGAACGCTCCGACGATTTCGCGCAGCGCGTCGGGCATCAGTTCGTCGTCGTGGTCGAGTTCGACGAGGAACTCACCGCCCGCGTATTGGCACGCGGCGCCCTTCAGCGCGCCGATACGGTGCTTCATTGGCCCGGTGCTGTGGTAGATGCGCACGCGCGGGTCGGCGTTCGCGAGCCTCCAAAGCACGTCGATCGTGGCGTCCGTCGACTCGTCGTCGACGACGACCCATTCCCACTCGGTGAAGGTCTGCGCCGCTAACGAGGCGTAGACGCCTTCGACCCACCGAGCGGCGTTGAAGGTCGGCGTGAACACCGACACCACCGGCCCGCGGCCGCCGCGCTCGAAGCGCCGGTCATGGTTCGCCGCGGCGTGCTGGCTGACTTGTTCGTCGGTCGGCATGGCCGCAAGGTCGAGCCACCGCGAACGAATCCACGCAGGCAGCGCGCAGAGCGTCGCCGGTGGCGTCGGGAAGCCCACGGTGCAGATGACGTCGAAGTCGGCCGTGGCCATGTGGAAGAAGCCGCGCTCGGCGTTCGGCGTCCACTGGGTGGTGATGCTGACTTTGCCGCCGGAGACCTCCGCGAGCCGATGCCCCCAGTGCGTCACGGGCTCGTTGACGATGAGGAGCGCCTTATACGGCATCGTCGTCTCCGAAGAGGTCGCGGGGCGGGTTGGCGTGGTTCCAAAGGTTGACGGCCTCGAGCATCGAGCCTGCAAGCGGGCTGCGCTCTTTGCACTGGTCGCACTCGAGCCCGAACGGCCGGGAGAGTTCGTTGCGGAAGCGCACGGACGGCTTCGAGCCGCAGCGCGCGCATGCGTTGATGTTGCGTTTGGTCATTTAGATGATTTTCCATTTACACAGATAGATTCCCACTCTTCGATTGCGTAGTCCAACTGATCAAACACGCCGGTTTTGTACTCACAATGTTTGATCTCGAAGAAAAGGCTTGTAGCGTATTCGTTTTGATAAATGCTCATAACCCCATCACGGCGACATTTGGGACATTTTGTCCACTGAAGTGTAGTGTGAACCAATCGGTACTTTGCCTTGCGGCGTTGCTTCTTGTTTGTCATTGGTTGTTTCTCTGCGGATTCATGTGCGCGTCGATCAACGGCGCGAAAAAGTTCTTCACGACGTCTTCGTGCTGCTTGCCGGGCAACACGAAGTCTTTCGACTGGTGCAAGTAGGCATACGCCACCGTGCCCACGTGGGCGTCGAGTTCGACGGCCACGTAGGCGATGGCGGGTGCTACGAACGTAAACCAGTCGTAGTACGTGAACGCCTTTTCAGGCATCGACCGCCTTCGGCTTGAAGGCGTACTCGGCATTCACGTGCGCGCGGTCGCGGTCGATGTGGCCGTCTTCGCCGAGCCGTCGAAGTTGGCACGACAGGCTCTTGCGCGTGGTCTCGCATGCCGGGTTGAGGTGCAGCACCGCGATGGCCTTCGACACAATCTCGTTGCACGAACGGAAGGTGTTGGGGGCCGCGGCGAGCACCTGCATGAGGCCGTTGTTCCGACGGAGGAACTCGCGACGGCTCGCGCAGAACTTCCGCTTGGCGCGCGTCGTCATGTTGTCGGATTTCGCAGGCACCATGCCGAGCGTCTTGGCGAGTTCGTCGAGCGCTTCTTCCTTTTGGGCTTCGAGCGCTTCGATTTCGTCGTTGAGTTTCAGCAGTTGCGCGTTCTTGTCCTCGAGCGTGGCTTCGAGGCTGTAGAGTTTGCGGTAGAGGTCACTGGTCTTCATTTCCTGATTCCTTTGTCACCAAGGGAGGCCAGCGGCCCCTGCTGCGGGTGGTTGGTGATGGAACCGCGCAGGGTGGGCCGGAACTTCCGGCCCCGGCCGCCGACCTTTGTTTGTTTCAGACGTCCTCGGCTCCGATGCGTTCGCGGCGCAGATCCATGCCGTCGTTGTTGTCGATGGCGTGGCCGCTGATCGAGCCTTCCTTCCAGAAGCCCGCGACGAACGCCGCGAACTCCGACGTGCCGAGGTCGCTGTACTTGCTCGTCGTGAGGTCGACGATTTCGTACCTGCCCGACGACCAGCGCCGCACGCGGAAGACGTTGTTGCCATGTTGCAGCCACATGCTCGGCGTTTGGTAGTGGGTGTCGAGGCGCTCGCCCTCGATCCATTCTTTGATTTTGTCCTCGGCCCAGTAGAGCGGTCGTTCCTTGGTCATGACGTCTCCTTGCGCAGCCGCCGGATTTCGGCAGCCGCGGCTTCAAGTGTTTCGGCGATCTGGTCGGGCCATTCCGGCGTCTCGCGCACGTAAAAGCGCTTCACGTGGCCGAGCGTGGCGTCGAAGGCAAAGACGATGCTGACGTCGTCGCCGATCTTCGATACGGCCACGCGCATCTGCGCGCCGTGCTCGGCGCTGCGGAACTCGGCGCTCACGACGTGCCGCCTTCGATGATCTGCGCCGCGCCGCGCAAGATGTACACAGCCTCCTGCTCGGGAATGGTGCAGCCCTTGATTCCGTCGGCCCGCTCTTGGATCACGCGCGCGAGCAGAGAGCGCATGTCGTCGCGCAAGAGCGTGTCGACGAGCACCGGGCGCATGTTCGCCGTGCCGTCGCCGAGCGCCTCGAGGAACGTGAGCAGGACGGGCTCGAGTTCGCGGCCGAGCGCCCACAGCGCGTCGCCGCAGCGTTCGCAGCACGCGCCGAGCGTGTGCCAGCCGAGCACCACAGCCGGAGTCAGTTGCACGCTCACGGCGTGTTGGTTTTCGATGCTTTCGTAGGTCTTGCAGACGGTGCAGGTCATGTTGCCTCTCGGTTCACGTACAGCCAGTCGGCGTCCTCGACCGCCACAGGTCGACGACGTTTGAGGGATGCCACCTTCTCGGTGGCGGTTTCGACGTCGACGCCGAGCAGGTCGGCGACGAGTTGCACGGGCACGCGCGCCTCGATGGCACGCAGCGCCGCGAAAAGTTGACGCCTAGTTACCCTTGGCATTGTTGAACCGTTCGGCAAGCCGCCAAAGCGGCACGCAGAAGGCGTCTTCGTGCTCGGCCGAGACCGAGCCTTCGGCCACGTCGTCTTCGGTTTCGAGCAGCCACGCCTCGGCGTCAGCCTTCGCGGCCTCTTCACCGGCGATGAGCCGCCCGAGCAGCCAGCGCGCCTCTTTGACGAGCAAGACGAGGTCGTTGGGGGTTCTGGTTTCAATCGTCACGGTGCCGCTCCCGCAGTTCGAGCAGGTCGAAACAGACCTTCCACAGAAGGCCGACCGCGCCGCCGATGGCGAGGCCAATGAGTCCGAAGCCCAGTTCAATCGGCATCGGCGTTCTCGATGATGACCACCTCGTCGAGGTGGTACGTCGACCATGTTAGGTGCTCGCGCATCGACTTGATGCGTCGGCTGATGCTGTCGGCCCGGCGGCCGGTGAGCGTGGCAAGGTCGGCCACGCTGACGGTCTCGGCGGCCCTATACAGGGCCTCGAGGAACTCCGGCGACCACCTAGCGGCCACGGAGCGCCTTCCAGAGCGCGCGAGGCCCGCACGCGCCCACGAACAGCCACAGAATCCACGCGCCGCCAAGAACGGCGGGCATGACTTCCCCACTACTCAACGAGGTGAGTAAACCGAGACCGACCAAGCCGCCGATGTACCAAAGGACGTTCATGTTGTTGCTCATTTCGTGCGGGTGATTTCGCGCGCGCCCGTGCAGAAGGCGTCGAACGTAGGGACCTTGAAGCAGACGTCGGCTTCGTCGCGGCCTTCGGCGCCCGTCGACGAGCGGCGCCACGAGCCGCCCTTGGGTTGGTCGTGGTCGCTGACGCGCACGACCATGACGCGCTCGTCGCGCTCGACGCTGATGTAGCGCGAGTCGTCGAGGCGGCCGTGCACGCGCACGACCGACCAGCCCTTTGACTCGTACAGGCTGCAGAGATCGCCCACGTAGGCGTCGATGAAAGCGTAGTAGGCGTCTTCGTTCGCCGCGGCCTTCACGTGCGCCGCGTCGAGTTCGGCTTCCTCGGCCGCGTACTGGCGCTCTTCGCGCACGAAGTCGCGCAGGAAGTCAGCGCCGCTGTTTTCGAGAATGTCGGCGAGGAAGTCGCAGTCGACGTGCCGCGTCTTGAGGAAGGCCAAGTCGTCGGCGGTCAGGATTTCGGTGTAGGTCATGGTCGTGTGGTGGGGGTTGGGGGCGGCCGAAGCCGCCCCGGTGTGGATCACTTCGCCGCGGCCTTCGCGACGAGTTTGGCGTGCAGGTCGGCCGCGAACTCCTTGAACTGGCC
>Ga0208783_10001933_pt1 | contig 12070 bp, 10 predicted proteins | sample DEB19_08_DNA_2_FD_184529 | JGI IMG/M metagenome (GOLD analysis project Ga0208783, IMG submission 184529) | Aqueous microbial communities from the Delaware River and Bay under freshwater to marine salinity gradient to study organic matter... | ecosystem: Environmental > Aquatic > Marine >... | reverse complement strand
TGCGGCCAGCGCCGCATCGAGGTCGTCGTCCGTCACGCCATCGGCGGGCACCCGGTGCACCAGCCGGGCGTCACCGGTGGTGAGGGTCCCGGTCTTGTCGACCAGCACCATGTCGGCGGACGCCAGTGCCTCGACGGCCGACAGCTGCTGGGCCAGCGCGCCGCGCCGCGACATGCGGATGGTGCTCACCGCATACGTGATGCTCGCGAGCAGGATCAGCCCCTCGGGGATCATCGTGACCATGGCGGCGGTGGCCGTGGAGACGGCCTCCTCGAGGTCGGGGCTGGTGCGCCACAGGGCCAGGGCCAGCACGGCGCCGAGCGGGATCATTATCGCCACCATGGCCAGCAGCAGGCGGTTCATCCCGCGCTGCAGGGGCGACAGGGGGTGCCGGAACGACCGCGCGATGTCCGACACATGACCCGCGTAGGAGTCCGCGCCCACGGCCTCGGCCACGTACGAGCCCGAGCCCTCGGCGCAGAACGCCCCGGCGCGCACCTGGTCGCCCACCTCGCGGGTGACCGGGCGCGACTCACCCGTGAGCACGGCCTCGTCGAGCGCCAGGGAGTCGGCCGTGCGCAGGGTGCCGTCGGCCACCAGCTGGTCGCCGGCACCGATGAGCAGCAGGTCGCCCGGCACCACGTCATCCACCTGCAGGTAGCGCTCGTGCCCGCCGCGCACCACGCGGGCCGTGGGCGCCACCAGCGCCGCCAGGCGCTCGACCGCCCGCTTCGCCCGCACCTCCTGCGCGATCCCGATGGTCACGTTGATCACCAGGATCGCCAGGAAGAACACGTCGCGCCAGTCGCCGAAGAGCAGGGTGATGACGGCGAACGTGGCGAGGATCAGGTTGAAGACCGTGAAGACGTTCGCGCGCACGATGCTCGCGTACGAGCGCCCGGGCGGGCGCGGGCGGTGCTGGGGGCGCCGCGCCGCGGCTTCCGCCTCGGTGAGGCCATCCGGGCCCGTGCCGACGGACAGGACGGCCGTCTCGGCGGTCTCGGTGCTCACCCCCTAAGGGTTGCACCCCGATGCCCCCTGTGCCTCGCTCCGAGGGCACGCTGGTACCATCCGGCGCGTGCGGAACGTCCTCAGGGCAGCCCTGCTGGCCGCGCTCATGGCGCCCGCCGCGGCATTGGCGATCGGCCCCGCGCCGACCCCCTCCGGCACGTCCTGGCTGCTCGTGGACGGCCAGACCGGCGAGGTGCTGGCCGAGCGCGACGCCGATAGCGCGCGCCCCATGGCCAGCACCACCAAGATGATGACCGCCCTCGTGGCGCTCGAGGCCGGCGACCTCGACCGGGTGGTGACCGTGGTGCCGGCGGCCGGCGGGGTGGGGGAGTCGTCGGCGGGCCTCAGGCCCGGCCAGCGCATCACGCTGCGCGACCTCATCCGCGGCCTCATGATCGGCAGCGGCAACGACGCCGCCATCGCCATCGCGTACGCCGTGGCCGGCTCGGAGGCCGAGTTCGTCACCCGCATGAACGACAAGGCGAAGGAGATGGGCCTCACCGCCACGCGCTTCAGCAACCCGCACGGCCTCGACGAGCCCGGCCACCGGTCGTCGCCCCGCGACCTCCTGGTGCTCGGGCGCGCGGTGATGAAGGAGCCGTTCCTGCGCGAGCTGGTGGGCCAGCGCACGATCACGATCCCGGGCCCCACGGGTTCGGGCCGCGTGCGGCTCGAGAGCGAGAACGACCTGCTCTCGATCATGCCCGACGCCGACGGCATCAAGACGGGCCACACCGACGGCGCGGGCTACGTGCTGGTGGCGCATGCGACGTCGAGCAGGCTGGGTCGCGACTTCTACGCCGTGGTGATGGGCGAGCCCGACCGGGCCACGCGCGCCGCCGACAGCAAGGCACTGCTCGAGTGGGCGTTCTCGAACTACGCGCGGCCCGTGGTGATCCCACGTGGCCGGTCCGTGGTGGACCTGCCGGTGCAGGGCGTTCCGGGGGCCACCGTGGCACTGGCGCCGGCCACCCCGGTGTCGGCCACCGTGCGCGTGGGCAAGCCCGTGTCGATGCGCGTGGTGGCGCCGGGCATGGCCGAGGCGCCCGTGCGGCGCGGGCAGCGCGTGGGGAGGGTGGAGGTGGTGCAGGATGGCGCCGTGGTGGCCCGCTCGGCGCTCCTGGCGACGCAGTCGGTGGACGCCCCGGGTTTCACCGATTCCCTCAGGGATGCGTTCTCGGGGATAGGGTCCGTGTTCTCGTGATCCTCACCGTCACCCTCAATGCGGCCCTCGACCGCACGCTCAGCGTCCCGAACTTCCAGGCCGGCCGCCGCCACCGCGCCAGCGAGGCCATGACCCTGCCGGGCGGCAAGGGCGTGAACATCGCGCGGGCCCTGCGCAACCTCGGCCAGCCCGTGATCGCCGCCGGCCTCGCCGGCGGGCGCACCGGCACGGCGATCATCGAGCAGCTCACGGCCGAGGGGATCCTCAACGACTTCGTGCGCATCGGGGACGAGTCGCGCACGTCCACCGCCGTGGTCGACCCGACATCCCTGCAGCAGACCGAGATCAACGAGTACGGACCCTCGGTGGCCGACGCCGAGCTCGCGCTGCTCATGGAGAAGCTCGCCTACCTGGCGAAGGGCGCCGACATCGTGGTGCTGGCCGGGTCGCTGCCGCGCGATGTGCCCGCCGATTTCTACGCGGTGCTCGCGCGCGAGATCGGCCGCCCCGACCTGCCCATCGTGGTGGACGCCCCGGGCCCCGCCCTGCGCGGCGCGCTCGCCGCCGAGCCATGGCTGGTGAGCCCGAACGTGCGCGAGGCCGAGGACGTCGTGGGCAACGAGTTCGCCGACGACGAGGACGCCGCGGTGGGTGCCGAGGCCCTGTGCTCGATGGGCGCGCGCGCGGCCCTGGTGCACGACGAGCGGGGGTGCGTGGCCCGCGTTCCCGCACCCGATGACGACCACGCCCGCATCACGCTGCAGGCGCGCATCGACGTGCGCAGCGACGTGGTGAGCACCGTGGGATCGGGTGATGCCTTCCTCGCCGGCTACCTCGCGGGCACCTACGAGGGGGCGGGCCAGGAGGACGCCCTCAAGCGCGCCGTGGCGTCCGGCGCCGCCAGCACCGGCCTGCTCGGCGCCGGCGTGCTCGACCCCGCCGACGTCAGCGCGCTGGCACGGCAGGTGTCGGTGGAAGAGGTCGCCACGGGGTCCTGAGGGGCCCCCGCCAGCCGCCCGAAAGGGGCCTCCGGACGTCCGGACGGGGGTGGTAGGTTGCTCGTTCAACCGACGAGCGACTGGGGGAGACCGGGTGGAGATCGAGATCGGCCGTGGCAAGCGAGGGCGCCGGGCGTACGGCCTCGATGAGATCGCCATCGTCCCCAGCAGGCGCACCCGCGACCCCGAGGACGTCGACCTCTCGTGGGAGCTCGGTCCCCACAAGCTCGAGATGCCCCTCCTGGCATCGGCGATGGACGGAGTCGTCTCGCCGGCCACCGCGATCGAGATCGGCAAGCTGGGCGGCCTGGGGGTGCTCAACCTCGAGGGCATCCAGAGCCGCTACGAGGACCCCGACGCCGAGCTGCGCAAGATCGCCGACTACCCGCCCGAGACCGCCACGGCCGGGCTGCAGGACATCTACCGCGCCCGCGACGTCAGCGCCGACCTCATGGTGGAGCGCATCAAGGAGATCAAGGCGGCGGGCGTGCTCACCGCGGGGTCGCTCACCCCGCAGCGCGTGGAGCAGTTCATCGGCCCGGCCCTCGACGCCGGGCTCGACATCCTGGTGATCCAGGGCACGGTGGTATCGGCCGAGCACGTCTCGTCGTCGGTGGAGCCGCTCAACCTCAAGCAGTTCATCGCCGACCTCCCCGTGCCCGTCATCGTCGGCGGCTGCGCGTCGTACTCCACGGCCCTGCACCTCATGCGCACCGGCGCCGTGGGCGTGCTGGTGGGAGTGGGCCCCGGCGCGGCGTGCACCACCCGCCAGGTGATCGGCGTGGGCGTGCCGCAGGCGACGGCCATCGCCGATGCCGCCGGCGCCCGCATGCAGCACCTGCTCGAGACAGGCCAGTACGTGAACGTCATCGCCGACGGCGGCATGGCCTACGGCGGCGACCTCGCCAAGGCCATCGCCTGCGGCGCGGATGCCTGCATGGTGGGCTCGCCGCTGGCCAAGGCCGCCGAGGCCCCCGGCCACGGCAACCACTGGGGCATGGCCACGTTCCACCCCGAGCTCCCGCGCGGCACGCGCGTGCGCACCCGCAGCATCGGCACGATCCGCGAGATCCTGCTCGGGCCGGCGCACGAGAACGACGGCTCGCTCAACCTCATCGGCGGGCTGCGCAACGCGCTCGCCACCTGTGGCTACGAGTCGATCCAGAGCTTCCAGAAGTGCGAGGTCATGATCGCCCCGGCGCTCAAGACCGAGGGCAAGAAGCTGCAGCAGGCGCAGTCGGTGGGCATGGGCTGACGGTGGCGTTCCACCTCGCCCCCGAGCTCGAGGCCCAGGCCGCCGAGGGCATCCTGGTCGTCGACTTCGGCGCCCAGTACAGCCAGCTCATCGCCCGCCGCGTCCGCGAGTGCCGGGTGTTCTCGGCCATCGTGCCGCACGACATCGACCCGGCCGAGATCGAGCGCATCCGGCCCGGCGGCATCATCCTCTCGGGCGGTCCCGCATCGGTGTACGAGGACGGCGCGCCCTCACTCGACCGCCGCCTGCTCGACCTGGGAATCCCCGTGCTGGGCATTTGCTACGGCATGCAGTCGATGGCCCAGGCGCTGGGCGGGGTGGTCACCAACAACGGGTCGGGCGAGTTCGGGCGCACGGACATCCGCGTGCACTCGCGCGAGGGCCTGTTCCGCGATCTTCCGGCCGAGACCTGCTGGATGAGCCACCGCGACGCGGTCACCACCGCGCCCGGGGGATTCACGGTGACCGCCGAGACGCCCGGTGCGCCCATCGCCGCAATGGAGGACCGCGCCAACCGCCGCTTCGGCGTGCAGTTCCACCCCGAGGTGGTGCACACGCCCTTCGGCACCGACCTGCTCAAGGCGTTCCTGTTCGACGCCTGCGACCTCGCGCCCACGTGGACCGCCGCCAACGTCATCGACGACCAGGTGAAGCGCATCCGCGAGCAGGTGGGCGACCAGAAGGCCATCTGCGGGCTCTCCGGCGGCGTCGACAGCGCCGTGGCCGCCCTGCTGGTGCACCGCGCCATCGGCGACAACCTCACCTGCGTGTTCGTCGACCACGGCATGCTGCGCATGAACGAGGGCGAGCAGGTGGAGGAGGCCTTCGGCCGCCACTTCCACGTGCCGCTGGTGCACGTGCGCGCGCAGGAGCAGTTCCTGTCGAAGCTCGCCGGCGTCACCGACCCCGAAGAGAAGCGCAAGATCATCGGGGCCGAGTTCATCAGCACCTTCGACGCCGAGGCCGCGAAGCTGGGGAACGAGAAGTTCCTGGTGCAGGGCACGCTCTACAGCGACGTCATCGAGTCGGGCGGCGGCACCAACGCGGCCACCATCAAGAGCCACCACAACGTCGGCGGCCTGCCCGACGACATGGAGATGGAGCTCGTCGAGCCCCTTCGCCAGCTGTTCAAGGACGAGGTGCGCCTGGTGGGGGAGGAGCTCGGGCTTCCCGAGCGCATGGTGTGGCGCCAGCCGTTCCCGGGTCCGGGCCTGGCCATCCGCATCATCGGCGAGGTCACGGCCGAGCGGCTGGACATCCTGCGCCAGGCCGACTTCATCCTGCAGGAGGAGATCCGCCTCGCCGACCTCTACCGCGACCTCTGGCAGTCATTCGCCGTGCTGCCGGCCGTGCGCTCGGTGGGGGTGCAGGGCGACAGCCGCACCTACGCCTACCCCATCGTCATCCGGGCGGTCACGTCCGACGACGCCATGACCGCCGATTGGGCCAGGCTGCCCTACGACCTCATCGAGAAGATCTCGAGCCGCGTCATCAACGAGGTCCCGGGCGTCAACCGCGTGGTGCTCGACGTGACGAGCAAGCCCCCCGGCACGATCGAGTGGGAGTAGTGCTCCCGCGAGGTCGTGCCGGCTCGGATCCCACGATCGAGTGGGAGTAGTGCTCCCGCGAGGTCGTGCCGGCTCGGATCCCACGATCGAGTGGGAGTAGGCGGGTAGCTAGGCCGCTGCGGGTGACGCGCCGAGGACGCTCTCGATGCGCTCGATCTGCTCGGGCGTGAGCTCGGCGGTGACGATGCGCTCGGCCAGTATCTTCGCCTGCTCATCGTCGCGGAGCGACTCCTCCCGCAGGGCCTCGCGATCGGCCTTGGCCGTGTGGTGCCAGCAGAATGTGCTGCTCGCGTAGGGGGTCTGCATGCAGCGCCGGCCGTGGGCGGCGATGGCCTGGCAGCGATTGATGACGGGTCGGGAGTTGTGCATGGTGGCTCCGGAGTGTGCGCGTGGGCGGTGGGAGAACGATGCTTGCGTGCGGTTTCAACGAAGTTACCGTACACCGTAAGGCGATGCAAGGGCGCGGGCGGCGTGCCATGGCCGCGCGGTGCCGACGCCGCTTGCGGCAGGTGCCCCATTTCCCTACCCTTCGCCGTCGTTCACGGGCGGAGCCGCTTCCGCCTGCCCATGCATCGGAGGACCGTGGCCACCGCCCATCTCACCAAGACGACGAAGAGCGCGAAGCCCGGCGACGTTGACCGTCGCTGGTACATCGTCGACGCCGAGGGCCAGAACCTCGGCCGCCTCGCCTCGATCATCGCCGAGACGCTCCGCGGCAAGCGGTCGCCCTTCTACACGCCCCACACCGACTGCGGTGACTTCGTGGTGGTGATCAACGCCGACAAGGTCGCCGTCACGGGCCAGAAGCTCGACAAGAAGCTCTACTGGCGCCACTCGGGCTACCCGGGCGGCATCCGCAAGCGCACGCTGCGCGAGCAGCTCGAGCGCCGCCCCGAGGAGGTCATCCGCATGGCCGTCCGCGGCATGCTCCCCAAGAACTCGCTGGGCCGCAAGCAGCTGCTGAAGATGAAGGTGTACGCCGGTCCGGATCACCCGCATGAGGCGCAGAACCCCGAGCCCCTGAGGCTCGAGAGGAAGGTCACCGCATGAGCACGTCCTCGGTCCGCATCCAGGCCACCGGCAAGCGCAAGACGTCGGTCGCCCGCATCGTCCTCGAGCCCGGCGACGGCACCATCACGTGCAACGGCCGCCCCATCGACGACTTCTTCGGCCGCAAGGTGCTCGTCACCGAGGCGAAGTCGCCGCTCGTGGTCGCGGGCGTGGAGGGCCAGTTCAACGTGAAGGCCCGCCTCACCGGCGGCGGGATCTCCGGCCAGGCCGGCGCGCTGCGCCACGCCGTGGCCCGTGCGCTCGTCGACATGGACGAGAACCTGCGCCCCGAGCTCAAGCGCGAGGGCTTCCTCACGCGTGACGCGCGCGAGAAGGAGCGCAAGAAGGCGGGCCTCAAGGGCGCCCGCAAGCGTCCCCAGTTCTCGAAGCGCTGAGCGGCACGGCGCCCCCGGCCCGGAGGCTCTTCGGGACGGACGGCGTCCGCGGGGTCGCGAACGCCGACCTCACCCCCGAGCTCGCCCTGGCCATCGGCCGGGCCCTCGGGCGCGCGTCGGGCCCCGGCGGCACGGTGCTCGTGGGGCAGGACACCCGCCGCAGCGGGCCCATGCTCGAGGCCGCGCTGGCGGCCGGCATCGCGTCCGCGGGGTGCGACGTGGTGCTGGGGGGAGTGCTCCCGACGCCGGCCGTGGCCGAGCTGGTGGCGGGTGACGGCGCCTTCACCAACGGCGTGGTCATCAGCGCGTCGCACAACCCGTTCCCCGACAACGGCATCAAGGTGTTCGGGCCGGACGGCTTCAAGCTTCCCGACGAGCAGGAGGCCGCACTCGAGGCCCTGATGGATGAGTCGCCGGACTCCGGCGCCGGGCGCCCCACCGGGGCGGCGATCGGGTCGATCACGCGCTGGGATGGCGGGGTGGCCCTCTACCGCGAGCGCATCATCGCGCGCCTGGGCAGGGACCTCTCGGGCACGCGCATCGTCATCGACTGCGCGAACGGCGCCACCGTCACCACGGCGCCCGACGTGCTGGCGGCCCTTGGCGCCGACGTGGTGTGCATCGGCGTGCAGCCCGACGGCGTGAACATCAACGTCGACTGCGGGTCGACCCACCTGGGCGCGCTGCAGGAGGCCGTGGTGGCCGAGGGGGCACACCTGGGCCTGGCGTTCGACGGCGACGGCGACCGCGTGCTGGCCGTCGATGGCGCGGGCGAGGTGGTGGACGGCGACCAGGTGCTGGCGATCCTCGCGCTGTGGCTCAAGGGCCGCGGCGAGCTGCCGGGCCCCGCCGTGGTCACCACCACGATGACCAACCTGGGCTTCCGGCGCGCGATGGCGGGCGAGGGCATCGAGGTGCGCTGGACCGACGTGGGCGACCGCTACGTGCTGGCCGAGATGCGCGAGCACGGCTTCGTGCTGGGCGGCGAGCAGAGCGGCCACCTCATCAACCTGGCCAGCGGCCCCACGGGCGACGGCCTCGCCGGCGGGCTCATGCTGCTGGCGGCGCTGGCCGAGCAGGGCATGCCCCTCGCCGAGGCCGCGGCGGTGATGATCCGCATGCCGCAGAAGCTGGTGAGCGTGCGCGTGCAGCGCAAGGACGACCTCCCGGCCGCCGCAGAGGTGTGGGACATGGTCCGCGCCGAGGAGCAGGCCCTTGGCGACGATGGGCGCATCGTGCTGCGGGCATCGGGCACCGAGCCACTCGTGCGCGTGATGGTGGAGGCACCGACGTCCGAGGAGTGCGACAGGATCGCGGATGCCATCGCCGATGCGGCCGGCCGCGCGTGCGGGCTGGCCGAGGGGGGTCACTGACATGTGCGGCATCATCGGGTTCGTCGGGTCGCGCCCATGCGAGGAACTCATCCTCTCGGGCCTCGAGCGCCTGGAGTACCGCGGGTACGACTCCGCGGGCATCGTGCTGCTGGGCGAGGACGGCTTCACGACCGTGCGTGCCGTGGGCAACCTGGCCGAGCTGCGAAAGGCCGCGCACGCCGCGGGCGCCGATGCCTCCCCGGCCATAATGGGCATGGGCCACACCCGATGGGCCACCCACGGGCGGGTCACCGAGGCCAACGCCCACCCGCACTCCGACGCATCCGGGCGCATCAGCGTGGTGATGAACGGCATCGTCGAGAACTACGCGCGCCTGCGCGCCGAACTGCAGGACCAGGGCGTGGTGTTCCGCAGCGAGACCGACGCCGAGGTGATCCCGCACCTCATCGCCCGCCACTACGAGGGCGACCTCGTCGCGGCCATGCGGGCCGCCGTGGTGCAGCTCGAGGGCCACTTCACCATCGTGGCGGCCAGCGTGGCCGAGCCCGGACGCCTGGTGGCCTACCGGCAGGAGACCCCGCTGGTGGTGGGGGTGGGCGATGGCGAGCGCTTCGTGGCCTCGGCCATCCCGGCGTTCCTGCCCGAGACCCGCGACACGATCCTCGTGGAGTCGGGCGAGATCGTGGTGGTGGAGGCCGACTCGGTCACGATCCACGACGGCGACAAGGTGATCGCCCGTGAGGTCACGCGCGTCGACTGGGACGACGACGCCGCCGAGAAGGGCGGCTACGACACCTTCATGCTCAAGGAGATCCACGAGCAGCCCGGGGCGCTGCGCGACACCATCGGTGACCGCCTGCGTCCGGAGGGCGAGATCGACCTTCCGGGGCTCGGGCTCGACGACGCCGCGCTCGCCCGCGTGGAGCGCGTGCACATCGTGGCCTGCGGAACGTCGTTCCATGCCGGCCTGGTGGGCCGGTACCTCATCGAGGACTGGGCCCAGGTGCCGGTGCACGTGGAGGTGGCCAGCGAGTACCGCTACCGCACCTGCCTCGCCGGCCCCGGCGACCTGGTGATCGGCATCACCCAGAGCGGCGAGACGGCCGACACCCTGGCCGCCATGCGGGTGGCCCGCGAGCGCGGTGCGCACGTGGTGGCGCTCACCAACATCATGGGCTCGCAGGCCGTGCGCGACGCCGATGGCGTCATCTACACCCGCGCCGGGCTCGAGATCGGCGTCGCCGCCACCAAGACCCACACCGCGCAGGTGGTGGCCCTCGCGCTGCTGGCGCTGAAGCTGGGGCGCGCCCGCCACGTGCTGTCGGCGGCCGGTGCCGCCGACCTGGGCGATGAGCTCCACCGCCTCCCGGACCTCGTGCAGGAGTACCTCGACTCGCCCGACGCCGCCCACGCCGTGGAGGTGGGCGAGAAGTACGCCGATCGTGAGTTCTTCCTCTACCTGGGTCGCCACGTGGGCATGCCGGTGTCGTACGAGGGCGCGCTGAAGCTCAAGGAGATCTCGTACGTGCCCACCGAGGCCTACCCGGCGGGCGAGATGAAGCACGGGCCCATCGCCCTGCTCGACGACGGGTCCCCGGTGGTGGTGGTGGCCACCGACGGCCACGTGTTCGACAAGGTCGTCTCGAACATCCAGGAGGTGCGCGCGCGCGGTGCGCAGGTGATCGCCGTGGCCACCAAGGGCAACGAGGAGATCGTCGAGCACGCCGACGACGTCATGTTCGTGCCGCGCACGCCGCCGCTGCTGGCCTCGGTGCTCGCGGTGGTGCCGCTGCAGCTGTTCGCCTACGCGGTGGCGCGCGCCAGGGGGCTCAACGTCGACCAGCCGCGCAACCTCGCGAAGACGGTCACGGTGGAATGACCCCGCCCATGGGCACGGGGATCCTGGGCGTGGGCATCGACCTCATCGAGATCGATCGCATCGAGCAGGCCCTCGAGCGGCACCCCCGGTTCGCCCAGCGGTGCTTCACCCCGGCCGAGGAGGCCTACTGCGCGTCGCGCAAGTACCCCCCGCAGCACTTCGCGGCCCGCTTCGCGGCGAAGGAGGCCGTGGGCAAGGCGCTGGGCATCGGCATGACCCGCTGGCACGAGGTGGAGGTCGTGCGCGGGCGCGGTGCGCCCACGGCGATCCTCGCCGGGAGGTGCCTCAGGCGGGCGGGCGACCTGGGCGTGGTCGAGGTGATGCTGTCGCTCACCCACTCGCGCGGGATGGCCGCCGCGGTGGCGATCCTGAGGGGCGCCTAGCCGCGTCAATAGGATGTCGGGCATGCCGAGCCTGCCCGGGATGCGCCCGCTGTTCGATGCCGCCGCCGTACGCGACGCCGACGCGCGCGCGATCGCGGGCGGGATCCCCGGCGAGGTGCTCATGGAGACCGCCGGAACCCTCGCCGCCCGGGAGATCCTCGCGGCGTTCCCGCCCGGCTCCGCTGCCACCGTGCTGGTGGGCCCCGGCAACAACGGCGGCGACGGCATGGTGGTCGCGCGGCACCTCGCGGGTGCGGGCTGGGACGTGCGCGTGCAGGCACCCGGTGCCCGCGAGCCCGGAACCCCGGATGGCGCGCTGATGACGGCGCGGGCGCTGCAGGCCGGCATCGCCGTGGGTGGTGTCGACCTCGCCGACCTGCGCGCCGGCGGTCGCGTGGTGGTGGATGCCCTGCTCGGCACGGGCACCGCGGGCGCGCCGCGCGGCGGCGTGGCAGATGCCGTGGAGGCCGTGGTGGCCTCGGGCGCCTCGGTCGCGGCCCTCGACATGCCCACGGGCGTGGACGGCGACACCGGCGCCGCGCCCGGCCCCGCGGTGCGCGCCGATCTCACCATCACCTTCGCGGCCGAGAAGGTGGGGCTGCGCGTGGCCCCCGGCCGCGAACTCGCGGGCCGCGTGGTGGTGGCCGACATCGGCATTCCGCGCGACATCCGGCCCGATCCCGCCGCATGGCTGGCCACCGAGGGCGTGATCGGCGCGATCCCCCCGCGCGGCGCGGGCGACGACAAGTACCGCGCCGGTGGGGTGCTGGCCGTGGCCGGTGCTCCGGGCATGAGCGGCGCCGCGCGGCTGTGCACCCGGGCGGCCCTGCGGGCCGGGGCGGGAATCGTGGCGGCGTGCGTGCCCCATGGCGTGCGATCGGAGGTGGCGGTGGGCACGCCCGAGGTCATGGTGACGGGGGTCGCCGGCGACGCGGGTGTCTCGGTGCACGCCCTCGACGCCATCATGCGCCAGGCCGCGCGCGTGGGCGCGGTGGTGCTGGGGCCGGGGCTCGGCCGCGACGCGGCCACCGC
>Ga0208783_10001932_pt1 | contig 12070 bp, 10 predicted proteins | sample DEB19_08_DNA_2_FD_184529 | JGI IMG/M metagenome (GOLD analysis project Ga0208783, IMG submission 184529) | Aqueous microbial communities from the Delaware River and Bay under freshwater to marine salinity gradient to study organic matter... | ecosystem: Environmental > Aquatic > Marine >... | reverse complement strand
GCCCGAAGTCGCTCTCCTCGACCGCGGGCACGACGATGAATGCCTGTTCGCCGCGGTCGATGCGGTCCTTCACGAACTTGTACGCGTCATCCGACCGCGACTCGGACAGCACGCGCGTGTGGACGGGCGCGCGGTCCTTCGGCCGATGGCGGATCGTCGAGACATCGAGGTCGCCGTAGATCGTGAGCGACAGCGTGCGCGGGATCGGCGTCGCCGTCATCACCAGCATGTGCGGCGTCTGGCCCGCGGGCGCCTTCCCGCGCAGCTCTGCGCGCTGCGCCACGCCGAAGCGGTGCTGCTCGTCGACGACCGCGAGCGCGAGCGCGTGGAAGGTCACATCGCCGGTCAGGAGGGCGTGCGTGCCGACCACGATGTCGATCTGCCCGAGCGCGACGAGGTCGCGCACCAGCGCGCGCTCGCCCGCGGGCAGGCTGCCCGTCAGCAGGCCGACGCGCACGCTCGTCCCCTCAAGGAACCGCGAGATCGATGCGAAATGCTGCTCGGCCAGCAGTTCCGTCGGCGCCATCATCGCCGCCTGGTGGCGGTTGGTCACGGCGGTCAGCATCGACGCGAGGGCGACGGCCGTCTTGCCCGCGCCGACATCGCCCTGCAGGAGCCGGTTCATCGGCCGCGTCTCGGCGAGGTCGCGTGCGATCTCGCGGAAGGTCGACAGCTGGTCGTCGGTGAAGGTGTACGGAAAGCGTGCGAGGATGTCGCGCTCGGCCGCTGCGCCAAGCGGCAGGGCGGGCGCGCCCTGTGCGTCGCGCATGCGCCGCTTGATCGACACCGCGAGCTGCAGGATGAAGAGCTCGTCATAGGCGAGCCGCGTGCGCGCCTGCGCGAACTCGGGCTCGTCGGCGGGCGCGTGCATGGCTCGGTACGCCTGCTTCAGCCCGATGAGTCCGCGCTCCGCCAGGAACTCCGCGGAAAGGAGCTCGGGAATCGCAGCGCACGCCGGCTCGAGCACCTTGTGCACCGTCTGCTCGATCGTGCGCGACGGCAACGCCTCGCTGGACGGATACACCGCGCGCAGGCGGTCGGTGCGGGCGGCGGGGGCGCTACCCTCCGCGATGTCCGACCACTTCGGGTTCACGAGGTCGAGATAGCCGCGCTCGAGCTTCGCCTTGCCCTCGATGATTCCTTGCCGTCCCGGGTGCAGCTTGTTGCGCATCCACGGCATGTTGAAGAAGACCATGCGCGCCGTGCCCGTGCCGTCGCTCACGGTCGCCTCGAGCCGCGGACGCTTGCCGAAGGCGGTGCGGCTTGCGACCACCGTCGCGCGCAGCGCGATGTTCGCGCTCTTCTCGGCGTCGGGCTTGGCCTCGAGCGCCGCGATGTGCGACTCGATGGTGTCCTCGCCGTGCTCCGCCTCGACCCGGAACGGGAAGTGGCGGATGAGGTCTGCGACGGTGCGAATCCCGAGCTCATGGAAATGCCGCGCCCGCGCAGTGCTTACGCCAGCGGCCGATTCGATGGATTCGCCGAGGATGTCATTTCGCTCCACCTGCATCCGGGGGCTCGTACTATACGCCTCCCGTGACGCGGCCCCCGTTCGATCCCAAGCGCGCCCGCGGCGACTCGTTCGCCGGCGGTCTGTTTGATCCGACGCCTGTCCAAAGGCATGGGCAGCAGCCCGCGCAGAATCCCGCGCAGCCGTCGGGCGCCGTGCCCGAGCCGCCATCCAAGCAAAACGACCTCACCGTCACCCAGTTCAGCGAGCTCATTTCGCGCGCGCTCGAGGACGGCATGCGCGGCGCGTTCCGCGTGCAGGGCGAGATCGCCAACATCTCGAAGCGTGGGCACTGGTACTTCTCGGTGAAGGACGCGGGCGCCGTGCTTTCGTGCGTGATGTGGCAGTCCGACGCGTCGCGCGCGACCTACGACCCGCGCGAGGGCGATGCGGTCGTCGTCACTGGACGGATCAAGCACTACGCGCCGCAGGGGCGCACGCAGCTCTCCGTCACGAAGGTCGAGAGGCAGGGGCTCGGCACGCTCGAGCAGCAGTTCCAGGCGCTCGTGGCGGAGCTGCGCGGCCTCGGCTACTTCGACGAGTCGCACAAGAAGTCGCTGCCCGAGTTCCCGCGCCGGATCGCCGTCGTCACCAGCCGCACGGGCGCCGCGCTGCAGGATGTGCTGAAGACCGCGCACGAGCGCTGCCCGGCCGTCGAGTTCGTCGTGATCGATGTGCGCGTCCAAGGCGATGGCGCGGCCGCCGAGGTCGCCCGCGCGCTGCGCGCGATCGAGCGCATGCATGTGGGCGAGGAGATCGACGCGGTCATCGTCACGCGCGGCGGCGGATCGCGCGAGGATCTCTGGGCGTTCAACGAGCGCGTGGTCGCCGACGCAGCGCATGCGATGACGATTCCGCTGGTCGCCGCCATCGGACACGAGGTCGACACGAGCGTGATCGAGCTCGTCGCCGATCGCCGCGCGAGCACGCCCACGCAGGCGGTGATGCTGCTCCTGCCCGATCTCGGAGCACTGCGCGAGCGCGTCGATGGCGCCGCGCGCGACCTGCGCAGTGCGATGCGCTGGAAGCTCTCGACGCTGCGCGAGCAGCTCAGCGCGCTCGCCGCCGCGCCCGAGCTCGAGTCGCCCGCGCTGCGCATCGCGCACGCCCGCGCGACGCTTGTCGCCCTCGATGCCCGCGCTCGCACGGCGGTTGCCGACGCGCTGGCATCCGAGCGGCGTGAACTCGACCATCTGGGCGCCCGGCTTGCGGCCCGTTCGCCCGCCTCCCGCGCCGCCGCGGCGCGAACGCAACTCGGGTCGCTCGGTCCGCGCCTTTCGCGCGCGGTCGGACAAGCGCTCGCGACCTCGCGCCGCGAACTCGTCAACCTCGAGCGGCGGCTTCGCAGCGCCGGGCCCGAGGAAACCCTCAACCGCGGCTACGCAATCGTGACGGCTGCCGACGGCTCCCTCGTGCGGACGACTTCGTCTGCGCCCGCAGGCGCCCGTCTGAGCGTGCAGCTTTCCGACGGCGCGGTGCCCGTGCGCGTCGAGGGCAAACCGTAGACTGGTAGGCCTGGCACGCGAACGAACTGGATCCTAACTCCCATGGCAAAGAAGACCACAGCCGCCGACGCGACATCAACCACAACCGCCGCCGATCCTGCGATCGCGAACCTGAGCTACGAGGAGGCCATCCGCGAGCTCGAGCAGCTCGTCGAGTCGATCGAGCGGGGCGACATCGGCCTCGCCGAGAGCCTTGCCTCGTACAAGAAGGGCGAGCAACTGCTGCGTCACTGCAAGGGCCTGCTCGACAAGGCCGAACTCACGGTGCGGGAGATGTCGCTCGCCGATGCCGAGGGCGCCGCGGGTTGATGCGCCCGCGCGCAAATCGCCGAAGTAGCCGCACCTCCTCCAGATGTCTGACACAGACCTGAAGATCCAGCTCATCCAGTGGGCGCCGACCCTGATCAGCGCCGTGTTCGTCTTCCTGTTCGGCGCGTGCGTGGGCAGCTTCCTCAATGTCCTCGTCTGGCGGCTTCCGACAGGGCAGTCGGTGGTCACGCCGCCCTCGCGCTGCCCGAACTGCGGGCACCGTCTCTCGTGGCGGGAGAACCTCCCGATCCTCGGCTGGTTCTTGCTGCGCGGTCGGTGCAAGGCCTGCCGCATCCCGATCAGCTTCCAGTACCCCACAGTCGAGTTCGTCGTCGCGGTGCTCTTTCTCGCGGCCTACCTCGTGCTGTACGCGCCGCTCGACCGCTCGCCGAGCGGGCTCTTCCACGACGCGGCAAGCGACTGGTGGCGGTTGCAGGGCTTCGGCTGGTCGTGGCCCGCCTTCGCGGTCACGCTGCTGGCGATCGCCGGCCTGGTCGCGATGACCATCGTCGACGCAAAGACCATGCTCATCCCGGTCGAGATCCCCACGGGGGTCACGATCATCGCCTTCACGGGCTGGCTCGTGCAGGGCTTCATGCCCGAGTCGCGCATCCTGCGCGACACCGTCCCGATCCCCGTCGCAAGCTGGACCGTCACCTTCGCGTGCGTCGGCATGCTGGCGGGGCTCGGCGTCTCGCGCTGGCTGCTTGCGACCGGGCGCCTGCGGCAGAGCTTCTCCGACTGGAACGAGCATGTGCAGGAGGGCGACGACGGCAGCGCCTACCCGCATGCGCGCCGAGAGATGCTCGCCGAGCTCGCCTTCCTGCTGCCGGGCCTCGCCGGCGCGGGCGTCGCCTGTGTGATCGCGGCGCTCTTCGGGTATGTCGGATCGGCCGCAGGCTCCGAGACCGTCTGTCAGCCCATGACCCTTCTCGGCGGCGCCATGTTCGGCTGGGTCGTGGGCGGGGCGCTGGTCTGGAGCGTGCGCATCCTGGGCACGCTTGGCTTCGGCCGCGAGGCGATGGGCCTCGGCGATGTCCACCTGCAAGCCGCTGTCGGCGCTGCGTTTGGGTGGAAGGTCGCCGTCCTTGCCTTCTTCGTCGCCGTCTTCATCGCGATCGGATGGGCGATCGTGTCGATCGTCCTCCGCCGCTTCTCGAGCTTCTTCCGCCGCGAGATTCCCTTCGGTCCGCACCTCGCCGCCGCAGCGATCCTGTTCGTGGTCGCGCGCGGACCCCTGGTCGCGACTATCGACGGCTTCGCGCGCACGCTTGGCATGGGCGTTGAGGCGCTCACGGGGATCCCGCCTGCAGGCGACGAAAATCCGTCGCGCACGCCGCCCGCGGAACTTGCACGCCCGCGCGATCGACGGTGAAATGCCCCGCGTCGGTCGAAGCGCGCGAGGATGGATCCTCGGCAGACCGCGTGCCTCACAGGAAGGGACGCCACCATATGCAAGGCAAGATGTTCACTCGTGTTGTTTCGTTGGCTGCGCTCGGCGCGGCTGGTCTCGTGCTCGTCGGTTGCGATGGCGCGAAGAAGGAAGTGTCTCTCCTGAAGGAAGAGAACTCGCAGCTGAAGATGCAGCTCGACGAGACGCGCACCGCGCTCGATGGCGAGATGCAGGAGCGTCGTCGCCTCGAGCAGGAGAATGCGGGCATGAAGAAGGATCTCGCGGCGAAGCCCGAGCCTGCGCCCGAGCCGACCGCTGTGGCCGACGCAGCGCCCGCGGCGCCCACCACGATGCCCGACCTCGGCCCCGATGTGCAGGTCGAGCAGCGCGACAACATGCTCGTGCTGACCATCTCGAGCGATGTGCTCTTCGACTCGGGCGAGTCGACGCTGAAGACGACCGCGAAGAAGACGCTCGACAAGGTCGTCGCCGAGATCAAGAAGCAGTACCCTGACAAGCAGATCCGCGTGGCCGGCTTCACCGACCAGGATCCGATCAAGTCGAGCAACTACAAGTCGAACTATCACCTTGGCTTCGACCGCGCGTACAACGTGGCGAAGTACCTCGAGACGAAGGGCATCGACAAGGACATGCTTGAGCGCCTCTCCTTCGGGCCCGAGCAGCTGAAGAAGACGAAGAAGGCGTCGCGTCGCGTCGAGATCGCAATCGTCAACGAGTGAACGACCTGAGCTGAATCACGGCGGTCCGTCGCAAGGCGGGCCGCCGTTCTTTTCAGGTCGCGAGTCATGCGCTGCGAGCCGGCCGTCGCGGGGTGCCGGCATCGGCGCCGCCCGGGACCGCTCCAGGGATGAGTGCCCGCAGACGGAGTCTGCGGAACGGGAAGCGTGGGAGTCGACTCCTTGAGCCCGTGGTTCCGCAGATTCCGGCCTTGCCTCCATCTGCGGGCACTCGTTGCAAGTTGACTCCTTATGGAAAGACATCCCAGTCGACAGCTGAGGCACAACCGGGGATCGAGGAAGCCTGTTCGCCGGATGCATGTCAGGAGCGCCGGCGCGATTCACTCGCGCGGCGCTCGTCCAGAGGGAGCCGCCGCAGCGGCGACCGCTCAAGCCTCGGGAGCCGCCGCAGCGGCGACCGCTTATCAAGGCGAACCGAGTTGCACCCCAAGACCCTCCGCGCGGATCTTGTCGAGCAGCAGGTTCAGCTTCGCGATGGCTTCCTCCGCGCGGCGCGCAGTGTCGGTCAGGTTTTCGTAGAGCTGTGGATCCTGCATGAGTCGCCCGACCGTGCCCTTGCCGGTGCGCGCGGCGACCATGAGCTGCTCGACCTCCTGCATGGCGGTCGCGGCGCGGTCGACCGCGGGCACCAGGCTCGCGCGCACCGCGGCGACATCGGCCTGCGCCGACGCGGCCAGCTCGCCGATCCGATTCGCGGTCAGCGTCGCGTCGCGCAGGAACTCGCTCGCGTTGTGGGCGGTGTCGCGGATGTCGATCTGAAACTGCTCGTCGCCGAGGAGCTTCTGCGCGCTCTTGAACGCCGTGTCGGCGCTCGCGAGAAGTTCGTTCATCCGCGCGACGGCGACGCGGATGCTCTCGGGGTTCGGCGTCGCGCCATCGGCGCTCGGCTCGACCAGCGTGTTCAGGTTCTTCGCGAGCTTGCCGATCTCGCCGAAGCTCGCGACCAGCGGATCGATCTGCTCCTGCAGTTGCTCGATCAGGCGCGCCTCGAGCGATTTCACCGTACCGCGCAGCACGATCCGCTTGTCGGTCGGATACACCGATGGGTCGCGCCCGCCCGGCTTCTCGGCAGTCAGCTCGAGCCGCGCGCCGCTTCCGAGCAGCGACGACTGCACGCTCGGCTTGCTCGGATCGGGAATGCGCATCCCTTCGTCGATCGCGGCGGTCACGCGCACGGGGAACTGCGGATCCTCCCAGTCGATCGAGATGCGTTCGATGCTGCCGACGGGCACGCCGTTCAGCGTCACCAGGCTGCCCTTGCGAAGGCCGCCTGCGTCGTTGAACAGCACCTCGAGGTGCCAGCGCTGCGCGAACAGCGGCTCGAGCTCGCCGAAGAGGAAGAGCAGCGCCGCACAGGCGAGGACCCCGCCGAGCGTGCAGACACCCACCATGATGTTGCGCGCGCCTTCTCTCACGAAGAACCTCCGGTCGAGGACCTGGTCGAGGACCTGGTCGAGGACCTGGTCGAGGGCGCGAAGCCCGATTCGTCCGAACCGACGGCGCGGATCGCCTTCAGTTCCTCCTCGCTCGCCTCGCCGCGCAGGAACCGCTGCACCACCGGGTTGGTGGAGTTGCGGAACTCCTCGGGCGAACCCTCGAGCTCGACATGTCCTTCGTGCAGCATCACCATGTGGTCGGCAACCTTGAACGCACTCGCAAGATCGTGCGTGACCACGATACTCGTCACATGCAGTTGCTGCTTGAGCTTCAGGATCAGCTCGTTGATGACATCCGAGCGGATCGGGTCGAGCCCGGTCGTCGGTTCGTCGTAGAGCACCACCTTCGGCCGCAGCACGACCGCGCGCGCAAGCGCAACACGCTTCTGCTGGCCGCCCGACAGCTCGGACGGGTACCGGTCGTAGGTGTGCTCGAGCCCCACCAGGCGAAGGACGGTCCGAACCCGCGCCTCCTCGTCGTATGGGGCGCCTCCCTCCTGCTCCCGGAGGGGAAACGCGACATTTCCAGCCACGGTCATGGAGTCGAACAGGGCTCCCTGCTGAAAGAGGAATCCGAACTGCCGGCGGATCGGGCCGAGCGCCCGCTCGGGAAGCGCGTCGATCCGCTCGCCCTCGAAGTAGACGCGACCCTTGTCGGGCCGCAGGAGCCCGATCAGGTGCTTCAGCATCACGCTCTTGCCGCAGCCCGAGGGACCGAGGACGACGGTCGTCTTGCCGCGCGGGAACGAGAGCGAGATCCCGCGCAGGACGCGCAGCCGCCCGAAGCGCTTCTCGAGCTCCTCGACGCGCACGATGGCATCCGCGCTGGCCGTGTCCGCAGGTTGTCCCTTTCCGTCGGGCATCGCCGTATGATCGGCGCAACCATGCCCGATCCGCAAGTCGAGCGTCCGCCTGTCCCAATGTCCGAAGCCGAGGTGACCCACACGGGCCCCGTCTTCCGCGTCGAGCGGTTCGCCTACACCGTGGGCAGTTCGGGCGCGCGTCGTGTCAAGGATGTCGTCCGCCACCCGGGCGCGGTCACCGTCATCGCGGTCCGCGATGACGGTGCGATCGTCCTCGTCCGCAACCGCAGGGTGGCAGTCGACCGCTGGCTGCTCGAATTCTGCGCGGGCAAGCTTGAGCGGGGCGAGGACCCCCTGGCGGCAGCCGCCCGTGAGCTCGAGGAGGAGACGGGCTATCGCGCGGGCGCGATCGAGAGCCTCGGCACCTTCTTTACCTCGCCCGGATTCGCAGACGAGGTCATGCATGTGTTCCTGGCCACCCGCCTTTCGCCCGTCCCGCAGCGGCTCGAGGAAGGCGAGGAAATCGAGGTCGTCCTGCTCTCCGAGCAAGCCCTGCGAGCGAAGATCGCAGCGGGGGAGATTCTCGATGGAAAGACGCTGGGCGCCTACCTTCTTTGGTCGATGAAGCGCCCGTCTGTCGGAGGAGCACCTTGAGCACCTGGGACGAACAGGACGACCGAGAGCGACCGTCCGGGTTCGGCGGCGACTGGCGCGGCGCGCGCCCGTCGTTCGACGACCCGATGTCGTGGTCGTTCCGCGTCCTCCAGGTGGCCCGCATCTCCGTCCGGATCCATGTCTTCTTCCTGGTGTTCGTGCTGGTGATGCTGGCGCACGCAGCGAGCATTTCGAGCGACGGCGCCATCGGCGTCCTGCCGACCGCGCTCGGTCTTGTCGCACTTTTTCTCGTCATCCTCGCCCACGAGTTCGGCCACTGCATCGCGTGCCGGGCGAAGGGCGGCACCGCAGACGAGATCCTGCTCTGGCCCCTCGGCGGCCTTGCCACCTGCACGCCGCCCGAGCGGCCGAGCGCGCACTTCTGGACAGCCATCGGCGGACCGCTGGTCAATGTCGGCTTCATCGCAGTGCTCACCCCGATGATCGGCGCCGAGAGCGGCCAGTGGTGGGGGCGCGCGATCCCCAATCCGCTCGACCTCGGCGGCATGATCCAGCGCGCCGACTTCGGCGAGGACCTTCTCGGGTGGACCAAGATGTTCGTGTTCCTCACGAACTACATCGCCTGGGTTCTGCTCCTCTTCAACCTGTTGCCGATGTTTCCGCTCGATGGCGGCCGCATCCTCCAGGCGATCCTCTGGAAGCGTCGTGGCTACAGCGCCTCGATGCGCATCGCCTGCAGGGCCGGTCTCGTCGGTGCCGTCGCGCTTGGCGCAGGCGCGCTTGTCGGCGAGAGCACCATGCTCCTCGGCATCGCCATCTTCGGCGGCTTCACCTGTGCCATGACGGCGAAGCAGATCGAGATGGAGCGCGACTTCCTCGGTTTCGAGCCCGATCCGTCCGAGCTCATGTCCATGGAGGAAGAGCTCGAGGTCACCACCAAGGCGACCGCGAAGCCCCGCTCGCCCGCACGGCCGGAGCGCGGCGCCGGCGAGGTCGAGATCGACCGCATCCTGGCCAAGATCGCGAAGTCGGGCATCGAGAGCCTCACCGACGCCGAGCACAAGACCCTGCAGCGCGCGACCGACGAAAGGAGAGGGCGCGGCGGCGCGTGATCCACGCGCGTGCCTTGCCCCGTCCGCTTCGCGTAAACCCCGTACACTTCGCCCCGCATGGGACTTGCAGACCGCGACTACAACCGTGACCCCGCGGCGGCCTCGCGCACCGCCGCGCGTCGCGCCGCTGCGGGCATGAGCATGGGTCGCATCCGCTCGCTGTCGCCCCGAGGCGGGCTCTCGGCAAGCTTCATCCTCATTGTTCTCTGCAGTGCCATCTTCATCCTCGACGCATTTCTTCCCCAGGTGATGGTCCAGTCGAGCCCGTGGGTGGTCTCGCCCGCCCTCTCGGAATCGGTGCACAGCATCCGCGAGCGCATCGCGCAACTCGAGGAGATGGCGCAGGTCGCAACCTCTCGCAACGACCCCGCCGCATCGGCCGCCATGCTCGAGGAGCGCGCGTCGCTGCAGGTCGTGCTCGAGCAGCGGCAGGGCATGCTCGACGAGGCCGACCGCGCATGGGATGGCCGCCACGCGCGCGGCGATTTTGTGCAGACCTTCGAGAAGCAGCAGGGTGGCAGCTACCTCGCCGTCGCCCGCGATCCCAAGCAGCCGCTCATCGTCGACCCGCTCGCGGTCGCGCGCGCCGACCGCGTCGGTCCGTTCCGCGCGTGGCTCCAGTTCACCACCGCGCAGGCGATGTGGGTGCCGCAGCAGTGGGGCGCCGAGCAAGGCTTCCAGTTCTGGCGCTTCGTCGGCTACGGCCTGCTCCATGTGAACCTCATCCACCTCGTGTTCAACATGGTCGGCCTCTGGGTGTTTGGCGCGATCGTCGAGCAGGCATTCGGCCGCCTGCGCTTCTTCGCGCTCTTCACGCTCAGCGTGGTCGTCGGCGCGCTGCTCTACTTCCTGCTCAATGTGGGTGGCCTCGCGGTGCTCGGCGCGACGGGCGGCGAGTTCATCGTGCCGGGGCTTCTCTTCAACAACCCGTATCTGCCGCTCATTGGCGCAAGCGCGGGCGTGTACGGCGTCATCCTCGCCGCCGCGTGGTTGCGTCCCGACGAGGACATCCTGCTCTTCTATGTCTTCCCGATACCGCTGCGCTACTTCGCGCTCGCGATCATCGGCATCGCCATCCTCACGCTCATCCAGAACGGCAACAACGCCGGCGGCGAGGCAGCCCACCTCGGCGGTGCGATCGCGGGCTGGTGGATCGCCCAGCGACCGCACCTGCTCGACGACTTCTTCCCGTTCTTCCACCGCTTCGACGGCCGCCGCGCGCCGCGCCCCGCGCGCAAGCCGAAGGCCCAGGCCGTGCCGACAGACGCGGAGATCGACCGCATCCTCGACAAGGTGCGCGAGCACGGGCTCGGCAGCCTGACCGACCGCGAGCGCGACGCCCTTCGCAACGCCACCGATCAGCACAGGGCGCGAGATGGGCGCTAGCGCGCACGCGGTCTCGTTCGAAGTGCTCGCCCGATCCGCGTCCACCCGCGCGCGCCGCGGGCGCGTGACCACGCCCCACGGCAGCTTCGACACACCAGCCTTCATGCCCGTCGCCACGGCGGCGACCATGAAGGGGCTCACGCCCGACCAGATCGAATCGACGGGCGCGCAGATCATCCTCAACAACGCCTACCACCTGATGCTTCGCCCGGGCGCGGAACGCGTCGCGCACTTCGGGGGCAGCCACAGATTCATGCGTTGGAACAAGCCGCTCCTCACCGACTCGGGCGGGTTCCAGGCGTGGTCGATGACCGAGGGGACCAAGCTCACCGAGGAAGGCGTCGAGTTCCGGTCGTTCGTGGATGGGTCGAAGGTGATGCTCTCGCCGGAACGCTCGATCGATGTCCAGAACAAGATCGGCGCCGACATCATCATGGCCTTCGACGACTGCCCGCCTGCGAAGCGCCCCGAGCAGTTGCCCGATGACCCTCAGCTCTCGCGCAAGCGCCGCTCGACGCCCGAGGAGCACCGCAAGCGCCTCGAGGAGGCGATCGACCGCACGACACGATGGCTGGCTCGTTGCGTCGCCGCCCACGCGCGCAAGGACGAGCAGGGGCTGTTTGGCATCGTGCAGGGCGGCACCGACCTCGAGCTCCGCCGCCGCTCGGTCGAACAGATCTGCGCCTTCGACCTCCCCGGCTTTGCCATCGGGGGCGTCGCGGTCGGCGAGACCCCCGCGGAGATCCACCGGACGGTCGCCGAGGTCGCCCCGTTGCTGCCCGAGTCCAAGCCCCGGTATCTGATGGGGGTCGGCTACGAGCGCGACATCGTCGAAGCGGTCAAGGCAGGCGTCGACATGTTCGACTGCGTGCTCCCCACGCGGAACGGCCGGAAGGGGTATGCATTCACCTCATCGGGCGCCCTGCGCATCCGCAATTCCTGCCACACGCTCGACCAAGGTCCCCTGGACCCCTCCTGCGACTGCCTGACCTGCGGAGGGGGGTTCTCCCGCGGCTACCTGAGGCACCTGTTCATGGCCGACGAGATGCTCGGTCCCAGTCTCCTGAGCATCCATAACCTCCGCCACTTCCAGCGCCTCATGGTGGACATCCGAGCTCGAATCGTGGATGATCGGTGGTTCGACCTCGAGGAACGCTGGCCCGTCCTGCGGACCTCGGGGGCATCGGAGGCGGAGTCATAACCGCCTGCGCCGACCACGGGTACGCGTTGTCTCACCGTGCGG
>Ga0208783_10001930_pt1 | contig 12077 bp, 12 predicted proteins | sample DEB19_08_DNA_2_FD_184529 | JGI IMG/M metagenome (GOLD analysis project Ga0208783, IMG submission 184529) | Aqueous microbial communities from the Delaware River and Bay under freshwater to marine salinity gradient to study organic matter... | ecosystem: Environmental > Aquatic > Marine >... | reverse complement strand
AGGCGAAGGCGATCCGTCGCTCGGGATCGACGAACGCGAGGGCACCGCCCGCCCCGGCGTGACCGACCGCGGTCGGCGGGTTCGCCGCACCGAACGACGCTCCGAGCATGAACCCGAGGCCGAACCGGTTGGGCGTCATGAGCACCTCGTCACGACCCGACGAGCGGGTGACCGCCGCCGCGGCGAGCGTTGCGTCGTCGAGCAACCGCACACCGTCGACCTCGCCCGCGCACGCCGCGTACATGCGGGCCAGCGAGCGGGCATCGCCGATCCCGCTCGACGACGGCAACTCGGCCGCGTGGAGCTCGCGGGTGTTCCACATGTCGTCGTAGTCGAAGTGCCCGCCGGGGTTGGAGAAAACCCGGGCGAGGAGCAGGTCGTCGCCGAAGGCGGCGAGCGCGTCCCTGAAGCTGTCGCGGGGCGGCACGAGCCGGGCGACCCGCGGCTCCTCCGCCTCGGGCAGACCGATCCACAGGTCGAGCCCGAGCGGACCCGCGATCTCCTCGCGCAGGAACGCGCCCGGCCGCCGACCGCCCGGATCGGCCCGGCGCACGATCTCGCCGACCAACCAGCCGTAGGTGCGCATGTGGTAGCCGTGCGTCGTTCCCGGCGGCCAGACCGGAGCCTGAGCGGCGAGGGCCGCGATCATCGGCTCCCAGGTGAGCACCTCCGCGAGCGACCACTCGCCCTCGACGTAGGGCAGACCCGCCCGGTGAGCGCAGACGTCGCCGACGGTGATCTCACCCTTGCCCGCCGCCGCGAACTCGGGCCAGAGGTCGGCTACGGGGGTGTCGGGGTCGAGCCGACCGCGCTGCACGAGCAGGCTCACGCAGACCGCGGTGATCCCCTTCGTCGCCGAGAAGAAGGGCACGACCGTGCGCTCCGTCCACGGACGGCCCGCCTCGGGATCGGCGTGACCGCCCCACAGGTCCACCACCGGGCGACCGTCGACGTACACGCAAACCGCGGCCCCCACCTCGCCCCGCTCGACGAAGTTGGCGACGAAGGCGTCGCGGACTCCCTCCAAGCCGGACGCGACGGTGCCGTCGACGGCAACGCTCACGCGGGCATCGCCAGGCCGCCGTCGATCACGAGGGTCTGCCCCGTGCAGAAACGGGCGTCGTCGCTCGCGAAGAACACGCAGGCCCCGGCCAGATCCTCGGGTTCGAGTGTCGACTTCATCGCGGTCTGCTCGGTCATGCCCTGGATGAAGAAGTCGGGCACGATCTTCTTCGTCGCCTCGGTCATGGTGACCCCGGGGGCGATGCAGTTGACCGTGATGTTCCAGCGGCCGAGTTGGGCGGCCATGAACTTGGTGAGGCCGACGATCCCCCACTTCGTGATGCTGTACGAGAAGTTGCCGAGCCCGGTGAACTCGTCGCCGAAAGCCGGGAACGAGTAGGCGTACGCCGCCCCCGATGACTGGTTGATGATCCGCCCCCGGCGCTGGGCCGCCATCACGGGAGCAGCAGCCTTCGCCATGATCCACGGCCCGTGCTGGTTCACCGCGGTGACCTTCTGCAGGTAGGCGAGGCTGGCGTCGAAGTTGTCGATGTCGTAGTAGAGCGCGGCGTTGTTGACCAGGATGTCGACGGTGCCGAACCGTTCGACCGCGGCGTCCACGCAGGCCTGGGCCGATTCCTCGTCGGCCACGTCGGTGTGCACCGCGACGACCTCTCCGCTCCCCTCCAGCGCGGCCATCGCCGACTCCGCCCGCACATCGTCGATCTCGGCCACGACGACCCGGGCCCCCTCGGCGAGGAAGCGGTGCGCGTAGGCGAGACCGATCCCCTGCCCGGCCCCGGTGATGATCGCGACCCTGTCCTGCAGCCGTCCCATGGTCCCCCTCGTTCCGTGGCGCCGCTCCGAGCGGCCGCGATACGGTGCGCGACCGAGTTTCCTGCGGCCCGCGACACCCGCGCAAGTGCCCTTTCGCACGAGCCGGCGACCGGCGCCGCCACCCCCCACCGGCAGCGGAGGCCCGAGGCGCGCATGATCCCCACCGACCTCGAGACGATCACCTACGAGGAGGGTGACGACGGCGTCGCGATCGTCACCCTCGCCCGCCCCGAGGTGCACAACGCCTTCAACTCGCTCATGCAGCGCGAACTGAAGGCCGTGTGGCGGGCGCTGCGCCGCCACGACAGCGTGCGCTGCGTGGTGCTCACCGGCGCGGGCGAGAAGGCCTTCTGCACGGGCATCGACCGCATGGAGCAGATGGGCGGCGAGACCGACGCCTCCACCGACCCCGACGTCGTGGGCTCGGGTTCCACCCCGTTCATGTTCAACGACCCGGGCGACAACCTCGGGCCCAAGTCGTGCGACCTCTGGAAGCCCGTCATCGGTGCCGTCAACGGCATGGCCTGCGGCGGGGCCTTCTACATGCTGGGCGAGGTCGAGTTCATCGTCGCGGCGGAGCACGCCACGTTCTTCGACCCGCACGTCACCTACGGCATGACTGCGGCGTTCGAGCCGATCCACATGGCCGGGATCATGCCCTTCCCCGAGATCATGCGGATCTCGCTGCTCGGAAACCACGAACGCATGTCGGCGGCCCGCGCGCACCAGATCGGCATGGTGAGCGAGGTCGTCCCCGGCGAGCAGCTCGTTGCCCGGGCCCGATCCCTCGCCGCGCTGATCGCGAGCCAGCCTGCGCTCGCCGTGGAGGGCACGGTGCGAGCGATCTGGTCGACCCGGTCGATGCCCCAGCGCGAGGCCCTGCGCCTCGGTTACGCCTTCGTGGCGATGGGCACCAACCAGGAGTCGCTCGCCGAGGGGCAGCAGGCCTTCGCCTCGGGGCGGCGCGTCGAGTGGGAACTGCGTTGACCCGGCGGGTCGCCATCGTCGGCGCCGCGCTCTCCGACATCGGTCGGGTCGACACCAAGACCCCCTACGAGCTCCACTGGCAGGCCACGGCCCGGGCCCTCGCCGATGCCGGCCTGACCAAGGACGACGTCGACGGGTTCGGCTCGAGCGGCATGGGCCTGCTCGCCCCCACCGAGATCGCCGAGTACATCGGGCTGCAGCCGACCTGGGTCGACGGCACGAGCGTCGGTGGATCCACCTGGGAGTTCATGGTCGAGCACGCGGCGGCCGCCATCGCCGCCGGTCACGCCGAGGTGGTCGTGCTCGCCTACGGCTCGACCACCCGGGCCGACCTCAAGGCCCGGCGCCGCACCGCCAACCTCGGGTTCGGCAGCCGCGGCCCGGTGCAGTTCGATGCGCCGTTCGGCCACTCGCTCATCTCCAAGTACGCCATGGCCACCCGTCGCCACATGTACGAGTTCGGTACGACGATCGAGCAGTTGGCCGAGGTCGCGGTGAGCACGCGCTACAACGCGGGCTTCAACCCCGAGGCCTACTACCGCGACCCGATCACCATCGACGAGGTGAACGCGAGCGCGATGATCGCCGACCCGCTCACCAAGTTGCACTGCTGCATCCGCAGCGACGGCGGCGGCGCGATCGTTCTCACCTCCGAGGAACGGGCCCGCGACTGCGCCAAGGCACCGGTGTGGGTACTCGGCACCGGCGAAGCCACCAGTCACACCACCATGAGCGAGTGGCAGGACTTCACCCGCTCCCCCGCGTACGCCAGCGGCCGCCTCGCGTTCGGCCGGGCGGGCGTCACGCCGGCCGACATCGACGTCTGCGAGATCTACGACGCCTTCACCCACATGGTGATCGCCAGCCTCGAGGCGCTCGGGTTCTGCGGTCCGGGTGAAGGCGGTCCGTTCGTGGAGGACGGTCGCCTCCGGCTCGGCGGCGCGCTCCCGACCAACACCGACGGCGGCGGGCTCTCGCACTGCCACCCCGGGATGCGGGGGATGTTCCTGCTCGTCGAGGCGACCCGGCAGTTACGGGGCGAGGCCACCGGGCGTCAGGTCGAGGGGGCCCGGCTCGCCTGCGTCAACGGCACCGGCGGCTGGTTCTCCACCGCCAGCACGGTGATCCTCGGCGTCTGAGTCGATGAGCACCGCCGACGAGCCCGTCCTGCCCGCGAGCATCCGCGGGGCGGCCGAGCGCTTCGGCGACCGCCTCGCGTACGTGACCCCCCGGGGCTGGGAACTCACCTACCGGACGCTCGACCGCATCTCCGACGAGGTCGCAGCCGGTCTCGCCCACCGAGGGGTCCGCCCCGGCGATGTCGTCGCCCTCGTGTTACCGCCCGGCCCCGAGTACCTGCTCGCCTACTGCGGAGCGGCCAAGCTCGGGGCGATCACCGCCGGGGTGAACGACCGGCTCTCCGGGCCCGAGCGGACCGCCGTCCTCGACGCGGCCGCCGCCCGGCTCGTGCTCACCGCCGACGAGTTCCCCGCCGCCGACGGCGCCACCACCGTGCTCGCCGATCTGCGCCGGACCGAAGCCGAGCCCGCCCGGCTCGCCGCCGACCCCGAACGGCCGGTGGCGATCGTCTTCACCTCGGGCACGACCGGCCTCCCCAAGGGCGCCCTCTACTGCGATCGCCAACTCGCCTTCATCACCGCGACCGACACCGGCGGGGTGTGGGACGGCGGCGGTCGCACCCAGAGCGGTACGTCCTACGCGCACCTCGGGTTCATGACCAAGCTCCCCGGTGCGCTCCGGCGCGGCGGCACCACGTTCATCATGGACCGCTGGCGCGCACGCGACGCGCTCGAGATGATCGCCCGCGAACGCATGACCAACGTGGCCGGCGTCCCGACGCAACTCGCGCTCATGCTGCGCGACCCGATCTTCGACGACCTCGACCTCTCCTCGGTGACGACGATCATCGCCGGCGGCGGGCCGGTCACGCCCGGCCTGGCCGAGGAGTCCCGCCGCCGCTTCGACGCCCGCCTCGCCACCCGATACTCGTGCACCGAGGCCGGCATCGGACTCGGGACGGCGTTCGACGACCCCGAGGAGGACGCGATCGTGAGCGTCGGCCGTCCCCTCGCCGGAGTCGACCTGGCGGTTCGCCTCCCGGGCGACCCCGACGGACCGGACATTCCCCGGGGCGACATCGGCGAGGTGTGTCTCCGCTCCCCGGCCGTCATGACGGGCTACTGGCGCGATCCCGATCAGACCCGGGCCGCGTTCACCGCCGACGGGTTCGTGCGCACGGGCGATCTCGGTGCCGTCGACGAGCAGGGCCGTCTCCGCCTGGTGGGCCGGGCCAAGGAGATGTACGTGCGCGGCGGGTACAACGTCCACCCGGTCGAAGTCGAGCAGGTGCTCTCCACCCACCCGGCCGTCGCCGCCATCGCCGTCGTCCCCCGCCCCGACCCGGTCATGGGCGAGGTCGGGGTCGCCGTTGTCGTGGTGCGCCCCGGGCACTCAGCTCCCGACCTCGGCGCCCTGCGCCGTCACGCCGCCGACCGTCTCGCCGCCTACAAACTCCCCGAAGACCTGCGGACCATCGCGGCGCTCCCCCTCACGGCGGGCGACAAGGTCGACCGGCGGGCCCTCGCGACCGAGGTCGCCGGCTAGCCCCGCGGTTACGATCCGGCCCGCATGGAACTCGAGTTCACCGCCGAACAGGACGAGTTGCGCGACGCCGTACGGGCCGTCCTCCTGAAGGAGTGCCCGCCGTCGCTCGCCCGCGCCGTGGCCGAGGACGGCATCCGGCCGGCGGCCCTGTGGGCGACCGTCACCGAGCTGGGTTGGCCCGCCCTCACGGTGCCCGAAGCCGACGGCGGCATCGGGCTCGGTGCGGTCGAGGCCGGCATCCTCGCCGAGGAGCTCGGTCGCGCCGTCGCCCCCGGTCCGCTCCTGCCGACCGTGACCCAGTACGTGCCCGTGGTGTGCGCGTGCGCCACCCCGGAGCAACGGACCGACCTCCTCGGTCCCGTCGCCGCCGGCACCCGTTCGGGATCGCTCGCGGTGCACGAGGCGGGCGGCTTCGACCCCGCCCTGACCACGGCGACCGTCCGTGTCGAGGGCGACCGGGCCGTGCTCACGGGCGAGAAGCGCTACGTGATGGAGGGCGACGCCGTCGACGAACTCGTCGTCGTCGCCCGGGTGCCCGGCACGTCGGGCGACGACGGAATCCGGGCCGTCGCCGTGCCCGCCGACGCAGTGCGGGCCCGGGCCATTCGCTCGTTCGATCCCACCCGGCGCTACGCCCACATCGACCTCGACGGTGTCACCGTTCCCGCCGACCGGGTACTCGGTTCCGCCGACGGACCGTCGGCCGCCCCCGCGCTACGGGCCGCGCTCGACGAGGCCACGGTCGGCCTCGCGTTGGAGATGGTCGGCACCGCCCAGACGATCTTCGACCGTACCCGTGAGTACGCGCTCCAGCGCGAACAGTTCGGGGTGCCGATCGGATCGTTCCAGGCGATCAAGCACAAGTTCGCCGACATGATGGTGGCCCTCGAACGGGCCCGAGCCACCGCCACCTTCGCCGCCCTCACCATCGCCGAGGCCGATCCCCGCCGGGCGTCGGCCACCTCGGTCGCCAAGGCTGCCGCGGGCGACTGTCAGCGCCTGCTCGGCAAGGAGGGCATCCAGATCCACGGGGGCATCGGCTACACGTGGGAACACGACATGCACCTGCTCGTCAAGCGCATGAAGGCGGGCGAGGCGCTCTTCGGCTCGGGCGCGTGGCACCGGGCCCGAATCGCCGAACTCCTCGGCGTCTGAACCGACCGCCGTCGGTCGCACGTTCCTCCGCCGGACCCCGATCGACGATCGTGTCGACCGGGGCGACCGGGCGTCAGGCGGTGAGCAGAACCTCGGCGAGGATGTAGAAGAACACGATGAGCCCGAAGCCGGTGATCATCGCGTTCTTGTGGGTCTCGTAGATCACGTTGAGGCCCGTGTTGCCGCGGCCGCTGATCATCCCGAGCGCGTTGAGCTCGAGTACCACGAGCACGACGAGGCCGATGATCAGGTAGGTCATCGCCTTGCCCGACGAGACCACGCCGAAGTTCTCGCCGAGGAAGAAGTGCCCGGCGCCGACCATCGCCACCAGGAGCGGGAGCGAGAAGATCGTGTTCTGCCGCGAGGCCATCGCACCCCGGCGGGCCGCAGCGGCGGCATTGGGGTCGGCCTCACCGCCGGCCAGCAGGTTGCGGGCGTTGGCGATCGCGATTTGCTGCGCGGGCCAGATGACCAACCACACGTTCGCGAACATCACCAGCCCGAACAGGATCCCTACGAGGAGCACCGGGCCCACCGTGGTCTCCGTCCAGTAGGCACCGTCGTGGTACTGCTCACCGATGCCCAGGATGGCGATCCCGAAGACCACGGTCGCCGCCGCGGCCCAGCGAAACCACCACAGCGCCCGCCAGGTGATCTTGTCCATCGCGGCGTTGCGGGCCGCAGGTTCCATTTCGGCGAAAGCGGGCACCTGCACGAAGTTGAAGAACCAGAGCAGGCCCATCCACATCACGGCGACGATCACGTGACTAATGCGGAAGGCGCCGTCGAGGCCGTATTTGGTGAAGAGCTGCATAGCGGAATCCCCCTGTAGGTCAGTCCGGAACGTACCAAACCCCCGCTCCGGCTCGGCGGATGCGCGCCGCGAGCCGGTCAGGCCCCGGCGTGCCGCGTCCACCAGGCGAAGAGCCGGGCGAGGTCGCCGTCGGGCGCGTCGGCCCGGGCCACCAGCCCGCGCGGATCGCTCCACCAGAGCACGGCCCGGCCCCGCTCGATCCGGCACCGGTAGCGCCCGACCGGCCGGGCCGGCGCCGCGGCCCGGGCCCACGAGCGCTCCTCGGGTCGTCCCGCCGCGCACTCCGGACCACCCTCCGCCGCCGGTCCGCTCGGCCCGGCGAGGCGGACGTAGAGCGCCGGCTCGCCGCCCGGCGCGACCGAACGGACGGCCACGGCCACCCCGCCCACCCGGCACCGGCGCCAGGTCGGCCAACCGGGCACCGCCCCGCACGGGACGCCGAAGACCGTCTCCGGGTCGGGACCGCCCGTAGGCAGCACAGTCGGGCGGGTCGACGGCAACCCCGCGACCGCCTTCGGAGGATCCGAACTCCCGGCGCCGGGATCCCGGGCCGCCGACCCCACGGCCGCGACGCCCAGGCCACCGAGCAGCAGTCCGAGCGCAACCGTTCGCGGCCGCCACCGCGATCCACTCCGTTGCCGCCGCCTCGACCGAGATCCGATCCGTGTGCGTCCGGCAATCCCACCCATTGAACGCCTCCTTATCCGAGATTTGACATTTTTGAACATCTTGACACAGTTTCTTATTGGTGCCTACGGTCGGCGCATGCCCCGCTCCCGCACCGCCCTCGCCCTCGAATCCCTCGCCGCGGCGGGGGTCCTCGTCGCCCTTCTGCTGCTCCCGGTCGGGCCCGTTTCGGCTCCCGATCCGAGCGCCGAGGACCTCGTGCTCCTCGCCTGTCGGGCCGTCGCCCTCCTCTGTACGGCCCGACTCGCGGTCACCGGAGCGGCCTGCCTGGTTGCCGCCGGCCGCCCCGTGCCCCGCGGCTTCGGCCTCCTCGTCGCGCTCGCCCCCGCCCGGTTCCGCCGTATCGCGGGCCTCGCGGCGTCGGGCGCGGCGGCGATCTCCCTCACTGCCGGCGCACCGGCCTCGGCCCGGGTCGACGTCCCCGTCGTGCGCGCCCCCGTCACCTCCGTTGCGCGAACTCCCGACACCACCGCCCCGCCCGCCGTCCCGAAGATCCGACCGGCTGCCGCCCCCTCGATCCCCGGGCCGCCGACCACGGTGCGACCGCCGACCCCGACCCGCCCGGTCCTCCCCCGCCCACCGCGACCCACCGCCACCACGACGGTGCACACGGTGCGGCCCGGCGACCACCTCTGGGGGATCACGCGGGCCGTGCTCGGCGAGCGTCTCGGTCGGGAGCCGACCGCAGCCGAGATCGTCCCCCTCTGGCGGGCGGTCATCGCCGCGAACACCGCTCGACTCCGGTCGGGTGACCCCGCCCTCGTCTTCCCCGGCGAGCAGGTGGTCGTGCCGCCGTCGCCCGGCCCGGAGCCCCACCGCTAGGTTTTCCGGCGGCGACGGCCGAGCGGCCCCCACCGACGGAGGACACCATGGCACTCACGGAGCTCGAGGGCACCGACCTCGGAACCCGACGGGTCGTGATCGAGCGCGGCCCGGTCCGGGTCTTCGCCGACGCCCTGCTCGACGACGATCCCGCGTACCGGGACGAGGCCGCCCCGGTCCCCCCGACCTTCCCCTTCGTGATGCCCTTCTGGGGTTCGCTGGGGGAGGGCGGCGCCGCCGACCTTCCCGTCGCCAACCTGCGGGGCAAGGGGCGGGCCGTCCTCCACGGCGAGCAGGAGTTCGAGTTCCACGACGGCCGCTGGCCCCGGGTCGGTGACGTGCTCGTCGGAACCGGCCGCATCAGTTCCGTTTACGAGAAGGCCAAGCCCGACGGCGGCAAGCTCGAGTTCTATGTCCGGGAGACGACGTGGTCCGACGAGCGCACCGGCGATCCGGTCGTCACGGACCGGTTCACCCTCCTCGTCAGCTGCAAGCCCGGGGCCGACGAGGCGACCCCCCTCTCGTGACCCCCGAGGAGCTCTCCGACCGAGCCGAGATCCACGACGTCGTCGTTCGCTACGGCTGGGCGATCGACACCAAGGACTGGGACCTCCTCGACACCTGCTTCACGCCCGACGCGCACCTCGACTACTCGTCGAACCCCGGGGGCAAGGCCGGGCCCTACCCCGAGATCCGAGCCTGGCTGGCCGAGGCCCTCGCCGCCTTCCCCGTGACCCAGCACCTCATGTCCAACATCGACGTGCGCCTCGCCGGCGACACGGCCACGGTGCGCACCATGGTGGCCAACCCGCAGGGCGCCGCCACCCGCAAGGGTCCTCCCCACTTCTTCTTCATCGGCGCGCGTTACGACGACCGCTTCGTGCGCACCGCGACCGGGTGGCGCATCGCCGAGCGGATCGAGACGCTGCTGTGGTTCCAGGGCACCCTGCCCGACGAACTTCTCTCCCCGCCCACCTGAGCGCGACGTCGTGCCCGCGCCCGACTTCGACCTCGCCGCCGACGCCTACCGGCGGCGGATCCGGTTGACGACCTCCGCCGACGGAACCGTCACGAGCATCCTCGAGGACGACTTCCACCACTTCGTCGTCACCCTCGGTCACGACGGCGAGCGGGTGACGACGGTCGCGTGTCGCGCCGTGCGCTGGCCGTGGAGCACCTGCCCCGATGCGGCCGAACCGCTGCGCCGCCTCGAGGGCATGCCGCTCACCAACCGCTTCACCGGGGCCGGCGCGTGGACCGATCCCAAGCAGTGCTGCACCCACCAGTTCGACGCCGCCTGCCACGCGATCACCCACGCCGCCACGCACCGCGCCACCCGGGTGTACGACGTCGAGATCCCCCGGCGCGACCCCGAGACCGGAGCGACCCGCGCTCGACTGTGGGTCGACGGCGCGCCGGCCCTGGAGTGGCGGCTGACCTGGGACGGCATCGTCGACCCCGCGCCCGAACTGGCCGACGCACCGTGGAAGGGCGGATTCATGCGCTGGGCCGACACGCACCTGCCGCCCGACGCCGCCGAGCGGGCGATCACCCTCCGCCGGGCCTGCGACATCGGGATGGGCCGGGGCATGGACCTCGACGCGATTGCCGAGGCCCGGCTCCTCCCGCCCTCGATGTCGGGGGTTTGCCACACGATGCAGCCCGTCGTCATCGGCGACGCGTTCCGGCACGTCGGATCGATCCGCGACTTCGCCGCCGACCCCGACCGCCTCGCTCCACCCGCCTGAACGACGTCGGCGATCAGCCGAGAGGGGTCGGGTCGGCGATCAGCCGAGCGTGATCGCGTCGGCGAACCGGCGCAGCCCCTCGACCGCTTCCGGTGAGCGGCGCCAGGGCGACACGATGAGCCGGGTCACGCCGAGATCGGCCCACCGCCGCACGTCGGCATCGCTCTCGACCGGGCCCCCGAGGACGACCTCGTAGTCGTCGAGGCTGCGCCCCTCCACCGCGAGCAACTCGTGGAGCCGCGCGATCTGCGGAGCTGCCGACGCGAACGTGTGCCCCATACCGAGCCAGCCGTCACCGAGCCGCGCCGACCGGCGCAACGCGGCATCCGACTCGCCCCCGATGAGGATCGGCGGCCCCCCCGGCTGCACCGGCTTCGGCTGGAACACGACCTCGTCGAAGGAGAAGAACTCGCCGTGGTGGGTGATCGTCTCCTCGGTCCACAGGCGTCGGCAGACCGCGATCGCCTCGTCGACCCGCCGGCCGCGCGTCGAGAAGTCGAGCTCGGCCGCCTCCCACTCCTGCCGCAGCCACGAGGCCCCGACGCCGAACTCGAACCGCCCTCCCGACAACACGTCGACGGTGAGCGCGCCACGCGCCGAGGTGAACGGATGCCGCAGGCCGATGTTGAAGACGTGGGTGCCGAGCCGCAGTCGTTCGGTGCGGCCCGCCAGGAAGCCCAAGTAGGCGAAGGCGTCGAAGATCGGGAGGTCGGGGGGCACCGGCGGAATGTCGTCGCCGGGGTGCGGCGACGAGGTCATCGAGCGGGTGAACACGAGGTGTTCGGGGAGCCACACCGACTCGAATCCGAGGCGCTCGGCCTCGAGGGTGGCATCGAGGTGGAAGTGCACGTTGAGCGCGCCGAGCGCGACGCCGAACTTCACGAGCCGACCTCCTCGGCGCCCGAGTGACCGGCCGTCGTCCACGTGCCGTCGGGCAGCCTCCCCCACCCGCCCGCCGCGTGGTTGCCACCGTCGACGTGCAGGGTGGTGCCGGTGACGAAGCGGGCGAGGTCGGAGGCGAGGAAGATCACCGCGCCGGCCACGTCGTCGACGTGCCCGACGATCGGGAGCGGCGTCGTCACGGGCACCTCACCGATCCCGGGGGTGGGAATCACATCGGGAGCCACGCAGTTGACCCGGATCCGTCGGGCGCCGAGCTCGAGGGCCAGCGACTTGGTGAGGTTGGCGACTGCGGCCTTCATCGCGCTGTAGACCGCGAAGCCCGGACCCGCCCGGTGCGCCTCGATCGAGGTGACGTTGACGATTGCCCCCCGGCCGTCGGTCGGCATCCGCGGCACCGCAGCCCGCACGAACCCCGTCACGCTCGTGAAGTTCTCGGCCACGAGCGCCGCCTCGCCCTTCGCGGAAACGTCGAGGAAGTCGGAGCGGAACCCGCCCCC
>Ga0208783_10001927_pt1 | contig 12080 bp, 5 predicted proteins | sample DEB19_08_DNA_2_FD_184529 | JGI IMG/M metagenome (GOLD analysis project Ga0208783, IMG submission 184529) | Aqueous microbial communities from the Delaware River and Bay under freshwater to marine salinity gradient to study organic matter... | ecosystem: Environmental > Aquatic > Marine > Coastal... | reverse complement strand
ACTTATAACCGGGGCCCTTTCGACATCGCCACGCTCGCGATCTTCCCTGAATACCTCGAATTCGAGGGGCAGGAAGTGCTGCAGCTGGTGGTCGAGGGTGCCGCCGGGAGGACGGCCACATGACGGCCCGCAATGGCCATCACGTGACCGCCTCCCGGCCCGTGTCTCCCACGGTTGGCGAACCATCCGTTCGCCCCGCGGAACACACCCATCATGGACATTTCCTCCAACGCCGGCGGAGCCGGCTCGTTTTCGTTTGACCCTTCCTCCTCTCCCGCCCTCCCCTCGACCGGCCGCGGCCGGGTTCGCAGCGCCGACTTCGGCCTGCCCGAGCGGTCCGGGCTTCTCGACCTCGCCCGAACCTACCTCGAGACCCAGGCCCGGCTTTGGCCCGACCTCGTCGGAACAGCCGCGGTGCCGGCGGCCGACGCCGCCACGATCGCGGCCATGGCCGACGACTTCGAACGGCGGTTCCGGCAGCAGCACGCCGAGGTCTTCCGTCCGGGCGGTACGCCGCCCGTATGGCTCGCTCTGGCGGTCGCCTACCTACGGTTCAGCGACGAGAACTCCAACCCTCGGTCGCTCGACCAGCAGCTCCTCAACGTCTTGAACCGCGCCCGGCGGGAAGGCGTCTTCGTGCCATGGTGCTACGTCCTGGCTGACGCCGCCGTCAGCGGCACCCTCGCCTGCCGCACCGGCTACACGCTCGCCAAGACGATCGTCGAGCGACGTGACGAGTTCGGGGTGTCGTGGTTCCTGATCGACGACCTCTCCCGCCTGAGCCGCAACACGATCGAGTCGCTGCGGCACGGAGAACTGGCGGAGGCGACCGGCGTCCGTGTCGTCGGCGCCAGCGACGGGTACGACAGCGCCAACCCGCAGTCGTCACTTCTGCTTCCCGTGCTCGGCTCGATGAACGAGGCGTTCATCACGCAACTGAGATCGAAGGTCAAGCGGGGCATGGACGACGCCTTCCGACGCGGCGACAACATCCAGCCGCCCGGCGTGGGCTACCGGCTCGTGGACGTGAAAGACGCCCACGGCAACTTCGTGATCACCCACAAGAACACGATCGAGAAGGCCGTCGAGATCGACCCCGAAGCAGCCGACTGGACACGACGGGGCGCCGAGATGATCGCCTACGAAGGCAAGAGTGCGATCGACGTGGCACGGCTCTTCAATGAGCACAAGGTGGGCGGCAAGCAGACGTGGTCCGACAGCAGGGTCCGCCAGCACTACGCCCGCGAGCGGCTCGTTGGAAAGGACGTCCTCCACAAGAGCAGGCAGTCCACCGACCGCCAGACCGGCAAGAAGAAGATGATCTACCTTCCGAAATCGGAGTGGATCTGGCGGGACGTGCCACACCTGCGAATCCTCACCGACGAACTTGCGAACGCGGTGCTTGAGAAGTTGGGCCGGGGTGCCGAGTCATTCGGCCGCAAGGCGAAGGACCGACGGAAGAAGGCCCGCCGCGTGGACCTGTACCCGAAGGTGCTCGTCCGTCCGATCTGCGGCTGCTGCGGCAATCCGATGATCCTCGGGCGTTCGGACGACAAGTACCAGAGTTTCTTCTGCTTCAACGCGAACAACGGGATTCAGGGCTGCACGAACCGGGGCTACAAGTCGGCGCGGATCATCGACGACGCGGTGCTCAGCAGAATCATGGCCACGCTCTTCACCGATGACTTCCTCGCCGACCTGACGGCCGATGTAAACAAGCGGCTGGCCTGGATCGCCCGGCAGCCAATTCCATCGACCAAGAAGCTCGAACAGGAAATCGCGAATGAGGACCGCCAGCTCAAGCGGCTGACCGACAGGCTGGAGAAAATGGATGACACCCACCTCGACGCCGTGATCACGAAGGCCGAGGAGATGGGCCGGCAACTGGCCGCCAAGCGGGAGCGGCTCAAGGAGCTCCAGCGGGCCGGCCAGCGGCCGAAGGTGAAGAGCGTTCGGGAGCAGGACGTCGTCGCCGCGCTCGGGAAGCTTCGTGAGCTCCTGCAGGGCAACGTGGGCGTCGCGGCCCAGGTGCTCAAGGCCCTCGTCGGCGACGTCGTGGTCGAGGCCAGAAAGGTCGAGGGAAAGGCTCGGCCCGAGATGGTGGCCCGGTTCATGATCAATGCCATCCCGGCCATGGCCCTGCTGGCCCACGGGCAGGCAGGGAAAAGCGATGATCCAACGGTCACCATGTGGGAGTTCCTGCATGGTGACCGTTGGACAATGCCCGCCGAGGGAGGATTTCGCGGGCTCGAGGTCGCCGTTCCGCTGCGAAAGCCCACGAAATACGAGGCCATGCTGCCGCAGATCGTGCAGATGGCCGAGGCAGGGTCAGGCATCGATCTAATCTCGCGCGCGCTCGGTATCGGGGCGGAGGTTGTTCGGGACGCTCTCCACCTGCACCGCACCGGAAAGCGGCCGCCCGCACGCGTCGATGGCCGCCGCCGCCAACCCCGTCAGCCGGGCAAGCCGTTCGTGCCCAAGTACCAGCAGATTGCGCCAGAGGTCGATCGCCGCCGGAAGGCAGGCGAGGGATTTGACCGGCTGGCCCGGGAGATGAAGGTCAGCCGCCCCACGGTCGTTCGGGCCTATGACTTCGCCAACCGAGACGAAGCCGCCGCCGCGGCCCGAGAGGGCCGCGCGCCGACACGGCCGCCCTACAGGTGGAGCGATGAATCCCGGGCCGCAAAACGCAAGCCGCGGGATGCGTGACTGCAGTTGGAGCCCGTGGCGCCCGCAGGTGCGTGCGCCACAGGCTTCCCGCGCCGAGACGTCGCCCGAGTTGAGGTAGAGGTTAGCAGGGGGGCTCTGGTGAGGGTCGCTCGCATCGGCCGTGTCGCCGCAATAGTGTACGTGCGCACACCTCCCCCGTCCATGCCCCGGTGCGCCCATGGTCGCCGCACTCGCCGCGCCTCCGACGCGGTCCAAAGTCCGCCCACACTGCGGCACGGCAAGTTCCCGCCGCTACGAGCGACGCCGGCCGGAGAGGACGCCGCTCTACAAGGTCGTCGCAGAGCACCTCGAAGGCTGGCTCGAGAATCGGTCGGTCGCCGAGCAGCCCGTTTCGGCGCACGTCGAACGGGAGCTGCGGTCGTACCTCACCTGTGGCATTCTCTGCTTTGGATTCGGCAGGGCACGCTGTGCCTCGTGCGGGCAGGGTTTTGTCGTGGCCTTCTCGTGCAAGGGCCGCGGCGTCTGTCCCTCTTGCAACGGCCGCCGGATGGCTCAGACGGCTGCGCATCTCGTTGATCGCGTCATACCCCCGGTGCCTGTTCGGCAATGGGTAATTTCGGTGCCAAAGCGGCTCAGAGGATTCCTTGCTGACCGGCCCCAGGCCGTGGCGGCCCTGACGCGGATCTTTCTCAGCGAGATCGAACGGCTGCTCTGCGAAGTAGCCGGCGGCTCATGTGGAGATGATGCCCCGGCGGCTCCTCGGCCACGCCCGGGCGCCGTCTCCTTCCTGCACCGTTTCGGCTCGGCGATCAACCGCCACGTCCACCTCCATGCGTGTGTGACTGACGGCGTGTTCATGCCGAACGGTGATGGGCCGCCGGCATTCCTGCCGGCTCGGCCGATCAACCAGGCTGATCTGGCCGTGACCCCCTCCCCAAATTTTGATCCAGGTCTTGTGAGAGAATCCTCATGCCCCGGGTGGGGCTGGAAAGGGTTCTCGGATGAAGAAGCGACGCAGTGCAGAGCAGATCGTGGGCTTGCTCCGGCAGGCTGACGTGGACCTTGGGAAGGGTGCGACTGTGCCCGATGTCTGCCGACGGCTTGGTATCAGCCAGCAGACGTACTACCGCTGGCGGACGAAGTTCGGGGGTATGGATCCGAAGATGGCCAAGCAGCTTCAGGAACTCCAGAAGGAGAACTCGAGGCTGAAGAAGCTGGTGGCGGATCAGGCCCTGGACATGCTGATCCTCAAAGAGGCCGCCCGCCCAAACTGACGTGCCCCGAGCGTCGCCGCCGGACGGTGGAATCCGTCCGGCAGTCCTTGGGGCGTACGAAGGTCTCGGAAAGAAGGGTCTGTCGTGTACTCGGCCAGAACCGGGGCACGCAGCGGCACCGTCCCAAGAAGGTAGACGGCGACCGCGAGTTGCTTGGCGTGATGCGGAAGATCGTGGAGACGTTCCCGAGGAACGGCTGCGAGCGCACGCACCGGGTGCTGACCGGCCCGGATGCATTCGGTGGCTGGAAGGTGAACTTCAAGCGGGTGCATCGGATCTGGAAGGAGGAGCACATGCAAGTGCCAAGAAAGCAGCGGAAACGCCGGAGATTACCTGGGTCGAGTGCCAATGGGTGTGTGCGTCACCGCGCGAAGCACAGGAGCCATGTATGGAGCTACGACTTCCTTACGGAGCGAACGGAAGACGGGAGGCAGCTGCGGATCCTCGTGGTGATCGATGAGTTCACGAGGGAGTGCCTGGCGATCGAGGTAGCCCGGTCGTTTACCGCTCGGGACGTCATCATGACGCTGCAGTACCTGTTCGCCGTGCGGGGCGCACCCGAGCATCTGCGGAGTGACAACGGCCCTGAGTTCGTCGCCAAGGAGATCCAGCAGTGGCTGGCCAGAGCGTGCGTCCGCACGCTCTATATCCAGAAGGCGAGCCCGTGGGAAAACGGCTACGTGGAGAGCTTCAACGGCAGGCTCCGCGACGAGCTGCTCGACCGGGAGCTGTTCCTGAGCCTGCCAGAGGCCCGGGTCGTTCTCGACCAGTGGCGGATGGACTACAACCACAGACGGCCGCATGGCGGCCTCAAGTGGATGACCCCGGCGGCCTTCGTTGCCGGGCTGGACGATACGGCCTCCGGGGCGGTCCCGGAGGCGTCGCGTGGTGTGTCTACGGTCGGGGCTACGCCCCTCCCTCCGACACACCACGCGGACTGTTCCCCAACTCTCTCATGAGTGCTGGTACAGAAACCGGGAAGGGGTCAGCCAATCCGCCCGGTGTTTCGCCGGCCCACCAGCGGGATCTGATCGACACGGTGGCGGCCCTCGAGCACCACCGGCTCGCCCGGATCGCCGATCCCGAGGTGGCCACCCGCATCAAGCAGTACGAGCTCGCCTTCCGGATGCAGGCGAGCGTGCCGGCGCTCGCAGACCTCGCCGACGAGACGCCCGAGACAATCGCCCTCTACGGGGCGGAGCCCGGCAAGGCGACCGTGGGCACCAACTGCCTGATGGCGCGGCGGCTGGTGGAGCGGGGGGTGCGGTTCGTGCACCTCTACCACAGCGACTGGGACCACCACAGCGGCATCGAAGGCTTCATGGACCAGATCTGCCCGCCCACCGACCGGGCCGCGGCGGCCTTGCTCATGGACCTCGAGCGCCGCGGCCTGCTCGACGAGACGCTGGTGGTGATCGGCGGCGAGTTCGGCCGCACGCCGATGGGCCAAGGAAGCGGCAACGGGATCGGCCGCGACCACCACATCAAGGGCTTCAGCATGGCCCTGGCTGGCGGCGGGATCCGCGGGGGCGTCACCCACGGTGCGACCGACGACTTCGGCTACAACGCCGTCACCGACGTCGTGCACGTCCGCGATCTGCACGCCACGATGCTCCACCTTTTGGGCATCGACCACTCGCGGTTCACGGTCGAGTTTCAGGGGCTCGACACGAAACTCACCGGCGTCGAGCCGGCCAAGCCCGTGAAGGCGATTCTGGCTTGAAAACCACGGGTCGCCGGCGCGTTGCGGGTGCCGTTCCGGGACGGTAGCCTGCCAAGAGGGGTTGGATCGCAACGGTCGTGACGTTCGGGCAGTCTGGCGAGGCTGTAGTGTACGATTGGAGGATGATCCGGCCGATGGAAGAGCGGCCTGGGTCTCGGGATCCGGTGCCTGGTTTCAAGCGAGGAACTATGACGGTGGTGAAACGACTTGGCGTGTTCGGTTCGAAGCGGGCGGCCGCCGGGCCCCAGCGGCGTTCCCCGGCGACGGCGCGACGCCGGCTTCAGGCCGAGCGGCTCGAGCACCGGCTCGCGCTCGCCGCGATCCCCACGGCCACGATCAATAGCCCCGACCTCTCCGCCCTGATCGGTCAGGAGATCCCGCTCACCGTCACGTTCGACAACACGGCGACCAACCCCGCCGACATCGGCTACTCGCCGTTCGTCGACATCGTGATGCCCGCGACGGGCGACGCGCCGCCGCTGCCCAACGACGGCATCTCGTTCAAGCCCAATAGCGCCACCTACAACGGCCTGTCGCTCGCCACGACCGTGCTCACATTCAACGCGCAGGGCCAGGCGACCCACCCCTTCGCCAAGAACCCCGACGGCACGTCGCTCGTCGTCAGCGGCAAGCCGGGCGACCAGCTCGTGGTCGTGCAGCTTCCCTTCGGGAGCTACGGCCCGGAGCAGCCGGCGGCCGAGATCAACTTCACGGGCGTGGTCAGCCCGCTGGCCCAGCCCAACAGCTCGTATCCCGTGACCGCCACGGGTGGGTTCCAGTTCCAGACCGACGCCTCGGGCAACCCCACGGTCAACGTCGCCACGCTGGGCACGACCACGACCGACCCGATCCAGCCGCAGCTGTTCCGGATCAAGAAGACCTCGAGCGCCCCCGAGGCTGAGACGGCCACGGGACCCAACTTCACGCACACCTACACCGTGAGCATGGCGGTGGCCCCGGGCCAGACGGTCACGAACCTGCGGCTCACCGACGTGCTGCCGAACAACGTGCAGTTCGTGTCGCTCGTCTCCGCCACAGCGAACGGCTCGACCCCCCCGCCCACGGCCATCGCCACGCCGAGCACGACCGTGCCCGGGGGCACGCTCACCCGGCAGTTCAACCAGGTGACCGGCACCGGCAGCGACAGCGACGTCGTGATGACGTTCTCCTACTACGTGCCGCAAGACAATGCCGCCGGCGTGGACGTGATCCCGCTCGGGACCGGCGGCACCGCGATCGCCACCAACACATCGAGCGCCACGGGCACTTGGACGAGCGCCAATCCCAACTATCCCGGCCCGCAGTCGATCGCGAGCGACCCCGACGACCCCAACGCCCAGCACACGCTCACGGCCCGCACGGTGGCCCTGCAGAAGACCTATGCGGACCTCACGAACCCCGGCTCGCCCCGGGCGGGCGACCTGATCGAATACACGCTCAACTTCCAGGTGAGCGACTATTTCGCGCTCGACAACTTCAACGTCGCGGACGTGCTCTCCGATGGGCAGGCGTTCGACGCCAGCTTCACGCCCACGCTCACCTACACCCAGCAGTCGGAGGCGTACGCGGCCGCTCCGTTCGCGCCGGCGAACGTCAGCGTGACGGTGAACGATCCGGGAGACGGCACGACCGACGTGGTGTTCGACGTCTCGGCCCAGTTGGCCGCCCTCCGCGGCAGCCCCGACGGCGACCTGCTCGGGGCCGGCATTCCCCCAGGCGGAACGGGCAGCCCCACCACGCCCCCCAACCCGCTGCCGTCCGGCCCCGGCACCCGCGGCACGATCAAGTTCCGGGCCCGGGTGCTCGACCAATACCGGCAGACGCCGCGGCCGGGCGCCGACGTCGTGCAGGGCGACGTCATGACCGACGACGCGACCACGACGGCCGACGTGCTCGCGTTTTCCAACCTCAGCCCGACGGCCAGCACGGTGTCCGACGGCAGTTCGCAGTCGTTCACGCTCGTCAGCGGCCAGGCGACGAAGAGCGTCTACGCGATCAACGGCCAGCCCGCATCCGGAACGCCGGTGGTCACGGCCGGCGACGCCGTCACGTTCCGGATCACCTACTCGCTGCCGTTTTCGAGCATCAAGGACTACCAGATCACCGACTTCCTGCCGCTGCCGATCTTCGCGGCGCAGAGCCTCACCTTCGCCGGTGGCGGGCCGTCGGCGACCGCCCCGGCGACGGGGCAGTGGAGCTTCGGCCCCACCGACACCTTCACCACGATCTCGGGCCTCACGCCGACCGAGACGTTCAGCGCCGCGGCCAACAGCGTGACCTGGACCTTCGGCACGTTCCAGGACACGCTCGACCGCTCCGCCGTCACCGACATCCTGTTCACCGTCACCGCCACCAACCGGCCGTTCGCCGACGGCCTCCTGCTCACCAACCAGGCGGAGCAGACGGAGCGGAACGAGACGGGCAACCTGCTCACGAGCAACACGGCGCTCGCGCAGGTGAAGATCTCCGAGCCGCTGCTCGACATCACCAAGGGCGTGGTCTCGACCAGCAACGCCTCCGGGGTGTTCACGCCGAGCACGGTCGCCCCGGCGGGCGTCACGTTCACGCAGCCGGGCCAGCCGGGCGCCGCGTTCACCGGCACGATCACCTCCTCGGGCCTGGCCAGCCAGCCGATCGACGCCACGCTCTCGAACGTGCTCGGCAACGACCTGGTGAAGTTCTGCATCGTGGTCGAGAACACGGGCAGCGGCGTCAACGGGGCCTTCGACGTGGCCATCCGCGACGCCTTCGACGCCGCCAAGATGCGGATCCCGACGAGCGGCGCGGGGCTCAACCTTCAGGTCGTCGACGGCAGTGGCGTGGCCCTGACCTACACGGGCAACCTGTTCGGCAGCGGGATCACCCTCGTCGATCCCTCGGCCTCGACGGGGTCGCTCGACCCCGGCAAGACGACCGGCGGCGTCGTGAACCCCACCGGCACGAACATCGCCGTGATCACGTACGACCTGCAGCTCCTCCCGACGGTCGCCCCGCTCGACGTGATCCCCAACACGGCCACGCTCACGAACTACGCCTCGACGGAGGGCGGCCCCAACTTCCTGCCGCCGGCGGGCCTCTCCGACGACGCGACCGTCACCGTCCAGTCGCCAACCGTCACGAAGACGCTCATCGGGACGTCGATCGTCGACTCCTTCAACACGAACACGCAGGGCGTGATCGGCGAGCTCGCGACCTTCGAGCTCACGATCGACGTGCCCCGGGGAACCACGCCCTCCGCCGTGGTGGTCGACTCGCTGCCGACCGGCTTGGCGTTCGTGGGGATGGTCGGCACGCCGGTCGTCGACCCGGGCGTGAGCTTCACCGGCTCGCTCACGCCGGCCGTGACGAACAGCGGCCGCGCCGTGACGTTCAGCCTCGGCGACGTGACCAATGCCAACCCTGGAACGGCCCTCCAGGGGATCACCATCCGCTACGAGGCGGTGGTGCTGAACGTGTCGAGCAACGTCATTGGCAAGACGCTCACGAACAATGCCAAACTCACCTGGACGGGTCACACCGACCTTCCCGCCGCCCAGTCGGCTCCGGTCACGGTGATCGAGCCAAGACTGACCATCGCGAAGACGGCGAGCCCGACCACGGCCCAGGCGTCCGACACGATCACCTACACGATCGTGGTCACCGCCAGCCAGACGACCGCCCACAACGTCAGCCTCGCCGACATCTTCCCCGGCGGCATCACCTACGTGCCGGGCTCGCTGGCCCACACGGCCGGCGTCGCGCCGACCACGCTCGCCACCGCGGCGGGCGGCAACTCCTTCACGGCGACCTACACGACGCTCACTCCAGGGCAGACGAGCACGCTCACCTTCCGGGCCCGCGTCAACGGCGACATCACCGCCGGCCAGTGGATCACCAACACCGTCACCGAGCAGTGGACGAGCCTCCCCGGCAATCCCGGCCAGATCACGCCCAACAACCCCAACGCCTTCGAGCGGACGGGCTCCGGCTCCACGGCGCAGGGCCAGCTCAACAACTACGCGTCCAGCAGCTCGGCGACCGTCACGGTGGCCCAGCCGACGGTGGCGAAGACGCTCGTCACCACGTCGATCGTGAACGCCTCGAACTCCGCGACCGAGGCGGTGATCGGTGAGACGGCGACCTACACGGTCACGATGACGATCCCGCAGGGACGCACGCCGGCCGCCCAACTGGTGGACCAGTTCGGGCCGGGCTTGGCCTACGTCCGCACGATCTCCGCGGTCAACGACGACCCGGGCGTGCTCACCGTGCCGGGGCTGAACACCGCGCCGGTGCTGACGAGCAGCGGCACCGTGGCGACCTGGAACCTCGGCGACGTCATCAACAAGGACACCGACAGTTCGACCGCCGAGACGATCACGTTCACGATCGAAGCGGTCGTGCTCAACGTGAACACCAACACCAGTGGCACGCAGCTTTCGAACGAGGCGTTCGTTCGCTGGGACGGGGCAAACACCTCGCGGATTGGGCGGAGCGGCCCGGTCGCCGTGATCGAGCCCAATCTGCGGACCACGAAGGCCGTCGCCGTGGGCGGCTTCGGCGGCAACGTCGGCGACCCCGTCACCTACACGATCGTGGTGCGACAGTCGGGCACGAGCGACACCGACGCCTACGCCGTCACGCTGCGGGACGTGATCCCGGCCTCGATCGCCAGCCCCTCGCTCACGAACGTCGTCGATACCTCGGGCATCGTGACCTCCGCGAACTTCGCCCTCGCCGGCAACACGCTGACCACGACCGGCACCGGGTTCGACCTGCCGAAGGAGCCGAGCGGCCGGACGATCACGCTCACGGTCACCGGCACACTCGCCGGCCCGGTCACGGCCAATCAGCGGATCAGCAACACCAACCAGATCAAGTGGTCGAGCCTCCCCGGTGAGCCCGGTCAGATCACGCCCAACAATCCGAACGCCTACGAGCGAACGGGCTCCGGCTCCACGAGCCAGGGGCAGCTCAACAACTACGTCACGACCGGCTCGGCCGCGTTCACCGTCAACACCGCCGACCTCGCGGTCGTGAAGACGGTGAGCAACCCGACGCCCAACGTCGGCGACACGATCAGCTTCACGATCACGCTCTCGAATCTCGGGCCGAACACCGCCCACGAGGTCGAGGTGACCGACCAGTTCCCGACTGCGGGCCTGCAGCTGCTCACGGCCACGCCCAGCCAGGGCACCTATAACCAGGCCACGGGCCTCTGGGACGTGGGCACGGTGCTCACCGGCGGCGCCAACACCAAGACGCTCACCATCACGGCCCTCGTGCTCGCGCCGGCGAGCAACACGATCCCGCTGGCGCAGACGAACGTCGCCACGGTGACCAACTCGGCCGAGCCTGACCCCAACCCGGGCAACAACACCTCCTCCGTGACGGAGACGCCCCAGTACGCCGACCTGGGCGTCAAGAAGACCACGAACAACGTCCAGCCGGGGGTCGGCGACACGGTCGTCTACACGGTCAGCCTCTTCAATCTCGGCACGTCCGCCGCCACGAACGTCCGGCTCACCGACACGCTGCCGGGGAACGTTTCGTTCGTGAGCGCCTCGCCGTCGGCCGGCACCTTCGACTCGGCGACCGGCATCTGGTCGATCGCGACGGTGCCGACCACCGCCGGCGTCAACAACCCGCTGACGCTCACGATCACGGTCACGGCGACCGCCCCGGGCCGCAGTTTCAACACGGTCACGATCACCGACAGCGACCAGTGGGATCCGAACGACCGCAACAACACGGCGAAGACCCCGACGGATCCCCAGGAGGCCGACCTCGTCGTCTCGAAGACGGTCAATGACTCCACGCCCAACGTGGGCGACACCGTCACGTTCACCGTCACGCTCGACAACCTCGGGCCGAGTGCGGCGCAGAACGTGGCCGTGAACGATCTCCTGCCGGCCGGGCTCGGGTACGTCAGCCACACGGCCTCCGCGGGCACTTATGTGCCGGGCACGGGCATTTGGACGGTCGGCAGCGCTGCGGCCGGCAGCGCGAACACGCTGACCGTCGTGGCCACGGTCCTCACGCCGGCTTCCGGCCCGGCCCTGCCGCAGACCAACGCAGCCACGGCCACATCCACCACGCCCGACCCGAACCCCGACAACAACACCGACACCTCGACGGTGACGCCGCTGCAGGCCGATCTGGCCGTGTACAAGGTCGTGAGTGACTCGGCACCGAACGTCGGTGACACGATCGTGTTCGGGATCGCCGTCGCCAACTACGGACCCGACACCGCGACGAGCGTCGTGGTGAGCGACCTCCTGCCGGCCGGCGTGACCTACGTCAGCCACACGATCCAGGACGCGCCGGTGGGCTCGACGTACGTGCCGGGCACCGGTGTCTGGACGATCGGCACGGTCGCCACGGACGACTTCCCGATCCTCCAGATCGTGGCCACCGTGGATGCGCCCACGAGC
>Ga0208783_10001926_pt1 | contig 12094 bp, 2 predicted proteins | sample DEB19_08_DNA_2_FD_184529 | JGI IMG/M metagenome (GOLD analysis project Ga0208783, IMG submission 184529) | Aqueous microbial communities from the Delaware River and Bay under freshwater to marine salinity gradient to study organic matter... | ecosystem: Environmental > Aquatic > Marine > Coastal... | reverse complement strand
GACTTCGATTACAATTGCAGCAGCTCCTACTTTATCTGGAAAAAGATTTCAATTAGTTCCACTTACTTCTTCTGCTACTAGTTATACTTCTGATGATAGTTGGAATTTTAAAAATGTAACAATGAACTTTCGAGCAGGTACTCGAGAGCAAACTCCAATTATTTATCCAAATATACCTACTGCAAGTTTTTTAACGTCTGTAGAGGCTCCTTTCTTATGGACAAATGGCTGGGGTGGAAACGCTGGTGTTTTAAATTATGAAGCCATTGCAGCTTTGGGATTAGCTTCTCCAGGAGAAGTAGACAAACTTAAAATTGGCATAGAGTTTCCAGGAGGACTTTATAAGCATAACGGTGAGCAACAACAAATTCGAGATAGTTTTTTGGGGCTTCAGTTAAAATTTCAATATACACAAGGTGGTCAAGTAAAAACCGCTCTTATACTCGGCCCTGCAACTTCAGCAGGAGTTCCGGCTGGAGTACAACGTCATGCAGACTGGTTAAACTATTTAGAAAGATTTACAGGTCTTGTGCAAGCAAGAATTCAAACTCCTTTTGTTCATGATATTGAATTTTCGGTTGAGCAGTTTAAACCTTTTACAGATTTTACTATTTTAATTTCTCGTACAAGCCCAGACGATAATACGGAAGTTCAAAGTAACGATGATAGCCATGTATTTGCTGCTAAAATTAAATATATTGAATCCCAAATAGTAGATAAGTTTAGATATCCTCACAGTGCGTATGCTGCTATAAGTTTTCCAGCAGAAGGGTTTAGTTCAATTCCTATTAGATCTTATAAAGCTAGAGGACTAAAAATTTCTGTTCCTTCTAACTATATACCACGAGAAGAAAATGTTGACGGAATTGCACGATATATAGGTCGTTGGGACGGTAGCTTTATAACAAAGTATACTAATAATCCTGCTTGGATATTTTATGATTTAGCTACAAATAAGCGTTATGGATTGGGTAAATATGTAGATTCTTCCCTTATTGATAAATTTGGTCTTTATCGAATTGCTCGATATTGTGATGAACTTGTTTCAAATGGTAAAGGAGGACTAGAACCTCGTTTTACTTGTAATGTTTATATTACACAAGCAGAAGAAGCTTATAAATTACTACGCGATCTTGCTACTACTTTCCGAGGCATGACATATTGGGCACAAGGAGCTTTAATGGTCAGCCAAGATCGTCCGAAAGAACCAATTTATACATTTACGCAAGGTAATGTAGTAGATGGAATATTTAACTATGAGTACTCTGGGCGTAACGCTCGTTTTAATGAAGTTAATATAACTTGGACAAATCCAGATCAATTTTATCAGCAAGATGTACTAACAGTTACAGATCAAACAGATATAATTAAGCGAGGACGAATTGTATCTATGGATACAGTTGCGTTCGGCTGTACTAGCGAAAGTCAGGCTTATAGAGTTGCTCTTTGGAATATGATGACTTCTCAGCTCGAGACTGAATTTGTATCTTTTACTTCTGGAATTAATGCAAGTACTTTGCTTCCTGGTGATGTAATCAATATTCAGGATCATCATTTAAATGCTATTCAAACTAGTGGTCGTATAAAATCTGCTGCAAATACTAGAAATATAACTCTCGATAGAAATGTTACTTTAGTTTCTGGTAGCACATATGTGCTACATGTTGTATATGACGGTCCAGGTTGTTATTTGCAACAATCTTCTGCTAACGTAGGCGGAGTTATATACTATCGGGGAGATTTAATTCCAGGCGTAGCAAATAGCACTGCCGCAGCTCAGTTACTTGACACGGCAAATAGTCCAGTGGCAGTAAGTTTTAGTCCTGAAGTTCATGTACAAAGAAAAACTATTAATAATTCTTTACCTTATACAGGAAATGTAATTAGTGTTTCTTCTGCTTTTTCTTCCACTCCAAATACAGAAAGTGTTTGGGCAGTTGAAAATATTACCCTTGATAACGGAGTAGCCCCCAAAAAATATCGTGTACTAAGTATTCGCGAAGAACCAGATGCTCTTTATACAATTGTTGCATCAAATTATGCGGAAGAAAAATTTGAAGAACTAGAAGCTAAAGTTAAGATTGCCGCTCCACCTTATGTAGGGCCAAGACCGGGTGAAGATGTTCCCGCTGTAACTGTTATAATCCCTCAATATGTTCGCAGTACAGTGGATGATCTTGGACAAGAAGTTGATGCAGCTTATTTTGCTTTAATTTCTTGGAGTCCTCCAAATCAAACTTATACAGATTCTACTGGAAATGCTCGCACTCGTAGTTATCCTTATGTATCTACCTATGAAGTCCGTTATGACTTTTTTGATATTCCTTCTACTAGTTTAAAGGAGTATGTGACAGAAGTAGTTCCGGGAACTCGTAATAGTTTAGAAGTATATGGAGTGAATCCTGGAAACTATGAGATAAGTATTCGAGTTAAAAATACTATAGGGGAATACTCCCCATGGTATACTCAGCGAATTACATTTGAGCGTCAAGGTTCTCTGCCAGGGAATTTAATTAAAGGATTAAAACCAGGCGGAGCTATAGACTCTGGAGTAATCTTTAGTAGTAATACTTTTACTATCTTAGATTCTTACTACACATATACTAATCCGTCCGGAACAACTTATACTATTCAGCCAGCGACTTCGGCGCAGAGTGCGCAAAGTTTCGCAAATCTTCGCTCAAATTCAACTTTCTACCTACTTTGGGATGCCAGCAATACAGCTGACCCTCTCAAAGCTGTAGAGCACTATTCTGATCCTAATGTACTTGGCCCTTATGGAGCTGCAAACTCTTATTGGATTGAAGCTGGTTCTGCAAATAATGGATTACTTACTTTACCAGGAACTGTAACTGTCACTCAATTTACAAATAAAGTAACTGGAACTGGAACATTTTTTAGTTCCAATTTATCTATTGGAAATTTAATAAAATTACATGATTCGTCAAATAATGCAAATGCATTTTACGCAGTAGTTGCAAGTATTTCAAGTAACACAGAACTTTATACTCGAGAAATTATTCAGAAGCCTTATACAGCAAAGCAGATACAAACGCTTTCTTTTAAGACTAATTATAGAGACGATGCTTTACTTGCACAAATTACTACTGGAGCCGGTAATACGGCTAATCTTACAATTCAGTATGTAACTTCTGCAATAAACGAACCTCAATTATTAGTACTTGATACTACTTCGAGTGGATTTAGATACGATGGAGATAACGTTTTAATCGGCCCAACTTCAATTACATTTGCTGTAAATCGTCAAAATTTACTAGGCCCCACTAATTGGTATGTATTTGATGCAAACAATAATTCTCTTTCAAATTCTGTACTTGAGTCTCGAACTAATACGAGCGCTATAATTAATAGCACAAGTTTTGGCAGCATAGCAAATAATAATTTTATTAAAGTTCGTGCAAATGTTGATACTTTATCAAGTGATGCAACTATATTTAAAATTCGCGACGGTCTTGTAGGTGCCAATGGTGCCAATGGTGCCAATGGTACTAGCGGTCTTCCTGCGATTACAATGTCTCTTTCTCGAGGGTCAGTAACTTTATTTGCATATGCAGATGGATTTGTGGATGGGTATACGGATGCTTCTGGGCAAGCTTCCTTATATCAAGGAAATACAAATATAACTGAGTCTGCTACTTGGTCAAGTTCTGCGACTGCTGGTTTAACAGGAAGTGTTTCAAATAATCCTGGCACAAAGGGCCAATATTCTGTCACAAATTTAGCTAATACTACCGATACCGGCACTCTTACTGTCAATGCTGCCTACAATGGCTCAACGTATACATCTCAATTTTCTGTAGCAAAAGCCAAAGGAGGTTATCAAATTGTTGATACTTTACCTAACACAAACTTATTTCAAGGTAGAGTAGTATTTTTAACCACTGATAACAAACTTTACCGGTATACAGGTACCGAGTGGACTACTATTGTAAACTCAAGCGACATCGCAAATGGAGCAATAAATACCGCAAAATTTGCAAGCGGTATTGAACCTGTTACAATCGCAAATAGTGCACAAGCTCTACCAACTACAAGAAGCACAGAATATATTAACTGGAGTAGTCGTTTATATCGTTGGAACGGATCTGCTTATGTAGCTGCTGTTTCAAATACAGAAATGATAGGTACGATCATTAATAGTCAGTTGGCTGATGCGGCTGTATCGACTGCAAAATTTGCAAGCGGTATTGAGCCTGTTACTATTTCAACGGCTGGAGTATTGCCGACTACAAGAAGCACAGAGTATATTAACTGGAGTAGCCGTTTATATCGTTGGAACGGATCTGCTTATGTAGCTGCTGTTTCAAATACTGAGTTTACTGGAACAATTATAAGTAGCCAGATTGCGGATACAGCAATAACGGAGCTTAAATTAGCAAATGATGCTGTTGCTAGTGCAAAAATTAAAACGGGAGCAATTACAGCAAGTAAGCTCAATATTGTGATTGGCGGTGGAAATTTATTAACAGATAGCGGATTCGAAAGCTTCGCTAATACTTCGGGGGTGGGCTCAGTAGGTCTAAATAATTCCTGGGCTATAGGGGGCGGGGGCTCAGGAGATGCTACAAGAAATATACTTGCCAATACTGCCGGTAGAGCTCCAGGAATTATTGGGACAAAATCAGCTAATGTAACTATTACAAATGTAACGGTTCCCGCATCAGATACACTGCTATCTCAAAGTCAAATTCCTGCAGCTCCTAACACTGCTTATACTGCTTCTGCATATATTTATACAAACGTATCTGGAAAAGTTTATTTATTATTGCGAGCTTGGAATGCAGCTCGAAACTATTATCAACAAACTCAAAGTGGCTACGTTTCTGGAAATACTTGGACTCGATTGTCTACTGGTATTACAACTTTTGCAAATACCACAAATATGGACGTATATATTCGGGGCCTAAGTGCAAATAATGAGTACTTCTTAGTAGATGGTGCTCAACTTGAACAAGGAGACGTATTAACAGCGTACGCTCCTCGACCAGATGAAATATTACCGGGAACAATTGGCACTACTCAAATTGCAAATGATGCTATTACTTCAGAAAAAATTATTGCGGGCGCAATAGTAGCAGGGAAAATAGAAGCAAATACTATTACAGCAAATGAGATAGCAGCAAATACTATTACAGCAAATGAGATAGCAGCAAATACTATTACAGCAAATGAGATAGCCGCAAATGCTATTACAGCTAGTGAGTTAGCAGCTAACTCAGTAGTTGCAGTAAAGATTCAAGCGGGTGCGATTACGTCTGAAAAAATAACTTCTGGTGCAATTACAACAAATAAGTTATATGTTGTTCCAATGGGTTCAAATTTAGTTCCAGATCCATATGCTACAGATAATACTGCTTGGACTCCTTCTAGCATTGTATTTCTTACAGGAATTACAGATGCAAATGTGGGTTCAACAGCGCTAAGAAATGCTAATAATGTATATACACAGGCTTTATCTACAAATCTTATTGAAGTAGATAGCAATAAAAGTTATCGTTATGAAGTGTGGGCAAAACAACTTGCAGGCACTGGAGGAATAGGATACTTAGGCATGGCCTGGTATGATAGTAATAAAACAGTATTTACATCAGGCGCTCAAACAGGATGGAGTCCAGGTACATACTCTTACTTTGGTATTACAGGCACAGCTTTTCCTGCAAACTGGACACGTTATTCAATTCAATTTGGAAAAAATGAAAGCGCCATAATTCCAACTCTAGCTCGGTATATGAAACCGGTATTTTTACTGAACTATCAGTCTAATACGGGTGTTCAGCATGCTGTAACAGGAGTTAAAATTGTAGAAAAATCAGATGCTGAACTTATCGTTGACGGAGCAATCACAACTAATAAGATTACTGTAGGCACTTTAAATGGAGATCGAATAACTGCAAATACTTTAGATGCTGAAAAAATAGTTGCAAACTCAATTACAGGCAATCAAATAGCAGCATCGGCAATAAGTGCTGATGAAATCGCAGCGGGTGCTGTGCGAACCGATAAGCTTTTAGTAATCGCTCCAGGCTCAGCATTAAATGCAGATCCAGGAATGCGGGATGCATCAGCTTGGGTTTCTCATAGCGGAGTGCTACCCACTTTTACAACAATTACAGACGGTAAAGTTGGAAACTACGTTGCACGTTCAACTGCTGCAAACGTGATGTCTTGGTTTAATGAAACAACTCGTATTCCTGTAGACTCAAATAAAACTTATCGAGTAAGAGCTTGGGCACGAACTGTTTCAGGTGCAAATAATTCACTCTATATGGGAGCCGCTCTCTTCGACTCTAGCGGATTAAATATAACGGGAGATGGGGGTCAATGGTATTATGCGGCAAGTGCTGTACAACCTCCTGCAACTTTTACAGAATACGTAGGAACTTTTGGAGCTGGAACAGCAAAAACTTTTCCTGCAAACGCTCGAACAATGGCTCCATTGGCTATTTTATCGTATTATTATGGTGGTGTCAATTCTTCCGCAATTCATGAAATTCAAGATTTACGAATTGAAGAAGTACTTCCAGCTACATTAATACAAGACGGAGCAATCACAACTAATAAGATTACTGTAGGCACTTTAAACGGAGATCGAATAACTACAAATACACTTGATGCATCTAAAATAGTAACAGACTCAATTACAGCCGCACAAATTCAAGCGGGTGCGATAGGAGCTTCAGAGATCGCAGCGGGTGCGATTACAACTGCAAAATTAGCAGTAGGTGATTTTTCGGTACTCAGCAAAAATTGGAATTTTGAAGAAGGCGATGTGTCTTGGACAAAAGAAGGAAATTGGTCTATAACAAGTGAATCTGCAAATGCAAAATCTGGAAGTTGGGTTGCAAATAATACTTCAACAAGCTCTGCTGCACTTCGCAATCAAATGTTTGTTCCAACTTCTCCAGGAGAAGTATTTTATGCAGAATCATATATTAAGTTTGCAGCAGGCTCTACAGGAACGGGAGCTTATGTACGATTAAGAGGAAGAAATAGTAGTAACGCTGAAATTTGGAATTATGCTGGAAATGTAATTGGTCCTGCAAATACGAGCTATGTTCTTTCTTCTGTAAAAGGAACGATACCTGCAAATGTTGTCTCTGTAAATGTTGAATTAGTATCAACTATTACAGCAGGTAAAGTTTTTGTAGATGAAGTAAGAATGTTTCGAGTCGCAAATACTGTGCTCATTGCAGATGGTGCAGTAAATGCAGAGCAATTAGCGGCAAATTCAGTAGTTGCAAATAAAATAGACGCAGGAGCAGTAACAGCAGCAAAAATAAGTGTAACTGAACTTTCCTCAATTTCTGCAAACGTAGGAACATTAGATGCGGGCACAATTAATGTTACCAATATGAATATTACAGGAACTTCTAATACCGCATTAAATATAAAAAGTGCAGCAAGCGGAGAAAGAATGGAATTGGGAAGCTCAGTTATTAAAATTTTTGACTCTAATGGAACTTTAAGAGTGAAATTAGGCAATCTAAGCTTATAAGAGAAGTTTATGGACAAATTAATTTCAATCGCAGACTCGATCACTCCAGCTTTAGCGGAAGGATTAAAAGGGCCTTTACAGGCTCAAGCACTGCTTTTTATTTTTAATAGATTTAAAGTAAAAAACGTAGATCAGTTAACTGAAAAATTACTTTCAGACGATAGAAGTTTAAAACTACTACAGGAAGCAGAAAAAAATTATCTATTAGCGCTTGACGGAGCACCTGTAGTTTCAAAAGGAACATTAGGTGAAATTCCTCAAATTACAGTTACAATTTTATATAATATTGGTTATTTTGTACTTCTATGGGCTTTCATTGAAATGACACTTACTCAAGAACTGCACATAGATGAATGGGTAAAAGGTATTGTAGGAACACTAATTGGAGTTCTTACCGCTCAATTACCAGATGTAAACGGCTACTGGTTTCGTAGCTCTGCAAGTAGTGCTAAGAAAACTGAAGCTCTTGCAGCAACAAAAAAGGCATAAAAAAATTTAGTAGTTGACATAAAATAGTACATTTGCTATAATTTCAACTAAAATGGAGGTGTTATAAATGGCTGCAGGAACTCATAATTTAATAATTGACAAAGGTTCAGACTTTGCAATTCAAATCACCGTTAAACAAGGCGGGGCCGCAATGAACCTCTACGGTTATTCGGCTCGCGCTCAACTTCGTACTTCAAAAAGTGCAACGGGATCTCCTACCGCCACTTTTACTTGCACAGTATTATCTCCGAATACTGACGGTAAAATTCATTTAGCACTTCCAAACTCTCAAACTAGCAATGTAGCTCCGGGACGATACTATTACGATCTTGAAATATTTACCGCCAACGATGCCGCAGTTACAAGATTGCTGCAAGGAGACGTTACCGTAACGCCTGAAGTAACTAGGTGATGAGCACTAGCGACACACAAATACTTATCGAAGAAACAATTACTACAGTTACAGTCGAATCAAATACTGTAGTAGTTGAAATTGCTGCGCCTGAAAGTCCTATAGTAGTAGAAACATCACTTGCTATTGGAGTAGGTCCGCAAGGCTCGCAAGGTAATCAAGGTAGTACTGGAGTTCAAGGTTTTCAAGGTAACACTGGCGCACAGGGTTCACAAGGTATTCAAGGTGCTACCGGCGTTCAAGGCTTTCAAGGTAACACAGGTGTACAAGGAAGCACTGGCCCGCAGGGTTTGCAGGGCGTAACAGGTGCACAAGGTTTTCAGGGTGTTATCGGCGCACAAGGTTTTCAAGGCAATACAGGTTTTCAAGGAAATCAAGGCGCTATTGGAGTTCAAGGTGCTACAGGCGTTCAAGGTAGCCAAGGTCATCAAGGAAATCAGGGTTATCAAGGTAACACTGGTGTGCAAGGCTCGCAAGGCTTTCAAGGAAATCAAGGGTATCAAGGCTATCAAGGTCTTACTGGGGTTCAAGGTTCGCAAGGCTTTCAAGGAAATCAAGGATATCAAGGCTATCAAGGCAACACTGGTATTCAAGGCTCACAAGGATTTCAAGGTCACCAAGGAATTCAAGGCCATCAAGGAAATCAGGGTTATCAAGGGCATCAAGGAAATCAGGGCTACCAAGGTCATCAAGGAAATCAGGGCTACCAAGGCCGCCAGGGAGATCAAGGATTTCAAGGATTTCAAGGAAATCAAGGATACCAAGGCTATCAAGGATATCAAGGTGATCAAGGTCTTATCGGTGTTCAAGGCTTTCAAGGTCATCAAGGAAATCAAGGCTACCAAGGTAATACTGGGTCACAAGGCTCACAGGGCTTTCAAGGTGACGTAGGCGTTCAAGGTTTTCAAGGAAATCAAGGTTATCAAGGTCACCAAGGAGATCAAGGTTTTCAAGGAAATCAAGGCTTTCAAGGCTTTCAGGGTGACGTAGGCGTTCAAGGAGATCAAGGCTTTCAAGGGCACCAAGGAAATCAGGGTTATCAAGGCAATACTGGAGTTCAAGGTTCGCAAGGTTATCAAGGTCACCAAGGAAATCAAGGTTATCAAGGTTTTCAAGGCGACTTAGGCGTTCAGGGCTTTCAAGGTCATCAAGGTAACCAAGGCGATCAAGGTTTTCAAGGAAATCAAGGTTTTCAGGGAGATCTTGGAGTACAGGGACATCAAGGCTTTCAAGGAAACACCGGCTTCCAAGGCAATCAAGGCTTTCAAGGAGATTTGGGTGTTCAAGGCTCGCAAGGTTATCAAGGTCACCAAGGAAATCAAGGTTATCAAGGTTTTCAAGGCGACTTAGGCGTTCAGGGCTTTCAAGGTTATCAAGGTAATCAAGGCGATCAAGGTTTTCAAGGGTATCAGGGAAATCTTGGCGCTCAAGGTTTTCAAGGTATAGAAGGTAATTTTGGTGGAGCCACTTTTGACTATACTTTCGATACAGATACTAGTGCAACAGATCCGGGCACGGGCAAACTTAAGTTTGACGCCTCAGATCTTACTTTAGCCTCCACATTATATATTGATGATACTGACGACAACTCTACTGATATTCAGTCTTTTTTAAGAACTATTGATGATTCTACTTCTACTATTAAAGGTCATTTTAGAGTATCAAATCGTTTAGATTCTAGTGATTTTGCTCTTTTTACAATTTCTTCTATTACTGAGCAAACAGGATATTTTGATGTAATTTGTTCTTATGTTTCTGGCTCAGCTAACTCTTTTAGCAGCTCAGAAGATATAATTATTACTTTTGCCCGTACTGGGGATAAGGGAGATACTGGAGCGCAAGGTTTTCAAGGAAATCAAGGTTTTCAAGGCGATTTAGGCGTTCAAGGATCTCAAGGTTTTCAGGGAAATCAAGGAAATCAAGGGTATCAAGGATTTCAAGGCGATTTAGGCGTTCAAGGATCTCAAGGTCTTCAAGGAAATCAAGGTTTTCAAGGAAATCAAGGAAATCAAGGCGATATTGGCGCTCAAGGTTTTCAAGGAGACCAAGGAAATCAAGGTCATCAAGGATTTCAAGGCGATATTGGCGCTCAAGGCGATATTGGTGCTCAAGGTTTTCAAGGTTTTCAAGGTTTTCAAGGAAATACTGGGCCCCAAGGTAGCCAAGGATACCAGGGAAATCAAGGATATCAAGGATATCAAGGTTTTCAAGGGGACGTAGGCGCTCAAGGCTTTCAGGGTCACCAAGGAAATCAAGGTTTTCAGGGTGATATCGGTGTTCAAGGAAGCCAAGGACATCAGGGAAACCAAGGTTTTCAAGGAGATCTTGGAGTTCAAGGGCACCAAGGTTTTCAAGGCAATCAAGGGCATCAAGGAAATCAAGGTTTTCAAGGAAATACAGGCTCTCAAGGTTCACAAGGTTTTCAAGGACATCAAGGAAATCAAGGTTATCAAGGTTTTCAAGGGGACGTAGGCGCTCAAGGCTTTCAAGGGCATCAAGGAAATCAAGGGTATCAAGGCGATACTGGTGCTCAAGGTAGCGTAGGTGCTCAAGGCTCAGATGGTGCTCAAGGTAACCAAGGTTTTCAAGGCGACGTAGGATCACAAGGCTCGCAAGGTTTTCAAGGCAATCAAGGTTATCAAGGCTTTCAAGGGTTCCAAGGGAACACAGGCTCGCAAGGCAATCAAGGTTTTCAAGGCCACCAAGGAAATCAAGGCTATCAAGGAGATACTGGATCTCAAGGCAATCAAGGCTTTCAAGGACATCAAGGAAATCAAGGTTATCAAGGAGATACTGGATCTCAAGGAAATCAAGGCTTTCAAGGTCACCAAGGAAATCAAGGTTATCAAGGAGATACTGGATCTCAAGGCAACCAAGGCTTTCAAGGAAATACTGGAGTTCAAGGAAATCAAGGCTTCCAAGGAGTTGCCGGAATCTCGAATCTTCCAGTTTCAAATAGCACATCGACAGTTGTAGCAAATGCAATTAATTTTATACAAGGAACTGGGGTTACAATTGCAGTTTCAAATGGAATTGCAGGCGCAGCAAATGTAACAATTAATTCTACAGGTGCTCCTGGAGGCGCAACCACACAAGTTCAGTTTAATGATGGCGGAGTATTTGGAGGAAGTGCAAATCTTACTTTTGATAAGACTACAAATATATTAACAGTAAATACTACAAATACAGAAATTTTAAACTTTAGCACTACATCTAACTTAACCACAGGAGCAGGCGGATTAACTTGGAATGATGGAGGCGGCACTCTTACACTTCAATTAAAAGGTGGAAATGTTCCGTTAGAGCTTGGAAAAGAATTAGTTTTATTAGCTTACAATGACTCTGGCTCTACTCTTAACAAGGCAGAAGTTGTATACATTTCTGGAAGCCAAGGCAATCGAATAGCTGTTAAGAGAGCACAAGCAAATGCTGAAAGTACATCAGCTTATACTATTGGGTTTGCTGCAGAAAATATTGCTGCTGGCGCCGAAGGCTTTGTAACCACTTTTGGACTTCTTACTTCAGTCAATACTTCTTCTTTTAGTGATGGGGATGTAATTTATCTTTCTTCGACTACTGCAGGTGCGTATCAAAATACGTTCCCAACTGCTCCAAATCACGGAAATCGAGTTGGATTTATAATTCGTTCTCATCCAAGTGCAGGACGAATTTTTGTT
>Ga0208783_10001925_pt1 | contig 12094 bp, 6 predicted proteins | sample DEB19_08_DNA_2_FD_184529 | JGI IMG/M metagenome (GOLD analysis project Ga0208783, IMG submission 184529) | Aqueous microbial communities from the Delaware River and Bay under freshwater to marine salinity gradient to study organic matter... | ecosystem: Environmental > Aquatic > Marine > Coastal... | reverse complement strand
GAGCACCTGCCGCTGCCGGTCGTCGAGCTCGGGCGTGGTGTAGCGCTCGGCGTTCTTCACCGTCTGCTTGCGGATGTAGTCGGCCGGCACCTTGGCCGCATGGGCCCGGCCCACCTCGAGGAAGAACCCGAAGACACGGTTGAAGCCGACCTTCAGCGAAGCGATGCCGGTCCGTTCGATCTCCTGCGCCTGGTAGCGGGCGATCCAGGCCTTGCCCCCCGAGGCCAGCTCGACGAGCTCGTCGAGACGGGCGTCGAAGCCGGGCCGGACGAAGCCGCCGTCCCGGGCGAAGACCGGGCAGCCCTCGCGGAGCGTGGCGGAGATCCGCTGCGACAGCTCCGTGCAGGGGTCGATCCCGTCCCGCAGCTCGGCGAGCAGTCCGTCGGCGGCACGCAGCGCCGCGATCAGGTCGGGGAGGATCGCCGTGGCCCGGCCGATCCGCTCGAGGTCGCGCGGGCCGGCGCGGCCGGAGACCACGCGGCTGGTCAGCCGCTCGAGGTCGCCGATGCCCGTGAGCCTGTCGGCCAGCCGCGCGGCGAGCCCGGGGTCGGCGACAAGCGCGGCCACGGCGTCGAGCCGCCGGTCGATCGACCCGCGGTCGACCAGCGGTGCCGAGAGCCACTCGGCCAGGAGTCGAGAACCCATCGGCGACTTCGTGCGATCGAGCACGCCGGCGAGCGAGCCCTCGCGACGGCCGCGGCTGCCCGACGTCGACCGCACGAGCTCGAGGCTGCGGCGCGAGGCCTCGTCGATCTCCATGCGGTGGCTAGGCCGCCAGGCCGCCAGTGACTCGATCCTGGCGACGGCGGCAGGCTCGTTCTCCTCCAGGTAGGCGACCACACCGCCCGCCGCTGCGATCGCCGGCAGGTCGGCAGGCAGGTCGAAGCCCAGACCCTCCAGCCGTCTCTGCCGCACGGCCCGGTCGACCGCGGCGCGGGCGGAGGAATCGTCGAACCACCAGTCGGGCCGGGGGGTCACCGCACAGGCCGAGGCCAGCAGGCCGCCGCCGGCGGCGCGGACGAGCCCCTCGACGAGGTCGCGATCCTTGTCGGCGCAGAGGCATTCGGCCGGCTCGAGCCCCAGGAGCAGATCGGCCACGTCGTCGCGGGGCACGGCCGCCGCCTCGAACCGGCCCGCCGCCACGTCGATCCAGGCGATGCCGCAGACGACGCCCTCGGGGAGGGCCGCGTCGGCCACCGGGGCACCGGCGTCGACCCCGTCGCCTGCCGGGGCGGCCCGGCCCGCCGTCGCCCGGGGTGCGATCGCCACCAGCCAATTGCGGCGGGTGGGATCGAGCAGCGACTCGTCGGCCGCGATTCCGGGCGTGACGATGCGCGTCACCTCGCGGCGGAGCAGGCCCTTGGTCGTCTTGGGGTCGTCGATCTGCTCGCAGATCGCCACCCGCCGTCCGGCGGCCACCAGCTTGACGAGCTGCACGTCGAGCTGATGGTGCGGGAAGCCGGCCATCGGCAGGGCGTCGGGCCCCTTGTCGCGGCTGGTGAGGGTGAGGTCGAGCAGGTCCGCCGCCTCGCGGGCGTCGGCGCCGAAGAGCTCGTAAAAGTCCCCCATGCGGAAGAGCACCAGCGCCCCCGGGCACCGGGCTTTCGCGGCCTCGAACTGCTGCATCATCGGCGACGCCATGAGGGCAAAATGTAGCAGCCTTTGACCGCGTGCGCGGCGCGGCGTACAACGCAATCACGGCGCGGATGCCGATGAGAGGCCCCTGCGATGGGGGCCTGTGAACCTGGTCAGGGCCTAACCGCAGCAGCCATAAGCAGTCGCCCCTTTGTGCGGTGGGCCTCTCATCGGCGTCCGGCCGTTTCCCGCACGCATCCGCGGAGCCGTCATGGCGCAGGGCCCACCACCGTCCGACCCGGTCGTGAGCACGTCTGGCTCCCCGGCCGGAGCGGCCGGTGCCCAGGTCGGCATCGCCGGCGCGCCGCCGAACTCGTCGGCCTACCAGGTCGTGGCCCGCCGCTACCGTCCGCAGCGGTTCGACGAGCTCGTCGGCCAGGAGCATGTGGCCCGCGGCCTCTCCGGCGCGATCGAGTCGGGCCGGATCGGCCACGCCTATCTGTTCACGGGCGCCCGCGGCGTGGGCAAGACCAGCGCCGCCCGGATCTACGCCAAGGCGCTTGAGTGCACCGGCGGGAAGGGGGCCGAGCCCTGCAACCAGTGCGATCGCTGCCGCGCGATCTCCGCAGGCCAGGACGTCGACGTGGTGGAGGTCGACGCCGCCAGCAACCGCGGCATCGACGAGATCCGCCAACTGCGGCAGAACGTGGCCGTACGTCCGGCGAGGGGCCGCTCCAAGATCTACATCATCGACGAAGTGCACATGCTCACCCGGGAGGCGTTCAACGCGCTGCTGAAGACGCTCGAGGAGCCGCCCGCGCACGTGAAGTTCGTGCTCTGCACGACCGAGCCGGAGAAGCTGCCGATCACGATCCTCTCCCGCTGCCAGCGGTTCGACTTCCAGACCGTCGATGCCCAGGCGATCGCCCGCCGGCTCGAGCAGATCGTGGCGGCCGAGGGGGCGAGTGTCTCGCCCGAGGCCCTCGCGCTCATCGCCCGGCGGGCGGCGGGCAGCATGCGGGATAGCCAGTCGCTCTTGGAGCAATTGCTCGGGGCGGCGTCCGGCCCGATTGGCGTGGACGACGTGCACGCCATCATCGGGACCGGCCGCGAGGAGAAGGTCGGAGCCGTCGTGGCGGCGATCGCCGCCCGCGACCCTCGGGCCGCGATCGCCGCGTTCGATGAGTCTCTCGCCGGTGGCGCCGACCCGGGCGGCGTGCTCGAGCAGGTGCTGGCCGCGCTTCGCGACGCGCTTCTGGCGAGCGTGGGCTGCGGGCCCGAGCAGATGCGGCAGGGAGCGGGGCTGGGCGTCGACCTCGCCGCATTCGGCCGGGAGTCGGGCACGGCCACGCTCCTGGCGATGCTGCAGATCGTCGATCACGCGCTCGGCCGCATGAGGTCAAGCGGCCACGCCGCGGTGCTCGCGGAGATGGCCGTTGTCCGGCTGGCGAGCCTCGAGGATCTCGACGGCCTCGCGGAGGCGGTGGAGCGGGTCGCGTCGGCGGTCGCCGCCCCGCCCGCTCCGGCGGCCCGCGGGACCGCGGCGGCGCGGCCGACTGCCGTCGGCTCCGCCGCGCCGCCGCCTGCGGCCGCCCCGCTGCCTCCGCGCGAAAAAAAAACGACCGAACGAGCGACCGTAGCGGTCCAGGATCCCGGTGACCGCGTTGACGCTGCCGACCCTGCGGTCGCCCCCGACGCGGCGTCGAGGCCCGCCTCGGCCCCGGAGGCGGTCGACGAGACGGCGGCGGAAGGGCAGCCCGTGGCGCACATGTCGTCGTTGCCAGCCGAACCGCAGACGCTCTGGCAGCGGGCGACCGAGACGGTGGGAGGGCTCGCGGCTGACTTCGCCGGCATGGCCAGCCGCGTCGACTGGCGGGACGAATTGCTCGAGATCGCCTTGCCAGCGACCGCGGGCAATGCCGCTTCGTTCCTGCGGCGGCCCGAGGTGGCGGCGGGGGTGGCGCGGGCGCTGGCCGAGATCGTGGGCCGGCCGGTGCGGCATGGCATCGTCATCGAGCCCGCGGCGGTCGCCGGCGGGCACCCCGCCAAGGACGCGACTACGGAGGCCGACCGCGGACGGCCCACGTTTTCGCAGGCGGCACTGCTGCGGGAGGCGGTCGAGCACCCGCTCGTGATCCACGCCCGGACGGTATTCGACGCCGCGGTGCGAAAAGTCGAGCCGCCGCGGCCGCGGCAGGCCGCGATCCCGACCGCGGTGGTGCGGGCCGCGGGCCACGGCGAGGATGAGCGGGACCATGCCGTCGACGGCGAGCCGCTCGATGGGGACGTGGACCGTGGCGTGGACGGTGGTCTGGACGAGACTGGCGGGGATGACGGAGGTGATGATGCCTGAAGAACGCGGCCCGGTGGCCCGGCTCATCGACTTCTTCGCAGACCTGCCGGGCATCGGTCGCAAGTCCGCCGAACGTCTGGCCTATCACGTGCTCGGCATGTCGCGGGCGGAGGCGATCGCCTTCGCCGACAGCATCCGCGCCGTCAAGGAGAAGCTGCATCCCTGCCGCATCTGCTTCAACCTCGCCGAAGGGGACGAGTGCGGCATCTGCCGCGACCCGAAGCGGGATCGCACGCTCTTGTGCGTCGTCGAACAGGTGCGGGATCTATTGGCACTTGAGGAGGCGGGCGGCTACCGCGGGCTCTACCACGTGCTGCAGGGACGGGTGGCCCCGCTGGAAGGCGTCGGGCCCGAGAAGCTCACCATCGACCAGCTGGTGCAGCGAGTGCGGGAGGGCGGGATCAGCGAGGTGATCATGGGCACCACGCCCAGCGTCGAGGGGGATGGCACGGCGCTGCTGGTCGCCGAGCGGCTAACAGGGCTGTCGGTCACGCTCACCCGGCTGGCCCGCGGCCTGACCGTGGGTGCACCACTGCAGCAGGCCAACCGCGACATGCTCGCCGATGCGATCGCGAGCCGGCAGAAGCTGTAGGCGGGCCGGCACGAGCTCTCGGGCAGATTCGGTTTTGCCGCGGCGAACGCCGTCCCGTGACAGGGGACGGGCCGCACAGGGTATCCTGATTGAGGGTGAGGACCGGTCGGCGATGCGCGTCCGCGTTCGGCCGCCCTCCCGATCATGCCACTCGGAAAGCACCAGCCATGAGGATGTCGTTCGGCCAGGAAATGCGGATGGCGCAGAAGCAGGTGCTCGCGCCGCGCATGATCCAGTCGATGGAGATCCTGCAGCTGCCCGTGATGGCGCTCGAGGAGCGGATCGAGCAGGAGATCCAGAACAACGAGACCCTGGAGGTCGACGAGCCGGGCGTCGAGGAGCAGGGGGGCGGGACGGCCGCGCCGGAAGTCGCGGCGGGCCAGGCCGAGCCGGTGGCGGCCGACAAGGCCGTCGACGAGCGGCCGCTCATCGTCGACCAGGAGCATGCCAACCAGGCCGACTTCGAGCGGTCGTACGACTGGTCGAACGAGTATCCAGACACCGACGACGACCGCAGTCGGCCTTCGGCGACCCAGATCGACGAGGCCGGTGACCGCTACCTCGACGCCATGGCCAACATGGCCGAGCGGCCGGAGACGCTGTCGAACCACCTGCACGAGCAGCTCTCCAACTACGACCTTTCGCCGGCCGAGCGGCAGGCCGCCGACAAGGTGATCTACAACCTGGACGCTAATGGCTACCTCTCGATGCCGCTGCAGGAGCTCACCGACCCCGACGGCCCCGCTGACCAGGTGGCGCAGCTGGAGAAGGCGCTGGCGATCGTGCAGGGCATGGACCCGCCGGGAGTCGGCGCCCGGGACCTCCGCGAGTGCCTGCTCCTGCAGATCCGCCCCGAATCGCCCGACGGTCGGCTGCTGCGGCGGCTCGTGGCCGACCACCTCGAGGACCTGGGCGCCAACCGTTTGCCGCTCATCGCGCGGAAGACAGGCCTGACGATCGAGCAAATCGAGCGGCTGCGGGAGCTGCTGCACGGGCTGCAGCCGAAGCCCGGGGCCGCGTTCACCGCCCCCTTCGTGCCGGCCATCAAGCCCGACGTCTACGTCGACCAGCAGCCCGACGGCTCCTGGAAGGTGCGGCTCGAGGAGGTCGACCTGCCGAACCTGCGGATCAGCCCCACCTATCGCGAGATGCTGCACGCGCCGGACACCGCGCCGGCTACTCGCGATTACATCAAGCGCAAGATCAACGCGGCGCAGTGGTTGATCGAGGCGATCGAGCAGCGTCGCAGCACCCTCCTGAAAACGTCGCAGGCGATCGTCGACCATCAGACGAGGTTCCTGTCGGAAGGGCCGGAGGCGATCGAGCCGCTGAAGATGCAGCAGATCGCCGACCGCATCGGCATGCACGTCACGACCGTGAGCAGGGCCGTGGACGACAAGTGGCTGCAGACACCCCGTGGCCTGGTGCCGCTGCGGCGGTTCTTCGTCGGTGGCACGATGAGCGCCGACGGCGAGGAGGTGGCGTGGGACGCCGTCCGCTTGAAGCTCCAGGAGATCATCGATGCCGAGCCGAAGGACAACCCCTACAGCGACGACGATCTCGTCGACGCGCTGGCCAAGCAGGGGATCACGGTGGCGCGGCGGACGGTGACGAAGTATCGCAAGGCGATGGATATCCCGTCGTCGCGGCAGCGCCGCGACTGGAAGCTCGTCCGCGACGCCGGCCCGCGGCCCCTGCCGCCGGGCACGGCCGCTCCCGCGGGGGATTGAGCCGTTCGTCTCCGGGCCGGCCGTTCGTGTCTGAGCGGGCAGTGCGGACGCGAGCCGGCTTGCCGGTTTGACCCGCGGGCTTCTAGTCTACCCATGCACGCGGCGACGATGCCGTCGGCCGGATGCCCTGGATCGTTCTCGCCGCGTCGCACGAGGATGCCACTTTCATGCGCTGCCCGTTCTGTCGAGCCGACAACGATCGCGTCATCGACTCGCGGGCCGGTGACGACGGCGCGTCGATCCGCCGCCGCCGGGAGTGTCTGGCCTGCCGTCGGCGTTACACAACGTATGAGCGGGTTGAGCGGCAACTGCTCTCGGTGGTGAAGAAGGGGGGCGATCGACAGCCCTTCGATCGCGACAAGATCAAGCGTGGGCTGGCGAAGGCCTGCTGGAAGCGGCCGGTGACCGAGGACGACATCGAGGGCGTGGTCTCGTCGCTCGAGGCCGAGCTGTATGGCACCTACGAGAACGAAGTGCCCAGCGGCGTGCTCGGGGAGCGGTTGATGGAGTTGCTCAAGGCGCTCGACCCGGTGGCCTACGTGAGGTTCGCCAGCGTCTATCGGGAGTTCAAGGACGTGCGTGATTTCGTCGAGGAGCTCGAACCGATCCTCGCGGAAGTAGACGATCAGCAGCGGCGGTAATCGCCGCGCGTGCCGCCCGTCTTCTCCTCGAGGCGGACCTCCTCGATCACCATCTCCCGGTCGATCGACTTGCACATGTCGTAGACGGTCAGCGCCGCCGCGGTGACAGCCACGAGCGCCTCCATCTCTACGCCCGTGCGGGCGGTCGCCCGCACCACCGATTCGATGACCACGGTCTGTGGCTCGTCGAACGACAGCGAAATCTCCACCGCATCGAGCGGCAGGGGGTGGCACAGCGGCACGATGTCGCTGGTTCGCTTGGCGGCCATGATGCCAGCCAGCCGCGCGGCGGCCATCGCGTCCCCCTTCTCGAGACCGCCCGCGCGGATTCTGCCTATCGTGTCGGGCAGGGCGCGGAGACGGGCCGACGCGCGGGCGGTGCGGAGCGCGGAGGGTTTGGCACCGACGTCGACCATGCGGATGCCGTGGGGTGTGGCCATGCACGCCATCATAGCGGGTGCAAAGAGCATGGGCCGGCGCTCCCTTTCGGTCGCGCCGGCCCACGTCGATGGGGTTGGACGTTCTCGGTCGGTTTCAGACCAGTTCCTTGCGGGCGCCGATCAGCGTCCGCAGCCGCTCCGCCAGGAGGGCCACGTCGAACGGCTTCTTGAAGCTCTCGTTGACGTGCGCCCGGTCCACGGTGATCTGCGAGCCGTCGTCGGGCAGCAGGGCGATCACGATGGTATCGGCGTACTCGGGGTTGCGACGCAGGTTCTGGCAGATCTGCTGGGCGTCGATCCGGCCGATCGAGTAATCCACCACGATGCAGTCGGGGTGAAAGCTCTCGGCCTGGATGCCGGCCTCGAAGCCGCTGGCGGCGACCTGGATCTTGAAGGAGCGTTCCACGGGCAGGTGCTTCTTCAGATTCTCGATCAGCACCTGATCCTGGCCGACGAGCAGCACCTTCGCCATCGCCTCGTCCTCGAGGTCGCCCAGCGGCATGCCGTGTTCCTTGAGGAACTTGATCAGGTACTCGCGCGGGATGCGGCGGTCCTGGCTGCCCGGGATGCGGTAGCCCTTGAGCCGTCCCGAATCGAACCATTTGCTCACCGTGCGGGGAGCAACTTTACAGATCTTGGCGACCTGGCCTGTCGTGAAAACCTTCATCGCGTGGACTCCATGTGGATCATTCGTGTCCGGAAATGTCCTGGCCAGACCGCACCCTTCCGAGCAGCGGAACCCAGCCCCCCATGACGCGGAAAACCGCTCGTGGACCCGACCGCGTCGTCGACCCCACGAAGCCGGCCAAGGAAGCGCCGGGGGGGGGTGAGAGAGGGTGTCGGCACACGATTGCGTCCGTAGACGCCGGCGGCCGACACCGTGACTCGCAGGATTCCCCCCCTGCTTCATCCCGCGTCGGCGTCCTGCTCTGCAGCCGGACACCTACGCGGCATGACCGTCCGGGGGTTAGATCGAAAGATCACGTCGTGAGACTTGAACCGTTCTTCGCGACGGCAGCGGTGGCAACGGGTGCTCCGCCCGCAACGCCCGGCCGGTGGGCGGCCGCGTCGCGGCTTTTGTACGAGTTTTTCCGAACTTCAGGCCGCTTTTCGGGCCGGACGCGCCGTGGCGGCGGCGGAGGCCTCGAACCGCACGGACACCCGCTTCGAAACCCCCGACTCCTCCATCGTGACACCGTAGAGCGTGTCGGCCGCGGCCATCGTCTTTTTCGAATGCGTGACGACGATGAATTGGGTGGCCGAGAGAAAGTCCCGGAGAACCCCCGCGAACCTGTCGACGTTCGACTCGTCGAGCGCCGCATCGACCTCGTCCAGCACGCAGAACGGGCTCGGTCGAGAGCGGAAGATCGCCAGCAGCAGGGCCACGCAGGTCATGGTCTTCTCGCCGCCGGAGAGCAGCGAGATGCTGCGCGGCTCCTTTCCGGGCGGCCGGGAGACGATCTCCACGGACGTTTCCAGCAGGTCGACGCCCGGCTCCAGCACGATGTCGGCCTGGCCGCCCCCGAAGAGCCGCTCGAAGAGCTCGCGAAAGTGACCGCGCACCGTCTCGATCGTCTCGCCGAGGAGGCGACGGCTCTCGTCGTCGATCCGGGCGACGAGCTGCTCGATCGCCAGCTTGGCGTTGGTGACGTCGGCGAGCTGGGACTCGAGCGTCGCGAGCCGCTCCGTCAGGGCTTCGGCTTCGGCGAGCGCCTCCATGTTCACGGAGGTCATTCCGGCGAGCTTTTTTCGCAGCGACTCGATTTCGGCGTCGACGTCGGCGCGCTCCGCCGGAACGTCGAACGCAGCGCCGCCGTCGATGGCGTTACTGGTCTGGGCCGCTCCGGCAACCTCCTCGATGGAGATGTCGTACTCGTCGCGGATGCGCTCGATGATGTAGGTGCGGCGCTGCCGTGCCTCGCCCGCTTCCATCTCGTGGCCGTGGATCGCCTCGGCCAGCCGGGTGGCCGAAGCCCGTGCCGCATCGAGCGCCGCCTGGACCGTCCGGCGGTCTGCCAGCAGAGCCTCCTGATCGGCGACCAGCACCGCGAGCGCCGTGGCGGACCACTCGGATGCCACCAGCGCTTCGGCGTAGGCCTGACCGGCGGTGAGCAGTTCGAGATCGCACGTCGCCAGTCGGGCACGGACATCCGCCGCACGGGAACGTGTCGCCATCAGGTGGTCATCGCAGCCCTGCTCGTCCGCCTGCCGGTCGACCACGGCGTCACGGGCGCGCGCGAGCCGCTCGGCGGCGGTGGCTTGGGCGACCCGCAGCCGGTGCATGTGCTCGAGGACCTCGGTTCGCGATCTGTCGAGCGTGTCGATGTCCGCCCGCGCCCTGGCGAGCATCTCGCGGGCGGCTGAGATCCGGGTGTCGCAGGCTGCGGCCTCGGCGGCCGCGGCCTCGCGGGCGGATGCGAGACCGACGGCCTGCTGCTCGGCGTCGCGCAGGCTCGACTCCATGTCGACGAGGGCGGCGCGGCTGCCGGCCTGCTCTCGATTGGTGCGGTCGAGCTCCGCGCGAGAGGAGGCGAGCCGCTCGGCGGCTTCCTGCCGGCGCGCCTGCGCACCCCGGATCTCCTCGCGGACGACGGAGAGATCCGCCTGCAGCGACTCGACGGTGGCCCGCGCGTCGGCCACCGTGCGTTCCAGTTCGCAGTGCCGCTGCTCCAGCGCTCGCAGTTCGCTGCGCCGCGATACGACGCCGCCGGAATCCGCCGACTGTCCGAGCTCGAGGATGCCGTCCGCCGAGAGGCACTCTCCGGTGGGCGTGACGAAGAGCGCGGAAGGCGGCGCATCTACCACGAGCGGCATCGCGTCCACCAGTCGTTCGACGACCCACACCCGTCCCAGCAGGTTCGTCACGATCGCGGGGGGCGCGGCACCGTCGCCGCGCGGGGGGCACGCCAGTCTGTCGAGCCGGCCGATCACGCCGGCGGCGGCCTCGGCGGTGTATGCGGAGGTCGGCCGCACGTCATGAGCGGCCACGAAGCCGACGCGACCGCCGGCCGCCAGCACCATTCGCGAGTCGTCGCCTGCGGCCCACCTCGCTTGCCAATCGACGAGATCGGCAAGCGACCCCACGACGAGCGCTTGGGCCAGCGGTCCGAGCACGAGGTCGACCAGCGGCGCCCAGGCGACGTCGGCTTCGATCAGATCGGCCAGCGGTCCCTGAAGTCCGGGGACGGGGACTTCCGCTGCGTCGGTCGCGAGCAGCCGACGCGCCGCATCCGAGAAGCCCTCCTGGCGCTCGATCATCTCGGCCAGCATCGAACGCCGCTCCCGACAGGCCTCCAGCTTCGCCTGCCAGCCGGCCAGAGCCTGCCAGCCGGTGTCCACGGCCTGCGATCGCTCGCGCTGGGTCATCTCGAGCGACGCGAGCTCGCCCTCGGCGTCGACGAGCCGCCGCGACAGGGTGGAGATCGTCCCTTCCCAGGTGGCGGCCGATTCGAGCATGCGGGCGATCTGCGCGTGGGCGGCATTGATCCTCGTACGCCACGAGTCGGCGACACGGTGGGCCTCTTCCACGCGCGCGGACGTACGGTCAACCTCCGATTGAAGCCGACGCCGGACGCTCTCCAACTCCTCGACGTCGGTGGCGCGATCGAGCGCAGCCTGCCTGACTTCCGCAGCGTGGCGGTGTGAGCCGGCGGCAGCCTGTTCGCAGGCGGAGAGCTGCTCCGCAAGGGCGACGGCGTCCGCCTCCAGGGCGTGGACCGCGGCGGCCGCCGCGACGGTCGCCGCCGTCGCGTCGCGGCAGGCGCCGCCCGCGCGACGCAGATCCTCCTCGGCGGCGGCCAGATCCCTTTCCGTGTCACGATGCCGGTCGCGAAGGGCGGCGAGCGTGGCCTCGGCGGCCGCGGCACGCGCCTTGTCGGCTGCCAGCGCGCCGCGCATCGACTCCACCTGTGGCGTCAGGGCAGCCTCGCTCGTGGCGAGGGCAGCGGCCGAGTCAGCGGCGCTGGCCGCGGCGTTCTCCGCGGCCGCGTGCCGCTGGCGTACGTCGGCCAGCGAGGCGTCGACGCGGCTGACGGCCGCATCGACTTCCGCCAGGTCACGCGTGGCCGCCGTCAGCCGCAGGCCGCGCAGCCGGTCGGACATCTGCTGCCAGCGCCGCGCGCGGGCGGCCTGATGCTTCACGGTCTCGAGTCGGCTCGAGACTTCGCCGACAATGTCGGCCAGCCGCTGTCGATTCTGTTCGCTGCGCTCGAGTCGCCGTAGCGCCTCGGTGCGACGCGCCCGAAAGCGGGTGATGCCGGCAGCCTCTTCGAACACGCCGCGACGATCGCGACCGGATGCGACGAGTAGGGCGTCGACGCGTCCCTGTTCGATGACGCTGTAGGCTTCGGTGGCGGCGCCCGTGCCCGAGAAGACCTCGCGGATGTCGCGCAGCCTCGTGGGCTCTCCGTTGACGAGGTATTCGCTCTCGCCGCTACGGTAGACCCGCCGCGTGATCCGCACCTCGGGAGCGTCGACGGGGAGTGCGGAAGCCGTGTTGTCGAATATCAACGACACCTCGGCGGCGTTGAGAGGCTTGCGTCCGCCCGATCCGGCGAAGATGACGTCGGTCATGTCGCGGCCGCGCAGGCTGCGTACGGACTGCTCGCCGAGCACCCACTTGATGGCGTCGACGACGTTCGATTTTCCGGAGCCGTTGGGGCCGACCACCGCCGTCACGCCCGCCGGGAAGTCGAACCGCGTCCGGTCGGCGAAGCTCTTGAAACCGAAGAGTTCGAGGGCGATGAGCCGCGTCATGGAGACTC
>Ga0208783_10001923_pt1 | contig 12100 bp, 7 predicted proteins | sample DEB19_08_DNA_2_FD_184529 | JGI IMG/M metagenome (GOLD analysis project Ga0208783, IMG submission 184529) | Aqueous microbial communities from the Delaware River and Bay under freshwater to marine salinity gradient to study organic matter... | ecosystem: Environmental > Aquatic > Marine > Coastal... | reverse complement strand
GGAAGCCGTCCATGCGCTGCGCGCTGTCCCGGTCAAGGAACCGCTCAGCGCGCTGATGACCGATACACTCGATCAACGCGTGCGCCTCGCCGTCGGCTTGGGCGACTGGAAAGAGATGGGTGAGCTGAAAGTGCAGGCCGTGGAGTTGAAATCGCTGCCCACCGTGCTGGTGATCGCCCGTGAGCTCGCCACGCATGAGCGCCGGGTTGAGGCGCTGAACTTCCTTACGCAGGCCGAGCGCACGTTGAAGGACGATCATCAGCGGTTCACACTCCGGCTGGAGCAGCTTACGCTGCTTTCGCAGGATGGCGCTTGGTCCCCTGAGCGGGATCGCGCCCGCCTTTCCGCCCTCTTTCGCACGCCGACACGAGATCGTGACACGCTCGTGCGTCTTCTCGAATGGCTGAAAAAGCAATCCGAAGGTCCTCATGCTGCTCGATGGGTTCGCGTGTTGCGTGCCGAGGCCGCTGCAGGCAGTGATCGAGCGGCTGCGGCTCTCGCCTTGAGTGCCTTCGCCCCTATTTTGGATGAGACCACGCCCGCGATTCTCCATCAAGCTTGGGCTGAGGCCATCGAGAAAGATCGACTCTGCATCGAGCTGACCGCGCAGCGACTTCTTGAAGGCCAAAAACCCGCGTGGGCTCGCGAAGCATGCCGATTGGTTGCCTCCATCCCCACGCTGCGTGAGAATGGCCGCAAGCTGCCGCTCACCATCCGTGTGGCACAGGCGTTGAATGATGAAGCGGAGGTGCGCGAACTTTTCAACGAGACGTTGCGCATGCCCTTCCCCGGTGGCGGCCAGACGGTGGCTTGGGCGCTTGCCCTAGAAGAAACCGGTCATGCCAATCTCGCTCGCGAGCTTTTCGATGCCGCCTTGCGTCAGATCGAGGCAGGTGAGAGCTTGCAGTTGGAGATCCACGCCGCGTGGACTCGTTTCCTCATCCGGCAGAAGGATTTCGATGCTGCCGAGTCCTTTCTAATGCGGATGCACTGGGCGATGCCCGGCGAAGCTGCAAAACTCGTGTTTGAACTCCATGCCGCGTGGGGGAAGCTCAGCAACCTCGACGCCGAGCTGCCAAAATACCGCCTACCCACTGGCACCGTCCGCGAGGCCACCTTCCTCGCCAAGCAGCAGCTCGACCAAGCCTCACCTCCCCCATGAACCTCCTTGCCTTGATTGCTTCCGCCCTCCTTCCGTTGCTGCTGCTTTGCTCCTGTGGCAGCTCGAAGGACAAAAAGAAGAAAAAAGACCCCATGAGCCAGACACTTGGCCAGCGGTTGGATCGGCCGGACTTGTCCCGCCAAAGCCGTTATCAGAAGTACATGGATAACTCGAAGCAGGCTGACGGCATGGGCTCGCATTTTCAGAAAAAAAGTTTCCGCTCCTCGGAGTTTGCGGGGGATCAAAAGGCTGGTGGCCTGAGCCGGTCCTACAAAACCGATTCGGTCAAGGGTTTGGGGGCTTCGAAGTATGCTGAATCCAGTTTTACCCAATCCGACAAGGGCAGCGCTTTCTCAAAAAAGGAGTTCGGAGCAGGTTCTGCGTTTGATGCGGACAAGGCCTCGTCATCGGCGAGCAGCCTATTCAGCGGGGCAAACGATGTTTTCGGCACACGATCCGCCCTACCAAAGAGCCTGCGCACTGCCCGCCCGGAAAAAATCATTGAGGAACGCGGCTCCGACACGAGCAAATCTTACTCGGAGGACGAGATCAAACGGCTACTGGGAAGGCCTTGATGGATGAAAGTGCCTGTAGCGTGCGTACAGGCCGAGCATGAAAAATTGTTTTCTTTGGCTTGGATGTGCAGCGCTCGCCGTGGCGCAGGATTTGCCGCCACTCGATCTCGGTGGTGTGCGTGAGCAGCATGTCATGATCCCGATGCGGGATGGCGTGCGGCTTTCGGCCTATCTTTATCTTCCCGAAGGCGAGGGGAAATGGCCGGCGGTGTTTGAGCAGCGCTATGCGGATATCAGCGGTGCCTCGACGCGAAAAAATGCCGCGGAGCTCGCGAGGCATGGCTTTGCGGTGGCGATGGTGAACTTCCGCGGCTCGCAGAAGAGCGAGGGGCAGTATGTCGGCTACCGCGCCCTCGCGTGGGGCGAGAAGAAGGATGGCTACGACACCTGCGAATGGCTCGCTACGCAGCCGTGGAGCACGGGGAAGGTGGGCACGTTTGGCAGCTCACAGGGCGGCTTCGCACAGAACTTCCTCGCCGTCACACGTCCACCTCATCTCGTGTGCCAGTACATGGTCGACACCGGATTGAGCCTGTTTCAGGAAGGCTACCGAATCGGTGGCGTGACTCGGCCCGGTCGCTTCGCGGACTTTGGCAAGAACTGCCGTGTGCCAGCGGACAACGATGCGCTGATGCGCGAGTGGGATGCACATCCGCATTACGACGACTACTGGAGGGCGGAGGACTGCTCGCTGCACTTCGATGAGATGAACGTGCCGTGCTTCACTATCGGGAGCTGGTATGACTTCATGGTGCAGGGCAGCGTGATGAGCTTCATGGGCCGCAAGAAGAACGCGCCCCAGCAGCTCCTGCTCGGACCGTGGTTGCACGGCCGGTTAAACAAGGGCAGCAAGGTCGCGGAGATGCAGTATCCGGAAAACGCGACGTGGCCGGAGGTCGAGCACATGGTGCGGTGGTTCGATCACTGGCTCAAAGGCATCGACAACGGTGTCGAGAAGGAGCCGGCGGTGCGCTATTACGTTATGGGTGCCACCGGCGAGGCCAACGCACCCGGGAATGTGTGGCGTGAGGCCGCCGACTGGCCGCCAGCGGCGACGGAGATGAGCTTTTACCTGCATGACGGCGGTGCCTTGAAGCCCGAAACACCTTCCGCGCTCTCCAGCGGCACGAGTTACGACTGCGATCCAATGAAGCCGATGGAAATGCCTGGCCGCGCCTTCCTCGGTGCGAAGGATGCGCAGTCCTTTGAAACGCAAAAAGATGTGCGCGTGTGGACGACGCCTGTTCTGGAAAAACCACTCGAAATCACCGGGCAAGTGTTCGCCGAACTGTGGATGAAATCGACCGTCAAGGACACCGACTTTATCGTGCGTGTCTCGGACGTATATCCAGATGGCCGCAGCATGTTGCTGATGGATTACCCCCTGCGAGCGCGCTACCGCGAGGGCTTGGATCGTGAGGTGCTGCTGGTTCCCGGCGAGCCAGCGAAGCTGAAATGGCACCTCGGCTGGACGAGCATCATTTTAAACCAAGGGCATCGCCTCCGCGTGACGATCTCCAGCACGGGCGCACCGCTTTACGAACCGAACAACCAGACCGGCGGCCCGCAGACGATCGACTGGCTCAAGGATGCCGTAAAGGCTACGCATACTGTGCTGCATGAAAAACAGCATGCCTCCCGCGTGCTTCTACCGGTGAGACCCTAAAACACAAAAACAAAAAGGCCGGAAGACGAACTTCCAGCCTTTGAAAATGGGCAATGGTATCGGGCGATCAGGCCGCCTCGTTCTGCTGGGCCACGTCCTTCACGGTCATAGCTTCCTTGCCCTGACGGCCGCGGAGGTAGTGCAGGCGATTACGGCGAACACGACCGGGCTTGGTCACTTCGATCTTGGCCACTTTAGGGCTGTGCAGGGGGAAGACACGCTCCACACCTTCGCCATAGCTGATCTTGCGGACGGTGAAGGCTTCATTGATGTCGCAGCCTTTGCGGGCGATCACAATACCGGCGAAAATCTGGATACGCTCCTTGTCACCTTCGATGACTCGGGTGTGCACCTTCACGGTGTCGCCCACGCGAAACTCGGCGACTTCCTTCTTCAATTGTTCTTGGTTAATCTTCTCAATGATGTTCATGGCACAAAGGTTCTAAGACGCGCCACAGAATGGGGTTGGACAATCGGTTCTGGGGAGCGAGGGGGCGCGAAGATGGGCATCCCGACCTCTTTAGCAACCAGTTTTTAGCCCACTTTGCTTCTTCGAAGCTCTGTAAACCGGCCTTTAGCCCGGTTTTTTGGCGTTCGATCACGCAAAGCCAAAGCGGCATCGTCCATTTAGAAACTGGGCTGGCAGGCGTAGTGTTATCATCTACCCCCCATGAAACGTGTCCTGACCAGTCTCCTCACCGTTGCTTTGACCTTCGGTCCAGCTTCAGAAGCCGCTGAGGTTCCCTCTTTTCGCAACACCATCCAGCCCATCCTCACCCGTTACGGATGCGCGATGGGCGCGTGTCACGGTGCGGCGGCGGGACAAGGAGGCTTCCGGCTTTCCCTGCGTGGTTTCGATGACGAGGGGGACTGGCTCTCGATCACGCGAAGTGCGAACGGCCGCCGGCTCACGCTCGAAGACCCAGCGCGCAGTCTTTTTCTGCTCAAGGCAGTTAAGGCTGTGCCGCACAAGGGCGATAAGCGTTTCGAAGTGAACTCGCCCGAATACAAGGCTATCGTCGATTGGATCGCGGCGGGCGCTCCAGGGCCTAAAGCGGATGACCCTCGCATCGTGTCGCTTAGTGTGTCAGAGCCGCATCTCGTCACAAAGGCAGGTCAAAGCGTGCAGCTCAAAGTCACCGCGAAGTTCAGTGACGGACATAGCGAAGACGTCACGCGCGGGTGCAAATACAACGCAACGAACGCCAGCGTGGCCACGGTGGATGAAAATGGCCTCGTCAAAACCACGGGCAGCGGAGAAGGAACCGTCAGTGCCTGGTATTTGAGCCGTCTGGCCATCGTCACCATCACCATCCCGCAGTCTGGCAAACCGAATACGGAGGCCTTCGCAGCGCTGAAGCCGCGCAACTTCATTGACGAGCATGTTTTGACCAAACTGCGCGAGCTGAACATCCCGCCCTCAGGTCGCGCCACGGACGCGGAGTTCCTGCGCCGTGCGTTTCTCGATACCATTGGCGTTTTGCCCACGCCGGACGAAGCGAAGGCCTTCCTCGCCGACAAGGCAGCCGACAAACGTGACCGGCTCATCGATGCGCTGCTGAAGCGTCCCGAGTTCGTCGATTACTGGTCGCATCGCTGGAGCGATCTCTTCCTCGTGAATGGCGACAAACTCATGCCGCAGGCGATGTGGTCGTATTACAACTGGATCCGCCGTCACGTCGCCGCGAACACGCCGTGGGACGCCATGGTGCGTGATCTGCTCACTGCCACCGGCAGCACGCTGGAGAACGGCGGAGGCAACTTTTTCATCCTCAACGACGAGCCGACGAAGTGCGCTGAAACCGTCAGCGTGGCCTTCCTCGGCACCTCCATCGGCTGCGCAAAGTGCCACAACCACCCGATGGAAAAGTGGACCTATGACCAATACTACGCCTTCGCCAATCTCTTCGCCCGTGTGCGAACTAAGAACGGCACGCAGGCTGACGAACGCGTGCTTTTCAGTGACACGCAGGGCGATCTCGTCGCACCGCTCACCGGCAAACCGCAGCCGCCGCGCCCGCTCGATGCCCTGCAGCCCGTTTCAATGACCTCCACCGAGGACCGACGCATCACGCTCGCGAACTGGCTCACCAGCGCCGACAACAAACTCTTCCAACGCGCCATTGTGAACCGCGTGTGGGCGAACTTCTTCGGCTCAGGCCTCGTCGAGGCTGTCGATGATCTGCGCGTCACCAATCCTTCGAGCAACGAACCGCTTTTCGTGGCCGCCTGCGAGCATCTCGTGAAGCAGAAGTTCGATCTGAAGGCCCTCATGCGCACCATCATGCAAAGTGAGACTTACCAGCGTAGCAGCATCGCACTCCCTGAAAACATCACCGACCTCCGTTACGGCTCGCACTACGTTCCGCGCCGATTGAAGGCTGAGGTGTTGCTCGACACCGTGTCGCAGGTCGCCGCCGCGCCTACCACCTTCAAGATCGACCGCCGCAACGCCAACCGCGGCACCGCCGATGCCTACCCCATGGGCTTCCGCGCGCTGCAACTCCCGGACAGCAACATCGCCAATTACTTTTTGAAGAGCTTTGGCCGTGCCGACCGCGTCGCCACCTGCGAATGCGAGCGCACCAACGAACCCAGCATGGCACAGGCCCTCCACATCGCGAATGGCGACACCTTGAACCAAAAGCTCGCCCAAAAGGACAACCGCCTCGACGCCCTCCTATCCAGCAAGCAACCCGACGCCAAGATCATCGAAGAAGCCTACCTCCTCACCCTCACCCGCGCCCCCACCGACCGCGAACTCGAAAAAGCCACGCAACTTCTCGCTACCGCCAAACCCGAAGACCGCCGCGTCACGCTGGAAGATCTGTTTTGGAGCCTGATGAGTTCGAAGGAGTTTTTGTTTAATCACTAAACCCAGAGTTCAGCCTTTAATTCATTTGCCCGATGCGTCTCATCCCCCTCACTCTATTTGGTTTAATCACGACGGTGTTCATAAACGCCCAAACCGTGGACTACACGAAGCAGATCGCGCCGTTGTGGGACACTTACTGCATCGATTGCCACAGCGCGGACGATGCGGATGGGGAGTTCGCGTTGGACACATTTGCGGCGCTGATGAAGGGCGGCGAGGAGGGCGCGGCGATCGTGGCGGGGAAGGCGGACGAGTCGTTGTTGGTGAAGTTCCTCGAAGGGCGCTCGGGTCGCGGCGGGAAGAATGAATTCATGCCGCCGGGCAAGCGAGAGAAGCTGAAGACGGAGGAGATCGCGTTGATTAAAGCGTGGATCAATGCAGGCGCGAAAGGCCCGCTCGTCGCGGAAGGGAAGACGATGCCAAAGGAGGTCATCACGCCGAAAATCGCGCCCACCGTGCCGCTAAAGCGCTCGATCCAGGCGGTGGCGTTCTCGCCGAAAGTACAGTTTGTCGCCGTGGGGCGTTACGGCGAAGTCGAGCTGCTAAATCCCGCGACGAAAAAGGTTGTGCGGAAGCTTTCAGGCTTCACGGGCAAGGTGAACGCGGTCGCCTTTTCGCCTGATGGCGGGACGGTGTATGCCGCCGGTGGCGAGGCTGGCATCGTGGGCATCGTGCGAAGCTGGAAAACGAGCGATGGTAGCCCGCTGCGTTCTTTTGAAGGCCACACGGATGCCGCGTATGCGCTCGTGGTTTCACCGGATGGGAAATTCATCGCCACGGGCGCCTACGATCAGAAAATCCGCCTCTGGGACACCTCGACAGGCAAGGAAGTCGCGCTGCTCAAAGGCCATAACGGCGCGGTGAACGGCCTATCGTTCCGCCCCGATGGCAAAGTGCTCGCCAGTGCCAGCGCGGACCGCACGGTGAAGCTGTGGAGCATTCCAACGGGTCAGCGACTTGACACGCTCTCGCAGCCGACCAAGGAGCAGACGAGCGTCGTTTTCAGCGCCGATGGCAAAACGCTCTTCGCCGCTGGTGGCGATAATCGCATTCGCGTGTGGGCAATCAGCGCCGCGGCGAAGGAAGGCACGAACAAGATCCTCACCAGCCGCTTCGCGCATGAAGGCGGCCTGCTCAATCTCGCGCTCTCCGCCGATGGCAAACTGCTCGCTTCGACCGCGACCGACAAAACGCTCAAACTCTGGAACACTGCCGACCTCACCGAAAAGCTCCTCCTCGAAAAACAACCCGATTGGTCCTCCGCCCTCGCCTTCACCGACCAAGCTCAACTCATCGCGGGTCGCGTCGATGGCACCTGGAGCGTGTATGAGCCTCGTTAAAACTTCCATGCCTTTTCTTGCCATGAAATCTCTCGTTCTCGTTTTTGTCTTTCTCCTCGGCATTTCGTCTGTCGAAGCTCAAAAAGCCGCTACACCCACAAAAGCAACCGCATCGGCCAAAATGCCTGCGAAAGCTGCCAAGCCGACGCTCACGAGTGTTTCGCCGCGTGGGCTGCATCTCGGCGTGGAGCAGGTTTTTAGCCTCGCGGGCAAAGATCTGGCCGAGGCGACGGTTTTGACCTCAAACGCCCAATTGAAGCCCGTCATCGATATCGCGTCGAGCACGGCCACGAAGGTCGTTTTCAAGCTGCAAGCACCTGCGGGGCTTGGTCGCGGCAGTCATGATGTTTGGGTGAAAACACCGATAGGTGAATCGGCCAAATTGAAGCTCTATGCTGATGACCTCGCGCCCATTACGACCTCGGCGGCGGATTTCAAAAAGGGTCCGGTTCAGATCGACAAGTTGCCCGCGAGCGTGTGGGGCACGCTCACGGAAACGGGTCAGCATGACGCGTATCGTTTCACCGCGAAGGCGGGCGAGGAACTCGTGCTCGATCTCGCCGTGGCGCAAGTCGGCAGCGTGGCGAAATCGCCCACGCTTGAGATTGTAGATGCGAATCACACGGTGCTCGCGGTGAACCGAGGGCTCGACAGCGGCAGCGATCCGTTCCTTGCTTGGAAAGCGCCTGCGGATGGCGATTACCACATTCTCGTGAGCAACACGACGATGGATGGCAGCGCGGGGCATGTGTATCGGCTCACGATTGGAGCGGTGCCGTTCATTACCAGCTGGTCGCCCCTCACTGCGGAGCTGGGCAAGGAGACAAAAGTCACGCTCATCGGCCATCATCTCGGTGACAAGGCCACGGTGACGATGAAAGCGGACAAGGAAGGCATCACGAATGTGCCGCTCGATGCCAAGGCGCTACGTTTTCGCACGATGCCATCGCTTCGCGTGAGTGCGCTGGCGCAGGTGAGTGAGGTGGAAGGGAACGATGACATCGCGCAGGCGCAGATCGTGCCTTCGCGAGCAGCTATTAATGGGTTGCTCGCCAAAGTGGGCGACCTCGATCACTTTGCTTTTGACGCCAAAAAAGGCCAGACATGGATGATCGAGACGCTCGCTGCTCAAGCTGGTTCGCCTGCCGATACGAAGCTCGAAGTCTTGCATACCGATGGCACACCCGTCGCACGTTTGTTCATGCAGGCCGTGCGCGACAGTTACAACAACTTCCGCAGCGTCGATGCCAACAACCCGGACATCCGCCTGCAAAACTGGGAGGAAATGGAGCTGAACGAGTATGTTTGGTTCAATGGCGATGTGATGAAGATCTTTCGTATGCCGCGTGGTCCCGATGCCGGGTGCTTTTTCTACATCAGCGATGGCAAGCGTCGCGCCTACTTTGATACCAGCGCCACCTCGCACTCGCTCGACGAGCCCTGTTATATCGTGCAGCCCTATCCGCTGGACAGCAGCATTGCTGCGAACGGTCTTCCCGTCTTCACCCTCCACTATCACAACGACGATAGCGGCGACCGCAAAATCGGCCGTGACTCGCGCGTGGCCTTCACCGCGTCTGCCGATGGACGCTATGTCGTCAAAGTCACCGACACCCGCGGCTGGGGCGGCGAGCGCTTTGTGTATTCGCTGGCCATTCGTGAACCAAAGCCGGACTTCAGTGTCAAACTCGCCGGCATAAACCCCACGGTGATGCCCGGAGCTTCCGTCGGCTTTTCTTTCAGGGCCGACCGGCACGACAACTTCGACGATCCCATCCAGATCGACATCACCGGTCTGCCTACGGGTTACTGGGCCACCTCGCCGTTGATCATCGAAGCCGGCCACGATCTCATCAGTGGCTCCTTGCATGCCATGCCGGATGCGAAAGCTGATGCCGACTGGTCGAAGCTCAAAATCACTGCCACCGCCAAAGGTTACAAGCACGATGCAGGCACTTTCGGCAAGGTCACGCTCGGCGCGAAGCCGAAGTTCATCATCGTTTTGGAGCCCGATGCCGGGGGCAAGCCTGTCATGCGCGATCCCGCCGCCGAAACGAAGCCGCTCGAGCTCACTCTCATTCCCGGCCATACCGTCAAAGCTTGGTTCCGCGCCATCCGCAGCGGCGATGACAGCATCATCAACCTCGATGTCCATGGCCTACCACACGGCGTCATCGTGGATGACATCGGCCTCAATGGCGTGCAGATTCGTGCTGGTGAGAATGAGCGCCCCATCTTCTTCCGCGCCGCTAACTGGGTAAAAGACCAAGACAGGCTCTGCCACGGCGCCATTAGCTCTGCTCGCAACGAACACGATAGCGCGGGATTACAGACGAGCTTCCCGATTCTAATGAAGATCCGCAAGCCCGGTGTGGCGGCGCGGTGATTCATAGAGAGACTATGCCATCTTCAGGCGTTCACCCAGCCTCATGAATCGCCGCTCCTTTCTCAAGCACACTGCCGCTTATGTTTCTGCGCCTGCCATTTTGAGCGCCAAGTCGCCTAACTCGATGTTTCAGGTGGCCTCGATTGGAGTGGGGGGAATGGGTGGGAATACAATGATGAGTGTGTTGCAGCATCCGAAGGTGCGGATTGTGGGAATGTGTGATGTGGATGCGAAGACGCTGGAGCTGGCGACGAAGGGCATGTCATCTCGGCGGAAGGAACATCAGGATCCGGCGGCGAAGGAGCGGCTGGGCGAGGCGGCGACGTTTCGGGATTATCGCGAGATGATCGCGAAGCTGGGCGAAAGCGTCGATGCGGTGACGATCGGCACGCCGGATCACATGCATGCGGCGCAGGCGGTGACGGCATTACGGGCGAAGAAGCATGTGTACTTGCAAAAGCCGCTCACGCATCATCTGCACGAGGCGCGGATTTTGAGTGCAGAGGCGGTCAAGGCAGGCGTGACAACGCAGATGGGCACGCAGGGGCATTCGAGCGTCGAGACATCGCTGGCAGTCGATTTGATCAAGAGCGGAGCGATCGGCAAAGTGAAGGAAGTCATCTGCTGGGAGAACAAGAAGGCGAACTGGTGGCCGAAGGTCACGCAGCGCAAGCCGGAGGCTGATCCGGTGCCGGCGAATGTGGATTGGAACCTGTGGCTTGGCGTGGCGAACGAAGTGCCGTTCCTCGAAGGCGCGTATCATCCGTCAATGTGGCGCTCGTGGGTCGATTTTGGCGTCGGCATGATGGGTGACATGGGCTGCCACTACTTCGACGTCGTGTTTGCCTGCCTCGGTTTGCAGGCACCGAAGCGCGTGCGCTGTCTCGACGAGGGCAGCAAGAGCGATTTGTATGCGATGAAGCGCCATCTGGAGCTCGAATTTCCCGGCACACCGCTCACGGCGGGCGACACGATCCAGATGACGTGGACCGACGGCGGCTACGAGTATGACAAGCGCGTCATCAAGCCCTCCGTGCTCACCAAAGATACGCCGAGCGGCATTTTCTTCATCGGCGAGAGCGGGGGCATCTTCAAACCGCACAGCCAGCGCCCTTGGCTGGTGCCTGAGGCGAATTTCACCGGCTTCACCTATCCGAAGACCCGCATCGCGAATCATTATACCGATTGGGTGGACGCATGCATGAAGGGCGAAAAGGCCGCCACTGACCTGCCGAGTTATGGCTGCCCGGTCACGGAGGCCGTTTTGCTAGGCGTGCTCTCGGAGCGAAATCCGGGCGATTGGATCGAATGGGATGCCAGAGCGGGCAAAATCGCCAACCGACCCGAATTGAACGCCCAGCTCACACGGACGTATCGCGACGGGTGGACTGTCGAGGGGCTCGGATGACTTTTAGGGATTTGTTTGGTTAAGCTTTTCAAAGCAAGCACCATTTTTTGTGCAGGATCGTGATTGTGATCGTTGCGCTTCAAGGATGTCGTCGTAGCATCATTCAATCCCATGAACGCGCATGAGCACTCACCCGACTCCCGGCTGAAGCAGGCAGAAAAAATCGTCAGCCATCCTGAGCAATACAAGGTCTGCGAAGGCTGTGGTTCCATCGTAGTCATGCGTGCTGTCACCTGCCCCAGCTGCCATGCGTATCGTTTTGATGCTACGGCTGTGCGTGTGGTGGCGCAGGCGAAGGATCTTGCGCTGCGTGCGGCCAGCTCAGTGCTTTCAACGGACCTATCTTGAGGCATTGGACGATGCTTTGGGGTTGCTGCTGAGTGCCAGTGCGTCAATCTGCGGCAAATCCTTGATGCCTGAAAAGTCCAAATCCGCTTGGTATGTCGTCCACTCACGACCGAAGTGCGAGCACATCGCTGCCAGTCTCATGGCTGGCTTGGAGGGTGTGAAGACCTACTGTCCGCGCATCCGGTTCCAAAAGAGCACGCGGCGTGGCAAGGTATGGTTCGTCGAGGCGCTTTTCCCGAGCTACTTCTTCGCGCACTTCAATCCCACCGAGATGCTGCGTGCCGTGAAGCACTCACAGAGCGTCATCCGCGTGGTCGGTTTTGGCGAGAACCTAGCCCAT
>Ga0208783_10001917_pt1 | contig 12120 bp, 11 predicted proteins | sample DEB19_08_DNA_2_FD_184529 | JGI IMG/M metagenome (GOLD analysis project Ga0208783, IMG submission 184529) | Aqueous microbial communities from the Delaware River and Bay under freshwater to marine salinity gradient to study organic matter... | ecosystem: Environmental > Aquatic > Marine >... | reverse complement strand
GTGAGCGACACGTTGTAAGTGGCCGCCGTTGTATTTGTGCCGGCGCCGAAACCACCGACAAACTGAATGGCCATCAGTTCGTATCCACCCAGAGATCACCGACGGACGGGCCGCTTGGCGCAGTGGTGCCTACCGAAAGACGCACGTTTCCCCTCACTTCGTAGGAGCCGTAGTTGTTTGTGTGCAACAGGTGTTGTTTTCCACGCAGAACTGAGCCGGGCTTTCCATCGAGAAGTGAGCCGCCTCTGATTATGGATTTTGGCTCATGCTGAGGTCAAGGGATGGCTTGTCTCCTTCTTTTTTCGGGCTGCGGTGTCTGAGCTTGCCTTGAAGCGGAAACTATCGTTCCCGGTCTCGAGGATGTGGCAGCGGTGGGTCAGGCTGTCGAGCAAGGCGGTGGTCATCTTGGCGTCGCCGAAGACTGTGACCCATTCGCTGAAGCTGAGGTTGGTGGTGATGGCCACGCTTGTTTTCTCGTAGAGCTTGCTCAACAGATGGAACAGCAGTGCGCCGCCAGAAGCACTGAATGGCAGGTATCCCAGTTCGTCGAGGATGACGAGATCGAGCTTGGCCAGGTGTTCTGCAATCTGCCCGGCCTTGCCCTTGGCCTTTTCCTGCTCGAGGGCGTTGACCAGCTCGATCGTGGAGAAGAAGCGGACCTTTCGGCGATGGTGTTCGATGGCCTGGATGCCAAGTGCGGTGGCGACATGGGTTTTGCCTGTGCCCGGCCCTCCGATCAGAACGACGTTATGCGCGTCATCCATGAACTCGCAGCGATGCAGCGTCCGGACAGTTGCTTCGTTGATCTCGCTGGTGGCGAAGTCAAAGCCGGAGAGATCCTTGTAGGCCGGGAACCGCGCGGACTTCATGTGATAGGCGATCGACCGGACTTCCCGCTCGGCCAATTCGGCCTTCAAAAGCTGTGACAGGAACGGGATGGCGGCTTCAAAGGCCGGCGCAGCATGCCTCGAATCTGGTTTTCAAGGTCGCAACGGATCTGTACGAACTGACTGCGGGTAGCGAGGAGCGAGCGCGCCTCGTGACTGGCTGCCGACTTGACGTGAACGCTCTTGCACCACCCAGTCCGAATGATCTGTGCGAGGTCCACGGCATCGTTGCGATCTGCTTTTGCAGGCATCATCTTCAAGGCTGCGTTCGCATGACGTGCGTCCATGCACACGATGGGAAGGCCTCGCGTCTTCAGTGCATTCCAAAGCCAAACCGACAACGGTCCAGTCTCCAGTCCGGCACGTACCAAGTTAAATGGCTCCAACTCACCAGCAATTGCATCTGGACAAGTCAACACCTTGCGTTCGGCGACGATATCGCCTGCCTCGTCAACGATGCAGATCGATGTAGTTTGCTGGCTGACGTCTAGTCCGGCATAATGCTTCATGGCGGTTCTCCTCATAGCTTCGGCACACTGGCCAGATTTGCACGGGACAGTCTGGAGAGCCGCCGCTCCAAAAGCGAGACCCTCAGCGATTACGCTATGTGGTGTAGCTGACGGGTATGGTCGCCGAGCTTTCCGGCATGGGCCGGGATGATCAGTTGGCCACGGCTGGCAGGCTGACGAGACGCCGATGCCGCCCACCACTTCGCCCTGCCAGGTGATCGGAAGGCCACCGGCAACCACCATTGGACGGCCGCTGAGGGCGGAGCGATGCCCCATGCAGCACCCCCGGGCTGGCTCGCGCTGCCATAGTCATGCGTCGCCTTGCGCGCTGCGGCTGCGGTGAAGGCCTCGTCGATGGCGATGGTGATCGAGGAGATTTTGCCACCCTCCATGCGTTCGAAGGCAATGAGATCTCCCGCCTCGTCGGTAACGTCAATGCACAGGAGCACACCGATCTCCTGAGCGCGATGCCGTGCCGCCGCCATCAGCAGTTGGGCATCATCAAAGTCGATCCGCCGAATGGTCTGCCTGATGGGCCCTTGGGCCTCTCAGAGTGATGCCTGACGCGACTTGGCGCGTCGGCGGGCGGCATGGAGGAGGGGCTCGGTATAGCCAGAAGGCTGCCGTGCTCCTGCGAAGATCAGGTTGCGGGCAGCGCCGAATGCTTCGCCATCATAATCCGGCGCCATCGCTCGATAGGCCGGATCACCGGCATTCTGCGCATCGACACGCAGGGCCATGCAACGCAGCGCCTCATCCACCTGGGTTTCCGTACAGATGCCATGGTGCAGCCAGTTTGCCAGGAGTTGCGAAGAAATGCGCAACGTCGCGCGATCCTCCATCAGGGGCACGTCCTGAATGTCCGGCACCTTGGAACAGCCGATCCCCTGATCCACCCAGCGCACCACATAGCCGAGGATCGACTGGCATGCCCCGTCCACCTCTGACTGAACAAGTTCCGGCGCAAGTCTCCTCTCACCCAGCAGGGGCGGTGAAAGAAGCAGCGCCAGGTCGGGAACCTTGCAACCCAGAAACCCCATCTGCATCCCGCGAGCGTCGATGCGATGATAATGGGTCGCGTGGAGCGTGGCAGCAGTCGGGGATGGAACCCAGGCGGTGGTTGCACCCGTCTTGAGCTGGTCTCCCTTGAGCCGCAGCATCTCGGCCATGGCATCAGGCCGCGCCCACATGCCCTTGCCGATCTGTGCGCGGCCCGCGAGACCGGCGGCGAGGCCGTGGGCCACATTGCCCTGTTCATAGGCCTTGAGCCATGAACTACCTGCCATCTCGGAGCGCGGCAGCATGGCGCCAGCCTGCATGGAGGTGTGGATTTCGTCACCGGTGCGATCGAGGAAACCGGTATTGATGAAGACACAGCGCTCCCGCACCGCAGCGATGCAGGCGGAGAGATTGGCGGATGTACGGCGCTCCTCGTCCATGACGCCGATTTTCACCGTGTTGCGCGGCAGACCAAGCAGATCCTCCACATGGATCATCAGGTCAGCGGCAAAGCGCGCTTCCTCTGAACCGTGCATCTTCGGCTTCACCACATAGACGGAGCCGCAGCGCGAGTTGCGAGGACCTTCACGGCGGACCAGATCGTGCCGCGCCGCAGCCACGGTGATGATCGCATCGAGAATGCCCTCGGGCGTTTCCTGGCCGTCAAGCTTCACGGCGTCGGTCGTCATCAGGTGGCCGACATTGCGGACGAGGAGCAGGGCACGCCCAGGATGGGTCACGGGTCTGTCGTCCAGCGCCAGATAGGTGACATCGGGCGCGAGGCGACGCCTCAGCATGCGGCCGGCCTTGCTGAAGCTCTCGCTCAGGTCGCCGCGCATCAAGCCAAGCCAGTTGGCATAGACGCGGCACTTGTCTTCGGCATCGACGGCGGCGACCGAATCCTCGCAGTCCTGGATGGCGGTCAAGGCCGACTCGATTACCACGTCGCAGATGCCGGCTGGGTCACTGCGGCCGATCGGATGTTGAGCGTCTATGCGAATGTCGATGAGCAATCCGTTGACGCGAAGCAGGATGTCGCCCGCAGCGCGGTATCCGGCAAACTGCGCTGGATCGGCAAGGCTGGTGCGTGCATCTCCGAGGCTGACGGCGAGTGCGCCGTCGGCGACCGACAGGTCCGTGACACCGGACCATGAACCCGTTGCGAGCGGTGCGACACGGTCGAGATGGGCGCGAACGAATGCCACCACGCGCTGTCCGCGGTCAGCGTCATAAGCGGCCGCGCTGCGGCCACCCGGAATTGCATCGGTGCCGTAGAGCGCATCATACAGCGACCCGAAGCGCGCATTGGCGGCATTCAGCGCAAAGCGCGCGTTGTTGACGGGCACAACGAGTTGCGGACCTGCGATGGCCGCGATTTCGTCGTCGACGCCGGCTGTGGAGAGGGTGAAGGGGGCGGGCTCCGGCTCCAGATAGCCGATCTCCCTCAGAAATGTCTGATACGATTCTGCGGTGCCACGCGGGTTTGCATGGTGCCAGTCGTCGATGGCGCGTTGCAGCGCGTTGCGGTGCGCCAGAAGCGCTGCGTTGCGGGGTGCCATTTCGCGCAGAATGGCTTCGAAACCTCGCCAAAAGGCCTCGCGATCATCCCCGGGCAGAAGCACGTGGCGTTCCACCAGTTCGACGAGCGGTGCGGCGACGGTCAGTCCGGCGCAGGTGATGTGGCTTGGGGACAAGTCAGACATTGCGAGTTCCTCTCCTCATCCCTCGCTAGACTGCTTTTCCGAATATTGGAAATATGCTGTGTTAGATTTTCATGATGTGGAAAGATAGGTGTCATGACGGAGAAATCGGGCGACGTTCAATCGGTCTCACGCGCGCTGGATCTGCTGACGCGGCTGGGCTCCTCGGATGAGGGCCAGCGCCTGAGTGATCTGGCGCGTGCTACAGGCCTCGCGGTGTCCACCACGCACCGCCTGCTTACTACCATGCAGCAATCGGGTTTCGTCAGCTTCGATCCGTTGCGTAGCGAGTGGCATGTGGGGCGCGAGGCCTTCGCTGCCGGCGCAGCCTATGTGCAGCGGCGCGATTTCGTGGCTCCAGCCATGGCATTCCTGCGCCGTTTGCGGGACGAGAGCCGGGAGACCGCAAACCTCGGCATTCTGGAGGACGGCCAGCTCGTCACGCTGGCGCAGGTCGAAAGCCGCGAGATCACACGTGCCATCTCTCCGCCGGGCGGCCGGGTCGCGGCGACATGTTCGGCCATGGGCAAGGCGCTGCTCGCTACCTGGAGCGACGAGCAGATCGCGCTGTTCTGCAAGCGCAATGGCTTTCGCAAGCTGACGCCCAAGTCGCACCGCAGCCTGGCCTCGCTGATGGCCGACATCCGGCTTATCCGCAAGCGCGGCTATGCAGTGGACGATGAGGAGCATGTCGCGGGGCTGCGCTGCGTGGCTGCCGTGGTTGCTGCGGAGGGCAGCGATGCGATCTGCGCCATATCGGTTTCGGGCCTTGCCAATCGCCTCACCTCGACACGCGCCAGCGTGGTGGCAGGACGGGTCGTGGCAGCCGCACGAGACTTCGCGGAAAAGATCGGGTTGGGCTGATAGGTTGGACAAGACGGGCCGTCGCCGAGAACTCATGCAAGGCCAAGATGCCGTTCGAGATCGAGCCGTACGGCCACGCCCGCCGTGGCGATCACGGATACGCCGCCACGCTCGTCGTCGGGGACGTCGAGCCCGCCTTTCACCACCTGTACTGTCACCTGGCCGTGAGGCAGGCTGGCGGCGACGGCGGCCTTGTCGACCTTGTCGGGTTGCTGCACGCCGATCGTCACCTCGATCTGCATGGTTTTCGGTTCGATGCCGAGCGTGCGCAGGAAGGGCAGGGAGGAGTGGTGGATGCAATCCTGTACGGCGCGCAGCGCGGCCTTGGTGTAGTCGCCGCCGTGCATGTCGTTGCCATGGCCCAGTTCAAGAATGATGCGCTTCAGGGCCATCACGGTTTCTCCGCGACATCGAGGTAGACGACAGCTGCGGCATTGGCCATGAGAGTGAGGTTGGTACCCTCGTCGTTCATGATCTCAAGTCCGCCTTCAACGACTTCGATGGTGGACTTGCCATAGGGCAGGGTGGCAGCCACCGCGGCCGTGTCGACCAGGTGGGGCTTCGGTACACCGACCAGGACTTTCACATGCATGTCATGGGGTGTCTGTCCGATGGCATTGGCAATCGTCAGGGAGTTGTGCCACAGCGCATCCTTCAAGGCGCGGATGGCAGCCTTCGTGTAGTCGGCACCGGTAAGGTCCGTTCCCATGCCAAGTTCGACGATCATGCGTTTCAGCGCCATGCTTTCTCCAATTTTTGCCGTGCCCAAGGGCTGAGAGTTGCGGGCGTTTGGTTAGGTCCTCTTCGCTTCCAGGCGATACCGGTTAAGGCCGGCGCGTCAGGCTTGGGCGGACGCGAAGAGCGTTGTCTGGCACGGCATTTTGACCACAAAAGTGGCAGACCCTGCCCGAAACCTCCCGGACGTCCTCTTTTGTTGCCGGCTGGCCGGTCCATCCTGGTCCTGATCCATGCTGCAGTTGCGAATGCCGGTTGCTATCTCGCGTCGGCCCCTTGGGGGTCCGCCATGCAGACTGCGTGCCAGTTCGCGAAGGGCGCGGAATGTGAAATCGGTGCTCCTGGCAGGACTTCTACGGTTGACAGGGCTTTTCCGGTCGACAAGATGTCGCATTTGGAGGAGACGGCGGTGGCTTCAGCGGATCGCGAGCACATCAAGGAACTCGTCCGTGTTGCCGAAGGCGGCTCGACGGAGCGCGATGACGTGATCCTCCAGTCGTGGCGGCGGTGTATCGCCAGCCACAAGCTTGATCCGACGGTACTGCGCCCTGCCGTCATCGTTGACGATCCGCGGCTGCGTGAACACCGTGATGCCATGGATGAATTGCTGCGGACCGCACGCTTCGGTGTGGAAGCGCTATACCGGCAGGTCGCAGGTTTGGGCTACGTCGTGCTCCTGGCGGATAATCAAGGTATTACCGTTGACTACATTGGCGACCAGTCAACGACGGATTACCTCCGATCTGCCGGACTTTACCTAGGTGCCGACTGGAACGAGGGGCGTGCTGGCACCAATGGCACGGGCACCTGCATCGCCACAGGAGAATCCCTCACTGTCCACAAGTCCGACCATTTCGATGCGACGCATATTCCGCTGACCTGCACAGTGGCGCCCATTTTCGATCCTGGAGGCAATCTCTCGGCAGTGCTGGATATTTCCGCCCTCCGCTCGCTGGATGACAAGTCCAGTCAATTCCTTGCTCTTCAGATTATTCGTAACTTTGCCCATCGCATCGAGACCGCAAACATCATGCGTTCTTGTTCGCGCAACTGGATTGTCAAACTGACGACAAATCAGGCGCTGGCGGACGTCGATACCGAGTATGTCATTGTGCTCGATTCCTCTGGGAGAATCGTCGGATTCAATCTTTTTGCCCGCCAGTTGTTGTCGCTGGAGATGGGCACCGGCTGGCAAGATGCATCGCAATGCCTGGGCAGACCCTTCTCGGATTTCTTCGACTGCGAAATCGATGCACTTACGCGTTTCGTTGGGCCAATCAACAACGATCGCAACGTGGTGCGTCTATCGTCAACCGGCCGAAGCCTTTTCATCCAGATACTGCCGCCGGCGACCATCCGGGTGCTGCCCACCACTGCTTCCCCCAACGAGAACAAGCTGAGCAAAGCGTTGAGCGCCGTCGCCGGAGAAGACCTGACCGTGCAGCGAGGCCTGCGCAAGCTCTCGCGGCTCATCAATACAAACATGTCGATCCTGGTCGGCGGTGAAACGGGCACCGGCAAGGAGTTCCTCGCAAAGGCCATTCACCAGGACAGCGCAAGAGCCAAGGGGCCTTTTATTCCTGTCAATTGCGCAGCCCTTCCGGAAGGCCTGATCGAGAGCGAGTTGTTCGGCTATGAAAGCCATTCCTTCACCGGCGCGGCCAGCAAGGGAAAGAAGGGCCTGATCCGCGAGGCGCATGGCGGAACGCTGTTCCTCGACGAGATCGGCGACATGCCTCTCGCTTCGCAGACCCGGCTTCTGCGCGTGCTTGCAGAACGCGAAGTGATGCCGGTTGGCGGAACCAAGCCGACAGTTGTCGACATGCGGGTCGTGGTCGCCACGCACCAGAACCTGCTGGCGTTGGTGCGCATGGGGCGCTTTCGGGAAGATCTCTATTTCCGGCTCAACGGGGTGACCATCACGCTTCCGCCCCTTCGCGAGCGCAGTGACCTTCAGTGGATCGTATCGCAGTTGCTCGAGAAGCGGCCCTTTGAAGAGGGCAAATCGCGAAGCATGTCCCCGGAGGCCTCGGCTGTGCTGGCTGCCTATAACTGGCCGGGAAACATCCGCGAATTGGTGAACGTCATCGACTTTGCCTGCGCCATTGCCAGTGATCCCCAGATTACAGTGGATGATCTGCCCGACCAGGTATTCCGCCGGCTTCCCGACGCCGACGCACAAGAGCCTGAACGCGACGAAGCGAAGATCAAGGGCAAACAGGCCCACGAATTGAACATGGTGCTGCGCCAGACCGGCGGCAATATCTCCGCAGCGGCGCGGATACTCGGCATCGATCGCACCACGATGCACCGACGCATGCGCCGTTTCGGCGTCGCCCTGTCGCCGCGCATTTCCTAGCCACACTCCTGTGGCGTGTATGGCGCTACAACTGTGGCGATTGCCACAGCCTTGTCCACCGCTCCAATCTGGAAGTTCGCAGGTGCAGCAATGTCATGTTGCAATGCTTCTCTAGCAATGCAGAGAAATCAGGGTTGCAGCAGGAACTGGCATGGATGTTGCGTTTACTAACCCCAATAAGCTTGCAACAAAGATCTGGGGAACATGGGAAGCGCCATCGGCATCATAGCCAATCCTGTTTCTGCGCGTGACATCCGGCGGGTGATTGCGAATGCGACGGCGTTGCAGATCACCGACCGGGCGAACATTGTGCTTCGCATCCTGTCTTGCGTGAAGGCCTGTGGCGTTGATCATGTCTGGATGATGCCGGAGAATGGTGGCATCCGGCATCATGTGCGGCGCGGGATTGACCGGGCGGAGAACCAGGGTCTGAAGCATTTCCCCAAGGTCGAGCACCTTGACTACAAGATCTCCGGCACTGTGGACGACACGCTGAAGGCCGCACGGCTGATGCGTGAGAAGGGGGTCTCCACCATCGTGGTGCTGGGCGGCGATGGTACGCACCGTGCGGTGGTAACGGCGTGCGGCGAGGTACCGATCGCGGGGGTCTCGACGGGGACGAACAATGCGTTTCCGGAGCATCGCGAGCCGACGATCACGGGGCTGGCGGTGGGCCTGGCGGTGACGGGCAAGGTGCCGGAGGCGGAGGCCTTCCTCCCCAACAAGAAGATCGTGGTTCGGGTGAACGGTCATGAGGAGATTGCGCTCGTGGACGTTGCGGTGGTGACGGAGCGCTACATCGGGGCGCGTGCGCTGTGGCGGACGGAGACTTTCCGCGAACTCTTCGTCACCTTTGCCGATCCCGAAGTCATCGGCATGTCGGCGATCGCCGGGCTGCTCAACCCTGTCACGCGGCTTGACCCCCACGGCCTGCATGTGCGGCTCGCGCCGGAGGATGAAGCCAATATCGTTCTCGATACGCCCATTGCGCCTGGCTACATGCGGGGCATCGGCATCCGGGACTATGTGCCGATGCAGCCCCACGTCAAGTATCGCCCTTCGATCACGGATGGGTCGATCGCGCTCGATGGCGAGCGAGAATTGTCTTTCACGCGCGACGACGATGTGAGCATCGAGCTCGTGCCCAATGCCTTCAGGACCGTGAACGTTTCGGGCTGCATGCAGTATGCCGCACGTCACGGCCTGATGAGAATGAAGCGACACCAGAAACCGGAAATGGGAGGACAATGATGACTGCGCCGAATAGCACGGCCGGGATTTTCCCGCTCGACAAAGCGGGACTTCTCCAGGCCTACCGCACCATGAAGACGATCCGCGACTTCGAGGAGCGGCTGCACGCCGACTTCGCCAAGGGCGACATCCCGGGCTTCGTCCACCTCTATGCAGGTGAAGAGGCTGCCGGGACGGGCATCATGATGCACCTGGAGGACAAGGACCGGATCGCCTCCACCCACCGCGGCCACGGCCACTGCATCGCCAAGGGCGTTGATCCGAAGGGCATGATGGCGGAGATCTACGGCAAGGTGTCGGGTTCGTGCCGCGGCAAGGGCGGGTCGATGCACATTGCCGACCTGTCCAAGGGCATGATGGGCGCCAACGGCATCCTCGGTGCGGGCGCGCCGCTGGTGTGCGGTGCGGCATTGGCCGCGAAGTACCGTGGCGATGGCGGGGTGGCGATCTCCTTCGTGGGCGATGGCGCGTCCAACCAGGGCACATTCCTCGAAAGCCTCAACCTGGCGGCAGTGTGGAACCTGCCGGCGATCTTCGTGGTCGAGAACAACGGCTATGCCGAATCCACCTCGCGCGACTATGCGGTTGCGGTGGACAGCTTCGTCGACCGCGCCGCAGGCTTCGGCCTGCCGGGTGTGACGGTGGACGGTCTGGACTTCTTCGCGGTGTACGAGGCGGCTGGCGAGATCATCAAGCGGGCGCGCGAGGGCGGTGGCCCGGCGCTGCTCGAGTGCAAGATGGTGCGCATGTATGGCCACTTCGAGGGCGACCAGCAGACCTACCGCGCCAAGGGTGAACTCGATGACATCCGGGCCAACAAGGACTGCCTCAAGCTGTTCTCGGAGCGCGTGGTGGAGGCGGGCGTCATCCCGCGGTCTGAGCTTGATGCGATCGACCGCGAGGTCGGCAGGCAGATCGAGGACGCCGTGGCGTTTGCCAAGGCAGCGCCGCTGCCCACTGCGGCGGACCTCACCACCGACGTCTACGTGAACTACTGAGCGCAGAGGAGAGAAGACAATGGCACGCAAGATCAGCATGCGCCAGGCGATCAACGAGGCGCTCGACCAGGAAATGGCCCGCGATCCCTCGGTGATCGTGATGGGTGAAGACATCGTCGGCGGCGCCGGCGGCATGGGCGAGATCGACGCCTGGGGCGGCGTCCTCGGGGTCACCAAGGGTCTCAACGCCAAGCACCCGGGTAAGCTCCTCGACACGCCGCTGTCGGAGTCGGCCTATATCGGCTCGGCCATCGGCGCGGCGGCCTGCGGCATGAGGCCGGTGGCGGAACTGATGTTCCTCGACTTCATGGGCGTCTGCTTCGACCAGATCTTCAACCAGGCCGCCAAGTTCCGCTACATGTTCGGCGGCAAGGCGGAGACGCCTGTGGTGATCCGCGCCATGGTGGGCGCGGGCTTCCGCGCCGCGGCCCAGCACAGCCAGATGCTGACCCCGCTGTTCACCCACATCCCCGGCCTCAAGGTTGTTTGCCCGTCCAACGCCTATGACGCCAAGGGCCTTCTGATCCAGTCGATCCGCGACAATGATCCGGTGATCTTCTGCGAGCACAAGAACCTCTACGGTGTCGAGGCCGATGTTCCGGCGGAGTCCTACGCCATTCCCTTCGGCGAAGCCAACATCGTGCGCGACGGCAAGCACGCCACCATCATCACCTACGGCATGATGGTGCAGAGGGCGCTGGATGCGGCTGCTGCGCTCGCCAAGCAGGGGATCGAGTGTGAGGTCGTTGATCTGCGCACGCTGTCTCCCATCGATTGGGACACGATCATTGACTCGGCAGAGCGCACCGGCCACGTGGTCTGCGTTGACGAGGCGCATCCGCGGTGTTCGATCGCGGCTGACGTGTCCGCCATGATCACCCAGGAGTGCTTCAAGGCGCTCAAGGGTCCGATCCAGATGGTGACCGCCCCGCACACGCCCGTGCCGTTCTCGCCGACCCTGGAAGACCTCTACATCCCCTCGGCCGATGCCATCGCCAAGGCGGTGAAGAAGTCGATGGGCAAGTAAGCCGCGTGAATCTTGACATCTGAGGATACCTGAAATGACTGACACCCGTATTGTGCCGATCGTCATGCCCAAGTGGGGCCTCTCCATGAAGGAGGGAAAGGTGACGGGCTGGCTGTTGGAAGATGGCACGAAGATCACGCCTGGTGATGCGATCCTCGAGGTCGAAACCGACAAGATTGCGGGTGCGGTCGAGGCACATGAGGCCGGCGTGCTGAGACGGCGCGTCGGCCAGCCCGACACGATCTATCCGGTGAAGACCCTGCTCGGCGTGATCGCGGATCCATCGGTGCCGGAGGAGGAGATCGACCAGTTCGTTGCGGGTTATGTGACACCCGCGGCCGACGAGGGCGAGGAGGAGCAGGGCCCGAAATACGAGTTCGCCGAAACATCACTTGGCCCCATCCGCTACGCCAAGCGTGGCAGCGGGGATGAGACCGTCATTCTCGTCCACGGCTTTGGTGGCGACCTCGACAACTGGCTGTTCAACATCGACGCGCTGGCGGAAACGGCGACCGTCTATGCTGTTGATCTCCCGGGCCATGGCCAGTCGACGAAGTCGCTGGGCAAACCCTCGCTCGCGACGCTGACGTCCGCATTGTCGGAGTTCATGGACAAGGCAGGGATCGCCAAGGCGCATCTCGTGGGCCATTCGATGGGCGGCGCCATTTCCATGGAGCTTGCTGGGAGTAAGCCCGCAAAGGTGAAGTCGCTCACCCTCATCTGCTCGGCTGGGCTTGGTCCGGAGATCGGCAGCTACGTCGACGACTATGTCGCCGCGCAGGGCCGCAAGG
>Ga0208783_10001915_pt1 | contig 12132 bp, 7 predicted proteins | sample DEB19_08_DNA_2_FD_184529 | JGI IMG/M metagenome (GOLD analysis project Ga0208783, IMG submission 184529) | Aqueous microbial communities from the Delaware River and Bay under freshwater to marine salinity gradient to study organic matter... | ecosystem: Environmental > Aquatic > Marine > Coastal... | reverse complement strand
TGAAATGGCCCGCGGCATGCAGCGCGAGCGTTTCGCCAAAAGTCCGGGCATCCACACGAACAGCGTGATGACGCCGCGATTGCTCAAGAAACACTGTGAACTCGGTCAGCAGGCCGCTGCATTGCTAGAGCATGCCATGGCGGATATGAATTTCAGCGCGAGGGCACATGATCGCATCGTGAAAGTGGCCCGCACCATGGCCGATTTGGTGGGGAGTGAGCGAATCGAGGAGAATCATGTCTTTGAAGCCATCGCCTACCGTAGTCTCGACCGCACACGTTGGTAAAAAAAACGCCGTGCTCGCAGAGGGCGTGCGCGGCGTCGGAATTAAGTCAAAGATCGTTAAAAAAGAATCATCAGGGGGCCTTCTTTTTCTTGGGGGTCATCTCTTCTTTGGAAAGGGAGCCGTCCTTGTTCTTGTCCATCTTGCCGAAACGTTCTTCAGCTTTGGCGGCGTCCTTCTTGGCACCCGGGGAAGCCAAAAACTCTTCCTTGGAAACGGATCCGTTTCCGTCCTTGTCGAGTTTCTTGAACATTTCCTCAGGGTTCAAGGGAGCCTTCTTCTTGCCGGCGTCTTGGGCGTTCACGCCAACGGCGGCGATGGCAAGCAGAGCGAGGGTGGTGGTGAGTACTTTCATGGATTTCGGTTTCTGTTGAGTTATCGGTTTCAAACGGGGCTAAGCCCACGGGTGGCGGCTTAAACGAGGAAAGCTCCATTCCGTTTCAAAAAAAACGTCATTTGAAATCGGCGGCGCCCACAAAGCTTGATTTTAGCTACCCAAGAGCCTCAAAGGAGTCGTGCGGCAGCCTCCGCCAAGGGGCTGCGCTCGCCTTTGACCAGCGGGACATGGGCGCAGAAGGCTTGGCCACGCATGCGCTGGCGGGTGTAGACGAGGCCGTTGCTTCGGGCATCGACGTAGGGGTTGTCTATCTGCGCAGGATCGCCAACAAGAACGAGCTTTGATCCTCGGGACATGCGTGTGACGATGGTTTTGGCCTCCAGTGGGGTGAGTTGTTGGGCCTCATCGAGCACAAAGAAACGGTCAGGGATGCTGCGCCCACGAATGTAACAGAGAGCTTCCACTTCGATAACCCCCTGCTGGATGAGAGGGTCGTAAGGTGCGGCAGGTGCCTGTATTTGGGCTGGGTCTGGCATGAAGCGGTTTGGCTTCTTGCGCGTGGGGCCCTGAGTGTTTTCGACTGGGCGCATCAGGAGATCGAGCGCATCGTAAACGGGTTGCAGCCATGGGCGCATCTTTTCCTGAAGCGAGCCGGGCAAGAAGCCTACCGTCTGGCCCATGGCGACGATGGGACGGCTGACCGTGAGACCTTGGTAAGTGCGGCCAAACACCTGCTGCAGGCCGGCGGCGACAGCGAGGAGCGTTTTACCCGTGCCAGCTTGGCCATAGCATGTGACAAGGCTGATTTCGGGATCGAGTAGGGCATCGAGCAGGCAGACTTGGCCAAGGTTCATGGGTTTGATGGTGCGGCCTTGGCCGACCTTAAGGTTCTCAGGCACCCTGAGGCGGACAAATTCACCTTGGACGCTGAAGCGGGCCGGAATAGTGGCTTTCTCTCCCGCAGAGAGAAGCGCGTAGTCATTGACCACAAGAGAGGCTGTGGAGGACTCGCCGAGTGTGAGGCGGCCACTGCTGGCAAATCGCTGCAACTCATGACCGGTCACTTCGACACGGGCGATTTCGAAATTCGACACTTCACGCGGCGCGACTTTATCGTGCATGTAGTCCTCGCACTCGATGCCCAGCGCACGAGCCTTGAGCTGCATGTTCAAATCCTTGCTCACAAGGATGACCGGTGGTTTCTCAGTCTCACGGAGCCAAAGCGTGCAGGCGATGATGCGATGGTCGGCCTTGTCGAGATCGTGAAAAATGCGTTCGAACTCCTGAATGCTGGTGAATTTTCGGGCCTCGCCTGGGTCATACACGGCTAGGCGGATTTTACCACCGCCCGCGGTTGGAACGCCATGGGTGAGGTCGGAACCGGCAGAGAACATCTGCATCAGTGCCCGATGCACTTCACGAGCGTTAGCACCGCGTTCAGTCATTTCATTTTTGAAGCGGTCCAGTTCGCTTAGCACGTCTACTGGGATGCAGATGCAATGCTCCTCAAATCGGTGGATGCAGGCTGGGTCGTGCAGAAGGACGTTGGTGTCCAAGACGAAGGTTTTTGTGCCAGCGGGGGCTTCGGAAGAGGCAACGGTGCGTTTGCGGCGGGAGGGAGATGTAATAGCAGGCAAAGCGTGAGAAGGGGTTTGTGGACTAGAGTCAGTTGGGCGATTTTCAATGAGGGTTGAGCTGACTACATGAGAGGGATCGTCACGGTCCATGGTAGATGGGGCAAGTTAGGTGCCAAGAGCGTTGAATGGCAATTTGGGACCACTTCTTTTTGGAGCCGTAGCTGGGCTAGGCGAGTCGTCCCTGAGGAGTGATTTGAAAAATGCATCACAATCGCGTTTTGAGGCTGTCAGAGACCGCGATGAGCCGCAAGGATTTATTCACAAGATGGAAGTTTCTTCACACTGGGCATGCAATGAGCTTTTAACATGGCTTTGATACAAAAAAACCGCCGGATGCCGCAGCACCCGACGGAGCTCAGAAAACCTGTAAAAGACGGATCAGTTTCCAAGTGGCGAAGCCGGTGCGCCAGGCGCTGCCGGAGCCTGTCCAGGTAGCGGCTGACCCAAGGGTTGGCCAAGTGGCTGACCCAAAGGTTGGCCTAGGCCTCCTGCGCCACCGAGAGGGTCGCCCAAGGGATTTCCCAATTGTCCAGCTGCGGGGTTGTTGGGGTCAATTATACCTGGATTCGACATGCCAGGATTGCTCTGAGGCCCCCCCATGACCATCGCGTTGAGAATGTTTTGAGGCTGGCCAGGAGAAGCCTGAGTGAAGATATCCAAACCACCTCCCAAGGGTTTTGGGCGAACCATCCCGGTCTTGCCGCCGAGGTCCACTACTTCTGCTCCACCGTCATTGCGTCCGATGATGACCTGGCCTCCGGGCCAAGTGCGCCCCGGGCGGAGCTGACCCGCCACGCTGGCATTCCAGACAGGCGGCCAGCTAATGGAGGCCACATTTTCGAAGACCAGCGGCATGTTGCCCGGGCTGGCGTCAGTCTGGCCTTGTGTCAATGCCCAGTGATTTTCGTTGTTAAGCAAGGCATCCCCGAAAGCGGGGGCAACACCGATGCTGCCGTTTGGATTGTAACCGGCCGGGCACCCGAAAATGCGCTCATCTGAGACCACGCCATCTTGAATCATGTAACGGAAGGCGTCATTGGCATTCATGGACATGCCACCAGTATAGGGATTCTGGAGCGAGTCCGGATACTGACTGTTGTTTTTGGTGGCGAACTGCTTGAGAGCCACAATGATTTGCTTGCAGTTGCTAACGCCCTTCATCTGGTTGCCTTGGCGTTGGACATTGTTGAACGCTGGAACGGCGAGGCTCGCGAGGATGGCGATGATGGTGATCACCACCAGCAACTCGATAAGCGTGAAGCCGCGGTTGTTCTGTTTTTTCATAGGTTTATGCGGGTATGGTTATGATAGGATTGTGGGTAAGCCAGTCACGGGGACTGTGCCCATACTCAATTAAAACAAAACGCATCTTCCTTGGCGAGAGATATTTCTCGGGGGCACCGAAAAGGCGCCTGGATAAGACCGGAAGCCTAACAGAGGGGGCGAGAATGAGTCGATGATTCGGTCAGGTAGGCCAAAGAGCTTACCAGCGATAGCGCAGATTTCCGCGGAAGCCACGGGTGGAATCACCAAAATCCCCACCAATGCCCACATCAAATTTTGGCAAGACACGGATGTAGCTGCTGAGGTCAAACACCTTGCTGTCATACTCATCGGCACTGCTGACGGTGACTCCAGCCTGCAACTCGATGGCTTCTGTGGCAGCAAAACGCAAAGCGGGACGCACATAAATCGAGCCGTCGCTGAAGTTCACGGAGTTGTTGGTTGATTCGAGATTTGCATACATGAGTCCCGCCTCACCCGAGAACTGCAGGCGGCGGTCCACCAGTTGCGTGTGGAATCCCACCGCAGCCTGAATGGCGGCGAAGTCATAGTCGCTATTGGTAGCTGCTGCAGTGCCATCTCCTTCTCCACTGCCCCAGAAAGCGCCGAATTTGAGGAACAGCGGCTCAAACAAGGCCACACTCAGCGTGCCACCGATGGTATTGGCTCCATCAAGACCCCGGTTCTTGGGCTGAATGTATCGGTAGTTGAACTCCACGTAGTTGAAGTTCACAATCCCAGGGAGCGCGGCACTACCATAGCTGTTATCGGATGTGCCGCCGTAAGCTCCGGGCGCTGGAGGCGGTGCTCCATATGGTGAGGTGCCCTGAGGAGGAAGGGCGGACAAGGCATTCGGAGGCGGTGGTGCCGCATACGGATCTGCAGAACCCAACGGCGGGGGCATCACGGTAGACCCAACGCTAGGTGGCGGCATAGAATTTGGATAAGCTGGAACGGTTGGAGCCCCATAGTTTGCCGGAGGTGGCGGCATGCCCATGGTGCCATAACTTGCAGGAACAGGACCTGATTGTGCCTGCAAACTGATGGAAGAAACCACGAGAAGTAGCCAAGTGGAGAAAAGGATTCGTTTCATGGCAAACCGAGTCTTGTTGATAATTAACTAACGTTAATTAGTTCATCAATTATGGGGGGTTCGCAATGTTTTTTTAAGAAACCGATCCTCTGCTTTCACACAGCTTAGCCTGATGTCTCCGCAGCCTTTTGCCATGCGGATTGCGCCAACCCGTGAGCTGCCTACAGGCTTCCTCACATGTCAGACCGGCTCTTTCTTCTCGACGCGATGGCCCTGATCTACCGCGCCCACTTTGCATTTATCAAAAACCCCATCCGCACGAGTGACGGCATCAACACTTCCGCGCTCTATGGGTTTGCGAACACGCTCTTGGACATCCTGCACAATCAGAAGCCGACCCACCTTGCGGTGGCTATTGACACCTCCGCGCCGACGTCACGCCATGAGATGTTCCCGGAATACAAGGCGCAGCGCGAGGAAATCCCCGAAGATATTGCCATGGCCATTCCGCAGGTGAAACGCCTTTTGCAGGCCATGAATGTTCCACTGCTGGTTCGTGATGGTTACGAGGCAGACGACATCATCGGAATCATGGCTGCACGCGCTAACAAGGCTGGGATGGAGACCTTTATGGTCACGCCTGACAAAGACTTCGGCCAGCTCGTCACCGAGCATGTCAAAATCTACAAACCTGGCCGTCAGGGGAGTGATGTTGAAATTCTCGGTGTGAAAGAAGTCTGCGAACGTTGGGGGATCGAGCGCCCCACGCAGGTCATCGATATCCTCGCGCTCATGGGTGATACGGTGGACAACATACCTGGTATTAAAGGCTTCGGCGAAAAGACCGCTGCTGCGCTCATCCAACAGTTTGGCAGCATCGAGAATCTCCTTGCCAACCTCGACCAGCTGAAAGGCAAGCAGAAGGAGAAGCTTGAAGCCAGCCGAGATGCCGCAATCCTCTCAAAAAAGCTCGCTACCATTTTCACAGATTTACCGTTCGAGGCGGAACTCGCTGATCTGGTGGTCAAATCTCACAACGACGAGGCTTTGAAGGCGTTCTTGAGCGAGTTTGAATTCAACGCCCTCGGTCGCCGCTTGTTTGGCGATGACTTTAAGGCAGGTCGCGGGCGCAAAACGGCTATGGAAGCTCCTACTGAAGAGCTTTTCCCTGTGGAATACGTCACAAAGCCTCTAGAGGTCAAGCTCACCACCATTGTTGACACACCCCACGTCTATCATCTCGTGCAAAACGCTGAGGATCGTCGTAACCTCCTTCAGCAGATCGGAGAGCAAACAAGCTACTGCTTCGATCTCGAAACGACTGGACTCGATGCGCGCGATACTCAGATCGTTGGCATCGCTTTCTCATGGAAGGCTCACGAAGGCTGGTTTGTGCACTTCCCGCGTGAAAAAGCCGCAGCGAGGGCTGTGCTTGAAGAATTTCGCAATGTGTTTACCCGCGATGGCATCGAGAAAATTGGTCACAACCTTAAGTTTGATCTCAGCGTTCTCCTTGCGCATGGCATGGATGTCTGCGGGCCGTTTTTCGATACCATGCTTGCGCACTCGCTGATTGATCCCGATCAGCGTCATGGAATGGATTATCTTTCGGAGTCCTACCTGCGCTATGCGCCGGTTCCCATCACGAACCTCATCGGTACTGAAAAGGATGATCTCTTCAGCCAAGCCACTATGGCCGATGTTGCGGCTCAGGATGCATGGAAGGTCGCCGACTATGCCGCCGAGGATGCGGATGTAACGTGGCAACTTGCCGCGAAGATGCGCCCCGAACTGAAGGAGCAGACCTATGTCTTCGCCGAGATCGAATCGCCCCTCCTGCCCGTGCTAACGCGCATGGAGCACATCGGTGTGAAGATTGATGTGCAAGCCTTGCGCGAATACGGTATCGAACTCGAAAAGAAAGCTAAAGAGCTCGAACGGCGCATTCAAGACAGTGCCGGCGGTCCGTTCAACCTCAACAGCCCCAAACAGCTCGGTGAAGTACTTTTCGAACGTTTGAAGCTCCTCGATAAGCCGAAGAAAACCGCTACCGGGCAATATCAAACGAACGAGCAGGTGTTGCAGTCGCTTCTTGGCTTGCATCCGATCATTCAGGACATCCTCGACTATCGTGAGGTCACGAAGCTGAACAGCACTTATGTCGAAGCGCTGCCGCATGCTGTTTCCAAAATCACCGGGCGCGTCCATACCACTTTTCATCAGCTCATGGCTGCTACTGGCCGCATGGCGAGCAGCCATCCGAACCTGCAGAACATTCCGATTCGAAGCGATTTGGGTCGCGAGATCCGAAAAGCCTTTGTTCCCGGATACGACGGCTGGATCTTGATGAGCGCCGATTACTCGCAGATAGAACTCCGCGTCATGGCCGCGCTTAGCGGTGATGCCGCGATGATTGAGGCCTTCGCGCGAGGTCACGATATTCACCAAGCCACTGCCGCGCGAGTTTATGGTGTCGAACTCGATGGTGTGCTGCCGGAAATGCGCCGCACGGCAAAAATGGTCAATTTTGGTATCATCTACGGTATCAGCGCCTTCGGATTGAGTCAGCGTCTAGGTATTCCGCGCACCGAGGCTGCCTCTATCATCGAGAACTACTTCAAGCAGTTTCCCGGCATCAAACGCTTCATGGATCAAATCGTCGCCGACGCCAAAAAACACGGCTATGTCGAGACCCTTACGAAGCGCCGCCGCATGATCCGTGATATCACCAGTGCCAACGCCACCGTGCGCGGTCAGGCCGAGCGAGTCGCCATGAACACGCCGATCCAAGGCACCGCTGCCGACATGATCAAGCTCGCCATGATCCACGTCGATGCCGCGTTGACGAAAGCCGGCCTTCAGGCCCGCATGCTTCTGCAAGTGCATGACGAACTTCTCTTTGAAATGCCTGCCTCCGAAGCCGATCAAGCCCGTGCCATCATCGTCGATGCCATGAAGAACGCCTTGAAGCTCCCCGGTGTCGAAGCTGAGGTCGAGGCCGGCACCGGTGCGAACTGGTTACAGGCGCATTGAGAAACTCGATCATGCTTTGAGCTCGGCTACGGCGTCATCGACGGCGGTGTCGAGCACATCACAGGCTTCAAGGAGGGCATCTTCGGTGACAGTGAGAGGTGGGCAGATCTTCACGGTCTGTCCCCAAGCTCCGACGGGAGCGAAGAGCAGAAGGCCGCGTTGGTAGCACAGTTCGATGATGCGGTGAGCGAGGTCATGATTGGGCTCCTTCTTGTTTGGCATGAGAGTTTGGAGGCCGGCAACGAGCCCGGCACAGGTCACATGGCCGATGACATGTGGGTGGCGCTTCTGGATCGCTTTGCAGCGTTCGTGTAGGATGATACCAAGTTTTGCTGCATTGCCGGTGAGATCTTCAGCGAGGAGTTTTTTGATATTTGCTGTAGCGGCGGCGCAGCAGACGGGATTGCCCGTGTGCGTGCTGGTCATGCTTCCAGGTGGGAATTGATCCATGATGTGCTGACGGCCAATCACAGCACTCAGGGGCATGCCGGAGCTGATACCCTTGCCGCAGCAGATGAGGTCTGGCGTGACACCGTAGTGCTCGAAGGCCCAGAACTTGCCCGTGCGGCCGAAACCCGACTGCACTTCGTCAAAAGTGAGCACCACTTGATGTTCATTGCACCACTGGCGGAGTTTCTGGATGTATTCGACAGGCGCGAAGTCAGGACCGACACCCTGATAGCTCTCCATGATGACTCCAGCAATGTTCTCAGGCTTCATGCGGCGGTTCTCGATAGCCTTCAAAAACCCATCAAACGAGCTGTCACCCTCCCAATAGCCATCAGGGAAGGGGGCATTGATGATGGCTTGATCCAAATTCACGATCCACGACTTCTGCCCGGCCATGCCGCCGGCCTGTTGGCTGGCGAGCGTGCGGCCATGGTAGCCGCGGTCAAAGCCGATGATGCCTATTTTGGAGGTTCCGCCGACTTTGATTCCATGTGCACGGCTGAGCTTGATGGCACACTCCGTGGCTTCACTGCCGCTGCTGAGTAGGAAGACCTTCTTCAAGCCCTCTGGTGATACCGATGCGATGATCTCTTCGGTTTCGAGACGTTCTTCACTTGGAAAAACATAGTTATGAATGAGACCGCTGTTGATCTGATCGATCATCGCCTTGCAGATTTCGGGCGCAGCATGGCCTGCGTTGGTCACGAGCACGCCGCTACTCCAGTCGAGCCACTTGTTACCGTGCTTGTCGAAAACATAGATGTCCTCCGCCTTCTCCCAGATGATGGGCGGCATGCCGCGCATCGACAAGGGCTCCACCTCGCGCATGCGGTCGAGCAACGGAGTACTCTCCGGATGCGGCACCGGGGTGCAGATGCGGCGATGTTTGGTTTCGACGTGCGGAACGGTTTGCGGTAGGGTGCTAAATTCTTTGCCCATGATGGCAAGGATCATGCAAAGGCGCTGCGGCAGCGGCTACTCGCTTTGCGGCAGGTCGCGGTATTTTTGTGCGGAAACACTGGCATAAAAAATCACCGGGCTGGCAATGCCGACCCGGTGATGGTGAGGTGATCTGGCCAACGGATTATTTCTTTGGCTCAGCAGCTGGTGGGACCTCCGCGGGTTTCAGTTCAGGCTTTGGAGCGGCAGGCGGTGTTGCTGGCTTGTCCTTGATCTCATTCGAAGGAGACACGGAGATAGGTGGCGTGGTCACGGTGGTGGCCGCAGCTTTGGAAGCGGCATCTGTGGAGGTTTTGGCTGGTTCCACCGGCGGCGTGACTGGCTTCAGACCGGGGATGGTTCCGGGTGTGACCCCAGGAATCGTGGGAGCAGGTGCGGAATCTTTCTTGGGCTCTTCCTTCTTGATGATCTCGCCGCGCTTCTTGAAGATCGTGTTGATGGTATACTCGCTGACCTGATATACCCAACCATCGCAGGATTTCTCTTTAGCCAGTTTTTCTTCAAGAGTCTTTTTCTGTGCTTCGAAGTCCTCGTCCTTCTTCTTTTTGTCCTCGGGCTTCTCATCCTTTGCGGCCTCGCGCTTTTGCGGGATGTTGGCAGTCGTTATGACGGTCATGTACCATTTGTCACTGCCATCGACTGTTTTCTTGGCGGCTTGCACGTTGTAGGTGAATCCTTCGAAGGTGGTTAGCACGGCCTTGACGCTTTCCTTGAATGTTTCAGCAGCCTTCTGCTTGGCGAGCACGTCGTCAAAGGACGGGCTGGAGAGGAAGCTGGAGAGCGTGACTTTGCCATCGTCCAGCTTTTCGTCCGGCTTGGCGCCTTCGAGCACAAAGTCGGTATCGGTCTCGGCCTTCTTGGAGGCTTTCCAAGAGTCTTCGGCTTTTGGAGCGGTGACCTCAATATTCTTCAGCTTGGAGACGGCGATGAAGTCCTTCAGCACCCAAGCCTCTGGCTTGTTTTCAAGGTCGCTGAACGAGTTTGCCACTTCGTAAATGGTATCTTCATTCTTGAGCCGAATGAAGCGGTTGCCCTGAGGGCCGCCGCCAAACATGCTCATCTGGTTGTCTTGGCCGCCGGAGCTAGTGACCTTGCCGCCGAGCACGAAGGAATGCTTCACCGTGCCCGCCTCGTCGAGGAGCTCGACGAGTGTGCCCACGCCGAAGGCCGTGGCATCACCGGGCGAGTTCACACCGATTTTGCCCCAAGAGTCTTTGCCGATGCGTCGACCAGCTTTGATTTTTTCATACTTTAGTCCCATGAGCACGGTCTGTAGCTTTTCTTTGTTGGCAGGATAACCGCCGCGCTCACCGACCACCCACTGGTCTCCTTGAACAGTGACAGTCGTCTCCTGCTTGTCTTCCTTGATGCGGACCTTCTTGATGCCATTGATGTCGAAATCAGGGAAAAGAAGCTCGCGCGTCTTACTGGCACCGCTGCTGGCGCGGTTAAGGCGGGAGTTGCGTTGATTGCTTTGATAGTAGGCCGCTGCGATGATAGCGGCGAGGAGCACGAGGAGGATGACGATCTTTTTCATGGTCGTTCGGGGTTCTCTTGTTCTCGGTAAAGAAAGGTTAAGCGGCAGCGGTGAGTGCACGGCGGCGCATGGCGAGCAGCAGGCCGGCGACGCCGACAAGGAGCGGCACGCCGAAGACATTGAGACTCTTGAGGAGCGTTTTCTGGAACTCGACCTCCTTGTTGACCTCTTTGCGTATGTCACGCACCTCACGCTCGATCTTGAGAGAGTTTTTCTCCATCTCCTTGATGTTGTTCATTGTGGTCTGGTCGATGAGCAGCTGGCCTTTCTTGAGGTCAAGCTGAGGGCGGGCCTTGCTGAGCTGCTCAGCGATCTTCTGGCGCTCAGCTTCGAGGGAGACGAGTTTTGGGCGATACTTCTCCTCCACCTCCTCACGCATTTCCTTGAGCTTGGAGAACGGGCGGATGGGGGACTTGCGATTGCGCACCTGAATGAGGTCACCACCACCAGCGAGAACCTCGACAGTGTTGAGGAGCATCGGTAGGTTGCCGCCATTCGCTACGAGACCGACTCCTAAATCACCCTGACGCAGGCAGAAGGCATCGTAGAGCATATCAGAGTCGGCAAAGACGATCACGTTGCGCTCGCTGTCGATGGACTCCTTGAGGCTGTCGTCTTTTTTTTCCTCCTTCTTAGGCTGGGCGGCTGGGCCTGCCGTAGCAGAAGCGGTTGCCGCAGCGCCAACTGCAGGGGCTTGAGTCACGGAAGCAGGCGATGCCGAGGCTGGAGGCGTAGTGGTTGTGGATGCTGGCTTCGTGGTATCCTGCTCGGCGCCACCGGTTTCTTTTGCGGCTCCCGGTGCGGATGGACGGCCATTTGGAAAAGCGCTCTTGAATTTGCCTTTGATGTGCACGCCCACAATTTGCTTCTTGCCGCTGGCTGTGAAGTTCGTCATCGGCTCACGACGGAGTTTTTCTGCAGCAGTGGTGTCGATCATTTCGGAGGCCTCAGAACTGGTGGCGAGCGTGGTGGCATCGAGACCCTCCTTCTTGTCGACCCCAAACGAACCAGCGTTCATGAGGGTAAAGGTCTGAAGGCCCGTGGTGAAGCGGCTGTCTGGGTTGATGGCTTTCGCCGGCAACTGCAATGCTGTCGGCACCACCCGGCCTTGGAGCATCCCACGATAGTTCATATCGGCGAGTACCATGTCCTTTTTGTAGTTGATGCCCCAAGCTTTGAACAGATTGGAAAGATCCGAGCTGGTGTTGATGAAGTTGCCTGGCTGCCCGGTCATCGGATTCTGCTGGCCGCTCATGGCTTGGGCGAGCAGGCTTTGTGGATCAACGAATGCAACGACGTTACCGCCACCGAGAAGGTATTGGTCGACAGCGAACTCGGCGGTCTCAGTGATGTCCGCCGGGTGAATCACTAGCAGCACGGTAATGTCCTTGTCGATCTTGTCGGTGGTGACGGGAACTTCTCGCACCTCATAATCTGCTCGGAGTTGTTGGATGACAGCCCAAGCCTCACCACCGCGCTGGCGTTGCATCATGGCCATGGGATTTCCACCTATTTGCATGGCACTCATGTAGCCAATGATGGTCTTGGTGGGCTTGATCACCTTGGCAATCGCACGGG
>Ga0208783_10001913_pt1 | contig 12138 bp, 10 predicted proteins | sample DEB19_08_DNA_2_FD_184529 | JGI IMG/M metagenome (GOLD analysis project Ga0208783, IMG submission 184529) | Aqueous microbial communities from the Delaware River and Bay under freshwater to marine salinity gradient to study organic matter... | ecosystem: Environmental > Aquatic > Marine >... | reverse complement strand
CACCTGGCAGGTCGTCCGGCTCGGCCTGGAAGGGCGGATGCAGTCGGGGACCTTCACGATCCCCGCCGGCATCGCGCCGGCGGAGCTTGCCGAGCGGCTCGCCGGCCCGCCGGACCCGCCCCCGGCCCGGGTGACGCTCGCCTTCCGGCCTGCGCTCCGCCTCGAGCAGATGGCGGCCTACCTCGCCACCGTCGAGGAGCTGGAGCTGGACGTCAAGGATTTCCTTGCCCTCGTCCAGGACCCGCCGCGTGAGCTCCTCGAGCGTCACCCTCACCTCGAGGCGCTGCCGCGGGGAGCCTCGCTCGAAGGCTTCATGGGCCAGGGGACCTTCGAGGTGGAGACCGCGATCTCCGCGGAGGCGCTCGTCGACCTCCTCCTTGCCGACTGGGCGGCGGAGATGGGAGACGACCTCCCTGCACGGGCGAAGGCCGCGGGCCTCTCGGTCTACGAGGCGGTGACGCTCGCGAGCATCGTGGAGCGCGAGGCGCGCGTGGACCGGGAGCGCCGGAAGATCGCGGGCGTCTACACGAACCGCCTGAACGAGAAGCTGAACCCGACGCGGATCATGAACGCCGATCCCACCGTCATCTACGCCGCGGATACCCTCGCGCTCGCGGAGCTCTCCCTGAAGGAATGGACGCGGTACGTCTTCTGGGACCTCCTGGGCCGGCCGCTCGCCGAGGTCGCCGTCCCGGATGAGCTGGCGAGCTTCCAGACCTACCTGAACCCCGGCCTGCCGGATGCGCCGATCGCCACCCCCACCCGCGCATCGCTCGATGCCGCCCTCGACCCCGATGTCCGCCAGGGCTTCCTCTTCTTCTACGCCTGCCCGGGCTCGGAGACCCACGAGTTCGCGAAGACGCTCGCCCAGCACGAGGCGAACATCGTGGGCTGCTCGTGAGCATCCCACCGGTCCCCGAGCGTCCCGTGGCGGACGCGGCGGCGATCCTGCGCTGGGAGCGTGCGGACGCGGCTGCGCGGCCGGAACGACTCGCGCGCTTCCGGGCGCGGCTCGCCGAGGCGTCCGTCGATGCCTGGTTCGGGGTGCGCCGCGAGAGCTCGCGCTACCTCACCGGCTTCCGTCTCGGCGAGGGCGAGGAGAAGGTGGCCGGGGTCTCCGGCCAGATCCTGGTCTCCGCGGACGAGGTCGTCCTTCTCGCCGACTCGCGCTACCGGGTCCAGGCGCTGGAGGAAGCGCCGGAGTCCCGGCTGGAGGAGGTCTACGGCGACCTCCCGCAGCGCTGGCCGGACCTCCTCTCCTCGTTGCGTCCGATCCGCGGTGGTGATCCGGGACGGATCCGGAGGGTGGGCGCGGAGGCCGGGGCGATCCCGCACGCCGTCTGGGAGCGACTGGCGGATGCCGCGCCGGATGTCGAGCTCGTCCCGCTCGATGGACTCCTCGAAGGGCTCCGGGCGGTCAAGGAGCCGGCGGAGGTGGAGCGGATCGCAGCGGCGTGCGCGGTGGCGGACGGAGCGCTCGAGCGGCTCCTCCCGGCGATCCGGCCCGGCGTGACGGAGGCGGAGCTCGCCCTCGCGCTGGAATGGGAGATGCGCACCCACGGCGCGGAGGCCCTCGCCTTCGACGTGGCCTGCCTGGCCGGTCCACGTGCGGCCCTCCCGCACGGGTCCCCCGGTGACCGCCCGGTCCGGGCCGGCGAGGTCCTCCTCTTCGATTTCGGGGCGCAGGTGGCGGGCTATCGCTCGGACATGACGCGGACGCTCTTCGTGGGGGAGCCGACGCCGCGGGACCGTGCGCTCCACCGGCTCGTGGCGGATGCGCAGGAGGCCGCCTTCCGCGCCCTCGCGGCGGCGGCCGCAGCGGGGCGCGTGCCCACGAACCGGGAGATCGATGCCGCGGCCCGCGATCTCATCGCCGCGGCGGGCCATGGCGAGCGCTTCGGCCACGGCCTCGGACACGGGATCGGCCTCGCGACGCACGAGACCCCGTCGATCGGCCGGCGCGCGGCGGAGGCGCCGCTCCCCGTGCCCTCGGTCTTCTCGGTGGAGCCGGGCGTCTACCTCGATGGAGAGACCGGGGTGCGCATCGAGGACCTCGTCCTCTTCGATCCCGCGGCGCACCGGCTGGAGCGGCTGACCGCCTTTCCCCGCGAGTGGACGGTCGTCGGCTAGACTTGCGCCTCCCGGCGCCGGTGCCCTGCGGGCGCGCGCGGCCCGCCACCTCAGACAGGAGCGAAGGCACCCGATGGTCTCGACCGGAGAGCTGAAGAAGGGGATCGCGATCGAGCTCGACGGCGAGCTCTGGAAGATCCTCGACTACCACCACATCAAGATGGGCCGGGGCTCCGCCCAGGTGCGCATCAAGCTCTACAACATCAAGCGCGGCCAGACGGTGGAGAAGACCTTCCAGGCCGGCGAGAAGTTCCCGCGCGCCTACCTCGAGAAGCGCCCCATCCAGTTCCTCTACCAGGACGGCGGCGACTACCACTTCATGGAGCTCGAGAGCTACGAGCAGTTCCACCTGACGCGGGACGAGCTCGACGACGCCGTGGACTACCTGAAGGACGGGATGCAGCTCGACCGGACCACCTACCAGGGCGAGACGATCGGCGTGGAGCTGCCGATCAACGTCGACCTCAAGGTCGTCTCGTCGGAGCCGGGCTTCGCGGGCGATACCGCGACCGGTGCCCGGAAGCCGGCGACCTGTGAGACCGGCCTCGTGGTCCAGGTCCCCCTCTTCGTCAACGAGGGCGACACGATCCGCGTGGATACCCGGACGGGCGAGTACCAGACGCGCGTCTGACCCGGCGCGGGGGAGGCCGGCGGTGACGTCCGGTCCGGATCGCGGCTTCGGCCGCTCGTTCGAGGACTTCCTCGCCGGAGGCGGTGATCCGGACGATCCGGACGCGGCGTCGCGTCCTGCGCCCGGGAGCTCGGTCCTCTCCGTCTCCGAGGTCGCCCGGCGGCTCAGGGAGCGGCTGCGCGCTGCGCCGGACCTCCGGGACGTGTGGGTCGAGGGGGAGATCGGCAGCGTCAGCGTCTCCGCGGCGGGGCACGCCTACCTCACCCTCAAGGACGAGCGCGCCCAGCTCCAGTGCGTCCTCTTCCGGGAGGAGCGCCTGGCGAGCGCCTTCGAGCCGCGGACCGGCCTGCACGTCATCGCCCACGGCCGCCTCGACCTCTTCGAGGCGCAGGGGAAGCTGCAGCTCTACCTCGATTCGATCGCGCCGGCGGGTGTGGGCGACCTCGCCCTGCGCTTCGAGGAGCTGAAGGCGCGCCTCATGGCGGAGGGTCTCTTCGATCCCGCACGGAAGCGGTCCCTGCCCCCCTGGCCGCGGCGGATCGGCGTCGTGACGAGCCCCACGGGCGCGGTCCTCCACGACATCCACCAGGTCCTCGCGCGGCGCTGGCCGATCGTGGAGCTGGTCCTCTCCCCGACGCTCGTCCAGGGGCCGGAGGCACCACGCGAGATCGCGGCGGCGATCGGGCGGATCACCCGATGGCGTGACCCGCAGGACGGGCGGGGCGTCGACCTCGTCATCGTCGCGCGCGGCGGCGGTTCGGCAGAGGACCTGTGGGCCTTCAACGAGGAGGTCGTCGTCCGGGCGGTCGCCGCATCGCCCTTGCCCACGATCGTGGGCGTGGGCCATGAGACCGATACGACCCTCGCGGAGTTCGCCGCCGACCGGCGTGCCCCCACCCCATCCGTGGCGGCGGAGATCGCCGTCCCGGATCGTGCGGAGCAGACCGACCGGGTCCGGGCGGCCGGGGGCAGGCTCGGGCGCTCGATGATCGCCAGCCTGGCCGGGGCCCGCCGGGAGCTGGACGCCGAGCGCCGCGCCCTGGAGGGCTTCCGGCCGATCCGTCTCCTCCAGGGGGAGCGGGAGCGGGCCGGGCTCCTCCTCGACCGCGCGACGCGGGCGACGCTGGCGGGAGCAGCCGATCGCCGGGGGCGGCTGGTCCTCCTGGAGGGGCGGCTCGGCCGCGCGGGCGTGCGCCCGGCGGTGGAGGGGAGGGCGGCGCTCGATGCGGCAGCTGCGGCTCTGCACGCGCTCGGCCCCGCGGCGACCCTCGCCCGGGGCTACGCGATCGTCCGGGATGCGCGTGGCCGGGTCGTCCGGCAGGCCTCCGCGGTCGCTCCGGGTGATCCGCTCCTCGTGACGCTGGGTGAGGGCTCGCTGGACGTTCGCGTGGACGGCGTGCGAGACTCGGCAGGATGAGCGAGCGACCCGCGGACCCCGGCCTCCCCGCACCCCGCGCCGCGGCGGAGCTCACCTTCGACGCGGCCATCGCGGAGCTCCAGGAGATCGTGGGCCGGCTGGAGACGGGTGGCATCCCCCTCGAGCGTTCGATCGAGCTCTACGAGCGAGGGGTCGCCCTCCACGAGCGCTGCGAGCTCCTCCTCGGGGACGCCGAGCTGCGGGTGCGGCGCCTCGTGGAGCGCGCGGGCGGCGCGCTCGAGTCGGTGGGCATCGAACCCGGCACGGACGACCCCTCCGCCTGACCGGCGCGGGCGCAGGCCCTGCGGCCGGACCCGGGATATCATCCGACCGGCCCGCTCCTGCGAAGAGTGGGTCGGAGGGAGACCTCCGGGGTGGACGCGGCCCCCCGATCGGCGTCATGGGAGTCTTCGGTGTCGCTCCTCGAAGGCCTGAACGGCCCTGCCGATCTCAAGAAGATGGACGAGCAGCAGCTCGGCGCGATCTGCGCAGAGCTGCGCCGCGAGATCATCGCGACCGTCGCACGCACCGGTGGCCACCTCGGCTCGTCCCTCGGGGTCGTGGAGCTGACGGTCGCCCTCCACCGGCTCCTGGACAGCCCCACGGACCGGATCGTCTGGGATACCGGCCACCAGGCCTACCCCCACAAGCTCCTCACCGGGCGGCTCGGCCGGTTCGGCACCCTGCGCCAGATCGACGGCGTCGGCGGCTTCCCCCGCCGTGAGGAGAGCCCGCACGACGTCATGGACGGTGGCCATGCCGGGACGGGTGTCTCGATCGCCCAGGGACTCGCCCTCGCCCGGGATCAGCGCGGCAGCACGGAGCGGGTCGTCGCCGTCGTCGGGGATGCGGCCCTCATGAGTGGGCTCTCGCTGGAGGCGCTCAACGATCTGGGGCACCGGAAGACGCGTCTCGTCGTCGTCCTCAACGACAACGAGATGAGCATCTCGCCCACCGTGGGGGCGGTCTCCGGCTATCTGTCCAAGATCAAGCTCTCCCGCACCTGGCGCGACTCGCGCGAGGCGTACGACAACGCCGTGGAGCGGATCCCCGCCGTGGGATCCACCCTCCTCGAGTGGTCGCGCCGGTTCCGCGGCGCGGTCGTCGACTTCGCGCAGGACGGGCGCCTCTTCGAGGACCTCGGGATCACCTACGTCGGGCCCGTGGACGGGCACGACCTCGCCGAGCTCCAGGCGGTCTTCGGGACCGTCTTCGACCGGCTGGACGGTCCGGTGGTGGTCCATGTCCGGACCCAGAAGGGGAGGGGCTATCGCCCGGCGGAGGCGGACCAGGTCTCCTTCCACGGTGCGGCCCTCCCGCCGATGGACCTGACGGAGGCAGGCCTGCCTCCCATCACCACGCCGGCGGCTCCCGAGCCGGCCTCGGGCCGGCGCTCGCCGAACTACACGGCGGTCATCTCGGATGAGCTGGTCGCGATCGGTCGCGAGGACGCGCGCGTCGTGGCGATCACCGCGGGGATGCCCACCGGGACCGGCCTCTCCAAGTTCGGCCAGGTCTTCCCGGACCGGTTCATCGATGTCGGGATCGCCGAGCAGCACGCGATGACGGTCGCCACGGGGCTCGCGCTCGCCGGGCAGCGGCCGTTCGTCGCGCTCTACTCCACCTTCCTCCAGCGGGCGTACGACCAGGTCGTCCACGACGTCTGCCAGAACGATGCCCCGGTCGTCATCGGGGTGGACCGCGCCGGGCTCGTGGGGGAGGACGGCACGAGCCACCAGGGGATGTTCACGCTCAGCGCCCAGCGGACCCTGCCCTACCTCGTGATCGCCTCGCCCAAGGACGAGCAGGAGGCGCGGTCGCTCCTCCGGACCGCCTTCGCCCAGCCGCATCCCTTTGCCCTGCACTACCCGCGGGATGCGGGCTTCGATCTCCCGTCCGTGGAGCCCGCCCTCCTCCCGATCGGGAAGGGCGAGGTGATCCGCGAGGGGAGCGACCTCGCGATCATCGGCTTCGGGCCGATCGTCATGCGCGGGATGGAGGCCGCCGAGCGCCTCGGGCAGGACGGATGGTCCGTCGCGGTGGCCAACGCGCGCTTCGCCAAGCCGCTGGACGGCGAGCTGATCCGCTCGGTGGCGCGCGGCAAGCGTCTGGTCATCACCCTCGAGGAGAGCGCCCTCCCCGGTGGCTTCGGATCGGCGGTCGTGGAGGAGCTCGCGGACGCGGGCCTCACGGACGCCTCCCTCCGCGGGATCCCCGTCCTGCGCATCGGGATCCCCGCCGGCGAGTTCGTCCATCACGGCGCGGTGGGGGATCTCCGCCGGCTGACCCGGCTGGACGTGGACGGGATCGTCGGCCAGGTCGAGGAGGCTCTCGTGGAGCTCGGGATCGGGACGCTCATGGCGGCCGCCGGGCTCGACGAGCGGAAGGGCTGACCGCGCAGCCAGGGGCTCGGCGGAGGCTCGACCAGCTCCTCGTCGAAGACGGGCTCGTCGCGACCCGGAGCGCCGCCCAGGCGCTCGTCCTTGCCGGCCGCGTTCGGGTCGGGACCGGGGATGGGGCGCGGACGGATCGGAAGCCGGGAGATCTCATCGCCGCGGGGACCGAGGTCTCGCTGGTGGCGGCGGCACCGTATGTCTCCCGGGGCGGGGAGAAGCTCGCCGGGGCGCTGGCTTCCTTCGCCATCGATCCTGCGGGGCTCGTCTGCCTGGACGTGGGGGCGAGCACGGGCGGGTTCACGGACTGCCTCCTGCAACGGGGCGCCCGGCGCGTCTATGCTCTCGACGTGGGACGTGGCCAGCTCGCCGAATCGCTCCGGGTCGATCCGCGGGTCGTCTCCATGGAGCGCACCCACGCTGCCCGCCTCGACCCCGGCGCCGAGGACCGGCTCATCCTCCCCGAGCCGTGCGACCTCGCGGTCGCGGATGTCTCCTTCATCTCGCTCACCCGGCTGATCCGGGGGATGGCGGCGGCGGTCCGCCCCGGCGGCACGCTCGTCCCGATGGTCAAGCCCCAGTTCGAGCTCACCCCGCGTGAGGTCCCCAAGGGCGTGGTGCGCGATCCTGCGGCGCGGGAGCGTGCGGTGGACCGCGTGGCGGAGGCGGCAGAGGCGGCCGGGCTCCTCGTCCTCGGCCGCTGCGAGTCGCCCCTCGTGGGTCCGTCCGGGAACCACGAGCTCTTCCTCCACCTCCGGGTCCCGGAGGTCCGGGCGTGAAGCGGGTCGGGTTCGCCGTCAACCCCACGAGCGAGGTCGCGCTCGAGCTGCGTGACCGTCTCGTCGGCTGGTGCGCGGTGCGCGGGATCGAGGCCTTCGATCGGGAAGCCCGCGATCTGGCCGGCCTCGCCGCGGCGCTCCCCGGCTCCGAGATGCTCGTCGTCCTCGGCGGGGACGGGACCTTCCTCCGCGCCGCACGGGCGGCCGCCGTCACGGACGTCCCGATCGTCGGGTTGAACGCGGGCAAGGTCGGCTTCCTCTCCCAGGCGGATGCCGATCGGGCGGAGGACCTCATGGCGCTCCTCCACGCCGGGCGCTACCGGGTGGGCGCGCGTGCGATGCTCGAGGCGACCGTCCTCCCCGGCGGCGAGGCCGAGGGGGCGCGCGTCTATCACGGCCTGAACGACGCGGCGATCGTGCGCGGCGGGGCAGCGCGGGTGGTGCGCATGGCCGTCGCGATCGGCGGATCCCATACCGCGACCTGGATCGCGGATGGTCTCGTGGTGAGCACGCCGACCGGCTCCACCGCCTATTCCTTCAGCGCCGGTGGCCCGATCCTCGAGCCCACCAGCCGCAACCTCGTCCTCACCCCGATCGCGGCCTACCTTTCCGCGATCCGCTCCGTCGTCGTGGGCGAGGAGCACGCGATCGAGGTCCGGATCCTCGAGACCCCGGGCTGCCTCGTGAGCATCGACGGGCACGAGGATGTCCCGCTCTCCGCCGGAGATCTCGTCCGGATCCGCCTGCGGGAGCGACCGCTCCGCTTCGTGGAGCCGGATGGCGCGCTCCCGTTCTGGGAGCTCCTCCGGCGGAAGGCGGAGCTCCTTCCCTCCTGAGATGCTCCTCGAGCTCGCCGTCGCCGATCTTGCGCTCCTCGAGCGGGTCCGCGTCCGGCTGGGACCCGGCCTCACGGTGATCACCGGCGAGACCGGCGCGGGGAAGTCGCTCCTCATCGACGCACTCCTGCTCGTTCTCGGCGGACGCGCCGACCCGGCGCTCGTGCGCACCGGCGCGGACCAGGCGCGTGTGGAGGCGGTCTTCGAGACGAGCGATGGGGTCACGATCGCGGTGCGGGAGCTGAGCGCGGCGGGACGGAGCCTGGCGCGGCTGGACGATGAGACGGTGACGGCCGGCCGGCTCGCCACCACGATCGCGCCGCTCGTGGAGATCCACGGACAGCACGACCAGCAGCGCCTCCTCGCCGGTGCAGCGCAGCGCGACCTCCTCGATGCCTACGCCGGGCTCGGTGCCGAGCGGGCGGCGGTCGCGGCGGCGATGGCCGCGTTCCGGGAGAACGCGGCGCTGCTCGCGGAGCTGGCGATCGACCCCGCAGAGGTCGAGCGCCGGCGCGAGCTCGCGGCGCATGCAGCGGAGGAGATCGAGGCGGCGGGGGTCCGGGCGGGTGAGATCGAGGAGCTGCGCGCCCGGCTGACGGGGATCGCGTCCGGCGAGCGGATCGTCCGGGTCGCCGAGCAGGTGCTCGAACGGATCGCGGGGGATGGCGGCCTGCGCGACCTCGCGGGCGCCACCCGGAACGATCTCGCCGAGCTTGCGCGGATCGACCCCCGGATCGGCGGCCTCGCGGAACGTGCCGCGGGCCTGGAGGCGGAGAGCGAGGAGCTCGCGGCGGACCTCCGGCGTGCCGTCCAGGACACCGAGCTCGACGCTGCGCTCCGGGCGACCCTCGAGGAGCGGCTCGGGCTTCTCTACGGGCTTCTCCGGAAGCACGGCGAGAGCGAGGAGGCGGTGATCGCCGCCGGCGAGGCGGCGCGGGCGGAGGCGGACCGGCTCGGCGGGCTCGCGGCGGAACGCACGCTGCGGGAGGCGGAAGGAGAGCGGCTCCTTGCCGCGGCCGAGGCGGCGGCCGCCCGGCTCGGCGCCGGACGACGGGAGGGGGCCGCGCGACTCGGGCCCGCGGTGACCGAGGTCCTCCGCGAGCTCGGCTTTCCGGACGGGGCCTTCGACGTGGAGATCGAGACGATCCCGCTCGAGGCATCGGGCACGGAGAACGTCATCTTCCGCCTGGCGCCCAACCCGGGCGAGGCGGCGCGGCCCCTCGCGCGGATCGCTTCCGGGGGCGAGCTGTCGCGGGTGGCGCTCGCGATCAAGCAGGTGGTGGCGGCCGCAGATGCCACCGGGACGCTCGTCTTCGACGAGGTGGACACGGGGATCGGCGGGCGCTCGGCGGAGCCCCTCGGGCGGACGCTCTGGATGCTGGGGCGGCGGCACCAGGTCCTGTGCGTCACCCATCTGCCGCAGATCGCCGCGTGGGCGGACGCGCACCTGCGGATCGAGAAGCGGACGGACGCCGGCCGGACGGCGACGAGCGTGACGGCGCTGGACGACGCGGCGCGGGTGACGGAGCTCGCGGCGATGCTCTCCGGTGACGGCGGGGGTGAGGCGGCGCTCGGGACGGCACAGGCCCTCCTCGACCGGGCGCGGGAGCGCCGCGCGACCGGATGAGCGGCGAGCCGGCGGACCTCGGGGCGGCGATCGAGGCGTGGCTCGAGCACCTGCGCGTGGAGCGGCTCCTTGCCGCCGCCACGATCGCCGCCTACGACCGCGACCTCCGCCAGTACGCGGAGAATGCCGCGGGGATCGGCGGCTGGCGTCTCGATGCCGAGGTCGCGCGTGCGTGGCTCGCAGCGCTCCGGCGGCCGCCGTGGGGCCTGCGGCCGGCCACGCTGCGGCGGAAGACGGCCTCGCTGCGCGCCTTCCATGCCTTCGCGGACGCGGAGGGGTGGACGGTGCGTGCGATCGCCCCGCTCATCGACCTGCCGCGCTCCGAACGGCGGATCCCGGATGTCCTCGACCCGGAGGAGGTGGTGCGCCTTCTGGAGGCCCCGGACGCCGGGACCCCGCTCGGGATCCGCGATCGTGCCCTGCTGGAGCTCCTCTACGCTTCGGGCCTGCGTGTCTCGGAGGCCCTGGGCCTCGACCGCGAGGACCTCTCCTGGGAGCGCGAGAGCGTCCGGGTGATCGGCAAGCAGGACCGGGAGCGCCGGGTCCCGGTGGGGGAGATCGCCCTTGCCGCGATCGCGCGCTATCTCGCGGAGGCGCGTGTTCCGGCCGGCGAGGGGACCCCCGGTGATCCGCTCTTCACGGGGAGCCGTGGTGGCCGGCTCGGACGCGCGGAAGCGTGGCGGGCGATCCGGCGTGCGGCGGAAAGCGCGGGCCTCGAGCGGCGGGTCTCCCCGCACACCTTGCGGCATAGTTTCGCCACGCACCTCCTGGAAGGGGGTGCCGACCTGCGTGTCGTGCAGGAGCTGCTCGGGCACGTCACCATCGCCACCACCGAGATCTACACCCACGTGAGCCGGGAACGCATCCGGCAGGTCTACGCACAGGCGCATCCCCGGGCCTGACCGGGCCGGAACCAAGGAGGGAACGGATCGATGGGAGGCTACGCGGAGAAGCTCCTCGCCCCGGGTGAGGTCGTCGTCCACCGCTCGCACCAGCACTGGCTCTCGCTCATCCTGCAGAGCCGGCTCGCGATGATCTCGATCCTCGTCATCGTGATCACGGTCCTCAACAACTTCACCCTGAAGATCGGCAGCCCGATCTTCGGGATGGACGTGAACGCGATCGTCTTCTGGGCCGCCCTCCTCATCACCAGCCTGATCGTGGGCATCAACCTCTGGCAGTGGCGGAACGAGGAGTACCTGATCACGAATCGGCGCCTGATGAAGGTGACCGGGATCATCAACAAGCGCTCCGCCGATTCCTCGCTGGAGAAGATCAACGACGCGATCCTCGAGGAGAACCTCTTCGGGCGGCTCCTCGGCTACGGCGACCTGGACATCCTCACCGCGGCGGACCAGGCGGTCGACCGCTACCGGATGCTCGCCCGGGCGAAGGACTTCAAGAAGGCGATGCTCGAGGCGAAGCACGCGCTCGAGACGGGGCAGGGGATGAACGGCAACGGGTTCCGCGCTGCGCCGGCCGCCGCTCCCGGTTCGGCCGCGGCGCCGGCCCCCGCTCCGGCACCTGCCCGGCCGACCTCGATCGCCGCCCAGGGCGGTGATCCCGACCGGGTGGATACCCCGGAAGAGGTGACCGCGACCCTGACACGGCTCGCCGAGCTCCGTGATTCCGGTGCCATCAGCGCCGAGGACTACGAGGCGAAGAAGCAGGAGCTCCTCGGGCGGATCTGAGAACGGACGGAGAGACGGCATGGAGATCGGACCCGCCCTGGCGTACGCCCTCGTGGCGTGTGCCGTCATGCTCGCGGTCGGCTTCCCGATCCACGAATGGAGCCACGCGATGGCCGCCTGGCGCCTTGGCGACTCCACCGCGCGCTGGCAGGGCCGGCTGAGCCTGGATCCGCGCGTCCACCTCGACCCCACGGGAGCGATCCTCCTCGTCGTGAGCACCCTTCTTTCCGGCGGGCAGCTGATGTTCGGCTATGCGCGGCCGACGCCGGTGAACCCCGCGAACCTGCGCGACGGCCGGCGAGGCGAGGCGCTCGTCGCCCTTGCCGGGCCGCTCTCCAACCTCGTCATGGCGGCGCTCGTGGCGGTCCCGCTCCGCGTGGGGACCGAGCTCTACATCTCCGGTGCGCTCGGGGCGAGCGCGTCGATCGTGGCGATCGTCCTCAACATCGCGCTCTTCTTCGTCCTCGTGAACCTCACCCTCTTCGTCTTCAACCTCCTCCCCGTGCCGCCCCTGGATGGCTGGAAGGTCCTCCTCGGCCTCGTCCCGGCGCGCGAGGCCTATCGCCTGCGGATGCTCGAGGCACGCTACGCGCAGGTCATCCCGTTCGGGTTCCTGCTCGTGATCCTCGTGCTC
>Ga0208783_10001912_pt1 | contig 12141 bp, 13 predicted proteins | sample DEB19_08_DNA_2_FD_184529 | JGI IMG/M metagenome (GOLD analysis project Ga0208783, IMG submission 184529) | Aqueous microbial communities from the Delaware River and Bay under freshwater to marine salinity gradient to study organic matter... | ecosystem: Environmental > Aquatic > Marine >... | reverse complement strand
TACGCGACGAAGATGGTGCCGTGATCGGGGTTTCCGAGCCACGACACCGTGATCCACAGGGGGAAGGTCAGCGTGAGCGCGAGCGTGGTGAACGCCCACGCCGCGAGGAACTTGCCGATCACGAGGTCCGCGACGCCGAAGGGCAGCGTCATGATGAGCTCGATCGTGCCCGTGCGGCGCTCCTCGGCCCAGAGCCGCATCGAGACGGCGGGGACCAGGAACACGTAGAGCCACGGGTTGAACTGGAAGAACGGCCGCAGGTCTGCCTGGTTCCGCTCGAAGAACCCGCCGATGTTGAAGGTGAAGAGCCCGGCGAGGAACAGGAAGATGACCAGGAACACCGCTGCGAGCGGCGTCTGGAAGTACGAGCGGAACTCGCGGCGGAAGACGACCGCGGTGCGCTGCGCGGCGGTGAGTGCGGGCGCGCTCATCGGCGGCCTCCCGCCTGCGCTGCGACATCGCCCGTGGTGATCATGCGGAAGACATGGTCCATGCGGTTCTTGGTGACCTCGCGCGGCGCGCGGCCATCCATGTCCGACGGCGTGCCGTCGAAGACGATCTGGCCCTTGTTGATGACGATCGCGCGCGTGCAGACCGCCTCGACCTCCTCGAGGATGTGCGTCGAGAGGACGACGGCGCGGTCGCCGCCAAGCTCCTTGATGAGCTCGCGCACCTCGAACTTCTGGTTCGGGTCGAGGCCGTCGGTCGGCTCGTCGAGGATCAGGATGCCCGGATCGTGCAGCAGCGCCTGCGCGAGGCCCGTGCGGCGCTTGTAGCCCTTCGAGAGGGTCTCGAACGCCTGCTTGCGGACGCCCTGCAGGTTCACGCGGCCGATCGCGCGCTCGACGCGCGACTTCGCGTCGGCGCCGCGGAAACCGCGGGCGTGCGCGATGAAGCCGAGGAACTCCTCGACGGTCATGTCCGGGTAGGCGGGCGCGCCCTCAGGCAGATAGCCGAAGGTGCGCTTGGCGGCGATCGGGTCGTCGGCGAGGTTGATCCCCTCGAGCTCCACCGAGCCGGAGGTCGGCTCGAGGAACCCCGTGATCATGCGCATGGTCGTGCTCTTCCCTGCGCCGTTCGGGCCGAGGAAGCCGAGGACCTGCCCTGCCGGGACCTCGAGGTCGATCCCGCGCACCGCGTGAATATGTCCGAACCTCTTCTCGAGTTTCTTCGCGACGATTCGACTTGGCATCATGTCACTCCGAAGCGTCAAGGCCCCTGGACTGGTACAGGGCGCGTTCCTACAGAACCTCGGGCGGCTGGTTGCAGCGCCCCGTGGGCGCCCGAACGCAAGCCAGGACCGAGAAGCGGTTGCATCGGCAAAACGGCGGCGAGGACCGCAAGAACAATCGTCAACCGCCGCCCGTGATAGCGTGTGGAGCAGGTGCATGATGCGACCGAGCGAAGGGCTTCCCGTCATTCCCTGGCTCGGCGAGCGAACCGCCCCGTCGCTAAGCGATGCCCGCGCGCGACGGGTGGTCGCCATCCTGCCCCACCGGCATACGCTCGCGGATTCCCGCACCTTTCTCGGTGTCATTCTCCTGCGCTTCGCCACCGACCGGCTCCATGAGTTCGCCCGACACGGCTCTCTGCACACCCGCGCGGCTGCGCGCGCGCATCCGCGAGCTGCTCGATGAAGAAGGGCGCTTTGGAGACGACGCGATCGACGAGATCGTGCGGTTGCTCTCCTGACGACCACAAAGCGTCGATGAATGACGAGTGGACATGACCACCTTCATCGTCGGCGCCATCGCGGGCATCTTCGGCGTGGCGTACTTCATCTACGGAAAGAAGCAGCAGCGCCCAGTGCCGCTCCTGGCAGGCGCGCTGCTATGCGTGCTGCCGTACTTCATCGGCGACATGACAGTCCTGCTGATCGTCTGCGCGGCGCTTCTGGCGGCGCCCTTCGTGATCCGCTGGGAACTCTGAAGAGCGCGCACGCGCAATCGAACGCTACCGCCCCGTGATCGTGATGCCGATCCAGCCCGAGAGCATGTAGGAAAGCCCGAGGAACGCGAGGAAGCTCATCGAGTCGGTGACCATCGTGAGGAAGATGGTCGACGCGGTCGCGGGGTCGGCGCCCATCCGACGCACGACGAGCGGAAGCGACGAGCCGACCAGCGTGCCAACCGACAGCGCCACCGTCATCGCAATCGCCACGACGATGCCAAGCTTCCACATCGCTGCGTCGGGCTGCTGGAAGTACTCGATCATCGCCACGACGGAGCCGACCAGCAGGCCGCAGATCGTGCCGTTCACGAGGCCGACGATCGCCTCGCGGCGCACGAGCCCGAGCGCTGCGCCCTCGCGCACCTCGTCGAGCACGATGCCGCGCATGGTGACGGCCAGCGACTGCTGCCCTGCGTTGCCAGCCTGGTTGGCGATCACCGGCATGATGACCGCGAGGATCGCGATCGAGCCGATCAGCTCGTCGAACTGCATGACCACGATCGCGGCGAGCGAGCTCGTGAACAGGTTCACGAACAGCCACGGCAGGCGCCCGCGCAGCTTGTCGGCCACGCTCGAGAACACGGCCTCCTCGCGGCCTGCACCCACCATCGCCTGCACGTCCTCGGTCGATTCCTGGCGGATCGCATCGACGACATCGTCGACGGTGATGACGCCGAGCATGCGGTCCTCGTCGTCGACGACGGGCAGCACGAGGTAGTCGTACTTCTCGAACTCGCGCGCGACCTCCTCGCGGTCGACATCGGGCTTCACCGCGTCGACCTGCTTCTCGCTGACCTCGGTCACGCGCTGCGCGGGATTCGCAAGCAGCAGCGCGCGCATGGTCGCGCGGCCCTGCAGGCGCCCACGCCAGTCGACCACGAACACATACAGCCAGTCCTCGCCCAGCGCGCCCGCGCGGCGGATCGCCTCGATCGCCTCGCGCACGGCCATCGAGTCGCGTACCGCGAGGTAGTCGGTCGTCATCATGCCGCCCGCGCTCTTCTCGGGATACTCGAGCAGCCGGCGGAACTTCACGGCCTCGACCTTGCCGAGCGTGCCCAGCAGGCGGTCGCGCGAGTCGTCGCCGAGGTTCTGCAGGAGGTCGGTCGCGTCGTCGGGCGCCATCTCCTCGATGAGCTTGCCCGCGTACTCGGGATCCTCGCCGATCAGGTCCTCGAGCACGCTCACCGCGAGCGATGGATGCATGTGCGCCAGCGCGTCGGCCGCGCTGTCGGTCTCCATCTCCTCGATGACCTCGACGGCCTTCGCCTCGCCGATCTGCTCGAGCGTCTCGGCGGCGTCGGGCGCCTCCTGCTGCTCGACGGCCTCTGCGAGCTCGGGCAGATCGACGGTGATCGCTGCCAGAAGCTCCTCGACGCGCTCGTCCTCGGGCGTCGGCTCGGTGACCTCGACGACGGCGTCGTCGTGCGGCACGACCTCGAGCGGCGACGGCTCGCCGCGAGCGGTGTCGCGCGAGTCATCGGGGCGCTCGGAGTCGATGCCATCGACCTGCATGGCGCGAGTGTACCCAAGCATGCATGGGCGAAACCACAGGAAAAGGCGCAGCGAAATCGTGGACAATCGCGGCGTGCCCGAGGCGATCCACATCGACCGACCCGACGACCCGCGCGTGGCCGCGTTCGCCGACATCCGCGAGCGCGAGCTGGCGACGCGCGACGGCCTATTCGTCGGCGAGACGCTCATCGTGCTCGAGGCCATGCTGCTGCGCGCGGCAGCCATCCGCGCGGTGCTCGCGAGCCCGCGCATGCTCGCGCGCACCGCCGAGCTGCTGGTGGCGCACGGCTGCCCGACCACGCTCTACACCGCCGACGACGGCGTGCTCGAGGCGCTCACGGGCATCGACCTCCACCGCGGCGTTCTCGCGGTCGCCGAGCGCGCGGCGTTCGAGCCCGTTTCGCTCGACGCCTACGCGCCCGCACGCGCGCCGCGCACCGTGCTCGTGTGCGAGGACATCACGAACATCGACAACATCGGACAGCTCTTTCGCATCGCCGCCGCGTTCGCGGCCGACGCCGTGCTGCTGAGCCCGACCTGCCACGACCCGCTCTACCGCAAGAGCCTGCGCGTCTCGACGGGGAACGCGCTCAAGGTGCCCGCGGTGCGCGCTGCGGAGTGGCCCGCGGACCTCGCGCGGTTCTGCTCGCGCTTCGAGCTCGCGCTCGTGTCGACCGCGATCCAGTCGTCGGTGCCGCTGCGCTCGATCGCGCAGCCCGAGCGCGTGGCGATCGTGGTGGGCCACGAAGCGAAGGGCGTGTCGGCGGAGGTGCGCGCGATGTCGCGGCATGTCGTGCGCATTCCGATGGCTTCGGGCGTCGACAGCCTGAATGTCGCGGTCAGCGCCGCGATCGCGCTCGACCAGCTTTCCCGCGGCGAGCGCGGATAACAGCCGCGGCCGCCGGGCCCCGCTGCGAATTCGAAAAATCCGCGAACCCCGCCGAACAGCGGGCGTAACCACGCCTGCCACGCGCGCGCCGCTCCGCCTGAACACGGAGGTCTGGAACTGCGGGCGGGCACAGGATTCACGCACAGCACGCGCCATGCCGCGCAGGAACACGCCTCGATGGAGGCGCTTCTTTCCCCGCGCATGACGGCTCGAAATGGAAGGAATCAAGCCATGTGGAACACCATCTCGCTGCACACCGCACGCAATCCGAAGCTCGCCGCGCTTCTCGCGGCCTGCATGGTCACGACCGCCACGCCGCTGCTCGCGGCAGGCGCGGCAGCTGAAGGCGCAGGGCAATCGTCCTCCGAACACGCAGGCTCGCGCCGCAAGGCCGACGACCTATCCCGTGCATTCCGCGGCGCCGCGAAGGACCTCGCGCCGAGTGTCGTGACCATCAACACGATCTCGAAGACCGGCTCGAAGTCCGGCGCGACCGCGCAGGCCGAGCCTGGCGCGCCCATGCTTCCGCCCGGGTTCCGCATGCCTGCGCCGCAGCAGCACGGTCCCGCGCGCGGCACGGGCACGGGCGTCGTGATCTCGCGCGATGGATACATCGTGACTGCGAACCATGTCGTCGCCGACGCCGACGAGATCGAGCTCGTCTTCCGCGACGGCCGGACTGCGAAGGCCACGGTGGTCGGACTCGACCCTGGCACCGACATCGCCGTGCTGCGAACCGATGCGAGCGCCCTCGAGCCCGCCTCGTTCGGCAGCAGCGATGAGCTCGAGATCGGCGAGTGGGTCGTGGCGATCGGCGCGCCGTTCGGCCTTGAGCAGACCGTGACCGCAGGCATCGTGAGCGCAAAGGGACGGAGCGATGTCGGACTCGCGACCTTCGAGAGCTACATCCAGACCGACGCAGCGATCAATCCCGGCAACTCCGGCGGACCGCTCGCGAACCTCGACGGCGAGATCATCGGCATCAACTCGGCCATCTCCAGCCGCGGCGGCGGCAACGACGGCATCGGATTCGCGGTGCCGAGCCAGGTCGTGCAGCGTGTGGTTGATTCGCTCATCGCAAACGGCCGCGTTGCTCGCGGTTTCCTCGGCATCGGCGTGCAGCCTGCCGACGGCGAGATGCTCGCGGGGTTCGGGGCGGAGGAGGAGAAGGGCGTGCTGGTGAACCGCGTCGAGCATGGCTCGCCGGCCGAGCGCGCGGGCCTCGAGCCCGGCGATGTGATCACGGCGATCGCGGGGCGCGCTGTCCGTACGCCCGGCGAGCTCGTCGCGACCATCGGACAGATCGCGCCGGGAAGCGAGATCGATGTGCGTGCGTTCCGCGACGGTCGCGAGCGAACGCTGCAGGCGGTGCTTGCCGAGCGTGAGGACGACCACGCTCGGAGAGGTGCGCGTGACGCGGGCGCGAAGCCGATGTCGGGGCTTGATCGACTCGGCTTCGCGCTCCGCGCGCTCACCGCGGAGGACGCCGCCGCTGCGGGCATCGACGCGGAAGCCGGCGCGCTCGTGGTCGAGCGCGTCACACCGGGCAGCCCGGCCGCGCGCGCTGGCATCGAGGCCGGCGATGTGATCCGCCGCCTCGGAACTCGAACACTCGCGACTCCGCAGGACGCGCGCGCCGCACTCGACGCGATTGCGCCGGGTGCATCCGTGCCTGCGCTCGTCGAGCGCAACGGCCAGGCTCGCTTCGTGCTCATCCGTCCGGACCGTGCCCCGTCCGATACCCGCGACTGAACTCCATCCCTGCACGCCGCGTTGGCGTGCGGCACCTGCGGCAATGCCCCCATGCCGCCCGTGGAAGCGCCCCGATTCTCTTCCGTAGTCGGGGCGCTCTTGTTTTTCCCGCGGCGCGGAAACGACTACGCTTGTGGCTTCGTGCACGCGCCCGCGCAGCATCATCACACGCTTCAGCTCGACCGCGTGGTCGGTCCGCGATTCGTCCATCGGGTGCGCTTCACGCGCGGCGCGCTCGACGCGACGAATCCCGCGCTGCGCGAGCTCTTCATCGAGGACAATGCAGTTTCCTCGCGTCGCGCGGTGGTCTTGATCGACGAAGGCGTCGCAGCGGCCAATCCGAACATGGAGCGGAACCTGCGCGCATATGCAGCGGCTCACGCCGGCGGCATGCCTGCGATCGCCGAGGTGCTCACGGTTCCCGGCGGCGAACCCGCGAAGCTCGACATGCGCGTGACCGACCTCACGGTCGATCTCGTCGAGCGCCACCGCATCGACCGCAAGAGCTTTGTCATCGCCATCGGCGGCGGCGCCGTGCTCGACGCCGTCGGCTACGGCGCTGCGATCGCGCACCGCGGGGTGCGGCTCGTGCGCCTGCCGACAACCGTGCTCGCGCAGGACGATGCAGCGATGGGTGTCAAGAACGGCGTCAACCGCTTCGGCAAGAAGAACTTCGTCGGCGCGTTCGCGGTGCCCTACGGCGTGCTCTGCGACGAGTCGCTGCTCGCGTCGCTGCCGCCCGCAGTGTTTCGCGCGGGCTTCAGCGAAGCGGTCAAGATCGCACTGCTCCGCGATCCAGAGCTGTTCGCGGCGCTCGAGGAGCGCGGGGCTTCGATCGCGGCCTGCGACCTCGACGCGGCAAGCCAGATCATCCGCCGCAGCGCGCAATTGCATCTCGGCCACATCGTCGACGGCGGCGATCCATTCGAGACGCACGAGGCGCGTCCGCTCGACTTCGGCCACTGGGCCGCACACCGGCTCGAATCGATGAGCTCCTACGGGCTCTCGCACGGAGACGCCGTCGCGCTCGGGCTGCTCCTCGACTGCCGCTACTCGAACCTCAAGGGCTGGCTGTCCGACGCCGATCATGCCCGAATCCGGGGCTGCATCGCGGCGCTCGGGCTCCCCATGCGCCACGCGCTGTTCGGCGAGATCGATCTGCTCCTGAGCGGCCTCGAGGAGTTCCGCGAGCACCTCGGCGGTCGGCTCACGGTGACGATGCTCCGCGACATCGGCCACGGCTTCGAGGTCCACGAGCTTGACGCGGCGCTTGTCCGCCGCGCCGCTGCGGAACTCGCGTAGCGCCGCCGCGCGCGTAGGATGCGCGCATGTCCGCCGGAACACCTCCCCCGCTCACGAAGCGCGCCGTCGTCGACCGCTATTTCCTCGAGCATCGCGCGAAGGTCATCGACATCGCCGCGTTCCTCGACCGCATAGACCGCGCGCAGGGCGAAGGTGCCGACGACTACCGCCGCGCTGCGCTCGAGGCGTGCTGCGCGATCCTCACCGATGGCAAGCCCGAGCGCGCGCGACGCGTGCTCGAGTGGCTCAGCGACCACACGGCCGAGCCGATCGCGAAGGCGCCGATGAAGGGCGCGACGGGCGCGATGGATCTCAAGCCGAAGGGCGGGAACTAGCGTGTACATCGATCCGCATGTCCACATGGTCTCGCGCACGACCGACGACTACCAGCGCATGGCGCTCGCGGGGTGCGTCGCGATCACCGAGCCCGCGTTCTGGGCGGGATACGACCGCTCGAGCCCGCAAGGCTTCTACGACTACTTCCGGCAGCTCACCGACTTCGAGCCGAAGCGCGCCGCGCAGTACGGCATCCGCCACCACACCTGGCTCTGCATCAATCCGAAGGAAGCGGAGGACCCCGTCTTCGCGCGCGAGGTCATCAAGCTCATCCCGCAGTTCCTCGCCTGCGAGAGCGTGCTCGGGATCGGCGAGATCGGGCTCAACAAGAACTCGCGCAACGAGCTCGAGATCCTCGACGCCCACCTGACACTCGCAGCCGAGCACAACCTGCTCGTGCTCGTGCATACGCCGCACCTCGAGGACAAGCTCAAGGGCACGCGGCTCATCATGGACGCAATCAAGAACCACGCGCGCCTCGACCCGGGCCGCGTGCTCATCGACCATGTCGAGGAGCACACCGTGCGCCATGTGCTCGACCGCGGATTCTGGGCGGGCATGACGCTGTATCCCGACACCAAGTGCACGCCGCAGCGCGCCGTCGACATCTTCGAGATGCACGGCACCGAGCGGCTCTGGATCAACTCGGCCGGCGACTGGGGAAACAGCGATCCGCTCGCCGTGCCGAAGGCGCAGATCGAGATGAAGTCGCGCGGCCACGCGATGGAGATCGTGAAGAAGATCAGCTTCGACAACCCGCTGAAGTTCCTCTCGCAATCGGGAAGGTTCAGGATCACATGAAGAAGCGCCCGCTCATCGGACTCTCCGCCGACTTCGTCGACAACTACGCGCGCCTGCGCCGAACCTATCTCGACATGGTCGAGGCCGCGGGCGGCATTCCCGTGATCCTGCCGCCGAAGGCCGCGCTGCGCGAGGAAATGCTCGACCGCGTCGACGGCGTCATCATGACCGGCGGCGACGACATCGATGTCTCGAGGTTCGGCATCGCGCTGCACCCGAAGGCCGAGTGCATGCCCGCCGAGCGGCAGGACGCCGAGTTCGCGCTGCTGAAGGCGCTCGATGCGCGGCCCGACAAGCCCGTCCTCGGCATCTGCCTCGGCATGCAGCTGATGGGCTTTCACCGCGGCGCCACGCTCATCCAGCACCTTCCCGATGTGATCCCCGACGGCGAGCGCCATCGCAACGACGCGATCCATCCCGTCGAGGCGGAACGCGGTTCGCCGCTGCGCGCTGGTCTCGTGCGCTCGTGGCACCACCAGGCCATCACCGATGTGAAGGGCTTTGACATCATCGCGCGCTCGGATGACGGCGTGGTCGAAGGCATTGTCGATCCGAAGCGGCGCTTCTATCTGGGCGTGCAGTGGCATCCCGAACGCACCGAAGCCGAAGAGACAGGCCTCGGCGTCGTACGGACGCTCATCGAGCATGCACGCTGACTTTCCTCAGTCGTCGAAACTCGAGTGTCCGCGCTGCGGATACCCGGTTTCGTCGGCGGCGCAGACCACCGCCGCAGAAGCCCAGCCACAAGTCATCTGCTCCGAATGCGGCTTCGAGTCGAATCCCGACGAGCTCGCGCGCGGCGTCGTGTGTCCCCCGTGGCTCATCGAGTCGAGCGCGGTCCGCCACGGGGTCATCGTGCGCTTTCTCCGCACCGCCACGCGCGTCTTTGCAGCGCACCGGTTCTGGAGCGCAGTACGCCTCGCGGCGCCCATCTCGGGGCGCGGCCTCGCAGCGTATCTCGCCGGACTCGCGCTGGCCCTTCATCTCTGGGCGGTTGCTGCGATCGCGCCGTTTGTCCTGTACGAGCGCAACTACGCGCCGGCGATCGGATCCATCGCACCCGATCTCGCGCTCGTCGCGGTCCTGCCGCTCTGCCCGATGCGGGCGGACGACATCCTCAACTTCGCGGCGCAAGCCAATCCAAACCGGTCGGTCGACGCGGCGGTGCTCTGGAGCTTCGCGACCAGCGCTGTCCGGCTGGTCTTCGTGCGCGACAAGCTCTTGTTCGAGTCCGTGCCGCAGGATCCGTTCGCAACCGGCCCCTACGCGACGAAGCGGCCCCAGCGCATCGAGCCTTCACGCTTGTTCTACGTCGAGGCGGATCGAAACCTGCTCCGCTCGCAACCAAGGGCGGTGGATGGAAGATTGCTCCCCATGGCGCGCGTATCAGCTGGACCAGCGATGGATCTTCGAATCCACTCGACTGCCTCGGTGCGCTTCTGGTTCCGCTCAGCTTGGTTTCGGTGACGGAGGCGAGCAACCAGGTGCGCCGCGTGCCCTCGATGAACCGCGAGACCAACGGAATTGTCGAACACAGTGCCCGCGTGGCGATCGTGTTCCTCGAGGAACCTGGACCCTGGCCTCCGGCATGGTTTCCGGGGCGCGAGAAGAATCCTGACATCCCGCGGCACCAGACTCCGCTTCGAATCGCGAACGAGCGGATGCTCGACTCGACGGAGATCGGCAGATTGCTGTGCGTGATGTATGCCCCGCTGCTTGCGCCGCTCGCGATCCTGCTGCTCCCCGCGTCGATGCGGTGCGTGCGCATCAGGTTCAGCCATCTCGGACGGTGCGCCGTGTACTCAACGGTGCTGCTCATTCCGATCATGGCACTCTACTTCCTGTCGCCCGAGGGCTTCGGCATCCGGCTCGGCGTCGATGCGGGCCTGCTGCTGCCTCACGCACTCCTAGCCTGCATGATTCCACCGACCTTTCTCTGGAACCTCTCATTCGCGCGGAACGACCTCCGGCTCGAGTATCCCGTTGCCGTCGCGGCATCGAACACGGTGCTCACCGCGCTCCTGCCGCTCGCGGTGCGCTCCACAATGCTCTGATTCATCTGGAACGGGCTTTACGCCGGCGTCACGGCTTCGCGCCATGCGCGCGCTTGAGGTGCGCACGCAGCGCATCGCCGCCGAAGTTGCACGACGGATCGCTCCACACGCAGTGGACATGCGTGGCATCGGCGTTCGTCGAGTCGTACTCGATGGTGAAGCACGGGCTTGCGAGGCGGTAGTAGTGCGGCTTCGAGAGATCGGTGTCGCCGACGAACGCGAAGACGAGCTCGCCCGCGTGCTTCGTGCGCCATTCGCGCAACTGGACCTCTGCGACCTTCTCGTCGAGCAGCGCTGCGTGCTTCGCAAGCAGCTTGTCGACGAGCGCCTTCTGCGCGTCGGTCATCGACGCCCGCGCGACGCCCTTCGGCTCGGGCGCCTTTGCATCCGCGCCAATCGCCCACATCACATCTGCGGGCGGCTTCTCCATGATGCGCGCGGCCTTCCGCTGCGCGTCGTCGAAGGACCGCGCGAGGTCGAACGCGACTTCGACCGCAGCGCCAAGCGGGCGCTTGCCCGCATCAGGTCCGCTCGGAACAGCGGCGGGGAACGAACCCGTGAACATCGGCGTCACGGTCAGCGCGCCGTCGGCGAACGCAGCGTGCAGCACGAAATGGTGCCCCTCGATCTCGAAGGCCCACGCAGCGTCCGCTGGCGAACCGAAGAAATGCACCGCGTACAGGTCGTCGCCGTAGGTCGGCGTGGCCACGCCCGCGGCCTTTTCGTTCACTGCGTTGATCGCCTCGACCACGCGGATCAATCGCCACTGCTCGCGACCTGCTGCAGAGAGGCACGCGTCGACGAGCGCCAGCGTCGCCGCGCGCGTGTCCGCATCCATGTCGCGCAGGAAAAGCCCGTCGCGATCCCCGCGCGCGAAGTACCACTTGGTGCGCTCGCCGTGATCGAGGGGCCGCAGCGCCTTGGCGCGCTCGGCGTCGGAGAAGGACCTCACCAGTGCATCCGCTGCGGCCACCGGCGGCGGCACCGGTGCAGGCACCACGAGGGCGAGTCCCGAAACGGCTGAAAGCCCGACGATGAAGGCGGTTCCCATGCGCATGCCTCCAATCGTCGCAGGAACTCTGCCACAATGGAAGGCGTGACGCGCCCCGCTGCCCAACTTGCCTACTGCACGAATGTCCATGCGGGCGACACGCTCGCGCGCACGAAGGCGATGCTCGACCAGCACGCGGTCCGCGTGCGCGCACTCTTCGCTTCCGAGGCGCCGCTCGGGATCGGGCTCTGGCTTTCCGCACAGAGCGCGCGCGAACTCCTCGCCGAGGCCGACGGCACCGCGCGCTTCGGCGACTGGTTGCGCGAGCGAAGCCTTGTCGTCCGCACGATCAACGGATTCCCCTACGGCGACTTCCACGGCGAGACGGTCAAGACGCGCGTCTACCACCCGCACTGGGCCGACCCCAACCGCTCGATGTACACGCTCGATCTCGCGAGGATCCTCGTGCAGCTCGTCGAGCCGGGCACGCGCACCGCGTCGATCTCGACGGTGCCGATCGGCTGGCGCCCGGATTTCTCGAACGAAGGCTG
>Ga0208783_10001911_pt1 | contig 12147 bp, 12 predicted proteins | sample DEB19_08_DNA_2_FD_184529 | JGI IMG/M metagenome (GOLD analysis project Ga0208783, IMG submission 184529) | Aqueous microbial communities from the Delaware River and Bay under freshwater to marine salinity gradient to study organic matter... | ecosystem: Environmental > Aquatic > Marine >... | reverse complement strand
CTCCTCATATTCCTGGTCACAACTTTATAAGCATCTGGCACATGATGCATCTGTTACAGAAATTGTTGATAGATTGGTTGAGGCCAACAAAAATCAACATAATCCAGAAGGATTGTTTCGCCATCCAGTAACAGGCCAAGACACCATGTTGTGTTTCACTGGCGGCGAACCCATGCTACAACAACAGGCCATGATGAAAATTTTAACTGAAATGGCTCATCGAGGAAATATGCCTCGAATTGTTACCGTGGAAACAAATGCCACGAAACCTTTGAGTGAAGAACTTCGACGTTTCATTGCTCAAGATTTCCGACAAATGGGTGGTGTGCGTTGGCATTGGTCCATGAGTCCCAAGTTATACACGGTGTCGGGCGAAAGAAATGTGGTGATGCCAGACATCATTCGTGAATATGTGTTTACCGTGGCCACATCCATTTTGAAATTTGTATGCAATGGAACAGAAGAAAATTGGAAAGAACTTGACTCTGAGACAGAACGCATTAGATTTAGATGTGGGCAGTTTACTCCACATATTTGGGTGATGCCTGTGGGTGCTACTAAGGATGCACAAGAGGATCCTTTTATTGGTGATTTGTGTATTGAAGCAATGAATCGTGGTTATAGCGTTGCCACACGTAATCATTGTTATGTCTTTGGCAACGTAATTGGGAGATAATATGAAGTCACAACAACGTTATAATGCACACGCTATTCGTAATGCTTTGAGTAAATGCGACCCCGAATTGGGGCTGAAGGTACACAAGCATTTAAAGTCATTGGGTGTTGAAACTCCTTTCCTTGAAACTTCAGAATTTTCTGACCGAAAGGTGAAGAAGATTGAAAAGCATTTCACCTCCATTATGGAAATTCTTGGTATGGACTTAACTGATGATTCACTTCAGGATAGTCCCGCTCGTGTTGCCAAGATGTTCGTGAATGAATTGTTTTGGGGATTAGACCCTGCCATGTTCCCAAAGTGTACTGCCATTGAAAACAAGATGGGTTATGATGAGATGGTACTTGAACGTGATATTGGTGTGACTTCTTGTTGTGAACATCATTTCGTAACCATCTCCGGTTCGGCTCACGTTGCCTATATTCCCAAGAACAAGGTGTTGGGATTAAGCAAGTTGAATCGTGTTGTGGAATATTTCTCACGCCGTCCACAAGTACAAGAGCGTTTGGCTGAACAAATTTATCATGCCCTCGCCTTCATTCTTGAAACACCTGATGTGGCTGTGGTGATTGATGCCGAACATTTCTGTGTGAAGGCACGTGGTATTCAAGACCCACATTCCACAACGGTAACTTCTAAGCTCGGCGGATGCTTTAAGGATAAGCCAGAAGTTCGTGCAGAATTCATGAATTTAATCAAGAAGTAATATGAGCAACCTAGGCGTGATGATTGATTTGGAGACCATGAGTACCGAATCAAACGCAGCAATTTGTTCAATCGGTGCAGTAAAATTCAGTATTGAGGATGGTATTCTTGACACATTCTACTGCACCGTGGATGCCGCCGATTGTAAGAAACATGGATTGCATATTTCTGCCGATACAGTAAAGTGGTGGAGTAAGCAACCTAAGGAAGTATTAGAAGAACTTCGTAGAGATAATTTACCTTTAATTGATGCACTTACAAAATTTTCCAAGTGGTACGGTGCAACACAATATCCTACGTGGGGTTGTGGTTCTGATTTTGATAATGTTATTATAGAAAATGCATACAAGGCAGTAGGTATGACTCGTCCTTGGAATGCCTGGAAGAATAGATGCTATCGTACCATTCGAGAAGTGATACAAGTTCCTATGGAACCACGTGAAGGAACCTATCATAATGCACTTGATGATGCCTTATATCAAACAAAACACCTATTGAAAATATTTGGGAGCTAAGATGTTTGAATATGTTGCCTCAGGATTATCTTTTTTACGATGTAATTTCAAAGATACACATTCTGGGTTTTTGTTGAATGAGTTGAATAATATGTGGGCAACAATTCGTGGACAATATGACCATGAATTTTCCTTCCTATATAATGCTCACGTAGAAAAACATTTCGGAGAAGTATTTTACTCTGCCTATAGAGGTAAGGGTATTAACCAAGTGTATGCCGACTCAGGTGGGCTGCAAATGGTGACTCTTGGATTATCCATTACTGATGAGTTGAAACAAAAGGTATATGATAGCCAGGCGGCATATTCTGATTGCGCCATGAGCTTTGATGAAATTCCTGTTTCATTATTGAGTAATCGTGCCGTTCGTTCCGATACCTCTAGCAAATATTTTGACCGTTCACGATTTGAATGGTGTGCCAGAGAATCCGGAAGAAATTTAAAAACACAAATTGAAACTTTCATCAAGGCGAAATCACAAGCTAAGCCCATGTTCATTGTGCAAGGCGGTGACCTTGATACCTATATCAAGTGGTGTGAACTTGCCTTAGAAGAAGTTCCTACCGAACTACACGAATATATCGGTGGCGTTGCCATGGGGTCAGGTGGATTAGGAAATGGAATGCGTGAAGATTGTATGCGCGCCTTTTTCTATACACAAACGCCTTTATTTGAAATGAGTAAGCATTTACACATCTTGGGTGTGGGTTCTGTGTCTCGCATGGTACCAACTCTTACCATGATTCGTAGTGGGTTGTACGCCAATACTCACATCAGCTATGATAGCACCACACATACTTCAGGTGTACAGATGGGAAGATATTATGGTCCAGATGGTAAATGGATTACACCTGGTAAACATTTCATCAACGAAGATGGACCATTATATACCATCATCAATGAAGATATTAAGAAGAACCTCCCATCCTATGATGTCACCGATGAGTTTTTCCATGAGGTGATGAACATCAGTGTTCGTAAGTATCAAGCAAAGACAGGTGACCCGAATCCTCCTATCCTTGCCTTCAACGCCTATTTCACCTCCTCGACGATAAACTTCATTCGACAACTTGACTCTGTGAAAAAAGATTTTACATTAGTACATACGTTGATGGATGATTATGAATATCGTGCCATGGAAGAATTGTCTAAAGTGAAAAACAGAATAGACTTTGACAAATGGTTAAACGCCATGGGTAATAATCTTCCTAGTCAGGCAATTAAAGATGGTATTCCAACAACTCTTCCTGAGGATTTCTAATGTTTATATCACGCTATATTGAAGTCACTTTTCAAAAAGAAGGTATACACAAATATCCCGCTGCATTAGATGACCCGAAGTTGAAGCATGTTCAATTTCTTGGGTATCCTCATCGCCATATGTTTCATTTCCGTGTTCGTGTATCTGTGAATCATAATGACAGAGACATTGAATTCATTTTGTTCAAGCGTGAATTGGAAAGTTTGTACAATGGCATTTATGATATTGATTACAAGAGCTGTGAAATGTTGGCAGAAGAATTGATTGAGTATATCAATATGAATTATCCTGGACGTTCCGTGGAGGTTGGAGTCAGTGAAGATGGAGAGAATGGTGCTGTATTAACTAACGTACTTCCGAGTGTACTAATATGACAATTTTCTATATGGGATTGGAATCCTACGAATCACGATACACACTACAATTAACAAAGTGGGCGACAACCACGATGGATCGTCGTGGTGTTGAATACACCATTGTTCCTGGTAGCACCATTGATGATAGCCAAGCCATTTCGGTGGGGCAGGTACTTGATGCCCATGGTCGTAGCTATTTCGCTATGTCACAAATGATGAATCTTGTGCAAATGATGAGAGATGGGATAGTCACAAGTAAAGATATCATCTTCTTTGAAGATATGTTTCAACCAGGCATAGAATCTCTTCCTTACATTATGAATCAAATTCCTGAGAAGGATCGTCCTCAGGTGTGGGTACGTTGTTTGGCACAAAGTATTGACCCGGATGATTTCGTTCATGTGTGGGGCATGGCTCCTTGGATGAGTAAGTATGAACACATGGTGAATGATTTCGTGACAGGTGTGCTCGCCTCTAATGAAGAAATGGTGGCACATATGAAGATTGCTGGATGGACAGCACCTTTGTATAACATTTCCGGATTAACATTTGATAAAGAAGAAGTCAGAGGGCGTGTAAAACAAATACCGAATTTTCATGATAGAAATATTCGTATTGTATTTGCTGCACGTTTTGACCAAGAAAAACAACCTAACTTCTTTATGGACATTGCTGAAAAATTTTCAGACCCAATAGTTCGGTATAGATTTTTTAATGAAGCTCCTGGGCTTATTAAAAGGTCAAATAACATTGAATTTGCAATACTATCAGGAAGTCCGCTTCGCAGTAATAATCCTAAATATATTGAAAGAGCAAAGGAGTTGCAGGAGCGCGGTGTATTGAAAATTTATGAAAATTTATCTAAAAACGAATATTATAATATATTGGCTGATAGCAGGGTACTATTTAATTGTGCATTGCAAGATTGGGTAAGTAATACAGTATCCGAAGCGGATGCTTTGGGTTGTAATGTATTATATCCTGCCTATAGGTCCTTTCCTGAAACTTTTGCAAACGATGCCGAACGGTTATATATTCCTTGGTCTCAGCATGATGCTGTTGATAAAATGATTAAGCTATTGCAAGCTCCTCATGAAAACATAGGAAAAATATCCTCATGGACTTCAGAGACCATGGATAGAATTCTTGACATCATGCTAACTGATGAAGGCAAACAACAATGGTATCGTGGTGGTAACCGATATCGTGATTACACCTCAGAAAACAAATACTAAGGAGACCTTATGAAATACTATTCTACAAAAACTTTTGGTAATGACCGTGGTTTAAGCTGTGCCTTTCGTCAATGGCGCGCTACTTCGCATTGCAATCAAGTTCATGGATATAGTTTAGGGTTTCGTTTCATCTTTGAATCTGAATCTTTAGATGAAAGAAATTGGGTATATGATTTTGGTGATACCAAGTGGATTCTTGAATATCTCCGTGAAGCATTTGACCACACAACTGCTGTGGCTGCCGATGACCCACATCTTGCTTTGTTCAAACAAATGGATGCCGCAGGTGCATTAACCCTTCGTATTTTTTCTGGTGTAGGATGTGAGAAGTTTGCTGAAATTGTGTACACCGACATTGCTTCTGCTGTGTCTGAAATGACAAACAATCGTGTTCGTTTAAAGAGTGTTGAAGTATTTGAGCATGGAGCCAATTCAGCCATTTACGAGGGATAAATGAAAATTGCCATTTTAACCGATACACACTTCGGGGCAAGAAATGATTCCTCACAATTTGATAACTTTTTCAAAAAGTTTTATGAGGAAGTGTTTTTTCCTTATCTTGAAAAGCATGAAATCAGAACGGTGTTTCATTTAGGTGATGTGTTTGATAGAAGAAAGTACATCAATTTCAACACCCTTCGTTCCTGTAAAAAATATTTTTTTGAACCTCTTTGGAATTTGAATACTGATATGTGGGTGATTCCTGGTAATCATGACACCTACTACAAAAACACCAATGAAGTGAATAGTCCCGATTTGTTGCTTCAGGAATATTCCAATGTTCATATTATTGATAAATGTACTGAGATGTCTTTTGGTGAACAAAACTTCAGTTTCATTCCTTGGATATGTCCTGAAAACCAAGATGAAACTTTAAGCTTTATTAAAACACATAGCGGTGTTTGTCTTGGACATTTTGAACTTCATGGCTTTGATATGTATCGCGGCGCCAAGAATGATGGGGGCATGGATAGAAAAATCCTATCTCATTTTGATATGGTGATGACAGGACACTTTCATCATAGAAGCACTGATGACAATGTTTATTACTTGGGTAGTCCTTATGAATTCATTTGGAGTGATTATGATGACCCACGTGGATTCCACATCTTTGATACCGACACACAAGAACTAACCTTCATTGAAAATCCCAATAAGATTTTTCATAAGATATATTATGATGATAGAAAGCCTTTGCCTGACCCATCATCCTATAGCAAGTCTTGTGTAAAGGTGATTGTTGCCAATAAACAGGACTACACAAAATTTGACAAATTCATTGAAGCACTATATATTAATGATGTGATTGAACTTACAATTCACGAAGATTTTTCAGAGTTTGAATCTGAAGCCTTGGCAGATGAAAAGGTAAACATTGAAGATACCATGACGTTGTTATCTGAATATGTTGATGCCATTGAATCTGAACGAGATAAAGAACGTTTGAAAACGTTGCTGAAAACATTATATGTTGAGGCACAAAACCTTGAATTATGATTCACTTTCATAAAGTACGTTGGCGTAATTTCCTTTCAACCGGAAATGCCTTTACAGAAATAGAATTAGATAAGCGACCCACAACATTGATTGTGGGAGAAAATGGTAGTGGTAAAAGCACATTACTTGATGCCATTTGCTTTGCGCTGTTTGGTAAGCCCTATCGTAACATCAATAAACCTCAGTTGGTGAACACCATCAACAATAAAAATTGTCAAGTTGAAATTCATTTTTCAATTGGTAGTAGACAATATAAAATTGTTCGAGGCATCAAGCCATCTATATTTGAAATATGGATTGATGGCAATTTAATCAATCAGGATGCTGCAAGTCGAGATTATCAGAAGTATCTTGAAGAAAGTATTTTGAAGTTGAACTTCAAGTCCTTTACACAAATTGTGATTTTAGGTTCTGCATCATTCACACCTTTCATGCAACTTCCTGCGGCGGCTCGGCGTGAGGTGATTGAAGATATTTTGGATATTAAAATCTTCACCTCTATGAACGTTGTGTTGAAAGATAAAATCTCAGAATTGAAAAGTAAGTTACAAGATGTTGAGACTAAAATCACAGTTGCCAAATCAAAGGCAGAGATTCAACAGGATTACATCAAGACGTTAGAACAAGATAGAGATGCACGAATTGAAGAATTGAATGTTAAAATTCAGGAAGCATTACATGAAATTTCTGAAAAACGTAATATACTTGATAGCATTGATGGTAGAAGAAATCATCATCTTGATGGCATTAGGGACCTTTCTGATGTTACAGAAAGTCTCCAACAAGTTATTCAACAAATCAATGACTTTGAAATCACCTCGTCAAAAATAGAAAAAGAAATTTCTTTCTATCATAACAATGATACCTGTCCCAAGTGTAAGCAGGGTATTGGTCATGATTTCAAAGATGATGTAATTCGTGAACATCAGGAAGAACTCACCGAATTGCAAAATCAAATAGCTATCATTGAAAACACAAAAAAGGATTTAGAAAAGCGGTTGAAAGAAATCAATGATACCAATCGTGAAATTACAAAACTCACGGAAGAGATGAACACCATTAAAAGTGAAATCAATTCCAGTGAACGTTTCATTCAGCGATTGGAATTGGAAAAGGCTGATGTCAGCCAGAAGGTAGGCAACATTGAAGTTGAAAAAGCCAAGTTGAAGGATTTAGCTAAAGATACTGTGGCAATATTGAAAGAGAAAGGTGAGTTGTCTGAAACATCTGACTACTATGATATTGCTGGCATCTTGTTGAAAGACTCAGGTATCAAGACCAAGATTATTCGGCAGTATTTGCCTGCGATAAATAAACTCGTCAATAAGTTTTTGACATCTATGGACTTCTTTGTCCAATTCACATTAGATGAGAAATTTGATGAGGTTATTAAATCACGCCATCGGGATGATTTTAGTTATGAAAGCTTTAGTGAAGGCGAGAAACAAAGAATTGATTTGGCGCTTCTGTTTACGTGGCGTACAATCGCCAAGCTCAAGAATAGTGCTAGTACTAATCTTCTTATTCTTGATGAAGTCTTTGATAGTAGTTTAGACAACGCAGCCACAGAATATGTCATGACGTTGTTAAATACATTAGGTGAAGGTACAAATGTTTGGGTGATTTCACATAAAGGTGACCAATTGTTCGATAAGTTTACTCATGTGGTGAAGTTCACCAAACGCAAGAACTTTTCGGTGATAGTATAATAAATAATAGAGGATGATATGCATTTCAATGTTGATGAATTACAATTAATACATTTTGCAGACCCGGTGATGACTCACCGACCCCCTGCATTTGATTTTGAAAAAGATGGTGACAAGGCAGAAGAATTGGCTGACGCCTTACATAAGAAGATGTTACAATTTGGTGGTGCAGGTCTTTCAGCTAATCAAGTAGGACTTCCTTATCGTGTGTTTGTTTTTGGTACTAAAGAACAACGATATGCTTTTTTCAATCCTGAAGTTATTGGGGTGAGTAAAGAAGAAGTCGCCATGTCTGAAGGATGTTTATCATTCCCAGGATTTTTCTTGACATTGAAGCGACCAGAATCCTGTGCTATAGCATTTCAAGATGAAAAAGGTGAGCATCAAACTGTTCAATTGAATGGCATTGCGGCTCGTATTGCATTACATGAATATGACCATATGGAAGGATTAAATTTCACACAACATGCATCCATCTTCAAGTTACAATGGGAGTTGGAAAAGTTAAAAAAGAAACAAAAGAAAATTTTAAAACGGATGACAAATGGTCGAAGATAACAGTTACGATTTTGGATTCACCTTTGAAGATAGTGAAGCACCTGCTCCTGAACCTACAGTTGATTCAGGATTCAAAGATGAGCTACTAAATAAAATAAACACACTTGAATCAAAGCTCGAAGAACTTACAGTAGGCGATACATCTGCCATGATGGAAGAACACAAAAAGTTATTGGCAGCAGAAGCGGCAGGAAAGTTTAAAGAAGTTGAAAACCTTATTTTACCCCTTCTTTACAATCTCCAAAAGAATCCTGACAAGGAATATATTCATTGGCCGAATCGTAAAGACATCATTCAAAAACAAATTGACAAGATTCTAAAGGTGACAAGATATTATGGAGAAACCCAATGATTTGCCCAACTTTGCGCCAAATTATTTCATAGACCGGCCAATTTCAAAAGTTCATAAGTTTTATTTGTCAGGTGAAGTAAAATCTCCAGCTGAATACATTCACTGGTTTGAAACAATTCGTGGAGCAAGTGAAACTGATGTTGTGATATTACACATCAATAGTTATGGTGGTGATTTGTTTACCGCCATTCAATTCATGCGAGCCATGACAGAAAGCAAGGCAAACATTGTGGCATCATGCGAAGGTGCATGCATGAGTGCTGCGACATTGATTTTCCTTTCAGCCAATCATTTTGAAATTTCCAAACATTCCATGTTCATGTTTCATAATTACTCCAGCGGGACCTTTGGTAAAGGTGGAGAAATGTATGACAACATCGTGCATGAAAGAAAATGGAGTGAGAAGTTATGGCGAGATGTATATGCCAATTTCCTAACCGAAGATGAAATTGCCGCCATTCTCCAAAACAAAGACATTTGGATGTCAGGTGAAGAAGTCACCAAACGCCTAGAATCCAAGGTGAAAAAGGAAAAAATCGTCAGGGGGAAAGCTCGTAAGTGATTGAAATATAAGCACTTACGTAGGGGCTTGACAAAATGGTGTTCAGGAGTTACATTTCATATGTAGCTTCTGAACATCCTCTTTTTCGGAGAACATCATGGCAAACAAGCTCGACACCACAAAGAGTGCTCTAGGCAAACTTCTGGCTTCAGAAGATATCCGAGTTGAGCACAAGCAGGTGCCTGGTCCTTCGTTTGATGTTAAGAATCGTGTGCTTACTCTTCCTATTTGGAAGGACGTGGATTCTGACCTGTATGACCTGATGATTGGTCATGAGGTGGGACATGCATTGTTCACTCCGGCTGATGGTTGGATGGATGAGGTGAAGGTGCGGGGTCAGGGTTTTAAGCAAATGCTCAACCTTGTTGAAGATGCTCGCATTGAAAAGAAAATGAAGCGTAAGTATCCAGGTCTGGTTCGCCCCATGTACAACGGATACACTCAGCTTGTGGACAAGAAGTTTTTTGGTATATCTCTTGATGAGATGAAGAACATGGCGTTTCCAGACCGGCTGAATGTATATTTCAAGCTCGGAGTTCGCTCTGGTGTCTCCTTCAACGCCGAAGAGCAAAATCTAGTTGACCGAATTGATGCGGCTGAGAATTTTTCTGAGGTCTTGGAACTTGCCAAGGAGTTGCATGGTATTGCCTCTGCCGAGGCGGATGACCTGAATGATTTCTTTGATTCTCTTCCTGATAATTTGGATCCTGATGCTCCAGGCGAGGGAGGGGAAGGTGAGGGTATGACCTCTGAGCAATTCCAACAGGGATTGCAACGCCTTCGTGACCGGGGCCGTGGTGACCTGGCTGACCGTCTGGAGAAGGCGTCAGAGAATGCTCTCCGAAAGATGCAGGAGGCAGGTGAGGCGGGCGATAACACCAATTCTAGCACTCAGGATGCACTGGATAATAACAAGGAAAAGCTCATTGATACCAAGGCGTATCCTAATGAGTATGTTACCATGCCCGATGTGGATCCCTCCAAGTATGTGATTCCTTCCAAGGTGGTGTATGATGTCATGACCTTCACTGCGCCGGCACAGGAGAAAATGGAGCGTGTCTATGCGGACTTCATGCGAACCACTAAGCGTTATGTGAACTACATGGTTCGTGAGTTCGAGCTTCGCCGCAATGCTTCGCAGTTTGCCAAGGCTAAGACTCATAAGACGGGTAAGCTGGATGTGGATAAGGTTTGGAAGTATCGCTTGTCCGAGAATTTGTTCCTCACCAATACCATTGTTCCGAACGGTAAGAATCATGGAATGCTCATGATGGTGGACTTGTCTAGCTCTATGTGTAATAATATTCCAGGCACCATTGAGCAATTGATTTCGCTTGTGTTGTTTTGTCGTAAGGTGAACATCCCGTTTGATGTGTATGGCTTCACGGATGCAGGCAACAGCATTGAGGAGTATCGGGCCATCGGAGTGGATATTGTCAAGATGCGTGAGGATGAAACTCGCAAGGATCCTCGTCATACCTATAAGGTTGGTGAGTTGATGGTTAATGGGACCACGTTTCGTCTAAAGCAATTCTTTCATTCGGGTATGAGCACCAATGAGTTCAATGAAGCCATCAAGAAGATGCTCATGGTGGCAGAGGTTTATCGGAGTATGTATGGTCATAGGTTTTACACTGGTGATTATTACAACATTCCAACTGGTATGCAACTTGGTGGTACACCATTGAACGAAGGTATTCTGGTTCTTCGTAAGGTGGCTGAGGAGTTCAAGAAGAAGTATAAGATTGAGGTACTGAATACGGTTATCCTTACTGATGGCGATGCATCCTATGGTATGTGTCCATTTCGGGATACCGAAGATAGGGTCACCTCTAACATGGTGCTTGAGGATAAAAAGACTCGCCATCAGGTTCCCGTGGGCAGAGGATATTATCAGGGTGAAATGACCAAGGCGTTGATTGAGATGTATAGGCATTTGACTGGATCCCGGGTGATTGGCTTGTACTTGTTCTCTGGAAATCCTAAGAACACAATTTATCGGTATGCCAGTCATAATGAGAAGTTTTCGCAAATGGAATTTGATAAGCAATACAAGAATGAATTCCTAAAGCACAAGTATTTTGGTCTGACTCATAATGGTTATGATGTGTACTTCATGATAAAGGGTGATGACTTGGAAGTTGAGGACATCACTATGGAAACTACCATGAAGGAGGCCAAGACGTTGCTCACGGCATTCAAGAGGATGCAAACTACTAAGCAGGTTTCACGGGTGTTTTTGAACACATTCATTCAACAGGTCGCCTAGTCCCCTCTGAGGATCCCCGTAAGTTGTTGATTTTTCAGCACTTACGGGGACTTGACAAAAGGTGAAAAATTCATTATATTTCATATGTAGGAATTGAGAAGTTCACTTCATCACAGGAGATGGTTATGTCGGTTCAGGTTCTGGTTGACGCTCTTCGCAATACTGGTAAGACGCAGTTCACGCGGCCTGAGGTGATTAAGGCGGCAAAGAAGGTAGGTGTGTCACCTAATGTTATTCTTGCAAATGACAAGTACAAGGTGGCACGAGGCATCTACAGCATTGACAATGTGGTTTGTGAGTATAGTGGTCTTCCTTCAACTAATTCCTATCAGGAGTCTAACACCATGTTTCTGGCACAACCGAAGCTCAAGGTCGAGGTGGACAATCTGGTCCCGAACAAGGACGCCACGTATGTTGCGTTTGGTTTCCACAAGGATCTCAACACGATTCTG
>Ga0208783_10001910_pt1 | contig 12152 bp, 12 predicted proteins | sample DEB19_08_DNA_2_FD_184529 | JGI IMG/M metagenome (GOLD analysis project Ga0208783, IMG submission 184529) | Aqueous microbial communities from the Delaware River and Bay under freshwater to marine salinity gradient to study organic matter... | ecosystem: Environmental > Aquatic > Marine >... | reverse complement strand
GTCGTCGCCCTCGCTCGCCGCTGGCGCGACTGAACGACGGCGCGTGCGGCCCGTCCTCACCCCCGCCGAGTTGCGCGAGGCCGATCGGCGCACGGTCGCGGCCGGTACTCCCGTCGCCGATCTCGTTGCTCGCGCCGGGGCGGCCGTCGCCCGCGCCGCGGTCGAATTCCTCGGGGGCACTTACGGGCGCCGGGTCACCGTGCTCGCGGGGCCCGGGAGCAACGGTGCCGACGGGGTCGTCGCCGCCGAGCGCCTCGCGAGTCGCGGGGTCGGTACCGAGGTGTTCCGCACCACGGAGGCGATCGATGCCGCGAGACTGGCCCGGGCCCTCGGCCGGGCCGATCTCGTCGTAGACGCCGTGTACGGAACCGGCTTCCGTGACGCCCTGAGCGGCTCGGCCGACACCGTCGCCCGGGCGGTAGCCGACGCCGGGGTGCCGGTTCTGGCCGTCGACATCCCGTCGGGGGTCGACGGCGTGACCGGTGAGGTACGCGGGCGGGCGATTCGGGCCGACCGCACGGTGAGTTTCGTGGCCCTCAAACCCGGGTTGTGCTTCGAGCCCGGCCGGTCGCAGGCGGGGCAGGTCACGGTGGTCGACATCGGTATCGATCCGGGGCCGGTGCACCTGCACGTCCTCGACGATGCCGACCTGACCCTTCCCCATCGGGCCCCGGCCGCGCACAAGTGGTCGGCGGCGGTGCTCGTGGTGGGCGGATCGCCCGGGCTGACCGGGGCGCCGCGGCTGACGGCTGCCGCGGCGGCGCGGTGCGGGGCCGGGATGGTCGTGTGCGCGCTGCCCGGGGCGGCGGCCGCGGCGGGGGCGGCGGGGGGCGACGTGGTCACGCGTGCGTTACCCGACGACGACGGGGTGCTCTCGGCGTCGGCGGTCGGATCCGTGCTGAGCGGTTCCGAGCGCTTCCGGGCCCTCGCCATAGGGCCCGGGCTCGGCTCGGCGGCGGGCGCGGCCGAGGCGGTACGCGGCATCGTGGCCGGATTCGCGGGTGCGGTCGTCGTCGACGCCGACGGACTCGGGGCGTTCGCCACCGAGGTCGGCCCGTTTCGCGATCGGGCGGCGGCCGGACGTCCCCTCGCCGTCCTCACTCCCCACGACGGCGAGTACGAGCGTCTGACCGGAACTCGGCCCGGGGCCGACCGAGTCTCGGCGGCCCGAGCTCTCGCCGAACGGCTCGGTGCGGTCGTGCTGCTCAAGGGGCCGGGCACGGTCGTGGCCCGCCCCGACGGCGAGGTGGTGATCAACCGCACCGATTCCTCCGACCTCGCGACGGCGGGAACGGGCGACGTGCTCACCGGGATCATCGCCGGACTCCTCGCCGGTGGAGCCGACCCGTTCGCCGCCGCCGCGACCGGCGCGCACCTCCACGGGTTGGCCGCCCGTCGGGCTGCCCTCGGAACCGCGCTCGTCGCGTCCGATCTCGTTGCCGCCCTGGCCCCTACGCTCGCGGCGCGGCGCCCGACGCGCCGGACGGAGGAGGACTGAGTGCGCGGCGAGGGCCGACGCCCGGCGTGGGCCGAGATCGACCTCGAGGCGCTGCGGGCGAACGTCCGCGCCTTCCGGGCCGCCGTCGCCCCGGCGACCATCTGCGCCGTCGTGAAGGCCGACGCCTACGGGCACGGTGCCGTTCCGGTCAGCCGGGCCGCGGTCGAGGCGGGCGCGTCGTATCTGGCCGTCGCCACGGTCACCGAAGGAGCCGAGTTGCGCGCGGGCGGGATCGACGCGACCGTCATGATGCTGGCCCAGCCGGAGCCGGAGGAGGCCGCGGCCGTCGCCGGACTCGGGTTCGAGCCCGTCGTCTACACCGCCGAGGGGATCGACGCGTTGGCCGCTGCGGGGGCGGGTCCCGTGCGCGTGCACATCAAGGTCGACACCGGGATGCACCGCGTGGGCTGTCCCCCCGAGATCGCGGTTGATCTGGCCCGTCGCATCGTCGCCGCACCGACGCTCGAACTCGTCGGAGTGTGCACCCACTTCGCGGTTGCCGACCATCCCGACCATGCGTTCACCGGCGAGCAGCAGCGGCGGTTCGCCGCGGTGTTGGCCGATCTGGCCGCGGTCGGCATCGCGCCGGGCATCGTGCACGCGTGCAACTCGGCGGCCGCGGTCACCGCGAGCGGAGCGCACCACGACATGGTGCGTATCGGCATCGGCCTCTACGGCGTCATCCCCGGTCTCCCCGACCCGGCGGTGGCTTTGCGTCCGGTCCTGTCGGTGAAGGCGCGAGTCGCCCACGTACAGGACCTCGGCCCGGGCGAGGGCGTTTCTTACGGCCTGCGGTACACGACCGAACGCCGCACCCGCATCGCGACGGTGCCGATCGGCTACGCCGACGGCGTGCCCCGAGGCCTGGCGGCGCGGGGCGGGGCGGTACTGGTCCGGGGCCGGCGGCGGCCCATCGCGGGCACCGTGACGATGGATCAACTCATGGTCGACGTCGCCGACGATCCGATCGAGCCCGGCGAGGAGGTCGTGCTCATCGGGAGTCAGGGCTCGGAGCGGATCGGGGTCGAGGAGTGGGCCCGGGTCATGGACACCATCCCCAACGAGATCCTGTGCGGCATCGGTCGGCGCCTCCCCCGGTGGTGCGGGTGATCGTGCGCCGCCTGTTCGTAGCGAGCGCGACCGTCGCCGGTCTGGTCTGGGCGGCGCCGCGGGTCGTCGCCGCCCGGGTGCGGCGGACTCCCGACGACGATCCGGACACGGTGCTCGGTCCGCTGCCGGGCCGTGAGCGCATCGTGCCCACCCACGACGGCGGGAAGATCAGGGTGATCGAGGCGGGCGCACCGGATGCCCCGACGATCGTCCTCGCCCACGGGGTGACGCTCTCCAACCGGGTGTGGGTCCGCCAATTCGCCGCGCTGCCGGGCCGGGGGTTCCGGGTGGTCGCCTACGAGCACCGCGGACACGGCGAGTCGTCGGTGGGGGAGTCCGGCCACTCGGTCGAGAACCTCGCCCTCGACCTGCGCGCCGTACTCGAGGTGCTCGACCTGCGCGACGTCGTCGTCGTCGGGCACTCGATGGGTGGGGTCGCGGCCCAGGCCCTCGCGATCGAGCACCCCGAGATCGTGGCGAGCCGGGTACGCGGGATCGTGCTGCTGTCGTCGCTCGGCTACACCCCGTTCGGTTCCCGCACCACGCAACTGAAGGAGCGGATCGGGAGGGTCACCGACCGCATGCCCGACTCGCGCCGCGTGTGGGAATCGCGGCACCTCGGTACGGCCCTCGCCCGGATCGGCTTCGGGCGGCGACCCCGTCCGAGTCACGTCGAACTCGTGCGCCGGATGATGGTCGAGTGTCCACCCGAGACCCGCCGCGACGCGCCGGCGCAGCTCGTCGGGCTCGACCTCGTTGCCGATCTCCCCGAGTTGCGAGTGCCCACCCTGGTGGTGTGCGGAACCGGCGACGTCATCACGCCGCCGTCGGAGTCGCGCCGGATGGCGAACCTCATCCCCGGGGCCCGCCTCGAACTGCTCCGCGGCGGCGGACACATGCTGATGCTGGAACAGGCCGATGCGGTCGACGACCTCGTCGTGGCGTTCGCGCGCGAGGTCGGCATCGCCCCGCGCGTCCCGACGTAGGTGTCGGCGCTCCCCGTTCCCGGTGTCGGCGTCGGCCATGCTTCGACGGCGGGTACGGGCGTGACCGTCATCCTCTTGCCGCCGGGCACGGTCGGCTCGGGCGAGGTGCGCGGGGGAGCGCCCGCGAGTCGCGAACTCGACCTGCTCGAGCCCACCCGCACGGTGGTGAATCTCGATGCGATCGTCTTCGCGGGGGGAAGCGCCTTCGGGCTCGCGGCGGCCGACGGGGTGGTGTCGGAGTTGGCCGACGAGGGGCGCGGCGTGCAGACCTCCGGCGGGCCCGTACCGATCGTGCCCGCGGCGTGCATCTTCGACCGGGCCGGGCCCGGCGCCCCGCGCCCCGGTCCCGCCGAGGCGGCGGCCGCTCTGGCCGCGGCGCGCGTCGGAGGGTCGCCCGCGACGGGACGGGTCGGTGCGGGAACGGGGGCGACCGTGGGCAAGTGGCGCGGACGCGAGCACGCGGTGCCCGGCGGTCTCGGGGTCGCGTCCGCGAGCGTCGACGGCGCAACGGTCGCGGCCCTCGCGGTCGTGAACGCGATCGGCGACGTCGTCGGCGCCGACGGTCGGGTGCTGGCCGGCTCGACGGCCCCGGAGGCGACGCCGCCGTTCCCGAACCCGGCCCCGTTCGCAGGTCGCGGTGACACCACGCTCGTGGCGGTCGTGACCGACGCCGTCCTCGACAAGCCGGGATGCTTCCTCCTCGCCCAGAGCGCGCACGACGGACTCGCCCGGGCGATCTTCCCGGCCCACACGCGCTTCGACGGCGATCTCGTGATCGCGGCGGCGACCGGGGCCGTGAGCGCATCGATCGATCGGCTCCGGGTGGCAGTGACCGAGGTCACCGCGTCGGCGATTCGGGCCGCTGTCACCCCCGGGCGGCGGGAGCCGCGGTGAGCGCAGCGCCGATCGACCTCGCGGCGTTGGCGGTCCGGGCCGCGTCGTGCACGGCGTGCGGGCTCGCCGAGACCCGCACGCAGGTGGTATTCGGCACGGGCCGGGCCGATGCCGACCTGATGTTCGTGGGTGAGGGACCGGGCGCAGAGGAGGATCGGCGGGGTGAGCCCTTCGTCGGTCGGGCCGGGACGCTCCTCACGCAACTCATCACCGGGATCGGGTCGACCCGTGACGAGGTGTACATCGCCAACGTGGTCAAGTGCCGACCGCCCGGGAACCGCAATCCGGCACCGGTCGAGATCGACGCGTGCGCGCCGTGGCTCGACGGTCAGCTCGAGGCGGTGCGGCCGACGGTGATCGTGACCCTCGGCAACTTCGCGACCCGGCTCCTGCTCGGCACCCGGGAGGGCATCACCCGACTCCGCGGGCGCACCTTCCCGATCGCCCGGGCGGGAATCGAGGCGACGGTGGTGCCGACCTACCATCCGGCCGCGGTCCTGCGCTCCGGTGGGCCGATGCTCGCCGAGGTCCGGGCCGACTTCGTTGCCGTGAAGCGCCTCCTGGTGGAGCGGTGACGCACTCGGCCACGACCACGGGGGCCGCTGCGACCGGTGCGATCGGCGCGGCGATCGGCGCCCTCCTCGGCCCGGGTGACCTGGTGGTTCTGGCCGGTGACCTCGGGGCGGGCAAGACGACACTGGCGAAGGGGATCGCAGCGGCGCTCGGTGTCACCGACCCGGTCACCAGCCCGACTTTCGCCATTGTGCAGGAGTACGAGGGGCGGGTACCCGTTGCCCACGCCGACGTCTACCGGCTGGCGTCGATCGCCGAGTTGGCCGACCTCGCCCTCGACGAACTGCTCGATGATCACGTCGTCCTCGTGGAGTGGGGCGACAGGGTGGTAGCGGCCCTCCCCGCCGACCGGATCGAGATCCGGCTCGAGTCGGGGGTCGCTCCCGACGATCGCCGCCTCACCGTCACCCCGGTCGGTTCCCGCTGGGCGGACCGCACGCCGGCGCTGGCTCGGGCGCTCGAGGGTGCACGGTGATCGTCCTCGGTCTCGATACCTGCACCCGTCGGGTCGGGGTCGTGCTCGCCGACGACGACCGGGTGCTCGCCCGGGTGGAGGCGGCGCCCGCCGTCGGGTCGCCCCGGCACGTCGAGACCGTGGTGCCCGCGATCGTCTGGTGCTGCGAGCAGGCCGGGGTCGCGGTGGCGGCAGTCGGCGCGGTCGCCGTCGCCTGCGGCCCCGGTCTGTTCACCGGCGTACGGGTGGGGGTGACGACGGCCAAGACGATGGCGGCGGCGCTGGCGGTACCCGTCGTCGCGGTGCCGTCACTCGACCTACTGGCCCGTCCGCTGCGCGTGGCATCGGGTCTCGTGGTGGCGACTCTCGACGCACGGCGGGGGGAGTGCTACTGGGCCCGGTACCGGGTGAGCGGGGGCGAGGTCTACCGGGAGGGAGAGTTCGGGGTCGATGCGCCGGAGACGATCGTTGCGGCGATAGCGTCCGAGCCCGCGGTCGTGGTCTGCGGCGACGGTCCGCGGCGCTACCCGGAGGCCTTCGCCGGGTGTGCGCCGACAGTGGTGCGGGCCGGGCCCGCGCACGAGGCCCCCGATCTCGATGCGCTCGTCGCCATCGCGACCGAGCGGATCGCCCGAGGTGATTTCGAGACGGCCGAGGCGGTGCAGCCCCTCTACCTCCGGCGCAGCGACGCCGAGATCGCGCGGGACGCGAGGGAAGCGGGCAACGCGTGAGTGCCGACGCGGTCGCGGCGGTGGGGCCCTCGGGAGCGGAGATCGGGCCTATGCGGCGGCGGCACCTGCGCGGGGTGCTCCGCATCGAGGCTCAGGTTTACCCCCGGCCGTGGAGCCAGGCGCTCTTCGCGAGCGAACTGACGCTGCGCTCGACCCGCGCCTACTTCGTCGCCCGCGAGGGCCGCAGCGTCGTCGGCTACGCGGGCGTGATGATGGCGCTCGACGAGGCGCACGTCACCACCATCGCCGTCGATCCGGCGCACCACCGCCGCGGTATCGGCACCCGATTGCTCCTGGCTCTCGTCCGCGAGGCGCTCGCCCGCGGAGCGACCGGGTGCACGCTCGAGGTCCGGCTCTCCAACGGCGCGGCCCAGGATCTCTACCGGCGCTTCGGGTTCACCGCCGAGGGAGTGCGCACGGGCTATTACGCCGATACCGGTGAGGACGCGCTCGTGATGTGGGCGCGCGACATCACCACTTCCGAGTACGCCGACCTGCTCGACGGTCTCGAACGCCGGAGCGCGCGACCGTGACCCGGGTACTCGGTATCGAGACCTCGTGCGACGAGACGGCGGCGGCCGTGGTCGACGACGGGACGGCCATCCGATCGTCGGTCGTGTCGTCGCAGGTCGACCTCCACGCCCGTTACGGCGGAGTCGTGCCCGAGCTCGCGAGTCGCGCGCACGTGGAATTGATCGGGAGTGTCGTGGCGAGGGCCCTCGCCGACGCCGGAACCGATCTCGCGGGTCTCGACGCCATCGCCGCCGTGCACGGTCCCGGACTCGCGGGTGCGCTCATCGTCGGGGTGAGCGCAGCCAAGGCGCTCGCGCTGGTGGCCGGTAAGCCCTACGTCGGGGTGCACCACCACGAGGCGCACCTCTACGCGGCCCGGCTCGAGGATCCGACGCTGTGCCCGCCCCTCGTCACCCTCGTCGTGTCGGGAGGGCACACGATGATCGTGGGCGTAGGCACCGACGGCGCGTACCGCCCGGTCGGTGCCACCGTCGACGATGCGGCGGGGGAGGCGTTCGACAAGGTCGCCCGCCTCCTCGACCTCGGGTATCCGGGTGGCCCGGAGATCGAACGGGTCGCCCGGGACGGTGACCCGGCGGCGATCCTCTTCCCGCGGCCGATGCTGCACGACGGTGCCGACTTCTCGTTCTCGGGGCTCAAGACGGCGGTGGTTCACCACCGCCGCGATCACCCGGAGGTCCCCGTCGCCGATGTCGCGGCGTCGTTTCAGGCGGCGGTGGTCGAGGTCTGCACCGTGAAGTTGCTGCGGGCGGCGGCGGCGACCGGGGCCGACACCGTGGTCCTCGCCGGCGGGGTCGCGGCCAACGCCGCGCTGCGGGAGGCGGTGACGGCCGGGGCGGCGGCGGCCGGGTTGCGGGCGGTCTTGCCCGCCCGAGGGCTGTGCACCGACAATGCGGCGATGGTGGCCGCCGCGGGCGCCTTTCGGCTCGCCGCCGACGGTCCGACCGCCCTCGACGACGGGGTGGCTCCGGGGCTGCGCTTGCCCGATCGCTCGGCCGGTTGGTAGCGTTAGCACTCCCGGGGGTCGAGTGCTAAGACCCCGGGCTCGGGGTCGGCCGATCCGACCCCCGGACCACCCAACCGCTCCGACCACGTCCAGGAGGCGTCCCCCCATGAACCTTCAGCCGCTGGAGGACCGGATCGTCGTGAGGCCCGCCCAGGCCGAGGAAATGACGATCAGCGGGCTCGTGATCCCCGACACCGCCAAGGAGAAGCCGCAGCAGGGCGAGGTCCTCGCCGTCGGCCCCGGCCGCCGCGCCGAGGACTCCGGTGAGGTCATCCCGCTCGACATCGCCGTCGGCGACACCGTCGTCTACTCGAAGTACGGCGGCACCGAGATCTCGAGCGAGGGTGAGGACCTCCTCATCCTCAACGGCCGCGACGTTCTCGCCAAGGTCGTCGCTAAGAAGAAGAAGTAGCGGCAGTCTCGCGGGCCCACTTGTAGTCGGCCTTGCCGTTCGGCCCGCGCCGTACTTCGTCCACGAACACGAACCGCCGCGGCCGCTTGTAGCGGGCGAGGGCGCCCAGCGCCTCCGTCAGCTCATCGGCCGCGGCGTTCGCGTTCGGTTGCAGTGACACCACGGCGACGACCGCCTCCCCGAACCGCTCGTCGGGAACCCCGACGACCAGGCAGTCGTGCACGGCGGGGTGCTCCTTCACCGCCTCCTCGACCTCCTCGGGGAAGATCTTCTCGCCCCCCGAGTTGATGACGACCGACCCGCGGCCGAGCAGCGTGATGGTGCCGTCGGCCTCGACCGAGGCGAAGTCGCCGGGCACCGACCAGCGGGCACCCGCGATCTCGGGGAACGTCGCCGCCGACTTCTCGGGATCCTTGTAGTAGCCGACCGGAATGTTGCCGCCGACGGCGAGTCGGCCGACCTGGCCCGAGCCGGGAACGACCTCGACGCCGTCCTCGGTGAACACCTTGGTGCGGGCGCCGATCGTGAAACGGGCGGTGCGTTGCTCGGCGCCGGGGGCCGTGACCGAACCCGCGAAGCCGATTCCCTCGCTCGAGCCGAGCGAGTCGAGGCAGACGAAGTTGCCCCGGGCGAGCAGGCCCTGTTTCACCTCGGCCGACCACATGACACCCGAGCTGATGACGAGTTGCAGCGAGGAGAGGTCGTACGGCTCACCGTTCGCCTCGGCGGCTTCCAGCGCGGCGAGCATCGGCTTGGCGAACGCGTCGCCGACGATCGCCATCTGGGTGACCCGCTCGACGGCGACGGTGCGCCACAACTCGTGCGGGTCGAAGTGTCGGCCGGTCAGGGTCACGACCCCCGAGCCCACGAACATCGCCTGGAAGGTCGTGAACGCTCCGGTGCCGTGCATCAGGGGTGAGGCGGGCAGGTGCATACGGGCCGGGCCGGTCTCGACGGCCTTGCGGGCGATGGCCCCCACGGCCTCGACCGAGTCGGGAACGGCCTCGCCGACGAGGGGGTAGACGCTGTCGGCCAGGACCTCCCAGAGGTCGCGGCACCGCCACATGACCCCTTTGGGCATACCGGTCGTTCCGCCCGTGTAGAGGAAGTACAGGTCGTCGCCCGAGCGAGGAATGCGGGGCATCGGCTCGGATGACGCGATGAGGTCCTCGTAGCGCTCGGCGAACTCCTGGTGGGGGCTGCCGTCGTCGACTTGGATCCAGCAGCGCACCCCGGGAGCCCGGTCGCGCACCTTGGCGACGTGCTCGCCGAGCGCGCCGTGGAAGAGGAGCGCCTCGGCGTCGGAGTTCTCGAGCAGGTAGACGAGTTCGTCCTCGAGGTAGCGGTAGTTCACGTTCACCGGGACGCCCCGGAGCTTGAACGTGGCGAGCACGCCCTCGAGGTACTCGTTGCCGTTGTAGAGGTACGACGCGACCTTGGCGCCCGGGCCGAGACCGGCGGCGGTGAGCGCCCCGGCGAGGCGGGCGGCCCGGTCGTCGAACTCGGACCAGGTGCGGCGGCGGTCACCCTGCACGAGGGCGAGTCCGTCGGGCAGTGCGTCGGCGACCGCTTCGATGATGTCGGCGAGGTTTCCTTCCATGGGGGAGCAGTATTCCAGGCCGTCGGTACGCTCGCGCCCGTGACGAGCGGTCGGGGCGGCGATCAGCGCATTCCCCGACCGCCGACGGCCCGCCCCGGTCCGCCCGCCGCCTGGGTCGGCCTCCCCGACGAGCGGCGGCGTCCGAACCTGGCCGTAGTGCGGGAGCGCCTGGCCGCGCTCCCGGAGCCCTCTGCGCCGGGGCCGGTCGCCGGGCGGGAGGCCGCGGTGCTCGTACCGATCTACGAGGCCGGGGGCGAGGCCCACGTCGTGCTGATCAAGCGTCCGCAGTGGCTTCCGTCGCATCGGGGCGAGATCGCGTTCCCGGGCGGCAAAGTCGAGCCCGGGGTGGACGCCGACGCCCGGGCGGCGGCACTGCGCGAGGCCCGGGAGGAGGTCGGCCTCGCCCCGGCCGCGGTCGAGGTCGTGGCCCGACTCGACGGACTGGTGACCGTGTCGTCGGCCTTCACCATCCACCCGTTCGTGGGTCTGCTCGCCGAGCGTCCGGTCCTCGTTCCCGACCCGAGTGAGGTCGATCGCGTGCTCGAGGTGCCCCTGTCGGTGCTGCTGGCGGAGGGCGTCCACCGCGAGGAGCGGTGGTCGTTCGAGCGGGTCGAGGAGTTCGGCGTGCAGTTCTTCGAACTCGAGGACGAGACGGTGTGGGGGGCGACGGCCCGGATCCTCACCGCCCTGCTCGCCCACCTCGTCGCCGACTCACCCTGACCCGTCCGCCTCGAACCGGAGCCGGGCGGTGGCAGGTAGTCCGGCGACGGCGAGCGGACGACCGTTCACGGCGAAGGCCACTCCGGGCAGGTTGCCGACGTCGACGGTGACCGGGGCACGGGCGTCGATGGCCCGACCCGACCCGGAGTCGAGGGTCTCCTCCCACACCGTGGTTCCGTCGGGTCGCCCGACCCGGACCCAGCACCGTGCGGTCGCCGCGACGGTCACGACGGCGGGGCCGGCGAGGTGCACGACGGCCTCGGATCCGCTCGTCACGACCCGGGGCGCGGGAACGGTGGTCGGTGCGGTGGGGGCCGTCGAGGTGGCAACCGGTCGGCGCGGGCGGGCGACCGGCGCCGGTGCCCGATCCGATCCGAACGCGGCCGCCCCGATAGTCGCGGTCGAGAGGGCGGCCGCGACCGCGGCGGCGACGACCGGAATCCGGCGTAGTCCGGAACGGCCCCGCGGCGGTCGGGTGAGCCCCGGCTCGCTCCGAGGGGTGGGGCCGGGGATCCCGCGTGCGGGCTCGCTCGCCTCGGCCGGAGGCGGGACGGGGGCAGACGGCTCGGGCCGGGCCGGCAGCCAGGCCCCGACCGGGCGGTCGTCGGGTTCGGCGGGTCGGGTGGGCCGGGCCGGGCGTCGCCGGGCGCCGGTCTGCACCCGAACCGGTCGAGGCTCGGCCGGGGCGGAGACGAGGTGGACGTGTTCGGTCGCGGGTGGCGGCGGGGCGGGGGGCATGGCCCGAGGGTGATCGGCGAGGTCCCGGAGTGCGGCCAGCGCGCGTTCGTGGCGTTCGAGCGGATCGGGTGCGTGACGGCTCCACCCGAGCCGCAGAGAGACGGTGGCGACGACCACACCGACGACCGCGGGGAACAGCATCCGACCCTCCTGCTCGCGTGAGCGGTCGCGACGCCCGGTCGCGGCTGCGCTCGTGCCGAGTCCCTACCCCGGCGGCGGTAAGGTCCGAACCCGGGACGGCACGCTGATTCGGAGGGCCTGTGGAAGTCGAGATCGGCATCGGGAAGTCGGGACGACGGGCCTACGGTTTCGATGACATCGCCATCGTTCCGAGCCGGCGGACACGCGACCCCGAGGACGTCGACATCTCGTGGGAGGTCGACGCGTTCCGGTTCCCGCTCCCGGTCATGGCCTCAGCGATGGACGGTGTCGTCTCGCCCGCCACCGCGGTGGAGATCGGTCGACTCGGCGGACTGGCGTGCCTCAACCTCGAGGGACTCTGGACCCGGTACGAGGACCCGGAGCCGGTGTTCGAGGAGATCGCGGCGCTGCCCACCGAGAAGGCGACGCGCCGCATGCAGGAGCTTTACGACGAGCCGGTGAAACCCGAGCTCATCGGCCAACGCATCCGCGAGATCAAGGCGGGCGGCGTCACGGCGTGCGCCTCGCTCACGCCGCAGAAGGTCGAGGAGTACGCCAAGATCGTCCTCGACGCCGAGCTCGACGTGCTCGTCGTGCAGGGGACGGTCGTGTCGGCCGAGCACGTGTCTCACGACCCCGCCCGCCAGCCCCTCAACCTCAAGAAGTTCATTCGCGAGTTCGATCTCCCGGTCATCGTCGGCGGTTGCGCGTCGTACTCGACTGCGCTCCACCTGATGCGCACCGGCGCGGTCGGC
>Ga0208783_10001909_pt1 | contig 12160 bp, 6 predicted proteins | sample DEB19_08_DNA_2_FD_184529 | JGI IMG/M metagenome (GOLD analysis project Ga0208783, IMG submission 184529) | Aqueous microbial communities from the Delaware River and Bay under freshwater to marine salinity gradient to study organic matter... | ecosystem: Environmental > Aquatic > Marine > Coastal... | reverse complement strand
TCACGCGGCTGCCGGTCGGGCACCGCGAACGGCAGCCGCGTGATGATCACCGTCACGAGGCAGTCGCCCGGCAGGTCGATGCCCTGCCAGAAGCCATCGGTGCCGAGGAGCACGCTTGCGGGCCCGGCGCGGAAGTCGGCGAGCATCTGCGTGCGCGTGAGGCCGTTAGCCTGGCTCACAAGCCGGTAGTTGCGCCGAGCGCACCACCCGGCGAGGTCTGCCGAGGCGGCGGCAAGCGCGGCGGTGCTCGTGAAGAGCACCATGGCCCGGCCTTCGCTCTGCTCGACGTAGCGGCGGATCATCCGCACGCAGGCGCGGTCGTAGGCCTCGCGCTGCTCCGGGTCCGGCAGCCGGTCCACGAGCACGAGTTTCGCCTGCTGTTCGTAGTCGAACGGGCTGCCGAGGCGGCGGGAGATGACGCCGCGGTCGGACACCTCAGGCTCCGACGTCGCTAACGCCGCGCGACCGAGGCCGATACGGGATTTGAAAAATCCAAAGGGATCGGCCTGAGGCCGGTCGTCGAGGGCGGCGTCGGCACCGGCCTCGGGACCGACGGCGAGCGTGGCGCTCGTGAGGACGACGGTGCCCACGCGGCCGAAGAGCTCGCGCTCGAGCGTCGCGCCGACGTCGACGGGCGCCCCGGCGAGGCGAATCCGCTCCCGGCCCCGCCGCGTGCGCTGGGCCTCGACCCACCACACGGTGCCCGGCTCGCTCTGCTCGAGCCAGGTGCGCACGGAGCCCGCCACGAGCGCGAGCCGGTCGGCGAGGGCGTGGAAGTCGTGCCGCTCGGCGTCGCTCGCGAGGCCGTCGGCCGCCCCCTTCAGCTTGCGCACGAGGCCGAGGAGCGTGTCGCCGAGCGAGTCGGGCACGAGCCGGGCTTTGCGCACCCGCCACGGGCCGTCGCCGCTGCCGGCCACAGCATGCCGCACCGCGGCGAAGAAATCCTCGGCGGCCCGGCGGCAGCGGAGCACATCGGGCTCGAGGTCGTGCATCTTGTAGTGCACGAGCAGCCCGCGGTGCGTGCGCTCATTGAAGAGCTTCGAGAGGATGCGATCGACCGTGCTGCTCGAAAGCCCCACGCCGAGGTGGTCGCCCGCCACGCTCTCGAGCGTGTGCGCTTCATCAAACACCACGACATCGTAGTCGGGCAACAGGCTCGCCCCGGCCCGCCGCAGGGCGAGGTCCGAAAAGAAGAGCGCGTGGTTGACGACGAGCACCTGCGCATGGTGCATCCGCCGCCGCGCGGCGTAGTAGAAACACTGCTGGTAGGTCGGGCAGGCGCGACCCATGCAGTTGCCCGAATCGCTTTCGGTCTCCTCCCACACTGCCGCGGTGGGCAGACTCGGCAGGTCGGCGAGCGACCCGTCGCCCGAGCGATGGGCCCACGAGCCGAGAGCGCGGAGTTCGGCGAGTTCTTCGTCGTCCTTGAAGAGGCTGCCCGCGCGTTCGAGCGCGAGGCCGAGCCGCCGCAGGCTCACGTAATTCCCACGGCCTTTCACGAGCACCGCCGAAAACTCCCGCGGCATCACCGCGGCCACCAGCGGAATGTCTTTCGTGACGAGCTGCTCCTGGAGCGCGATCGTGTGCGTCGAGATCACGACGCGGCGTGGCCGGCGGCTGGATGTTCCGACCGGCTCATCAGCGTCGTCATCCCAGTCGGCGTCGGCCGGCGGCAACTCCGTGCTCGCGCTGCCGTCCTCCGCCTGATCGGCCGTCGCCGCGAGGACCGCGGGGACGAGATACGCGAGGCTCTTCCCCACACCAGTGCCGGCCTCGATCACGGCATGCCGCCGCTCGGCGATCGCCTGGGCGACCAGCCGCGCCATCTCCAACTGCTGCGGCCGCGACTCCCAGCCCGTCAGCCGCGCCGCGAGCCTGCCACCGGGCGCAAGAAAATCATCGGGCGAGGTCATGACGATGAACGAAGACTGCCGCTCAAACAACCAGGGAGGCGAGGGGGTCGGCGAACGCTCGAGGAGCCTTGGGCCGCTGCGGCCCACGCGACGAGACTTTTGCCGCCCCCGAGCCGGAGCAACATCTTTCCGCGTTGCAACCAGTGTACAAGGATGGGATGGATTTTCGGGCGGTCGGAAGTACAACTCGATGCATCGCCCCCAGCCGCAGGACCGCGTCCGTGACCAACCCATCTCCAGACCAGAAATCGTCGAAGGCATGGGGCGGCGTGTTCCGCGAGCCCACCGACAAGCGGGTCGAGGCTTTTTCGGAGAGCGTGTCGTTCGACAGGCGACTCGCCGACGACGACATCGATGCCTCGATCGCCCACGCGCGGATGCTCGCCGCCTGCGGGCTTCTCACCATCCCGGAGGCGGATGCGATCGCCCAGGGGCTCGAAGAGATTCGCGGTGAGATCCGCGCCGGCCGGTTCGAGTTCACCGCCGCGAAGGAAGACATCCATCTGCACATCGAATCCGCCCTCACGGCCCGGCTCGGCGATGTCGGCCGCAAGCTGCACACGGCCCGCAGCCGCAACGACCAGGTGGCCACCGACCTCCGGCTCTACTGCCGGCGGGCGATCGACCGGCTCGACGCGGGGCTGCTCGAACTTGAGCGGGCATTCCTCGGCCTGGCCGTGCGCGAGCAGGGGCTCGTGATCCCGGGCTACACGCACCTGCGCCGGGCCCAGCCGGTGCTCGCGAGCCACCAGGTGCTCGGGTGGTGCGAGAAGTTCGATCGCGACCGCAGCCGCCTCGCCGACTGCCGGCGGCGGACGAACGTCCTGCCGCTCGGGTCGGGTGCCCTTGCCGGGTCGAGCCTGCCCATCGACCGCGACCATGTGCGCGAGTCACTCGGCTTCGACGCCGTGGCGGCCAACAGCCTCGACGGCGCGAGCGACCGCGACTTCGTCTGCGAACTCGCCTTCGTGATCGCGCTCACGATGACCCACCTCTCCCAGTGGGCCGAGGAGTGGATCCTCTACAGCACGCAGGAATTCGGTTTCCTCAAGCTGCCCGAGGGCTTCTGCACCGGCAGCTCGATCATGCCGCAGAAGATCAACCCCGACGTGCTCGAGCTCGTGCGTGGCAAAAGCGCGCGGGCGATCGGCAACGTGCAAGCCCTGCTCGTGCTCTTGAAAGGCCTGCCCACCGCCTACAACCGCGATCTGCAGGAAGACAAGGAGACCATCTTCGACTCGATCGACACGCTCGAGGCGGTGCTCGGCGTGGCCGCGCCGCTCGTCGCCGGCGCGTCGTTCGACCATGCGAAAATCGCTGCCACCCTCGAACGGGGCCATCTCGATGCCACGAGCCTGATGGAGGCCCTGATCACGGCGGGCGTGCCGCAGCGGACGGCCCACGAGACGGTCGGCCACCTCGTGCGCCGGGCAATGACCAAGGGCGTGTCGCTGGCGGAGCTTTCCGACGAGGAGTTTTCGCGAGAATGGGCAGGCTGGACGGCCACACTGCGCGGCGCGCTGGGGGCCTCGAGGGCAGTTGAGCGGATGACGAGCTTCGGCTCGACCGCGCCCGCCCGGGTGGCCGACCAGATTGCCGTATGGCAACAGCGATTGGCCTGACGTCGCACCGGCTCCGCCTGGCCGCGGTTGTGTTCGCATGCGCCGCTCTGCCCTGTGCCGCAGCGCCAGCGGCCGACACGAAGCAGTCGCTGCTTGCCCGGCTCGGCTCCGCCGATCTGGCCACGTGGCCCGCCGCGATTGAAGGGCTCGATACGCTCGGGGCCGACGACGTGACGGAGTTTTTGCTGGCGCCCGCGGTCGTGCCCGACACGCCGCCTGAGATCCGCGACCGGGCGCTCGCGGCTTTGCGGCATGTGCACGAGCGCTGCGCGGAGCGGGGCGAGCCCTTTCAGCCGCCCACCCGCGGCGAGGCGGTGGCCCGGATCATGCGCCGGCTCGACCACGTGCTCAGGTTGCCAGAGGCTCCGGATCCGCTTTCCGATCTGACGCAGGCCGACGCCGTGCGCGTGCGCGAAGCGCTTCATCTGGCCCGCGACCTGATGGCGCTCGGCGCCACCGAACCCGACGCCGTGCGGCTCGTGCTCCTCTCGCGGCTCGAGGCGCTGCGTGGCCCGACGCCGGGGCCGGTGCCGCCCGAGTTCGAGCCGGGGCAGCTCGCGGCGGTGCTCACCGGGCCCGACGGGCTCGACATCGAGGCGGTGGCCGACGTTCTCGAGCTGGCCGTCTCCCGCGGCCTGTTCGCCGCCGCCGCGGCGGCGGCCCGGGGGCTCGAAGAGGCCGTGCTGCCTGTCGAGAAGCCGCTCGACGCACCTGCCGCACCGCTGCCGCCGGCCGTGCGTGGCGCGCTCGTGCGGGCGCTCGCCATCCCCGACGCCGAGCTTCAGTTTGCCGCTGCCCGCACGCTCGCGCTCGCCGCCGGCCCGCCCCCGTGGCCCGGGTCCAGCCGCGTCGTCGCCGTGCTCGCCCACGCGGCCACCGCCGTGGGGAGCGACCGCGTCGTCGTTGCCCATCACGATGCCGATATCGCCCATGAGCTCGCGGCGGGGATCTCGCGGTTCGGCTACCGCCCGGCCGTCGTCTCGACCGGCCGCGCGGCGGTCCTCGCGGCGCGCGAGCATGCCGACACGGTGCTCGTGATCCTCGGGGCACGGATCGTGAAGCCTTCGGCCTTCGAGACGGTGCAGTTCGTCCAAGAGCAGCCGTTTGGTGACATTCCCCCCGTGCTCGTGGTCGTCGATCCATTCGACGACCTGGCACGAGGCCCGTTTCTCACGAAGTCGATCCTCAAGTTTTCTCGGGTGCCGTGCGTCGCGCTCGTCGACCGGATGGAGAGTTTCTTCACGCCCACGATCGATCCCGAAACCGGCCGTGAGCTCGCGCCCGCGCGGTTTCCCCAGGCGCTCGAGGACGTGGCGGGCCCGACGGCCAGCGCTGCTGCGAGCCGCCCCCCCCGCGCGGCCCGGCGGCTCGAGCGCGGGCGTCAGGCGACCACGCTGCTGGCGATCCTCCACCGACGCGGCTGGGAGATTCCAGCCGACGTCTGCGGCCGGCTGGCACTCGTCGCAGCACGCCGCGGCTCGGCGGGGTACAATCGGCCCGCGTTCACGTCCCAGCCGCCCGCTCCCGCTGATGCTGCGCTCTCCGAGCCAACCCGGTGACGACTCCACCTCTCCGATCAAGGGGCTGATCGGCTCCGGCCCGGCGATGGCGGAGGTTTACGCCATGACCCGCCGCGTGGCACCGTCGAACGCGTCGGTGCTCCTCGTGGGAGAGACCGGCACCGGCAAGGAGCTCGTGGCCAAGGCGATCCACCAGCTCTCGCCGCGCGGCAGCGGGCCTTTCGTGCGCGTCAACTGCGGCGCTCTCTCGGAGAGCCTGCTCGAAAGCGAGCTCTTCGGCCACGTCCGCGGCTCGTTCACCGGCGCCGTCGCCAACCGCACCGGCAGGTTCGAAGCGGCCCACACAGGCACGATCTTTCTCGACGAGATCAACTCCACGACGCCCAAACTGCAGGTCAAGCTCCTGCGCGTGCTCCAGGAGCGGGAGTTCGAGCGCGTGGGAGACACCGAGACGATCCGCGTCGACACCCGGGTGATCGCCGCGAGCAACCGTGAACTGCTCGACGAGGTTGCGAAGGAAACCTTTCGCGAGGACCTCTACTATCGGCTCAACGTCGTGCCGATCTACCTCCCGCCGCTGCGGGCCCGCCGCGAAGACATCCCGAATCTCGTCAGCCACTTTCTCGAGTTCTACAACGAGGCCAACGACCGCTACGTCGTCCACATCCAGAAGGAGGCGATGGAGGCGCTTGCCCGCTACCACTGGCCGGGCAATGTCCGTGAGCTCCAGAACGTCGTCGAACGATGTGTCGTGATGGCCACAGGCGACGAACTCACGCTCGACCTCCTCCCCCCGGCGATGCGGGGCGACAAACCGGCCGTGTCGCTCCCCGGCCGCGGCGGCGACCTCGACAGCCTGGCCCGCGACCTCGTGGAGCAGGGCATGACCACCGCCCCGCCCGACGATGAAAACCTCTTCGACCGGATCGTGAGCCGCGTGGAGCGCGAGCTCATCTCCCAGATGCTCGCCGCCTGCGACGGCGTGCAACTCAAGGCCGCCGCCCGCCTCGGCATCAATCGCAACACGCTGCGCAAGAAACTCCTCGAGCACGGCCTCGAAGAGGAGTAGGACAGGCGCCCCGACGGTCTGTGCTGCAGTTTGTCGTGGTCAACGCGCTGAATCCGGCTCGGGGTTACCCCGTACCGTCTCGCCGGACGCTCGTTAGGTTTGGGGCACCGGCTCGTGACTGCCCAGACCCTCTCGCCGGACGTTCGCCTCGGCCCTCCCGGCCTCGGCTCTCTGCGTGTCCGCTTCGCTTTCGCCATCCATGGCTGCGCTCGCTCCCATCAGCCCGCTCGAGGGCATGGGCAGCCCCGAGCCTCCTCAACTTGAAGGGGAGGATTCGGGGGAGTCGGCGAACGCTTCCCGAACGACGGCCGCGGCGGCCGGAGTGAGGAGACTTTTGCCGCTCCCCCGAAGCCGGCTTGCGCGATTCGAGGCCGAGCTAGCGATCGCCCTCGGCGATGGAGCAGCGTACCGCCGGCTCCGACGCCGGATTGGGCGAGTTGACAAAAGGCCGCCGAAAACCCTGCAGTGACAGGCTGAAGCCTGTCCTACGTCGCCATCTCGCGGGCGTGGTAGCTCGAGCGCACGAGCGGGCCGCTGGCCACGTTCTTGAACCCCATGCGCCGGGCAAGCGCACCCAGATCGTCGAACTCCTCCGGCGGCACGTAGCGCTCCACCGGCAGCGAGTCGAGCGTGGGCTGCAGATACTGGCCGAGCGTGAGGAAGTCGACGCCGTGGTCGAGGAGGTCGGCGAACACATCGAGAAGCTCGTCGCGGGTCTCGCCAAGGCCGAGCATGAGGCCGCTCTTCGTCTTCACGTCGGGCATGAGCCGCTTGGCATCGGTGAGCAGCTGCAGCGTCCACGAGTAGACGCTCTTGCGGCCGCGGACCGTGCGGTAGAGCCGCGGCACCGTCTCGGTGTTGTGATTGAAGACGTCGGGTCTCGCGGCCATGAGTCGTTCGAGTGCACCCGGCTTGCCGATGAAGTCCGGCACGAGCACCTCGATGGCCGCACCCGTCGCGGCCCGTACCGCCTCGACCGTGCGCCGGAAGTGTTCGGCGCCGCCGTCGGGCAGGTCGTCACGGGTCACGCTCGTGATCACGACGTGTGCGAGCCCCAGGCGTTTCGCCGCCTCGGCCACCCGCTCCGGCTCGTCGAGCTCGAGGTCTTCGGTCTTGCCCTTGGGCACCGAACAGAAGCCGCACGGACGCGTGCAGACGTTGCCGAGGATCATGAATGTGGCGGTACGAGACGACCAGCACTCGAGCCGGTTGGGACATTTCGCCGACGAGCAGACGGTTTCGAGGCCGAGTTCCGCGATCAGGTGGGCCGTCTCGGCATGGCCGCCGCCGGCGCCGAGGTTTTGCCGCAGCCACGGAGGCAGGCGGCGCACCGGGGCGGGCGCGAGTGGCGGCTCCTGCGTCACGATCGGCAGGGCGAACGACGGGCTGGCTGGGTTATCCGACACGTTTGATCACCTCTTGAGGCTGCGGCATGTTGCCGACGGGCACCGGAAAACCGGCCTGCACATGCGCCCGTGGAAAGCCAAAGGCGTCGACCATCTGCTGCACGAGCGCCGAGCGCACGTCCTGGAGCCTCACGGGCCGCTGCACATCGGCCTCGATCGAACTCATCGTACGCATTCCCGTCTTGGCGGCGACAGGCAGCGTGCGTACGCGGTGATGGAGCGAAAGCGCCGGGCACACGTTCAAAAACCCTCCGTGCCACACGACCCCGCGCCGCACGGCGACACCCACGGCGGCGAGAAGCCCCGTGCGGCCGAAGATGCCAGGCAGGCTCGAATCGCGCGCCGCTCCACAGCGCACCATGCGCACAGCCGCCTCGAGCGCATGCTCGAAGCGCTCGAGATAGCCGCCGACGTCGTGGCGATCAAGGCCGAGATCGGCAAGCGTCGCAAACAGCGACGCACACACCTGCCCCGGACCATGCAGCACGGCGCCGCCCCCGCGGCCGATGAACCGAAGGGGTAATCGATGCGAGCGGAGGTCGTCGTCGGTGAGGTCGACATCGGTCCGCGAACCCGCGCGGCCGACGGTGATCGACGGCTCGAGCTCGAACAGTACGAGCGTCGGCGGTCGTCCGGCCGGCTCCGACACCTCCCACGCCAGCCGCTCGGCCATCGCGTGCGCGGCGTCGATGCCGATCGGGCCTGCGAGCCACGCCGCAAGTGCGCGACGCGGCGCAGTGGGTCTGCCCGTGTCGTGTGTGCCGTCGAGCTCACGCATGACCCTGTTGTACCGCACCACCGCCTACTTTCGGGCGAGCAGGGCCTCGAGCGACCCCCATGCGAGCGGAACCCAGGGCACGGCGTCGGGAAGCGTGCCGGCGCGCAGCCGGGCCGTGGTGCCGGCGTCGGCCCGTTCCAGCGCCCGCTCCACGGCCCCCCCGAGCCGCTCGAGCCAGTCGGGCACCTCGACGCCCGATCCACTGCCCTGCCCGAGCAGGCCCTCGGCCCGCTGTTCGAGCGCATCGCCCGCCCCGGCAGGCGCGCCGGCCGTAGCCTCGGCCACCGCCGGCTCGACGAGGGATTCGAGTTCGTCCTGCTCGAGCACGGCCGTGAATGGCCGCCCCACGCGATCGGCCACGCTCGCCAAGCGCACACCCCAGAAGGCCTCGAGCTTCTCAAGCCGCGCGACGAGGTCGGCGGTCGTGTCGCGCGTCTCGTCGCGCATCCGGCCGCGCCATGCGGCAGCGGCCTCGTGCAACCCGCGCCGCGCAAGCACGCGGTGGGCCATGTTCACCGGCCGAAGCGTCCAGGCGATCCGATCATACTCGGCCTTGAGCCGCAGAAAATCGAGGAGGATGTGGAGGTGCTCGCCCCGATCCGACTGCGTCGTGGTCGAGTTCCAATCGCGATACTCGGCGTGGTTTTCCGCGATGCACTCGAGGACGAACCGCAGCCGGGACGCCGCCTGCCTGACGGGCAGCGTCTCACGTTCCAGATCCTCGACCAGCCGCACGGGATACCGCGGCCGGCCGGCGGTTTCCTCCTCGGCGGGCTCGCCCGCGTGCCGCTCGACGAGCTGTTCGAGATAGTGCCGCACGCCACCGCGCAGGATGCCGCGAAGCGACGGCGGAGCGAGCACGTGCTGCGTGAACAACCCCGCCCCGTAGTGCTCGACGAACTCCTTGACCACCGCGAAGGCCTTGGGATCCCGGACGCGCTCGAGCACGGAGAGCCGCAGCTGCCGGGCGTGGGTCATCCACGTATCGAGCAGCTTCGGCACCAGGAGCGAGAGCCCCGCGAGAATCCGTTCGGTGACCGTCGCCGCATCGGGCACGGCGCCGTCGGCACCGGGCTCCTGCGCGCTCTCCACGATCCGCTCGACGAGGGCGGCGGTCGCAGCCTCGAACACCCGGTCGAACTCGCTCACGCTCGCAGCCCCCGGCGGACGGCGGCTCTCGAGTGCCTTGGCCAGATGCACGATCTCCGACGTCTCCGCCACGAGCCCCAGCCGCGGGAGGCAGGCCGCGAGCCGTTCGAGCAGCCGCTCGCGGCCCCGCGCCCGCACGATTCGCAGTGGCCGACCGCCGCGCGAGAGCGGCACATAGAGTACGGCCTTGCCCGCGAGCCGGCTCGTCACCGCGGCGAGCGCCGCGGAAGCAGCCGTGACGTCGCCTGCCAGGAGCGCTGCGAAGAGCCCGCCGACCGTGGACCGAGCCGCCGCACCCGCAGGCTTGCCGCCGAGACAGATGCGGGCTGACACGATCCACAGCGTCTCGGTCGCCTGCACGGCTGCATCGATGAGCCGCTCGATCGCGGCATCACGCTGCCAGCGCAGGCGATCGAATTCGGCGGGCGGCATGCCGGGCGGCGGGGCTGCGTCGGTCGCCGCCAGATGGTCGGCGGCTCGCACAAACGTGCGCCGCAGCCGCTTGAGCGTGTGCCGCCAGCCGAGCGCTGAATCGATGTCGGCCCGCGACGGCGCCGTCCCCTCGCGCACATCGACGGCACACGACGCCGTGACGGCATGCCGCATCAGCCGGCAGATGCCCGCGAGGAATTCGGCCGCCTCCTCGATCTCCGCCAGCCCCCCGGCCCGCGTGGCCCCGGGAAGGTCGACGTCGAGCATGCCGCCATCGACACCGTCATCGGCGGAGTCGCGCCACACCATCGACTCATAGGCCGAGGCCACCCGCTCCTCCTCGTCGGCCTGTTCGTCGGATGCCGCCTCGCCGTCATCGCGCCGGTCGTGGGGTGGCGCGGCGGCCGCGCGACCTCCCGAGTCGCCCTGTCCGGCCACGCGTTCCACACAGTCGACGACGCTGCTGGTGTTCGCCTCGACGAGTTCGAGAAACCGTCGCACGCGGGCGCGGCCCGCCATCGACGTGTCGGCGACGGCCCGTGTCGTCCAGCGCACGGCGGCCGCGAGCCAGTCGGCCCCCGACCGCTCCACGGCCGAGCCTTCGAGAAGCGACGCCCAGTGCACGAGCAGCCCCATGGCTCCGTCGAGATCGCCCTCGTCGAGGAGCGCCGAGGCCGCCTGGGCGTGGCTCTCGGGCGCGGAAAAATCCCCGACCTCCTTGCGCCAGAACGACGGCGGCGGGGCATCGACGAAACCGCGCCGGCGTTCGAGCGCGGCGATCACCTCGCGCGTCGAGTCGAGGATCTCACGGCCCGAGAGATGTGGCACTCCTGAGACGGTCGTCGTGGCATGCCTGTCCCACCAGGTCGCGAGCCGTTCGAGCGCCGAGGCCGCCTGCATCGCTTCGGGCTCGGCGCCGTCGAGCCTGGCCACACGCCACGCCACGGCATAGCCTTCGAGAATCGACTCGGTCAGCGCCACGAGATCGTCGACCCGCGGATCGGAGAGGCTCTCGCCACCCGGCTCATGGAGCGGAAACTGGCCGCCGAGTCCGAGGATGTTCCACGGATCGACCGCCGCTCCGCAGCCCACCGCGCGGAAGAGCAGGTCGGTCGCGGCGTCGAGATGTGGAAGGGCCTCGTCGGCCCCGCGCCCGGCGCCGGCCAGCGCGCGACGCGCGGCGACCACGTGGCTCGTGATCCGGGCGAACAGCCGTGCCGAAGCGGCGGGCACCCGGCTCGCCAAGCGCTCCGCCCCCTCGGCCCGCCCGAGTTGGGCGAGGACTGCTGCCAGGGCCACGTTCTCCACCTGCCGCGCCCGGCGCGTCGCGAGGATCGCGTTGATGTGTCGGCGGACGCCCCCGAACGGCTGGCGAAGCCGCTGCATCTCCGCATCGAGCCGCTGGCGATGATCAGGAGGCAGCGTGCCGAGCAGCCAGCGGTAGAAATCGTCGCGGTAGCCGGCGATCCGTGGCAGGAGTTCGGCGAGCGGCAGGCCGGCGTGATGGGCGCCGGGGCCACGTCCGGAGAGGCCCGACGCCATGAGCATCACGCCCGCAAGCACCGCCGACGACTCCCGGCGCAACTGCGCCTGCCGCTCCGGAATCGCGTCGAGCGGTGATCCGACCGCCGCCTCGGGCCAGGAGAGAATGCCGTCGAGCGTGGCCTGCTGCACGACCATCCGTCGGTAGTGGCCTTGGGCGTCGATCCGCTCGGGATCCCAGAGTCCGAACAGATAGTTCGGGCGACTCGCCGCCGGATGGAGGAAATCGAACGCCCGCGGATCGATCGCCAGTTCCTCGAGCAGCGCCGGATCGAAGTCGGCCTGTTCGAGAAGGTGGCGCGGCGCGGCAGCCAGGATCTCGAGCGCACCATGCACGAGGTCGCGATAGGTACCGTGCGCCACGCCGGCCCCTGCCACGAAGAGCGGAATCGGCCGGACGCGCTCATGCGGATAGGGCTCCGACAGCCGTCCATTTTCCAGCACGGCGACTGGGCGCCAGCCGACGTAGTCGTTGAGCCTGCCGATCGCATTGCCGATCGCCGCATCGATCGCCTTGTCGTCACCCGCATCGTCGTCACCCGGACAGCCGACCGCGAGGAGCGCCTGCGCGGCAGCGGCCACGAAGAACGGCCGTTCGATCGCCCCCGGCGGCTGGTGCTCGAGCAGGTCGCCATGAAACGCCCGGTAGCCCGGCAGCAGGCGTTGCCCCAAGAGCGCGAGCACCTGCCGTGCCTGCCGCGCATCGCGAAATGCGGGCTCGGCCGCCTC
>Ga0208783_10001908_pt1 | contig 12165 bp, 10 predicted proteins | sample DEB19_08_DNA_2_FD_184529 | JGI IMG/M metagenome (GOLD analysis project Ga0208783, IMG submission 184529) | Aqueous microbial communities from the Delaware River and Bay under freshwater to marine salinity gradient to study organic matter... | ecosystem: Environmental > Aquatic > Marine >... | reverse complement strand
TGGAGCACGACCCCGATGCCGCCGGTGTTCACGAGGTCGGCGGTCAGCCGGGGCCCACCGTCCAGGCGTTCGCAGACCCCGATCGTCCCGAGCGCCACCTCCGGAAGCGGGGAGAAGTCGAGCTCCGCCGCGAAGGGGGCGAAATCATCGCGGTCACCGGCAGAGGACGATCGGAAGCGCGCGGCGACGGCGATCTCGTCGGGGCCCCAGAAGGGGAGCGTCGTCTCGGCGACGATCGTCCGTCTCGCGCCGGGGAGGATCCCGCGCTCGGGGAGGGTGAGCCGGGCGACGGGGTCCTGACCGGGCTCACCAAGGGCGAGCGCGGCGGCGATGAAGAGATGGGAGTTCCCGTCATTGCGCACGACCGCCCGGGCTCCGAGCCGGCCGTCCGGCTCGAGGACGGGGGCGAAGCGCTCCAGCACGGGGATGCGCGTCAGCGGCCCCTCCCCGCGGATCGCGAGCCAGATCGGGACCTCGATGCTGCCGAGGATCTCCGTCGAGTTGCCACCCGCATCGCGGCGGCTCGTGGTCAGCGTGATCGCGGCGTAGCGCCCCCCGGACGGGATCTGGCGCGGGACCGCGATCCGGACGCGGAAGGTGACCTGGGCGCCGGGCTCCATGACCTGGCGCGACGGCTCGACGCTCGTCCACGGCCGCGCCGAGCGATCGGAGACCTCCACCCGGTAGTCCGCCACGGCGGCACCCACTTCGAGCAGCTCGTCCCCGGTGTTGACGACGGTGACATCGACCGCCCCGCCACCCCCTGCAGGGGCGGCGAGGCGGAGGAAGGAGGGAGAGACGGCGAGGCGGACCTCGGCCGAGACGGGGGCCGCCGTGACGGCGGCCCCCGTGATGAGCGCGACGGCGAGCGCGGTGCGAAGGCCGGCGCGGATCATCGCTCAGGAGTCCTGCGCGACCGCGAAGGTCAGGCTGGCATCACCACGCGTGGCGGAGGGGGCGTCACCCCACAGGACCTCCAGGCCGAGCCAGAAGCTGTGCTCGTTGCCGGCGCCCACGGAGCCGGCGTTCACGAACGCGATCGGGTCCGTGCCGATCGCCGTGCCACCGGAGCAGGCCGCGAAGGTGGACGGGTCGGCGGTGAGCCAGTTCAGCTTCGCGTTCGCCGCCGCCGGGGTGACGGTGACGTCGTACGCGACGTTGCTGCTCACGACGATCTTGCTCCCCCACTCGTAGCACGCACCGGTGCTCGTGGCGGCGGGATCGACGATGACGCCGAGAGAGGCGTCGGCCCCGTTCGGCGTCGCACCCTGCGGAGTGAGGTTGTCACCGAACGCGGCGGTGTCATCCACCAGCGCGATCTCGAGGGTCGGGTCGCTCTGCCCGGTGACGGTGAGCGCGTCGTCCGTCGCGGCCCCCACGGGGCCGGCAAGGATCGAGCTCGCCAGCGCGACGATGGCGACGCTGACGACAAGGGGGCGGTCCCTGGACATCGCAGCCTCCCGGATGCTCCTGGCGTCCGCCCCCCTGCGGACCTCCCGGCCCTTCCCCGATCTCGGGGAGGCGGCCGTAGGTCGAAGAGTGGCGGCTGCCCGACAGGGATCCCACGGGCCATCCGTCCCGTCCGGGCCCCGCAGGGTCACCGAACGGGGGGACCCGGGTCCGGGGTCGGCCCGGGCCATCCGGGGTAACCGATGGTCCCCCGGCCCGGGCCATCCGGCCCCCTCGGCTGCAGGGGGACCGACCGGGTCCGGGGTCAGCTCCGCCGGGCGAGACCCCGGCTCGCGGAGACGAGCGCCGGTGCGTGGAGGGCGACCGTGGCCTCCCGGGCGGCGAGGAAGATGGGGTCGCCCGCGGGGCGATGCCCGTGGATCGCGGTCGTCCCCTCCACGGCTGCGATCAGCGCGTAGACGGCGGCGACGAGCGGCCCTGCCGCGGGCGTCTCCGGGTCGTGGCCGAGCGCGCGGACGATCATCACCACCCCGTCGTCGTAGAGGCGCTGCACGGTGCCCGCGGCCTCCTCGTGGCGGTTCGCGATGCTCCACAGCTCGGGGGAGAGCCGGACGGTCGCCGGGGCGACCGCGTCATCCAGCAGCCAGCGGACCAGCCCCTCGGCCCAATCACCGCGGACCGGGTCGATCCCCGCAACGACCTTCTCGATCTCGATCCGGTAGCCCGCGAGGATGTGGTCCGCCACCGCCTCCAGGAGCGCCTCGCGCGTTGGGTAGTAGTAGGTGATGTTCCCCTGGAAGACGTCCGCCTCGCGCGCGACGCGCGGGATCGAGAAGCCGGCATGACCGTCCCGCCGGAGCACGTCCACGGAGGCGTCCAGGATCCGGCGGCGCGTCTCGAGCGCCTTCCGGGTCCGGCCGCGCCGGTCGATGGAGGGAGGAGGGGACGGGCGACGATCGGCAAGCCCGGCGCGCGGGGCCCGCATCCCGCGCGTCGAAGCCGTTTCAGTCTGCATCACGCGATTGTATCGTGGAATTGTCAGAACTTTCCTACACGGATCGGGCACGACCTGATCACGGCGGCGGTCCGCCCGGCCCCGTACGATGTGCACGAGGATCCCGGAGCGTCGCGCCGAGGACCCGCCAGAGCCCGGAGACCGTGGCCCCCTCCCCTGCCCCTCATCGTCCGCTCGTGCGTGCCGCCGGCGGTCCGCCACGTGACCTGACCGCGGCGATCTGGGCGACCTTTGGGCTGCTCGGCGTCGTCCACCTCCTCCTCCCCACCCTCATCCGCCAGGTCCAGGAGACCTTCGGGGAGGATGACGCGGGGATCGGCGGCGCCTACTTCCTCTACAGCCTGCTCTACGTCGCCGGTGCCTTCCTCGGGGGGGCGCTCGCCGCGCGCGGGGGCCGGCGGGTCGTCGTCGTGGGCGGACCGGCGATGCTGGCGGTGGGGACCCTGACCTGCGGGCTCGCGCCCTCCTGGCCGGTCTTCCTCGCCGGCGTCTCGATCATCGGGGTCGGTGGCGGGCTGGTGGATATGGCGATGAACGCGCTCGTCCTGGAGCTGACGCCGGGCCGGAGCACCGCGGCCCTCAACCGGCTTCACCTCATCCTCGCGATCGGCGCGCTCGCCGGGCCGCTCCTCATCGGCTGGTCCGTGGCCGGCGGGATGCCCTGGACGTGGGCCTACCTGATCGTCGCGGCCTGCACCGCCCTCTCCGCCGTGGGGCTCGCCACGCGGCGCCTCCCGCCGGCCCCGCGGGCCGGGGGCCGGCGGGAGCGGTCCGGCGGTGGCCTCCGCGCGCGCCTGCTCATCGTGCCGCTCTCGCTCTTCGCCCTCTCCGTGGCGATCGGCGCGAACATCGCGACCGAATCGGGGATCTCCAGCTGGCTCGTCCGCTACCTCGCGGCCGCGCCGCTCGAGGTCGCGACCCTCTCGCTCTCCCTCTTCTGGGCGGGCCTCGCGCTCGGGCGCCTGCTCGGCGCGCTCATCGGGGACCGGCTCCCGCCGGTGGGCTACGCGGCGGGCTCGTCGCTTGCCTGCGCGGTCGCGGTGCTCGTGGCGGTCGCGCTGCCCGTGCTCCCGGGCACGATCGCGGCGTTCGCCCTCGCGGGCCTCGCGATCGGACCGATCTACCCCACGATCATGTCCATCGCCGGGAGCCTCCATCCGGGCCGGGCCGGCCTCGTGAGCTCCGTCCTCTCGGCCGCCGCGGTCGTGGGCTCGCTCATCTACCCGCCGCTCATGGGGATCCTCTCGGAAGCGGTCGGGCTCGGGGTCGGCATGGTGGGGGCCGCCCTCTGCTCCTTCCTCGCGGCGGCGGCGATCCTTCTCGCCCCTGTGGCCGCACGCCGGGAGCGCCCGGCGGGGGCTTGAGCGGACCGATACCATCGGCGGGAGCCGGTGTTCGGGCGGTCCAGCCGGACCACGCGCCGGTCGGGAGCGGAGTGGAGCCGTCGATGTCGATCCTGAACCGGAATGTGAAGATCTGGCACCTGATCCTCGCCGCCGTCCTCGGCGCCTCGCTCTTCGGGGGCGGCTTCGTGATGGCGGCCGCACCGGCGACCTTCTTCCCCTCGGGTGCGGTCCGCCTCTCGTCGGCCTTCGTCTCCGCGGAGAACGCCGTGGGACTCGGCAACGACGAGACGGACCGCGTCATCCGGACCTCGGTCACCGTGCCGGCGGGGAAGAAGGCGAACATCCAGGCGACCTTCAGCGCGATGATCCAGCCGGACAAGATCGGCACGAACTTCGCCTACTGCTTCGCGGAGTTCACGCTGGACAGCGCGACCTCCGACGCGGCCTTCGCGCCGGGGCTGACCCAGATGATCGGCGGCGAGCATGCCGACATGCCGGACCAGATCCACATCGCCGTGACGGGCTTCCGGGCCGGGGTCGGCCCGGGGACCCACCAGGTGAACGTCTACGTCACGGGGGACTACAACGGCTGCACGGTCAACGAGCGGACGCTGAACGTCATCGCGACGATCAACTGACCCGCGACCACGGGAGCCACCGCACGGGGACGCCCGCACCGGGCGTCCCCGTCGTCGTTCCCCGGCGGCGCGTACCATCCGGCCCATGACCCTCAACGTGCTCGTTCTCGGGGCCGGCTTCGGCGGCCTTGAGCTCTCGTCCCGGCTCGCCACCGAGCTGGGGGACCAGGTCGAGGTCACCCTCATCGACCGCTCGGACGCCTTCGTCTTCGGCTACGCGAAGCTGGACGTGATGTTCGGCAAGCGGACCGCGGACGAGGTCCGGATGCCCTACCGGGAGATCGCCCACCCGGCGGTCCGCTTCCGGCAGGAGACGATCGTCGCGATCGACCCGGCGACCCGCTCCGCCACCACGGAGAAGGGCACCTACTCCGGGGACGTCCTCGTCGTCGCGCTCGGTGCGGGCTACGACATGGCCGCCACCCCCGGGCTGGCCGACGCCGGGCACGAGTTCTACTCCGTGGAGGGTGCGGCCGGCCTCCGCGATGTCCTCGCGGGCTTCCGTGGCGGACGGGTCGTGGTGGGGATCTGCGGCCCCTCCTTCAAGTGCCCCCCGGCGCCGAGCGAGGCGTCCATCCTCGTGGAGGAGATGCTCCGCGAGCGTGGGGTGCGCGAGCAGAGCAGCGTCACCCTCGTCAGCCCCTTCGGCGTCCCCGTGCCGCCCTCGCCGGAGCTCTCGGCGGCGATCCTCGCGCGCTTCGCCGAGCGCGGGATCGAGTTCCGCAACGGCCGCCGCGTCACGGCGCTGGACGGTGCGGCCCGCGAGGTCGTCCTGGATGACGAGACGCGGATCGGCTACGACCTCTTCCTCGGCATCCCCGTCCACCGTGCCCCGGAGGTCGTGGTGGCCTCCGGGCTCACGGAGAACGGCTGGATCCCCGTGGAGAAGGGGACGGGTGCCACCCGCTTCCCCGATGTCTACGCGCTCGGGGACGTGACGAGCGTGGGGACGCCCAAGGCCGGGGTCTTCGCGGAGCGCGCAGCGCGTGTCCTCGCGGACACCCTGATCGCGCGCCATCGCGGCCAGGCGGATCCCGCCGGCTATGACGGGACCGGCGCCTGCTGGATCGAGATCGGGAGCGCGAACGTGGCGCGCGTGGACGTGGACTTCTTCTCCGTCCCGGGGAAGCCGATCGGCGTCTTCACGCCGCCGTCGGCGGAGACCTTCGCGGCCAAGGAGAGCTTCGGCCCCGAGCGCCGCGCGCGCTGGTTCGGGACGCCGGCCGGCCGCTGAGCGCGCGCCGGGGCAGCGTCCGGGTCCGGTCCGGGCGGGGCCTCATACTGGTCCCGTGACCGATCGACCCGGGACGCGCACGCTCGCCACCCGGGGAGCCGGGACGCTCGTCCTCACCTACCTCGCCCTCGGGGTCGCCCACGGGACCTACATCCCGTTCGGCACGGTCGTCCTCTCGGACCGGGGGATCGAGCCCGCCCTCATCGGCCTCATCATCGCGGCAGGTGCCGCCTTCTCCGCGCTCGCGGCACCGGTCTTCGGCCACCTCGGCGATGTCGTCATCGGCCGGCGCGGGGTGATCGTCCTTGCCGCGGGCGTGAGCGCCGTCGCCTACCTCGTCTTCGGGGCGATCGCCCTCCCCCTCGTGGCGGCGACCGCGATCATCGTCGCGAACACGGCGGGGGCCACGCTCGCCCCCACGCTGGACGCGATCGCGGTCGTGGTGGCACGCGGCGCGGGGCGGATCGGCTTCGCCGGGATGCGCGCCCTCCTCAGCCTCGCCTTCGGGATCTCCGCGATCGCGGCGGGGATCGCGTACCGGAGCACGGGCTACGGAGCCGCGCCGTTCGTGGTCGCCGTCCTCCTCGCCGGGCTTACGCTCGTCGCCTTCCTCCTCCCCGAGACGCCCCGGGAGCCCGCAGCGGTCGCCGGGGCCCGCCGGCGCGGCGGATCGGCGGCAGAAGCCTTCTCCGTCCAGCCCCGGCTCCCGCTCGCGCTGCTCACCTTCGGCCTCGGGATCGTGGCGCTCTACGCGGTCTTCACCTACCTGCCGCTCCGGATCGCGGAGCTCGGCGGGGGCTCCACGGACGTGGCGCTGGCGGCCGGCCTGGAGGCGTTCGCGGAGGTCCCCGGCTTCGTGGTGGCGGGCTGGCTCGCCTCCCGGGTGGGGATCCGCGCGCTCTTCTCCGCGAGCGCCCTCCTCATGGCGGCCTGCGCCGCGATCATCGCCCTCCTCGCGGACCCCGCGCTCATGGTGGGGATGCGCCTCTTCACCGGGGCCGCCTATGCCGGGATCACGGTCGCGACCGTCCTCGCCCTCGGCGCGCTCCTGCCGGCGTCGTTGCAGGCGACCGGGCAGGGCCTCTGGCTCGTGACCGTGAGCGTCGTCGCGGTCCTTCTCGGGGTCGCGGGCGGGCCTCTCTACCAGGTGGCGGGGGCACCGGCGCTCTTCCTGCTCACGGGGTCGCTCACCGCGCTCGCCGCCCTGCTCGGCCTGCGCGTGCTCCCGGGGCGCCATCCGCGGTAGAGTCGGGGCGAGCCGGCGGCGCGCCCGCCGCGCACCGGCGATGGACGCACTTCAGCCCCAGGAGGACCACGCGATGGCTGCCGACTTCTTCACGGACGTCCCGGGCAGGATCCCCTTCGGCGGGCTGGACGCGACCGACCCGCTCGCCTTCCGCGTCTACCAGCCGGACCGCCTCGTCCTCGGCAAGCGGATGGAGGATCACCTCCGTCCCGGCGTCTGCTTCTGGCACTCGTTCGCGTGGCCGGGGACGGACATGTTCGGGATGGGGACCCTGGACCGCCCCTGGATCGCCCCCACCGGCGACCAGATGGCGTACGCGCGGGCCAAGATGGAGGCCGCCTTCGAGTTCTTCACGAAGCTCGGCGTCCCCTACTACTGCTTCCATGACCGCGATATCGCCCCGGACGGCGCGACGCACCGGGAGACGGCGGCGAACCTGGAGGCGCTCGCGGACCACGCGGCCGCGCTCCAGGCGAAGACCGGGGTCAAGCTCCTGTGGGGGACGGCGAACCTCTTCAGCCACCCCCGCTACCAGGCGGGCGCGGCCACGAACCCCGATCCCGAGGTCTTCGCCTTCGCCGCCGCCCAGGTCCGCCAGATGATGGAGATCACCCTCCGGCTGGGCGGCGAGAACTACGTCCTGTGGGGCGGCCGGGAAGGCTACGACACGCTCCTCAACACGGACCTCCGGCGGGAGGGGGATCAGCTCGCGCGCTTCCTCCACCTCGTGGCGGAGCACAAGCACCGGATCGGGTTCCGCGGCCAGCTCCTCATCGAGCCCAAGCCGATGGAGCCCACGAAGCACCAGTACGACCGGGATGTGGCGACCGTCCACGGGTTCCTCGCCCACCACGGCCTGGCGCGCGAGTTCAAGGTGAACATCGAGGCGAACCACGCGACGCTCGCGGGCCTCTCCTTCCACCACGAGGTCGCCTATGCGGCCGCGCACGGGATCCTCGGCAGCATCGACGCGAACCGCGGCGACCCGCAGAACGGCTGGGATACGGACCAGTTCCCGAACTCCGTGGAGGACCTCGTCCTGCCGCTCTACGAGATCCTCAAGGTCGGTGGGCTCGGCGCCGGCGGCTTCAACTTCGATGCCAAGCTGCGCCGCCAGAGCTCGGACCGGACCGATCTCTTCCATGCCCATATCGGCGGGCTGGACACGCTCGCCCAGGCGCTCCTCGCCGCGGCGGACCTGCTCGAGAAGGGGACGCTCCACGCGCTGCGCGAGGAGCGCTATGCGGGCTGGAAGGGCGACCTCGGCCAGGAGATCCTCGGGGGGCGGACCACGCTCGGCGACCTCGCGGACCGCGTCCTTTCCGGTGCGATCGACCCCCGTCCCGTGAGCGGCGGGCAGGAGCGCCTGGAGAACCTCGTCAACCAGTCGATCTGGTCCGCGGGGCGCAAGGGCTGACCGCTCAGCCGCGCCGGACCTCGGCGGCGGCCATCAGCGCGTCGAAGGCGGGCATCAGCTCGCGGTAGCGCGCGTGCGTGCCCGGGTCGGGGAGGAAGGTCTCGCCGGCATCCACGCAACGTGCCACCGCATCCTGCGCATCGCGGTAGAGACCGGTCCCGATCCCCGTGAGCATCGCCACGCCGGTCACCGCCGCATCGCCCGGGATGACGGTCACCGGGAGGCCCGTGACGTCGGCCTTGATCCGGTTCCAGGTACGGAGACGTGCGTCCCCGCCGGAGACCCGGAGCTCGGTGACCGGGGCGCCGCCCCGGGTGAGCAGCGCCAGATGGGTCTGGATCGTCATCGCCACGCCCTCCAGGACGGCGCGCGCGATCTCGGCCCGGCCATGGCGGAGCGAGAGTCCGGTGACCGCGGCACGCAGGTGCGGGTCGATCCGCTCCCCTTCGCCGAGGACAGGGAGGGCGAGGAGGCCGTCCGAGCCGGGCGGGACCGTGGCCGTCTCGGCATCCAGGAGCGCGTAGTCGCGGGGGCCTGCGTGGCGGCGCCGCCCGCCGTAGAGGAGATCGGCGGCCCAGGCCGCTGCGGCACCCGTCGTATTGATCCCCGTCTCGGTCGTGAACATCCCGGGGATGACGTGGGGGTAGTGGGTGACGAGGATCTCCGGGAGCGGGGCGGGCGTGGCGGCGTTGAGACAGGTGGACGAGCCGGCCATCTCGCTCACGGGACCCGGGGTCACGACGCCGCCGCCGAGCGCGCAGGCCTGGCTGTCCGCACCACCGAGGACGACCGGGGTGGACGCGGGCAACCCGACACGGGCAGCGATCACGGGCCGCAGCGTCCCCACGACCTCCCACGAGGGCCGGACCGCGGGCCACAGCGAAGCCGGCAGGTCGAGCGTGTGGAGGAGCTCGGGATCCCAGGCTCGGGCGCGGAGGCCGAAGAGAAGGGTCGCGGCCGCGTGGCTCCCGTCCGTCGCGGCCTCCCCGGTCAGCTCCAGGAGCGCAAGGTCACGCGGCTGGAGCGCGAGGGCCGCCTCGCGGAGCCGTTCCGGCCGGTGGCGGCGAAGCCAGAGGAGCTTCGGCGCGATATGGAAGGCCGCGGGGAGATGGCCGGTCCGCTCGTGGATCCAGGCATCGCCGAAGCGCTCCCGCATCCAGGCCGCCTCCGCCTCGGCGCGGTTGTCGCGGTACATCAGGCCGGGGCCCGTGGGGCGTCCGCGTGCGTCCACGAGGCAGATCGTGGGGCACTGCCCGGTGAGCCCGATCCCGAGGACACGCCGGCGCGGGCCGATCTCGCGCACGAGCGCCGCCAGCGCGCCGACCGCCGCCGAGCGCCACTCCCGGGGATCCTGCTCGGACCAGCCGGGCTCCTCGCCGGTCGTGGGATACGGCCGGCGCGTCTCCAGGAGCCGCCGGCCCGCGAGATCGAAGGCAGAGGCACGCGCCGCGGAGGTCGCCACGTCCACGGTGACGAGGAGCTCGGCGGGAAGGTCACGGCGCTCCACGGGCGCCTCTCCGGACGTCATCGCGCCTCCCTCCCCTACGCCGCGCCGATCCGGTCGGTCGCCCGGAGCAGGAGGACGGTGAGGAAGACGATCGCGATGAGCAGGACGATCGAGCCCGCCGCCGCCTGGCCGATGTCGAGCGGGCCGGCCAGCCCCGTCCGCCAGATGAGGAAGCTGAGCGTCTCCGTCGCCGTCCCCGGGCCACCGCGAGTGAGGATGTAGACGAGGTCGTACGTCTTCACCGCGGAGACGAGGCGGATGAGGACCGCCACCACGATGATCGGGGCCATGAGCGGGATCGTCATGTGGACGAGCGAGCGGATCGCCCCCGCCCCGTCCACCCGGGCGGCCTCCAGCGGCTCACGGGGAAGCGCGGAGAGCCCGGCGTAGAACATGAGGACAAGGACCGCCGTCTCGTGCCACACATCCACGGCGATGATCGTGGGGAGGGCAAGGTTCGCGTCCGCGAGCCAGGCCATCTTCGGGATCCCGGCCAGCCCGAGGACCCAGTTCAGGATCCCCAGGTCGGGGTGGAGGATGAGCCGCCACGAGAGCCCCACCGCCACCGGGCTGAGGAGGAGCGGCACCATGAGGATGAGCAGGTAGATGCCGCGGAAGCGGAGACCCGGCAGCGTGAGCAGGAGCGCGAGGCCGAAGGCGATGACGGTCTCGAGGGTGACGACGGAGACCGAGAGGACGATCGTGTTCCACGCCGCGTTCCCGAACGCGTCCGAGCCGAGGAAGCTCGTGTAGTTCTCCAGGCCGATGAAGGGGCGCGAGAGGTCCGCGCCGGAGAGCAGGAAACGCTGGAAGCTCCCCACGAGCGCGTAGACGAGCGGGAAGCCGTCCACGAGCAGGAGCGCCACGAGGAGCGGCACGAGGAACCGCCAGCGCATGGCGAGGCCGCGGCTGCGGTCGCCGGGGAGCTGGGCGGCGGTCACGGGGTCACCGGGTGTGGCGCAGGGATCACCGGATGGGCACGGGATGCCGCCCCACGGAGGGGCGGCATCCCGGCCCGAACCGGATGCGTGGTCCTACTCGTCCGCGAGCTCGGCGAGCTTCGCCGCGATCGCGTCCAGCGCCTCCTGGGGCGACTTCCGCTTGCTCGCGGCCTCGGAGAGCTCACGACCGAGGGTCGCGACGAGGTCCTGCTGCTTCGTGATCAGCGGCAGGCCCTTGCCCGCGCCGAGGATCTCGGCGGCCTTGGAGAGGTACGGGAAGAGGGCGAGGATCTCCGGGTCGGAGTAGAAGGCGCCGTAGATCGGCGATCCACCCTTGAGGGCCCGGGCGCGCGCGACCGGCTCGCTCGTGACCCACTTGACGAACTCCCACGCGGCATCGGGGCTCTTCGCGCTCTTGGGCACGCCGAACGACCAGACGCCGACGTTCCCCTGGTGGGTGCCGGGCATCGGGGCCACATCCCACAGGTCCACGACCGCGGAGACATCCGGGTTCTGGAAGAGCCCGGCGAAGATCGTCACGTAGGTGACCATCATCGCGGCGCGGCCTTCCGCGAAGGTCGCGGACGCATCGTCCAGGTTCGCGCCGGCGGCGCCGGTCTGGGCGGCGTTGTCGATGAGGTCGAGGTACTGGGCGAGCGCCTTCTGGCCGATCTCGTCGTTCACCGCGGGGGTCTTCAGGTCCTCCGCGTAGAGGTCGCCGCCGTTCGCGAAGAGGAAGTTCAGCCACTCCATCGCGATCGGATCGGTGGGGGCGCCCTGCATCGCGAGCCCGTAGATCTCGTCGGTCTTCAGGCTCTTCGCGTACTCCACGAACTCGTCCATCGTCTCGGGGATCTCGATGCCGAGGTCCGTGCGATAGACGATGCCCATGGGGTACGGGTAGTAGGGGATGTAATAGGTCTGACCGTCGACCCGGCCGTTCACGTCGAAGGAGGCGGGGATGATCCCGGAGAGGTCGACCGCGTCGCGCGCGATCCACTCGTCGAGCGGGAGCATCCAGCCGGAGCGGGCGAACTCACCCGGCCAGTAGTAGTCCACCGCGACCACGTCATAGCTGCCCGAGCCCTCGGGGCCGGAGAGCTGGGGGACGAGCTTCTCGTACATGTTGCTGTACGGGACGAGCTCGAAGACGACCTTGATCCCCGTCTGCGCCTCGAACTCCGGCAGGAGGTCGGCGATGTACTGGGTCTCGGTGAGGTCCTCCATCAGGATGTTCAGCGTGGTGCCGGCGTACGGCTGATCCTGGGCGACGGCGACCGAGGATCCGGCCATCCCCGCCACGAGGGCCACCGAGAGCGCCCCGGCCACGAGCCGGCGCGCGGACCCGCTCCGCGATGAGCTGCGAACCATCTCTCCTCCTTGCTGCCCCGCACGCCGGGATGGCATGCGA
>Ga0208783_10001906_pt1 | contig 12172 bp, 10 predicted proteins | sample DEB19_08_DNA_2_FD_184529 | JGI IMG/M metagenome (GOLD analysis project Ga0208783, IMG submission 184529) | Aqueous microbial communities from the Delaware River and Bay under freshwater to marine salinity gradient to study organic matter... | ecosystem: Environmental > Aquatic > Marine >... | reverse complement strand
ATTCGACACCACCGCGCCCGCCGCGCTGACATCGCCAAAGCCGGAGGACCAGCGGATGCCGATCAGCGCCAGCGGCACCAACGTGGCCATGGAGAGCATCAGCACGCGGCCTTTGGGATACATGAGGAGGGTGTTTTTCTGTGCGCCCAGCTCGGCGTTCAGCAATTCCCCGAAACCATTTCCCAGTTCGGTCGAGGCGGTCAGCGGATTGAACAGATACAAAAGCAGTCCAGCACCGCCCCAGAGGGCCAGCCTTCCGAGCACGGGCCAGCTCAGTAGGTCGCGTCCCGCCACCCATACCAGCGCGGCCAGCAGGAACGGCGCGAAGCCGACCATGCCCCAGTTGTTGGCAAAGCCGAGGCCGCAACTGAGGGCGAACCAGCCCAGCCAACGTTCCGCGCGCGCCTGCCGGAATTCGAGCAGACACCAGATGGCGGTGGCGAACAGCAGCAGATCCAGCGCCTCGCCGGTGCCAGCGGTGGCATGCTCCCAGAAGCTGAGCTGAAGCCCGCACGCCAGCACCGCGAGCAGCGGTGGCAGCCAGTTGGCTGGCACGGTGAGCAGGGCGGAGTCATCGCGCAACCGCACCCGTTGGTCCCGCGTGCGGTCCTGCGGCAGCAGCGCGACGCTGCGGGCCAGCAGTGCGAGTGTCAGCGCGGCGCAGACGGCTGAGAAGGCGTTCAGCGCGAAGAGTTGTGCCGCTGCCGGGAGCGCCTTCACGGGCAGGGTCAGCAGATGGTAGAGCGGACGGCCGATTTTAGGATTCCACCAATCCCAGCCGACGACTTGGCCGGTCAGGTTCAGCGCGGGCAGGGTGACCCAGGAGGACAGGGTGACGAGATACAGGACCAAGGCCGCGAGCCCGCAGAGCCACGGGAGCAGGGACAGGGTGAAGGGGCGGGGCGGGGTAGGTGAGTTGTCCATGCGATTAGTTTCCGCGTGCGGGGGACGATAAGGGGCGTCTCTGCCACGGACAAGGCTGTTGCGATGCAACGGAACCAAGTCTCCTGTGGGGCACTCCATTGGGTTGGTTGCCAGCAATTGCTTGCTGTCTTCGTTTTAACTGGTCTAGCATCGGTCCATTCGCTGCCCTTTGGTTAGTTCGGAGCACTGTGGCTTGGACAGGGATGCGATGTGAAATTGTTGCCATCCGGAAATGCGAGTCACATACAGCTATCAAGGCCGGGAGGAAGTCCGCACCTTTGAGCGGTCGGAAGTCTTGATCGGGCGGCTCAGCCCGTTGAGTGCTCCGGACTTGGACTTTGGTGCTGACCCCACGGTTTCCCGCAAGCATGCCCGCATCACCGTGGCGGATGGCGAAGTTTGGATTGAAGACCTTCGCAGCACCAACGGAACGGTGGTGGACGGCGAATACATCGAGAACACGCAAATCACCCCGGTTAGCGTCATTCGTGTAGGGGAAACCAGCGTCCGGGTCGAGTTCGCGCCTGTCCCGGCGGCCAAGCCGAAGCCCACGCCGCTGGTGCCCAAGCCCACGGCTGCTGCTGCCCCGGCCGGCGGCATGCTGATACCTGCGGTCAATGTGATGGTGCCCCCCGCAGCGGCCCCCAGCGCGGGGCAGGCACCCGTTCCGGTCGTGCCCGGCATTCTCCCGCCCAAGCCCGGGGTGACTCCAACCGCAACGCCCGTCATACCCAAACCGCCCGCCGCTGTTCCAGCTCCCGTCCCCGTGGCAGCCCCGGCAGCCGCACCGCGTGTCATGGTGACGGCCAAACCTGCGGCACCGTCTCCTGTTGAGCCGGCTCCGACGGAACCGCCCCCCGCGCCTGCTCCAGCCCCGGCCCCGGCGGCTCCTGTGCCTGTCGCCCCTGCTGCGACCGAGGATACGACCGCCGAAAAGGCTTTTAAACAGCGCCTCGCGAGCCTTTATCAGATTCCCCTTTCTTTCACTGCGGAGATGCGGATGGCGGACATGTTGCAGGCCATTCTGGAGCGGGTCTTGACCCTGATTCCGGGTGCCCGACGCGGGGCACTGATGTTGCACGATTCCGCGACCAAACGCTTGCAGGTCGGGGCCAGCATGCCCAAGGGCGAAGTAATTGTGAGCGAAACGCTCGCCCGCCGTGTGATGGACGAGGGACACGGTTTCATCCTGCAGCGCAACAACGAACAGGACACGGCCAACCCCTCGCCCGCGACGGTGGAGACCGGGATGTATGCCCCGCTGTTGCTTAAGGAGAAGCCGCTGGGTGCCATTTATTTGGATGATCCCCAGCATAGCGAGCCCTTCAGCGAGGATGACATGCAGTTCCTGCTGGCGGTGGGGCACTACATCGCCCTCCTCATTCAGAATCACGAGCTTCAAGGAGAATTGCTGCACAACGCCTCGTTGCTCGACCGCATCTCGGTGAAGTTTCCGCCGCGCGTGCAGGAACGCCTGTTGGAGAGCATCCGGCAGGATCGTCTCCAGCCCGGCCTGCAAAAGGCGGAACTGCCGGTGCTGTGCGCCGACCTGCGCGGATTTGCGGGTGTGAGCGCGCTGCCACCCGAGGAGGCCACCGCCATGCTCCGCGCCTATCAAAGCGCCCTGGTTGACGTGGCCTTCCGCTACGATGGCACCCTGCTGCGCTCCTTCGGTGAGGAGTTCGCCGCGGTTTTTGGCGCTCCGGAGGGCGATATCCAGCAGAACGAGAAGGCCGCCTGTGCCGCCATCGAGATGAGTGCGGCCATCCGCGATCTCAACACGCAACGGCGCGCCCAAGGCCTTGCGGTCTGTGAGCTGTCGGTCGGGGTGCACATTGGCGAGGTGTTGCACGGTTTCATCGGCACGTCGGACCGGATGGAGTTCACCGCGCTTGGCGATGGCGTCACCCGCGCCTCGCAGTATTGCAAGGGTGCCCATGCGGGCGAACTGCTCATTGGCCCGGAGGTTTATCAGAAAGTCTTTAAGATCATCGAGGCCGACCGCGCCACCGTCACCCACAAGGACTCGGGCGAATTCCACTGCTACCGCGTGAAAGGCCTCAAGAGCGCGAAGCCAGTTTGACCGTTGGCGCGCCGTTTCCGGATTTTGCTTGGTGGCGTTCTACGGCCTGCCTAGCTTTCACCCATGATTCACGTCGGCATCGGCTACGATGTTCACCAACTGGTCGCCGGGCGGAAGCTCATCCTCGGCGGGGTGGACATTCCGCACACGAAAGGTCTTGATGGCCACTCGGACGCCGATGCCCTCATGCACGCCATCACGGACGCTGTCCTCGGCGCGATTGGCGAGGGCGACATCGGCCAGTTCTTCCCCAACACCGACCCGCGCTGGAAGGGCGCACCCAGCCGGATCTTTCTGGAGGAGGCAGCGCGCCAGGTCACCTTGCGCAAAGGCCGCCTTGTGAACGTGGACGCCTCGATCATCGCCCAAGCGCCCAAACTCATGCCGCACGTCCAGGGAATGAAAGCCAACGTCGCCGCCGCCCTTGGCCTCGACCCAAAGAAAGTCGGCATTAAGGCCACCACCAACGAACACATGGGTTTCATCGGCCGCGAGGAAGGCATCGCCGCGATGGCGGTGGCGAGCGTGGACTTGCCGGAGGAGTAGCAGCCACGTATGAGCATGAGCGGACCCCAATGGGAACCTGCCATGGTAGGCCGACTGTGGCGGCCAAATCCATGCGGCTCGCTCCTCGATCTTCGCCCCGGATTAGTGTTCATTGGCGTTCGTTAGCGGTTTGTCCTCTACCTATGGCCATCAAATCTGAAGTCGGCTGGACGCGAAAAACAGAAGAGGGCGTGAAGATCGAGGTCTCCGCCCGCCATTTCGGTGGCGAGTGGCTTTTCTTCCACCAGCAGCGGCGCGGTGAAGACTGGCTGCCCGTCAAAAACCCGCCACTCGAAGACTGGCTCGAACTTCTGGACAGCGTGCGCCGCCGCATCAACCGCCGACTCCTCCAACCTGATGAGGAAGTGCGCGTGAAGAAGATGATTTACGACCGCTTTCCCGGCACGAAACTGGACTGACCACCTCCTTCGTGCTCGGTTAATCCTTCGAAATTCTTTCTGACGCATGTCTCCGCTGATTCTCGTCACTCCTTGTCAGCAGGCCGCTGGCACTGAGTTCGCCGACGCCTCGATCAGCCTCTCGAACCGCTACACGCAAGCCCTCAACGACGCAGGTGGGATGCCACTCGTCCTCCCCGTCACTGCCACCCGCGACCAAATCGCCGAGCTGGTCCGCCGTGCCGATGGCGTGCTCCTCACCGGCGGCGATGACATCGAACTGAAGCGCTACGCGCCCGATACCGCGCCAGAGCTTGCCGCGAAGCTCGGTGAAGTGGAACCGGAGCGGGACGTGCTGGAGTTGGCGCTTGTGGACGAGGTCTTCCGCCAGCGCAAGCCGCTCCTCTGCATCTGCCGCGGTCATCAGATGCTGAACGTCGCTCTCGGCGGCACGCTCATTGTGGATATTCCCGCGCAACTTCCCGGCGCGCTTACGCACAAGCAAGTCGAGCGCAAGTTCGAGCTTGTCCATGACGTTTCTCTCGCGTCGGATTCGCAAATCGCCGCCCTCCTCGGTGCCGTTAAAGTCGGCACGAACAGCACGCATCACCAAGCTGTCGCGCGCGTGGCCGACGCCCTGCGGGTCACCGGCACGACTTCCGATGGCGTGGTGGAGACGATGGAACTGAAGGACAAGTCGCTCCTGCCCTTCCTGCAATCCGTCCAGTTCCACCCCGAGCGTCTTTACGACCGCTACCCGCACTTCGCCGAACTCTTCCGCGCCTTCATCCGCGCCAGCGCGGGCAATTAAGCCGTGCTCTACTTCGACCACAACGCCACCTCGCCGCTCCACCCCGCCGCCCGGCAGGCTTGGTTGGATGCCACCGAGCGCTTCATCGGCAACCCTTCGAGCCTCCACCGCGTCGGTGCGCGCGCGGATGCCGCTTTAAGTGAAGCTCGGGAGAAGCTGGCGTCGTTCCTTGGCTGCCATGCGCTCGACCTTGTCTTCACCTCTGGCGCGACCGAGTCTGCGAACACCGTTTTGCATCACGCCGCTCGCATGAGCCCGCCCGGTGCTGAGATCTGGCTTTCCGGCATCGAGCACCCATGCGTGACAGAGGCCGCACGGCATCATTTCCCGAAACTTCACCGGCTCGTCCCCGTGACCCGTGATGGCGTGGCAGACTTGGACTGGCTGACGAAAGGGTTAAAGCGCACGCGTCCCAGCCTGCTTGCCATGATGACGGTGAACAACGAGACCGGTGTCGTCCAGCCCACGCGCGAGATCCTCGCCCTTTGCCGCGCGCACGGCGTTCCGTTCTTCTGCGATGCGGTGCAAGCCATCGGCAAACTCCCCGCCGCTGGTCTTGGCGATTGCGATTGGGTCAGCGGCAGCGCGCACAAATTCGGCGGCCCGCGCGGCGTGGGCTTTCTGAAATGCCCGGCGAAGGGCCGTGTTCAGCCGCTCTTGCACGGTGGCTCCCAGGAGGAGGCCCGTCGCGCCGGCACCGAAAACGTCCCGGGTGTCCTCGCGATGGTTGCTGCGCTGGAGCTGCGTGAGGGAGCGCGGATGCCCGCGTCCGCAGCCGCTGTTTCGGCTCAAGCGCCCGCTGCGGACGTAGGCGTCCGCGCTGCCCTACGCGATGCCTTCGAACGCCAGCTCCGCCGCGCCCTCCCCGGCACCCAAATCATCGGCAAGAAATCTCCACGCGTTTGGAACACGACGCTGGCCCTCATGCCCGAAGCCGACTGCCGCACCCGCTGGGTCGTGAAGCTCGACAAGCTCGGCGTCGCCGTGTCCACCGGTTCTGCGTGTGCGAGTGGCAAGGAGGAGCCGAGTCCCGTCCTCACGGCGATGGGCTACACGGCAGCAGAGGCAGCCCGTGCCCTCCGATTTAGTGCCGGCTGGGAAACGACGGAAGCCGACTGGCAGCAACTTCTCTCCGCACTGGTGCAGGCCCACTGCGAGATGCAGCCCGTGCGCCGGAAGTAGCGGAGCGCGCGGGCCGGAGACCAGCGCTCCAAGGTATTTCCTGCGTGTCCATCCGTGCCTATTCGTGATTTCTTCTCTCCGTGACCGACGAGCCCATCATTGACCTGCACAGCGACACCTACTTCATGGGCGAAGCGCTCCGCCTCGCCGCGCGCGCTTACGAGGCGGAGGAGGTCCCCGTCGGAGCCGTCGTCGTGCGGAATGGACGCATCATTGCCCGGGCGTTCAATCAGGTGGAGCTGCTCAAAGACGCTACTGCCCACGCCGAGATGCTCGCCATCACGCAAGCCGAGGAGGCCGTGGGCGACTGGCGGCTCAACGACTGCACGCTCTACGTCACCAAGGAGCCGTGCCCCATGTGCGCCGGTGCGATTGTTCATGTCCGCTTCGCCCGTGTGGTCTTCGGCGTCGGCGATGCGAAGGGCGGCGCGGCGGGCGGCGCGATGAACCTCCTGCAATTCCCCGGCCTCAACCACCAGTGCGACATCACGCGCGGCGTGCGCGAGGAGGAATGCCGGGCGATGCTCCTGAGCTTCTTCTCCGAACGCCGCGCCGCGAACAAGGCGACGAAAGCCCAGCCTGCGTTGGGCAGCCACAAAGAGGCTCAAGAAGGTTCAAGAAACTGAGTCAGTGCAGAAGGGCCTGGCCGGTTTTCCTGTTTGCGTCGCTTCGCGCCCTTTTGTGGCAAGACAGTCTTCGCGGTTCAGCTCACCGACATCAACGACACGCGCTCGTTCTTCTCGTTGCGGCTGACACCCTGCGCGCGCGGGTCGAGCGTCGGCTTGCCATCCACGAGGAACCAGTAGCGGTAGTGTCCGTGCCCGAGTGCGACCTGACCGACCCAGCCGCCATCCGGCGAGCGTTGCATTGGGTGTGATGTGGGATTCCACTCGTTGAAATCGCCGACGATGAAGACTTCCTTCGCATCCGCCGCCGTGCAGAAGAAGTTGATGGGCTTCGTGAAGGCTTTTCCCGAGTAAGGCTTGCCGCCGGCTGCGAGTTTGTAGGTCGCCATGGTCTGATTCGTGTTATTGGCGCGAAAAGAAAGCAACTCTTCGCGTTGCGAACAAGCGTGAAAATCAGCTTTGTCCCCCGCTAGACTCCGCGCGTGGCCAGCAACAACTCAACGGATTCGTCCGCCCCGCGCCTCGACCGTGCGCGATTGCAGCGCGCCCTGGCGAAAGCCCGCGCCGCGCTGCTCGCCGAGCGCGGCCCGCACGGCCACTGGGAAGGCGAGTTGTCCAGCAGCGCCCTTTCCACCGCCACGGCTGTGACAGCACTCGAACTCTGGCAGCGGCACTCGCGCAATCAGTCTGCGGTCGGTGGTCTGCGGTCTGCGGTCGAGTCCGGCCTCCAGTGGCTCGCCGAGCATCAGAACGCCGATGGCGGCTGGGGCGACACGACATTGAGTTTCTCGAACATCAGCACCACGGCGCTGTGTTGGGCGGCGTTCGGTGCCGTGCCGGGGGCGGAGGCGAAGTGGCCAGAAGTGGTGCAGCGGGCGGAGGCGTGGCTGGCGGGGAAGTGTTCAGTATCCAGTGTTCAAAGTTCAGACCCAAAGCCTGCGGCATCCGAACCACCCACTGAAAACTGGAAACTGAATACTGAACACTCTCCCGTTCTCGACCGCTCCGCACTCATTACCGCCATCATCGCCCGCTACGGCAAGGACCGCACGTTCTCCGTCCCCATCCTCACGATGTGCGCGCTGGCCGGGCGACTCGGCGAGGGTAAGGCGGCTTGGCAACGCGTCATTCAGCTTCCCTTCGAGCTGGCAGCGCTGCCGCACAAGCTCTTCGCCACGCTGCGCCTGCCGGTTGTGAGTTACGCGCTACCCGCGCTCATTGCCATCGGACAAGTGCGGCACCATCACCTGCCGACGCGCAACCCACTCACGCGACTGCTGCGAAACCGCGCGCGGGCCAAGACCCTGCGCGTGCTGGAGCGCATCCAGCCGCCGAATGGCGGGTTCCTCGAAGCCACGCCGCTGACCAGTTTCGTCACCATGAGCCTCGCGGGCAGCGGTAATGCTGACCATCCCGTCGCGCTGCGCGGAGTCGAGTTTCTGCTCAAGTCCATGCGTGCCGACGGGAGCTGGCCGATTGACACGAATCTCGCGACGTGGGTCACGACGCTCGCCGTCAACGCGCTCGGCCCGAGCATCCACGAGGTGATGAGTGCCGAGGAGCGCAGGCGTATCCTCGACTGGCTGCTCGCCCAGCAATACCGCACGGTGCATCCCTACACGAACGCCGCCCCCGGCGGCTGGGCCTGGACCGACCTCCCCGGCGGTGTGCCGGATGCGGACGACACGGCGGGGGCGTTGCTGGCGCTGAAGCAACTGAACGACGGCAGTCCGCGCGTGCGCGAGGCGGCCATCGCGGGGGTGAAGTGGCTGCTGGACCTGCAAAACCGCGACGGCGGCATCCCGACCTTCTGCCGCGGCTGGACGAACCTGCCCTTCGACCGCAGCAGCCCGGACATCACGGCCCACGCGCTGCGGGCGTGGCTGGCGTGGGAGGGTGACTTGGCGATGGAACCCCGAAAGAGGAAACTTTACGCGCTGAACTTCTTGTTCTTTGCCCAAGAATTCGTTGGCGCTTGGACTCCACTTTGGTTCGGGAGTCAGCATGCGCCTGACGAAGCCAACCGGTCATACGGGACAGCCCAAGTTTTGAAGGCAATCTGCGCCGTCCTCAAGCAGCAGCCGAAAGACACGGTTGCTCCCGAAACGGCAACCAAACTTGCTTCTGATGAAGGGCTTTCGATGTCGAAGGATTCGCTTTCGAGGTTAAGTCGGTCACGCGATTTAGGTGAACGCATCACCGAAGACGAAATGACTCTGACACTTTGGCGAATGCTAAGAATAGGTCAGGGCGTTCTCTTCGTCGCGCAGAATACAGATGGTGGGTGGACATCTCTGTATGCCAATCACGAGTCGCCTGTGAGTTCTACAGTTGAAGAGACGGCCCTGGCTGTAGAGGCCCTTGCAGAGATTGGTTTGCTCACCAACGCAGGCGAACGAGTCCTCGGTGAAGGTGGTTTGGCCGGACTTGACTGGCTCCTCCGCCGCGTCGAGGACGGCACCTGGACGCAGCCCGCGCCCATCGGCTTCTACTTCGCCAAGCTGTGGTATTACGAGCGGCTGTATCCGATGGTCTTCACCGTCGCCGCGCTGGAAGCCGTCGCGCGCCTGGAGGCGGCGGAGAAGTAGGACAGGCGTCCCGCCTGTCCTACTTCAACTCTTCCACCACCTTGCGCGTGACGGCGTGAAGGATGCCGCGTTCGCTGGCGTGGCTTTCCGTGAAGGTCACGAGGACAAATTTTCTTCCGTCCGCCAGCTCCACATACGCGCAGTCGTGTCGCGTCTGGCTGGTCCAGCCGGCCTTCGACCACAGCTTCGCGCCTTCGGGCAGCGCGGAACCGGTGAACTTGCTCTGGCTGTCGACGTCCTTCTCCTTGCTGAACGGGTCGCGCTTGAGCAACGCCATCATCTCGCCGCTGCGCTTGGCGGAGACGCACTTGCCGGTGGCGATCTCCGTTATCAGCCGTGCAGTGTCGTCGGTCGAGAGGAAGTTGCGCCTCGGCTCGAAGGCCTTGATGGCTTGCGACTCGCGGCCATAGGGGCCTTCACACCACGGCTTCTTGTGCGCGATGACGTTTTGGTAGCCCAGCCCTGCGAAGTAGCGCGTCACGGCGTTGCGCTTCTCGAACCACGCCAGCAGATCCGCCCCGGATAGCTCCGGCCCGCTCGTTGTGCCGGTGAGCAGGTCGAGGATGTAGTGCGTCGCCTCGTTGTAGCTGTGGACAATCATGTCGTTCATCGCGCGGCGCAGCTCGGGCGTGTCCGTGAGCTTGGCGTCCTCCATCCAGCGATGCGCGGCGGCGAGATAGAAAAGCTTGATGACGCTGGCGGGGTAAATCTGCTCACCGCCGCGATGACTGCCGCGCGTGGGCTTTGCCGGGTCGCGCAAGTCCACGAGCGTGACGGCGATATGCTTTGGCTCAAGTTTCGGAAACTGCCTGTGTGTTTCGGCCACGGCGCATTCCACGACTGACTGCAACCGAGGTGCGGGCAGGGCGAAGTTGGCGGGAACTTGGGCGCGGGTGCGTGGCACGGACAGCATCAGTAGCAGGACAAGAGCGAAAAGTTGAGCGCAGAAGTCCGACTTCATACGACGAGTAAAGCGAACAGGACGGGGCAGGGCAACCTGATGCGCCCTGGGGGAGACCGTCTTCCGGCCGATGCGCGAACTTTCTTGTTTTGTCGGGTGTCCAGCCTTGACCGGTTCACGCGCCGTCTGTTGAACTCGCTCCAACGTTTCCTGAGTTCATGTCTATCGGTTTTCTTGCCGCCACCAGTGAAGTCAGCCTGTGGCCGTTGGCCGTGCTGGTGATTTCAGTCACCTTCGTGGTGCTCATGATATCCGTCGTGCGCGCCCATGCCTTCCTTGCGCTCATTCTTGCCGCCATCCTGGCCGGCGTGTTGGCGGAGCAGTTGCCCGGGGCGAAGCCACGGGTGCCCAAACCGGACTCGCCGGTGGTCGGGACAGACGGCAAGCCGCTGCGCAACCACTGGGTGCAGGCGGTGGAGCTGACCAGCGTGGAGTTTGGACGCACCGCAGGCGGCATCGCGATTGTGATCGGCTTGGCTACGATCATCAGCATGTGCCTGATGGAGAGCGGGGCGGCGGACAAGGTGGTGCGCCGGTTTATCGCCTTCTTCGGGGAGAAGAACGCGGGGGTCGCGCTGTTGTTGAGCACCTACATCCTTTCGGTGCCCATTTTCTTCGACACGATGTTCATGCTCATGGTGCCGCTGGCGCGGGCGCTGCGGCTGCGGACAGGAAAGGATTACCTGCTCTACGTGATGGCAGTCTGCTGCGGCGGCGTCATCACGCACTCGATGACGGTTCCTCATCCCGGTCCGCTGGCGATGGTGGAGAACCTGAAGATTGACGTGGGCGTGTCCATTCTGGCCGGCATCTTGGTGGGGTTGTTTCCGCTGCTGGTCGGCTGGTTTGTGTGCAAATGGTTGAATGCTCGCATGGACGTGCCGATGCGTGAGACGCCCGGCACCACGCTCGCCGAGCTGCGGTCCATCGTGGACAAGCCGGAGTCCGAGCTGCCGTCATTTTTCTGGGCCATCACGCCGGTCGTCCTGCCGATTTTCCTGATCAGCCTGTCGTCCTTCATGATCATCGGGAAGGACAACGATGCGTTTGTCAAATTGCTGGGTGGACGGGAGTCGTTCGTAAGCACGTTTGCGGCGATCGAGTTCATCGGAAACAAAAACGTGGCGCTGCTCATTGGCACCTTGGTTTCCATGTTTGTCCTGGCCCGGCAGAAGGGTTTCTCCGTGGCGAAGATTTGCGAGCTGATTGGGCCTCCGTTGGAAACATCCGGCACCATCATTCTCATCACGGCGGCCGGCGGGGCGTTTGGCCTGATGTTGCGCAACGCGGGGGTCGGCGAGGCCATCAAGGCCGCAGCGTCTGGGCACGCGCTCAACATGATCTGGCTGTCCTATCTGGTCGCGGTGGTCATCCGGGTGGCGCAAGGGTCGGCCACAGTCGCGATGCTCACGACTTCGGCGATGATGTATCCGATCATCAGCGGCGGCGGTGCGCTGCCGTATGACCCGATTTACATTTTCCTGGCCATCGGCTTTGGCGGCTTTGCCTTGTCCTGGATGAATGACAGTGGCTTCTGGGTGGTAAGCAAGCTCGGTGGGTTGACGGAAGGCGAGACACTCAAGACGTGGTCCGTGCTGCTGACGGTGAGCTCCGTGGTCGGCGTGCTGGCGACTTGGATTCTCTCCATGCTGTTTCCGTTCCCGCTGGGCAAGCCGGGGCCGTAGTCGGCGGCGAGGAATGCAATGGGGGTTTCGTAATTAGCCGCCTTTCGACCAGCACCCCGCCCTCGGTTCGAACTAATCAGCAACGACTAATTACTCATGCGCCTCCCGCTACTGCTGTTCGCCTGCCTGCTCGTCGGCTGCCAATCGCCCACACGCCAGGCCACCGACCGGCCGCTCCACGACATACTCTTCGGCTCCTGCCTGAACAAAACGGTTCACCCGATGCTCGACCGCACGGCGACGCTGCCGATGGACCTCTTCGTGTTCCTCGGCGACAACATTTACGCCGACACGACGAACATGATGGTGATGCGGGCCAAGTATGACGCGCTGAAGGCCACGCCATTTTTCAAGACCGTGCGCCACAA
>Ga0208783_10001905_pt1 | contig 12173 bp, 8 predicted proteins | sample DEB19_08_DNA_2_FD_184529 | JGI IMG/M metagenome (GOLD analysis project Ga0208783, IMG submission 184529) | Aqueous microbial communities from the Delaware River and Bay under freshwater to marine salinity gradient to study organic matter... | ecosystem: Environmental > Aquatic > Marine > Coastal... | reverse complement strand
GGAGGTGCGTAACGTGCTCGGCACGCCGCTGCTCACGGACCCTTTCCGCAAAGACCGCTGGGACTACTACTTCCGCCATGAGCGGCGCGGCCGCCTGCTGGAGACCAATGCCATCGCACTGTGGTTCGAGGGCGAGAAGCTCGTGCGCATCGAGGGCTCGCCCACGGCCTCCGGGGCGGGCACGGCTCCCGCGGCCCGGTGAACGGCGTGCGGCTCGCGATTGCCGGAGCCTCCGGGCGCATGGGCCGCGCCTTGCTCGAGGCTGCGGCTGCGGACCCGGGCGTGCGCCTGACCGCGGCGCTGGACATGCCGGGAGCCGCCGGCGTTGGCCGCGACGCCGGCGAGTTTGGCCTTGCCGGGCGAGGCCTCGCTGTCACGTCTGACGTCGCGGCTGCGCTCGCCCTGTCCGACACCCTCATCGATTTCACCCGCCCTGCGGGAACTCTCGCGTACCTCGCGGCTTGCCGTGCGGCGCGCAAGTCGATGGTGGTTGGCACGACCGGATTCGAGCCCGAGCAGCTGGACGCGCTCCGCGAGGGCGCGAAGGAAGTGCCCATCGTGTTCGCGCCCAACTTCTCCATTGGCGTCAACGTCTCGCTTCGCCTGGTGGAGCTGGCCTCGAGAGCGCTGGGCGCCGATTACGACGTGGAAGTCTTCGAGATGCACCACAGGCTCAAGGTGGACGCGCCTTCGGGGACCGCGCTCAAGCTGGGCGAGGTAGCGGCCGGGGCCCGTGGCACCACGCTTGAGCAGGACGGCGTCTTTGCCCGCCACGGTGTCACGGGCGAGCGCAAGGCGGGGGCCATTGGTTTTTCTGTCGCGCGCGGCGGCGACATCATCGGCGACCACACGGTCTACTTCGCCGGCACCGGCGAGCGAATCGAGATCACCCATCGGTCGCAGAGCCGGGCGACCTACGCGCAGGGCGCGCTGCGCGCGGCGAAGTGGCTAGCCGGCAAGCCGGCGGGGCTCTACGACATGGCGGACGTGCTGGGCCTTCGGGCCTGAGCGCCCCCGGGCAGGTCAGACGAACAGCCCTGCGAAGGCCGCTGCAAGGCAGGTTGCGAGGGTCCCTGCGACGATCGACTTCATCCCCAGGCCGACGATCTCGCGCCGCCGCTCGGGCACCATGGCGCCCATGCCGCCGATCAGAATCCCCAGGCTGCCGAAATTGGCGAAGCCGCACAGCGCGTAGGTCATCAGGACGCGCGAGCGTGGCGACAACGCTTCGTCCATCTTGGACAGCTCCACGTACGCCACGAACTCGTTGAGAACCGTCTTGGTGCCCAGGAGTGATCCGCCGGCCTGGGCTTCCGACCAGGGCACGCCCGCCGCCCAGGCGAGCGGCGCGAAGAGGTAGCCCAGGATGCGCTGCAACGTGATGGGCGCATCGCCAACGTCTGGCAGCAGCGACAGGCCCGTGTTCACGAGCGCCACGGTGGCGATCAGCACCACCAGCATCGCAATGATGTGGAGCAGCAGTTGCAGGCCCTCCACCGTGCCTCGGGTGAGGGCATCCATGGCGCTGGCGTCCTCCCGCGGGATCTCCGAGCTGCGCTGGCTCGAGAGGTCGCCCGGCACCATCAGGGCGGCCACGGCGAGCGCTGCGGGTGTCGCGACGAACGAGGCGATGATGACGTGGCCAATGGCATCCGGCACAACAGGAGCGAGCAGCACGCCGTAGAGCGCCATCACGGAGCCTGCGACCGTGGCCATGCCGCACACCATCACCATGAAGAGCTCCGAGCGCGTGAGCTTCATCAGGTAGGGCTTCACGATCAGGGGCGACTCCACCATGCCGGCAAAGACGTTCATCGCTGATGACACCCCTACGGCGCCCCCCAGTCCCATGGTGCGCTCGAGCAGCCACGCGAAGCCGCGTACCACCATCGGCAGGAGGCGCCAGTGAAAGAGAACTGCCGAGAGGGCCGAGATCACCAGGACGATCGGCAGCGCGCGGAAGGCGAGGATGAAGGCAGCGCTGGGGTTGACCGCGTCGTAAGGGGTTGCGCCTCCGCCGAGGTAGCCAAAGACGAATCGCGTGCCTTCGGCGGTGGCGCGGTCGATCGCGTCGAGCGCCATGCTGGAAGCCATGATCAGGGGTTTCAAGGCCGGCAAGGTGATGAGGAGCGCTGCCAGGGTCACGGTCAGCACCACACCCGACGCCACGACTCGCCAGCGCACCTGCCGGCGCTGCTCCGAGAGGCCCCAGGCGGCGGCGAGGATCAGCGTGGCGCCGGCGAGGCTGTGGGCGATCTCGGTCACGCTCGAATCATGCCCGAGGCGGGTGCTTCATTGAAGAGCGGGTCGCGTTTTGGTAGAATCGGTGCCGGTTGAAGAGCGGGAGAAGCCTGTCGTTGCAGCATCCAAGGCCTCCCGTTTTTTTGCGCCCATCGTTTCCCCACGCCCTCCGGAGCACGCCGTGCCGTCGAAGACTTCCGCCCTGTTGGTTCTCGCCGACGGGTCCGTCTTTCGCGGAACGTCCGTTGGCGCTGCCGGCCGCACGGTGGGGGAAGTGGTGTTCAACACCGCCATGACCGGCTACCAGGAAATCCTCACGGACCCTTCCTATGCCGGTCAGGTTGTCACGCTCACCTACCCGCACATCGGCAACACCGGCGCCAACGCGGAGGATTTCGAGTCGCGCTCGGCCTATGCGGCCGGCTTGGTGATCCGCGACCTTCCGCTGCTCGCCTCGAGCTGGCGCATGCAGGAGACGCTGCCGGAATTCCTCGCGCGGCACGGCATCGTCGCCATTGCGGACATCGACACTCGCCGCCTTACCCGGTTGCTTCGCACCCAGGGCGCCCAGAACGGTTGCATCGTGGCCGGTGAAGGCGATGAGAAGGCGGCGCTCGCGGCCGCTCGCACAGCGCCGTCGATGGCGGGGCAGGACCTCGCCAAACAGGTGACGTGCAAGACGGCCTACGACTGGAACCACTCCCTGTGGGCTCTCGGCTCGGGATACGCTGCTGCGGCCTCACCCCGCTTCAACGTCGTCGCTTACGACTTCGGCGTGAAGCACAACATCCTGCGCCACCTTGCGGAGCGCGGGTGCAAGGTGACGGTGGTTCCGGCGCAAACAAAGGCGGTCGAGGTATTGGCCCGCAAGCCAGACGGCGTGTTTCTCTCCAACGGCCCGGGCGACCCCGGGCCGTGCACCTACGCGATTGAGGCCATTCGCGAAATCGTCGCGACGAAAACGCCGACTTTCGGCATCTGCCTCGGCCACCAGCTGCTGGGCCTCGCCAGCGGCGCGCGCACCGTGAAGATGAAATTCGGCCACCACGGCGCGAACCACCCGGTGCAGGACCTCGATTCGCGCAAGGTCTTCATCACCAGCCAGAACCACGGCTTCGCGGTGGATGAGGCGACGTTGCCCAAGAACGTGCGTGCCACGCACAAATCGCTCTTCGATGGCTCGCTGCAGGGCATCGAGCGCACCGATGTGCCGGCCTTCAGTTTCCAGGGGCACCCGGAAGCGTCACCCGGCCCCCGCGAGATGGAATACCTGTTCGATCGGTTCATCGCGTTGATGGAGGCCCGCCGTGCCTAAGCGGACCGACCTGAAGAGCATCCTCATCATCGGCGCCGGCCCGATCGTCATCGGCCAGGCGTGCGAGTTCGATTACTCCGGCGCGCAGGCCTGCAAGGCGCTGCGGCAGGAGGGCTACCGGGTCATCCTGGTGAACTCCAACCCCGCCACGATCATGACAGACCCGGAAACGGCCGACGTCACGTACATCGAGCCGATCACCTGGCAGATGGTGGCGAAGATCATCGAGAAGGAGCGGCCGGATGCCCTGCTGCCCACCATGGGCGGGCAGACAGCCCTCAACTGTGCGCTCGACCTCGCGCGCGAAGGCGTGCTCGACAAATTCGGCGTCGAGATGATCGGCGCCAAGAAGGAAGCGATCGACAAGGCCGAGGATCGCGAGAAGTTCAAGAACGCCATGGCGAAGATCGGGCTGGCGAGCGCCCGCTCGGCGCTCGCGCACTCGCTGGAAGAAGCCATCCAGGTGCAGGCGATGGTGGGCTTCCCCACCATCATCCGCCCTTCGTTCACCCTCGGCGGCACCGGTGGCGGCATTGCCTACAACATGGAAGAGTTCGTCGCCATCTGCGAGCGCGGCCTCGATGCCTCCCCCACCAAGGAGCTCCTGATCGAGGAAAGCGTCCTCGGCTGGAAGGAATACGAGATGGAAGTGGTCCGCGACAAGGCGGACAACTGCATCATCGTCTGCTCGATCGAAAACCTCGACCCCATGGGCGTGCACACGGGGGATTCGATCACGGTGGCACCCGCGCAGACGCTGACCGACAAGGAATACCAGATCCTGCGCGATGCCTCGATCGCGTGCCTGCGCGAAATCGGCGTGGAAACGGGCGGCTCGAATGTGCAGTTCGCCATCAACCCGGCCGATGGGCGCATGGTCATCATCGAGATGAACCCGCGCGTGTCGCGCTCCTCGGCGCTGGCCTCCAAGGCCACCGGTTTCCCGATCGCCAAGATCGCCGCCAAGCTCTCGGTGGGCTACACGCTGGACGAGCTCGCCAATGAGATCACGGGTGGGGCCACGCCAGCGTCCTTCGAGCCCACCATCGACTACGTGGTGACGAAGGTGCCGCGCTTCGCCTTCGAGAAATTCCCGCAGGCCGATGACCACCTCACCACGCAAATGAAGAGCGTGGGGGAGGTGATGGCCATCGGCCGCAACTTCCAGGAATCGCTCCAGAAGGCGCTGCGTGGCCTCGAGGTGGGCGTGGACGGATTCAACCTGAAGTCCGTCGACATGGAAAAGATCGAGGACGAGCTCGCCTACCCGCGGGCCGAGCGCCTCTGGTACGTGGCCGATGCCTTCGGTGTTGGCATGTCGCTGGAAGAGGTGCATCGGTTCACGAAGATCGACCCGTGGTTCCTGGCCCAGATCAAGGACCTGGTCGACACCGAGCTCGCCATCGAGAAGCGGACCCTTGGCGAGATCGACGCTTCCGGGCTCAGGGCTCTCAAGCGCAAGGGCTTTTCCGACCGGCGCCTCGCCCACTTGCTGAAGGCCACTGAGCACGCCGTGCGAGAGCGGCGGCACGCGCTGGGCATCCGGCCGGTCTACAAGCGGGTGGACACCTGCGCCGCCGAATTCGCCACCGGCACGGCCTACCTCTACTCCACGTACGACGAGGAAGATGAAGCCGAGCCTTCCGAGCGCCGCAAGATCATGGTGCTTGGCGGCGGCCCCAACCGCATCGGCCAGGGCATCGAGTTCGACTACTGCTGCGTGCATGCGGCGCTGGCGCTACGCGAGGACGGGTTCGAGACCATCATGGTCAACTGCAACCCGGAGACGGTCTCGACGGATTACGACACCTCGGACCGCCTCTACTTCGAGCCGCTGACGCTCGAGGATGTGCTGGAGATCGTCGACAAGGAAAAGCCCGAGGGCGTGATCGTGCAGTTCGGCGGCCAGACGCCATTGAAGCTCGCGAAGGCGCTTGAGGCGGCGGGCGTGCCCATCATCGGCACGACGCCGGACGCGATCGACAAGGCAGAAGACCGCGAGCGCTTCCAGCAGATGCTCCATGAGCTCAAGCTCCGCCAGCCGCCCAACCGCACGGCGCGCACGCCGGAGGCGGCGCTCGCTGCGGCGAAGGAGATCGGGTATCCGGTGGTGGTGCGCCCCTCCTACGTGCTGGGCGGCCGCGCCATGGAAATCGTGCACGCCGAGGAAGACCTGGTGCGCTACATGCGCGAGGCGGTGAAGGTCTCCAACGACTCGCCTGTTCTCATCGACCGCTTCCTGAACGACGCGGCGGAAGTTGATGTCGACGCAGTGAGCGATGGCAAGGAGGTCGTGATCGGCGGCATCATGGAGCACATCGAGCAGGCGGGCGTGCACTCAGGCGATTCGGCGTGCTCGCTGCCGCCTTTCAGCCTGTCGCCGGAACTGCAGGATGAGTTGCGTCGCCAGACCACCGCCATGGCGCAGGCTCTGGGGGTGGTGGGCCTGATGAACGTCCAGTTCGCCATCCAGAACGGCACGGTGTATGTGCTGGAGGTGAACCCGCGTGCCTCGCGCACCGTGCCCTACGTCTCCAAGGCCATTCAGCGCCCGCTCGCGAAAATCGCAGCGCGTTGCATGGCTGGCCGTTCGCTCGCGGATCAGGGCGTCGTGGGCGAAATCATTCCGCCGTATTTCTCGGTGAAGGAAGCGGTGTTCCCCTTCATCAAGTTCCCGGGGGTGGACACCATTCTCGGGCCGGAGATGAAATCCACGGGCGAGGTGATGGGTGTTGGCGACACGTTCGCGGAAGCCTTCGTGAAGAGCCAGCTCGCGGCGGGCGTTCGCCTGCCTCGCGGCGGCAAGGCATTCCTGTCGGTTCGCAACGAAGACAAGCCGAAGCTCGTCGACATCGCGAACGATCTCGTGAAGCTGGGCTTCAGCCTCGTGGCCACGCGAGGCACGGCCGCCTCCCTGTCGGCTGCCGGCCTTTCCGTCCAGATCGTGAACAAGGTGATGGAAGGCCGACCGCATATCGTCGACATGGTGCGCAACAAGGAGATTGCGCTCATCATCAACACGGTGGAGGAGGATCGCCGGTCCGTGCGGGATTCCTGGTCGATCCGCAACGCCGCCCTGCAGGGGCGCGTCACTTACTACACCACCCTGTCTGGCGCCCGTGCCGCCTGTGTCGGGATGCAGCACCTCGAGGAGCTCAAGCCCTATGACCTCCAGGGGCTGCATGCGCGCCTGGCGGCATCCACCTTGAGAAGGGGTTGACCCATGGGCAAGTTTCCCATCACCGTCGTTGGCGCGGAGTTGCTCAAGGCAGAGCTGCATCGCCTCAAGACAGTCGAGCGCCCGGCGGTCATCACCGCCATTGCGGAGGCGCGCGCGCAGGGCGACATCTCGGAGAACGCGGAGTACGACGCAGCCCGGGAAAAGCAAGGGTTCATCGAGGGGCGCATCCTCGAGCTGGAGGCGAAGCTCGCCAACGCGCAGGTGATCGACGCCACGCTGCTGGAGGATGACGGGCGGGTGGTGTTCGGCACCAGTGTCGAGATGGTCGACACCGAGACGGACGAAACGTTTGTCTACCAGATCGTCGGCGAGGACGAAGCTGACATCAAGTCGGGCAAGATCGCCTATTCGGCCCCGATCGCGAAAGCCCTCATCGGGAAGTTCGCGGGCGACGTTGCCGAGGTTCGGACGCCCGGGGGCGTGAAGCAGGTTGAGATCGTGGACGTCCGCTACGAGTAGCGGGCTTTGCCTTCGCCGCGCGGCGCGCTGGCTTGCGTGGTGCCTTGGCGGGTTCCGGCCTCTCCTCCTCTGGCTTTGGCCGCCACAGCACGAGAATTTTTCCGATCACCTGCACCGGGTGCGCCTCGAGCCGCGTGCACAATTCCGCCAGCCAGGCCTCTCGCTGTTGGCGATCGCCCGCCGCAGCCTTCACCTTGATCAGCTCATGAGCCTTCAGCGCGCGGTTCACTTCCGCCACCACGGATTCGGCAAGACCCTTGTCACCCACGATCACCACGGGGTTCAGCGCGTGCGCGGCAGATCTCAGCTCGCTGCGCTGTGCCGGAGAAAGTTTTTCCATGGCGGCATTATGCCCGCCGGCCTCCCGGGGGTCGCGTGAAGCGGTCTGCATCCAGCAAGAACTGGCTCCGGCGCCACGTGAACGACCCGTACGTTCAGCGCTCGCGCAAGGAGGGCTATCGAGCCCGGTCGGCTTACAAGCTGATCGAAATCGATGACCGCGACCGCATTCTCAAGCCTGGCGCCCTGGTGGTGGATTTGGGGGCCGCACCCGGGGGGTGGGCCCAGGTCGTGGTGAAGCGGGTGGGGGCGACTGGGCGTGTGGTGGCCATCGACCTGCTGGACATGGCGCCGGTGGACGGCGCCCAGGTCATCCAAGGGGACTTTTCGGCCGCGAGCGGCCTGGCCGCAGTGGTGGCAGCCCTGGGAGGGCAGCGTGTCGATGTCGTGCTCTCCGACATGGCGCCGAACCTGTCTGGCATCGCCATTTCAGACCAGGCGCGGGTGATGGCGCTGGCCGAGCTCGCCCGGGATTTCGCCGTCGGCCAGCTGAAACCCGCGGGCGTGTTTCTGGTCAAGGTCTTCCAGGGCGAGGGCTACGACGAGTTCTTGCGGTCGCTGCGAGCGGCATTCGGCAAGGTGGTCGTGCGCAAGCCCGATGCCTCGCGGGGAGAAAGCGCGGAGTTGTACCTGCTGGCCCGCGACCCCCGCTGAACCCCCGACCGTGCCGTTGGTCTGAATGGAGCATCCCTCGCTGGCCTGCCCCTTGCAATCGCGGCTCGCCGCCCGAACTTTGCTATAGTCCCCGGCCTCCCTATCCCTCTGATCGGACGGGGTTTTTCAGGAACTGTCCCGTGAACAATACGCTTCGCACCATCCTCGTCTGGCTCGTCATCGGCGTTGTGCTGACCATGGTCTTCATGCAGGTCGGCAACCGACAGTCGAGCGCCAACGTCCTCGACTACTCGACCTTCATGGAAGAGGCTCGCCAGGGGCGCATCGCCAAGGTGAAGATGGACGGCAACCGCACGCTGAAGGCGGCGACGCGGGACGGGAAGAACTACACCGTCTACACGCCCGGGATCATGGATCCCTGGATGGTCTCGGACCTCCTGAAGTCGGGCGTCTCGGTCGAGGCGAAGCCGGAGGAAGAGCCCTCGCTCATGATGAACATCTTCGTGAGCTGGTTCCCGATGCTGCTGCTGATCGGCGTGTGGATCTTCTTCATGCGCCAGATGCAGGGCGGGGGCCGTGGGGGCGCGTTCTCGTTCGGGAAATCCCGCGCCCGCATGCTCGATGAAAGCCAAAACCCCATCACGTTTGCCGACGTGGCGGGCGTGGATGAAGCGAAGGAAGAAGTCGCCGAGCTGGTGGACTTCCTGCGCGACCCCTCCAAATTCCAGAAGCTGGGCGGCCGCATTCCCCGCGGGGTCCTGATGGTGGGCTCGCCCGGCACCGGCAAGACGCTGCTCGCGCGGGCCATCGCCGGCGAGGCCAAGGTTCCCTTCTTTTCGATCTCCGGCTCCGACTTCGTGGAGATGTTCGTCGGCGTCGGCGCTGCGCGCGTGCGCGACATGTTCGAGCAGGCCAAGAAGAACGCGCCCTGCATCGTGTTCATTGACGAGATCGACGCGGTCGGCCGCCAGCGGGGCGCGGGCCTCGGCGGTGGCAACGACGAGCGTGAGCAGACCCTCAACCAGCTTCTGGTGGAGATGGACGGCTTCGAGGGCAACTCGGGCGTGATCGTCATCGCCGCCACCAACCGTCCCGACGTGCTGGACCCGGCCCTCATGCGCCCCGGCCGATTCGACCGCCAGGTGGTGGTGCCGCTGCCGGACATCCGTGGCCGCGAGCAAATCCTCCTGGTACACATGCGCAAGGTGCCGATCGCGCCAGACGTGGACGCGGCGGTCATTGCACGGGGCTGCCCGGGCTTCTCCGGCGCCGACCTCGCGAACATCGTGAACGAGGCGGCGCTGTTTGCCGCCCGGTCGAGCAAGCGCCTCGTGGACATGGATGACTTCGAGCGCGCCAAGGACAAGATCATCATGGGCACGGAGCGCAAGTCCATCGTGATGCCGGAGGAAGAGCGCCGCAACACGGCGTATCACGAGTCCGGCCACGCGATCGTCGCGAAGCTGCTTCCGGGCACCGACCCTGTGCACAAAGTGACGATCATCCCGCGCGGCCGCGCGCTCGGCGTCACCGTGCAGCTGCCGGAGCAGGATCGCTACAGCTACAACCGCGATTACCTGCTCAACAACATCGCGGTGCTGTTCGGCGGCCGGATCGCCGAGGAGCTCTTCATGAACCAGATGACCACCGGCGCGTCGAACGACTTCAAGCGGGCCACGGAAATGGCCCGTCGCATGGTGACCGAGTGGGGCATGTCGGACGCCATGGGCCCGATGGTCTACGGTGAAAACGAGGGCGAGGTGTTCCTGGGCCGCTCCATCACCACGCACCAGAACATTTCCGACGAGACCATGCGCAAGGTCGATGCGGAGATCCGGCGCATCATCGACCAGCAGTACTCGCTTGCCCGCCGGCTTCTGGAGGAGAACCGCGACAAGGTCGAGGTGATGACCAAGGCGCTCCTCGAGTGGGAAACCATCGACTCGGAGCAGATCGACGACATCATGGCTGGCCGCCCGCCGCGGGCGCCCAAGCCGGTAGCGGCCAAGCCAACCACTCCGCCCTCGGATGGGGGTGCGAAGGCCGCCGAGCCCCCCGCCAACCCGTCGCCCGCCGAGAGCGGCTGACGTTTCCGGCGGGTTCCCGTTGCGCGGGAAACGACACCGGCGCATCCCCGCGGGCCCGCAGGCGTGAGGCTGCGCTGCGCTGGGCGGGCGTTCGACCTCGCGCGGCCGCTGGTGATGGGAATCGTGAACGTCACGGCGGATTCCTTTTCCGATGGCGGCCAATTTCTGGACTCGCAAGCGGCGATCGAGCATGGGCTGCAGCTTGCGGCCGATGGCGCTCAACTCGTCGACGTGGGCGGCGAGTCGACGCGGCCGGGCGCGGACCCTGTTTCCCTCGATGAGGAACTCGAGCGCGTGTTGCCGGTGGTCGAGGCCCTCGTGCGGGAGGGCGTCGCCGTGTCGGTCGACACGATGAAGCCTCAAGTCATGCGGGCTGCCGCCAAGGCCGGATGCGCGATGGTGAACGACGTGAGCGGCTTCCGGGCCCCTGGTGCGCTGGAGGCGGTTGCGGCGAGCGAGGTGGCTGTGTGCGCCATGCACATGCAGGGCACCCCGGCCACCATGCAACACGAGCCGCGCTACGACGACGTCGTGTCCGAAGTCCGGGGCTTCCTCGCCGGCCGGGCGCAGGCGCTGGAGGCGGCCGGGGTGGCCCGCGACCGCATCGTGCTCGACCCCGGGTTTGGCTTCGGCAAGGCGTTCGGGCACAACGTGGCGCTCTTTGCCGGCCTTTCTCGCATCGCGTCGATCGGCTACCCCGTGCTGGCCGGCTTGTCGCGCAAGCGGATGATCGGTGAGATCACGGGCCGAGCCGTGGGCGATCGGGTGTCGGGCAGCGTTGCCGCGGCGCTCCTCGCCGTGCAGAATGGCGCTCGCCTCGTTCGCGTGCACGACGTGCGCGAAACGGTTGATGCGCTGGCCGTCCTCGCCGCCTTGAAGCCTTGAGCCTCCCCACCTCCGCCCCCAGCCCATGAGCCGCCGCTATTTCGGAACCGATGGTGTTCGCGGCCGGGTCGGCGAGCCCCCGATCACCCCGGAATTCGTGCTGAAGCTGGGCTACGCCGCGGGCCGTGTCCTGTCACGAGCCGACTTCGCGCCCCCGCATCGCAACCGGCCGGGCGTGCTCATCGGCAAGGACACGCGCATCTCCGGCTACATGCTGGAGGCGGCGCTGGAATCCGGGCTCTCGGCAGCCGGGGTGGATTCCTTCCTGACGGGGCCGTTGCCGACGCCTGGCGTGGCGTTCCTCACCCGCGCGCTTCGTCTTTCCGCCGGAATCATGGTGTCGGCCTCGCACAACCCCTTCGAGGACAACGGCATCAAGTTCTTCTCCGCGGAGGGGCTGAAGCTTCCCGACGCCGTGGAAAGCGAAATCGAGGCGCTGCTGGACGGGCCCCTCGAGACGCGCCCGTCCGCAGAGCTGGGCAAGGCCGAGCGCGTGAACGACGCCGAAGGCCGCTACATCGAGTTCTGCAAGGCGGCATTCCCGAAGCACCGAAGCCTCCGGGGCCGCAAGCTCGTGGTCGACGCTGCGCAGGGCGCCTGCTATCACGTGGGCCCCCGCGTCTTCCAGGAAATGGGAGCCGAGGTGGTTGCCATCGGCGTGCACCCCAACGGCACCAATATCAACCATCGGCACGGCGCCACGCACCCCGAGGCGATTGCGCGCGCCGTCGTGGAGCATGGCGCCGACTTCGGCATCGCCTTCGATGGCGATGGCGACCGGCTTGCGATGGCAGACCGCGACGGAAAGCTCTTTGACGGTGACCAGTTGCTCTACGCCATTGCGAAGCACCGCTGCGAGCAGGGCAGGCTCCGGGGCGGCGTGGTTGGCACGCTGATGACCAACTACGCCCTCGAGCGCCGGCTCAAGGAAATGGGCGTGGGTTTCGAGCGGGCCAAGGTCGGCGATCGCTACGTGCTGGAAGCGCTGCAT
>Ga0208783_10001904_pt1 | contig 12175 bp, 11 predicted proteins | sample DEB19_08_DNA_2_FD_184529 | JGI IMG/M metagenome (GOLD analysis project Ga0208783, IMG submission 184529) | Aqueous microbial communities from the Delaware River and Bay under freshwater to marine salinity gradient to study organic matter... | ecosystem: Environmental > Aquatic > Marine >... | reverse complement strand
CCACCAGCGTCCCCGAAGTGTCGTAAACCTTGGTCGAGAGCGTGGCCCCGGTAAGGTCGACGCCGGTACCCTGCGCGTCCACCAGGACGCAGTCGATGCCGTGGGTTGCGCCCTTGTTGATGTCGAGCGGGAGATCGCTGGCTTGCCCTTCGGCTCGGACCTGGAACGGCCCCATGCGGACCGTGGTCGATCCACCGCCGCCACCGCCGCCACTTGGAGCCAGCTCGAGCGCGTTCGCCGTGTACTGGTAATCGGCCCCGTCGGCCTCGATCATGTTGTGCAATCGGCCCAGGATGTTGCCGACATCGCCCGCTGCGTAAGTTGTTGTGGAAGTGGCTTCGGTAAGGACACCCTGTGCGATCGCGGTGACGGCATCGGTTGCCAGCGCGGATGCGTCAATGGCACCGGCCGCGATGGCGGCGGCGTTGATCACGTCCGGCTGGAACTCATGCACGTCGGCTGCGATGTGCCGCGAGCCGGTGATCTGCACCTCGACGTTGCTGTTTTGCGATCTCGGAATCCGGCCACCATAGGTGTCGGCGGTCGTGTGTCCCGACATCGGCTCGTCCCAGACCGCGTCGGCGATGTCTGCCGAGGTCGGAGGCGCGGTCGCCAGCGAGTACCCCGTCTTGTCGTTGTTGGTCGCCACCGTGACTCCGGTGGTTACCGAGTTAACCGAGCCCGCTACATTGCCTCCGACGTTGCCGGTAACCGATCCGACAGCGCCAGTGACCGATCCAACAGCTCCGGTCACGGAAGCCGCCACGATCGATCCACCGCCGAGGTTGTAGCCGGTGCCGTCGGCCGCGGACTCGAGATTGTCCGCCGCGGTCGCGTCCCCGCTGATCTGAATCGCATTGGCATCGACCACGCCGGCGCTCGCATTGATCTGGTGGGAACCAGTCCCGCTGGTGAGCAGGCCGCCGGCGCTCGCCGCGTTGGCATTCGGCAAAGCAGTAAGGCCAAGCCGGACCGCGTCCATCGCGTCGTAGGCCATGACCTGGATAATCGCGTTGTAGTCTCGACAACCCGCCTTCTGCAAATTGAACGTTACCCACCCAAGCGTATCGACCTCGCCGCTGGCGAACTCGTAGTAGTACTGGCCAGTCCCGATCTCGGTGAATGTACCGGTTCCGGTCGCTTGGGTGCCGCCGTTTTTGGACACCTTGATGGTCGGCGTGGTGATGCCCGTTTCGGGAGTGTATCCATCGGTTGCGTCGACGAGCAGGATCGGGATTCGACGTCGCGCCGCGGTGCTTTCGGAAAGTTTGATTTGGAACATTATTGGCCGAATCCTTGATTGAAGTTTGCCGAATAGCCGCCGCCACTACCGCTTGGCGGAAACGTCACGATCTCAATTATCAACTGCATCGATGCGATCGAGTTTGCCGTCGTGGTCCATGATCCGGTTAGGCTCGTTCGCGACACCCGATCAAATAAATAGTCGCTGGTCTGATCCCAGAGCAATGGCTTGTAGTTGTCCGGCGTGTCGGTTTGGACCGAAACGGTGAGGATATTCAGCGTGCCTGTCGTTCCTGTGGTGCCTATACAAGCGATGTACTCGGTTCCGGCGTTGAGCGTCGCCGGGTTTGAGAAGTAGAAATCGCCACTGGCTCGGCCTGTAATGTTATTTGTGTACGGGCTCATCGAGTCTTGGCATAATGCTGTGCTGTTATTGCCCGAATTCCAAGCGTATATACTCCAAGATAAGTTGGGGGTAGTTTGTGTGGTGGAGTCTGCGGATACACGCAACCCTAGTACACGATAAGTCGAGCAGAGGCTTGAGGCGACTTTGAACTTGTTCCCAATCTCCGAAACGGCACTCGTCGCCTGAATCGCTTGGCCTGTCTCGGCACTGGTCAGCCCACCATATACGTTTGGCAATCCAGCGTTGTCTATAATGGCAAAACATTCCGAGAAACGAATTGTTGATGGCGTGTACGTCGTTGACGTCCCGCTGTAGCTGTAGGGCAGATAGCTCGCGTCCGAATAGTTGCTGTATCCCTGGATCAATTCGACGGTCGATGTAAATGTCGAGGCCGCAAGCACATCGATAACATACCGGGTGCCCTTGGTAAGAGTGCCGGTGGTCGTGAACGTTATTTCATTCCATGTGTTTGCTGTCAGGGTGTTTACGGCGATGGTCTGCGATACGACTGATGTCCCACTTGGGGAGCCGTTGCTGTTCGTGGTTTGTACCGATACCGTGACATTGTCTGTGCCCGTGATGGTGCCGAATCGGAGTGCAACCTTCTTTACAACCGTGGCGGCTTGAGCAATAAAACCGATCCCAGCGTATGCGCTTGCGGCGGTTATATTTGACGAAATCGGGGCGGGAACAGAGCCCGAGTTTGGCAACCCCAAAAGAGATGGGAAGGTGAACGTCACCATCAGCCTTTTTCCTTCACGTCAGCAACCGACAGGAGTGGCATTGATCGATCCGCTCGGATGAAGAACCCCACCAGCGCCGAGACCAGAGCCGGAATCGCGGTGTTGATGCTCCGGATCACTCCCGCTTCGAGCCGCCGCCATACCTCCTCGAGGCCGGCGTCCGCGGGAAGCGGCGCTCGGAACTCGGCGTTCCATTCGGGGAGGACGGCCACCAGGACCGAGGCGAGCAGGACCGCGGCGAATCGACCGATCGATAAGTTCTTCATTTGCGTCGTTCCCGCTCGAGGTCCAGAAGCCGCGCCTCGATCTGTTCCAGGCGATGTTCGATCCGCGCCTCGAAGGCCACCATGCCGGTGCTGAACGTCGACACCAGCGCCTCGAGTTTGCTGATCCGTTCGGCGAAAATCCGGTGCAGATCCTCCGAGCCCTTCCGCATGGTATGGGCCAACGTCAATCCGGAAATGATCACGGCCACCAACGTAATCCACGGCGCTATTTCGCTCATCCCATCCGCTCCACCAGGCCGACCTTCTGAATCAACAGCTCGGTCTGGCCCTCGTCGGTTCCAATCACGTCGAAGATCCGATCGGGCTGGCTGGGGAACGTCACCCGGTCGTGGGCCTGAATATCGAAGCCGGAATGGACCAGCATCTCCCAGACCGCGGTGGAGCGAACAGCGTCATCGATGATCTGCTCTGCGTCGGACTTGTTGATCATCCTAGCTGGGATGGTGTCGATCTTGCGCCATGTCGTCGTGACACCGCCCATGCCGTCGGACTCGACGTAGGCTCGGTGGACCTCGATGCGGTCCTGGCAAAGCCTCCGGACGAAGGACGCGGACAGGCGCTCGCGGAGCTGGGGAGCCATCAGACGATCACCATCGGCCGGAACTTCTCGGCCTGCTCGAGGCAATGCGTTCGGAGCTGGGAAAGCTTGACGTCCGCGGAGCCGTCCTTGGCGTCGATCTCGCCGACCACGCGGGAAGCCTTGATCAGCCAGACCTGCCGCGCCGCGGATCGGACGTCGTACCGCTCGACGTTGGCCGGCCCCGCATCGACCCACATAAGCTCGGGATCGGACGTGCCCTCCGCGTAAATCCATCCTTGGTATTGGGTCCACGGCGCGGTGGGCCAGTCCGGCTCCGTGGTGTCGCTTGTGCCGGCCCTGCGCGCCTCGTACACGCGCCCGTTCGGGGTGGTGGGGACTATCCTGTCCCCAACCGCGTAGGCGGTGCTGGCGGTCCAGCTGGCGAAGCGGTCGAACTGGTCGACCACGGTCCCGATATCGGTGGTCGATACCTCGGGGTAGGCGGTCGCGTCGCACCAGAGCGAGACACGGGCGATGGCTTCGGCGCGGGTGAGTCCCATGTCCCGATTATCCCACAAAGAAGAAACCCCTCCGGTGCGTCCACCGGAGGGGTCGGTTCCCATCATGCGATGGGGGGCGGGGATTAGGTGGCTTGCGAAGCACCCACGATCAAGGAACCGGGAACTCGGGCCGAAGCCGTGGCGCTCACGTTTCCGAGATCGAACGCGTTAAAGCCGAACCGCTCGGTCCCTTTGAACGCCAGAGCGTCCTCGACGAAATACCTCTGATCCGAGACCTCGATGGTGACGCCGCGGCGATCGCCGAAGGCGGTGCCGACCGAGAGGTCGCCGAGCAGGATGTACGGGGTCGAAGCCGCCAGCGTCTTCTGCATATTCTGCACGAAGACGACCGGATATCCGAACAGGGTCGGATTCTGACCGTAGGCGTTCTGGATGTCCATGATCGCGTTGCCGGACAGAGCGTTCAGCAGAGGAGCAATCGCGTTGTGGAAGATTTCCTTGTGCATATACCACTTGGCATTCGACGCATAGGTGGGGAGACGCCCGACCATAGCGGCGAGGTTGGTCAATGTGGGAGCATAGGTGATCGTTTGACCCGTCGTGAACAGCACCAGGCTGGCGATGTTCGCCTTGGTGGCGTTCGAGTTGTACACCGCCCAGAGCGAACCATCGATGCCGGAGGTTCCGGAGTCGGACGCGTTTCCGAAGACGACGCGGTCCTCCTCTTTGGCCATCACGAACGCCATGTCGCGGGCGAGGGTGGCACCGAAGTCGATGATCGAGTCTTCGGCAAGTTCCTTCGAGACCTGCGTCAACACGGCCATCTTCTTGGCCACCAGCTGAACCTGCGCGAACGTAAGGTCGGACGCGGTGATCGCGGTGTTTTCACCGGGGTAATACACCGTGGTCGACGCAGAGGCGTTCGGCACGTTCAGGATGTCCGAAGACATCGGGTAGATCCGGCAGTTCTGCCGAGCCACGCCGTACTGTTCGCGGAGGTAGATCAGGTCAGAAGACAACGGATCGGGAACGGTGAAACCACCAGCGGTGGTCGTGCCTTCCGACTGGGCCTTGAGGTTGTTCTTGACCCATTCGGCCGCCTTGCGGTTGCCCATGATCGACCGAGCGAACTGGCCCCAAGCGTAAGCCTTAAAGTTGGCCTCGTCGCGGGTTCCCGGGAACGGGTTCTTGCCAACACCGCCGGACTTCCAAGGTTCTTCGATCTGCGCCGGCTTGGCCACGGGGGCCATTTCGCCGAGGGACTTGATGGCCTCGATGCGCTGGGCAATGCCCTCGGCTTCGGACATCAGGGACTTCACCTGCGCCATGTCGCCCTCGGGGCTCGAGGCGAGTTCGCGAGCGGTGGCCAGGATGGTCTGGCGTCGCTCGCTGAGTTGTTCGACGTTCATTTCAGCTCCATGAGAAGACCGAGACGGGCGAGGATGTCGTCCCGCTCGGAGTCGGGGGAGGACTTGACCTCCGCTTCGGCGATGGGTTCCGAATCGGTCGTCTGGCCTGCGTCCCGCAGGAGGGTCCAGATCTCCGGTGCCAGCCGTTTGGCATCGGATCGGCTGAGGCCGATTGCATCCCGCAACCGGCGCTCGGTGTTTCGGAGGGTCTCGGGGGAGACCATCCGAAGGCTCTTGATGTCAAGCTCGAGGGATTCGGCCACCAGGCCGACCTTCCCGGCGAACGCATCGAGCAATGCCAGGACGAACGGCAGGCGGTCCTGCTCGATGTCCGCGAGTGAATCGATCGCCGCGCAGAGCGCCTCGTAGTGGGCCTCAATGGCTTCGTGGAGCATCTCGAACTTCATGTCGGCGAAGGCGGCGTTGGCGAATTCCTCGGGGGACTGGTCCGGAGCCGGCGGGGGAACCATCTCTTCTGTGTCGTCCATCTCGTCCTCGCCCCCCATGCCCATCCCGTAGTAGTCCTCGATCGACTTGACCGTGTTTCGCCACTCCGCGGGAGTCGGCGTGATCGACGCCTCGGCGATCGGCCAGCGGACGATCTGGGACGCCATGCCGGTGGACTTGCGCTCGACGAGATGTCCCGCCGCGCCGCTCGAGAAGCCCATCTTGCCCTCCTTGGCGAGCTTGGCGATCATCCGCCCGTACTCGTCGGCCAGATCAATCTGCGCCTCGTACCAGAGCCCAGTCTCGTCCATCTTGACGTACCCGGTACCGATCGACTTGCGGCCCACCTTCTGGTCCATCCCGTGGTGGTAATAGAGGTTCAGGGGAACCCTCGAGCCGGCCTTCACCGGGAACCCGAAGTCGGTCTCTGGCCCGAAGAAGTCGCCCTCGAGGTCCACCGCTTCGGGGGTGCCGAAGCGTACCAGGTACCCCTTCACATGGCCGAGCCTGTCGCTCTTGACCGCGCCGCCGATCACGGAGTCCATTTCCATGTCCTAGTTATCCCACATCAGAACACGAGATCCCCGGTAGGGGTCTCGAAGATGGGCTCGAGCCACTCGGTCGTGATCGCCCCGCGCTTCCCGAGCGCCAGAGCGAAGTCGATCTCCGGCCATATGTGGAGCCGAGGCTGGCCGAAGAGATCGAGCCACCACTCGATCGATGCCGTGCCTGCGAAGTCTTCCCAGAGCGGTCCCTCGATCGTCGGCCGCGTCTCGAGATCGGGCGAGGATATGGTCATCGACCGATCCCCGAGCGTTGCGATCATCTTCATCCGCGGCTCCCCATGACATTGGTCAATATGTGGTCGAAGTATTCCCGATCCTCTTCGGCGAACATCAGCGGGTTCTGAAGCATGTACTGGATACCGCGGGTTGGCACCTCGACTCCGAACAGGTCCATGTCGCCCTCGGTGAACTTGTACCGTTGGCCGCAGTATTCGTCCTTCCACTTGTCTCGCTTGTATTCCCCGCCATAAGCGTAGTTCGGCTCCCACTTGTCGCCCTTGGTGCGCTTCTTCCAGAAGGCATTGTTCGCCAGGCGCATTCGGTCCGACCGGACGTTCACCCAGTGGACCATCTCGTGGGCCAGCGTATCGATCGCCGCCGCGCCATGGAACCGGAACGGCTCCCGGTAGTCGAGCATTGCATTGTTCAGCGAGACCTCGCCCTTGCCTCCCCATTCACAGAACCCGTACGCGCCCGATTTGCGGTTCTCGCTCAATCGAATCTCGGCGGGGTTGTCCACCTTGATCTTGACGCCAGTGATGTACTCGAGCGGACGGTCGTCGAAATACCGCATGACCTTCCGGATCATGCGCTCGACAACCGGTTGCCGTACCTTCGCAACCTTGCTGTAGTTGATCTCGGCATCGAACGGCGCGAGGGTGTAGTCGAGCGGGTTGTCGGATTCGAGTATTTGACGCATCTCCTCGAGTTGCTCATTTTCGAGGTTGGTCCATTTGTTGCGTAGCTTGTGCAATCGATCGGACTCGGCCTTCCATTCGGTGCGCACCCATTCTTCCGCTTTCCGCAGCTCTTCGGGGTCTTTCGTGAGCCGAGCCGCCTCGCGGCGTTCCCAACTTACCTCAAGCCAATCTTCGATCTTCTTCTGGACCTCGGCGAAGGTTCCATCCTCGGGTGTCAACCCGGCGATCGCCCGCATCCGAGCCACCACTTGATCCGGATTCCGATTGTCGAACTTCTGCTCGATCTGCGCCTCGGCCTTCGGCTTGCGTTGCCGGGAAACCCTCGGCCTCGATGGAGCCGGCGTCGGAGCTGGTGCCGGAGCCGGCCGTGGTGGCGGCGGGGGTTCCGGAGAAGGCCCAGGTTTCGGTCCTTGGCCGATATCCTTGATCGGGAGGATGCGCGTCGTCGGTCCCCACTTCGGGTCGAAACGAACCGAGACCATGTCGGCCAGCGGAGTCCCGTCCTTGAATAGCTCATACCGCTTCGGCCCCATGATCCCCACGATCTCCTTCTCGTCGAGACCAGCGAGTATATTATCAGGCGTTATCGCGCCCGGCCGCAGGTCGGGGATCGACGGGTCGCCGGTGATCTCGGCGAGGCTCGGGGTAACCGGCACCATGACGCACCGGCAATTGGGGTGGGACGGCATGATCTCGGCCGTTTTGTGGAGCGTTCCGGACAACGCCAGACACGCGAGGCAGACACGGGCGTCCTGCGTCGCCACCCGGCGGTAGGACACCACCACGGGGTTTGACTCGTAGATCAGCCGCTGGCCTTCCCTCGATGCGCGGATCATCTCGGTGCGGGCGATGGTCTCGGCCCTGTTCGCGGAGATGTTCGCGATCGCCAGCATCTCCCGAATCATCGACCGCGGGTTCTTGCCTTGGGCCAGACCCGAAGCGAGGGACAACCGAAGGGCATTCGGGGTGTCCTGCGCGATCGAATCGAAGAGGACCGCTAGCGGGGAACCGTCGCTTGAGAAGCCGGCGAATTCCCGCAGTGCCTCCTTGGGGAGACTGTCGAAGGATATGGCCACCCGAGCTTGGCTCGGACTCCCGGTCGCGGCCATCACCAGCGATTCGGTGTTCTGGTTGACGTAATCGAGCGCCTGCTCCTGCGCGTCAGTCACCACGCTCACCGCGTCGAACGTCGAGTCCTTGAGCGCTTGGCTGGTTTGGGCGATCAATGATTCGAGGCGGTCGCGCATGGCCAGCGCCGCGTCGGCCAGAGGTTTACCCGCGGCTTCGCGTTCGGCCAACCGCGCATCGAGCGCCGCCAGCTCCCGCCGGAGACGGTCGAAGGCGCTACCGTAGATCTCCCGCATCTGGAGGACCGCTCGATCCTCCCGGCTGATCAGGGAATTGCGGAACCGTTGGGCCGACTGGTAAAGATCGGACTCCTGCCCGGTCTTCTTTACCGCTCGTCCGGTATGGTCGACCACCCGTAGAAAGGGTGGGACTGATACGGCACCTCCGAGCCGTGGGCGCAGGTGTCCGACTTGGTCTCGAGCTTCTCCCCGCGCAGGATCTTGTCGCGGAGCCGCGTCGCCCAGGCGTAGCCGGCGTCGCCGCCCCAGAGATCCCAGGCCACGCGGCCGGGACTCGGGAACCCGTCCTCGCTTTGCTCGAATCCCTCGGCCTCCTTGTCCACTTCGTGACGCCGGAAGAAGCTATACATCCGCAGGATCGTATCCTCGGAGATCAACTCCCCGTTGTCGATCTGGTGCGCCCGAGCGAGGCCAACGCGGGTACCGCCGGCCCTGCCCTCTTCCTTCCACCGGAGCGCCCTGCGCGCCGCGGCCTGCATCGATTCGGTCGGGTGGGATTTGGTATCGATCGATCGAACCGCCGCGGGGATTCCCGGCTCCTGCGGAACCACCGAAGCGGCGCTCGGATGCATCACGCCGACCATGTCGTCGGTGGCCTCGAGGCCGGCGATACGTTTGGCCTCCGCCAGATCCGCCACTCCCGCCTTGTACAACCGCTCGGCCCGTTCCGCTTCGGCCTGGCGGTCGTCCATCAACGCTCGGACGTTCGACAGATCGAACCGGACGGAGTCGCCCTCCTGCGATTCGGGGAAGTCCGGGAGGAGCGACACGGTGAGCGTATCGGAGACGGTTCGCAGGAGCGGAACCATGCCGTCCTCCCACGCCGCCTGCTGGGCCCTCTCGTAGTTCGAGTAGGTCGATCGCTCGAGGCCGGCTCCGAGGCCGAGGACCATCGGGTTGATGCCGAGCGCCGAGCAGATCCGCTCCTCGGGGACACGGCGCACCGAATCGAGCGCCAGCTCGGACGGGGTGAGGGACACGCGATCGACCTTGTACGGTCCCGACATCACCACGATCCCGCCGGCGTTGTCGCCCGTGAGATTTTCGCGGAGGGACCGCTTGATCTGCCGAGCGTCGTCGGGGCTCATGTCGATCTGGCCCGAGTCCTTGGCGTCCGGTCCCACCATGATCGATGGCATCGCGCCGTTCGCCAGAAGGCCGAACGCGGAGCTGCTGGCGGTGTTGTCGGTGGCGATTTCGCGCAGGACCGACTGGACCGGGGAACGTCCCAGGCGGATGTCGTCGGGGTCTCGCCCGTACCGGAAGTGGATCACGTCGGCGATCTCGAGCTGGAAGCTTCGGCCGTCGGTCGTGTAGGTGTAGTGGGTGAGCGGGTTCCGACCGTCGCCCACCGGCCGGATCATGTCCTGCGGGATGTACTGGAGCGCCACCACCTGCGAGCCAGGTCCGGAGATGCGCTGCTTCCGCAGGTACGCGTTCCCGAAAAGCTTGTAGTCCTGAACGATCCATCCCCAGAGCAGGTTGCCGACCATACCGGGTTCTGGCTCGGCGATCAGCTGGAGGATCGGATGGTCCTCGAGGGGCTCGGCCTGCATCGAGTCCACCCGCCGCATCACCTGCGGGATGGCCTGCGGCCAGTTTCGGATGTACCAGTCCATCGCCGAAGCGATGATTGAGTTGAGGCCGAGGTCGCCGGCCTGCGCCGACCAGTCTCGGTGGGAACCGGGGAGGACGCGGCGAAGCATCGAGACCAGCTGGCCCGACCCGTACCCGGTGAGGTACATATCGCGGGATTGGCCGATCGGGAGCGGTAGTGGCTCCCTGGGGTTGGCGTATGCCTTGCGGCCGAGGACGCGGTCGAGGATTCCCATGTCCCGATTATCCCACGGGGAAAAGAAAACCCCTCCGAGGGCATGGACTCGGAGGGGTGAATGAGGAGTTACCCTAACGTGGAGATTGGCCTATTGTACCGCCATGTTTATCCTGCGTCCGATCCATGCCATGACAGGCACGGCCATGCTGTTGCCCAACGCCTTGTAACGTGGGGAATCGGGCGTGTCCTTCCCGCCAGGCTCGATGTCGGTCCACCCGTCGGGGAAACCTTGGAGACGTTCGCACTCCACCGGGGTAAGGCGCCGGACTGCCATCGTGGGCGTGGGCTGCAACCCACCCGCGAGTTCAAAGTCCGTCCCAAGTCCGCCGCCGGCGGAACTACGGCTGGATAGGGTGCCGGTGATCTCGGTCGCCAAGTAGGCCGTCTGCTTCACGCCCGGCTGCGCCGCGAGAGCGCCGACGGTCTGGCCGTCGCCGCCGATGAGGCGGACCTCGTCGCGGGTGTTCTGCGCGAACGCGACCGCCACGCCTTGGGTCGCCATGCGATCCAGCGTATACGCAGGGTCGCCTTGGTTGCCTATCCCCAATCCGTTTTGGTTCTTGTCCACGTCACGGCAATCCTGCAACGGGATCGCCATAGGCTGTTGCACGATAACCGTGCCACCTTGGTGACGTTCTGGGTTTGCCCCTTGCGTATCCAGGGTTCTGGATGTTTCTTGTTGCGCCACGAACAGATCGTCTGTCGTCTGTTTCCCGCGATTTACGCCTGGCGAGATGCTAAACGCCATCGGCTGTTGCACGAGCGGGGTGTTGTTCCCGCCGGTGCCCCCTCGCGCCGCCACGGTCGGGCATTGTTCCACCGGTCCCGTGACTTGGCTGTCATTCGGGTGCGATTCGTAGAGATGCGGTTGCAGGACAGCCGGGAAACGATTCCTCTCGGGCATTGTCTGCCCTTTTGCCAGCACGGCATCCAGAGTCTGGCTCACCTGTCCTCCGTCCCACCAGCAACCACTGCCATGAGCGCTTGCTCCAGGATCGGCGGTAGTTTCTTGCCCCGCTTCTCGGCTCGGCGGAGGATTCCCGCACAGGCTCTCGGGCTCAAATAGTACTTCGGCGGCACGTCGCGGGTCTCCTGAAGCGTGCGCGACAACGAAGACACGACGGCGTCGCTGGGCCACTCCGTAGTACTGAGCGTCAAGCACTCGGTAGGCGAACCCATACCCGAGTTGCCCCAGCGCCCCGAGGAAGGCTCCAAAATCCCGTCCTCCGCTCGAGGACAAAACACCGGGGACGTTTTCCCAGACAACCCATTCGGGGCGATACCAGTTAACCATTGCAACGAAGGTGAGGGCGAGGTTGCCCCGCGGATCTTCGAGTCCCCGCCGAAGTCCGGCGACGGAGAAAGCTTGGCAAGGTGTTCCTCCGACCAAAATGTCAATTGCTCCACGTTCAATGTCCCACTCCCGAAACTTGGTCATATCCCCGTAGTTCTTCACTCCGGGGAACCGGTGCGCCAGAACCTGCGAGGGAAACTTCTCGATCTCGCTGAAACCGATAGGCTCCCAGCCCAGGTCGTGCCATGCTACGCTCGCGGCTTCGATGCCGGAGCAAACCGACAGGTATCTCATTTGGCATCCTTCCTTGGTCGCCCTTGCGGTCGCCCGGTTCCGACCCGCTGGCGTCGATGGCAGGTCCGGCATTCCCACGTCGCACCGCGGGGTCCGGTCTCCCCGCCACACCACTTGCACGGGGGACCGGATACCCCGATCCGTGGTCGGCCGGGGTTCTGGTGGCGTCGATCGCCGGTCAAGACTTCACCTCGTGGGTGGCCTTGATGTAGCGGATGCAAGCGTTGCCGAGTGCGATGCGGTGTTGCGTATTCGGCAGGACTTGGAACGCGAGAAGCGCGGAGTCAATCGCCGGCGAAACGTCGCGCAGGGCGAGAGGGCAATC
>Ga0208783_10001901_pt1 | contig 12189 bp, 8 predicted proteins | sample DEB19_08_DNA_2_FD_184529 | JGI IMG/M metagenome (GOLD analysis project Ga0208783, IMG submission 184529) | Aqueous microbial communities from the Delaware River and Bay under freshwater to marine salinity gradient to study organic matter... | ecosystem: Environmental > Aquatic > Marine > Coastal... | reverse complement strand
GGCATCCCTCCTGCATGTTGAGAGGCATGAACATGGATCGTTTCACCACCAAGGCGCAGCAGGCGTTGCAGGACGCGCAGCGGCTTGCGCACGGCTACAGCCATCAGGAACTCGACGGCGAGCATCTGCTCCTCGCGCTCATCGAACAGCCCGAGAGCCTCGTGCCGCTGGTGATCCAGAAGCTTGGCGTCGCGCTGCCGGTGCTGAAGGCAGACTTGGAAAAGGAACTGACGCGCCGGCACAAAGTGGAGGGCACCAGCTCCAGCGACGTTTACCTCGGGCAGAACTTGAAGAAGTCCTTTGACGCCGCCGAGGCCGAGGCGCGCAAGTTGAAGGACGAATTCTTCTCCACCGAGCACCTGCTTCTCGGCCTGCTCGCGGAAGGCGGTGAGCCGCTCAAGAAGTTGTTCAAGGCTCACAAACTCACGCGCGACGCGGTGCTCAAGGCGCTCGTGGACTTGCGCGGCAACCAGCGCGTGACCGACCAGAACCCGGAGGACAAGTTCCAGACGCTGGAAAAATATGGCAAGGACCTCACCGCGCTCGCGCGGCAGGGGAAGATTGACCCGGTCATCGGGCGCGACGACGAAATCCGCCGTGTGATGCAGGTGCTCACGCGTCGCACGAAGAACAATCCCGTGCTCATCGGCGAGCCGGGCGTGGGCAAGACCGCCATCGTGGAGGGCCTCGCCAAGCGCATCGTGGACGGCGATGTGCCGGAGTCGCTCAAGAACAAGCGCGTCGTGGCGATGGACCTTTCGGCGATGGTGGCGGGCGCGAAGTATCGCGGCGAGTTCGAGGAGCGGCTCAAGGCGTTCCTCAAGGAAGTCGCCGCCGCCGAGGGCCGCATCATTCTCTTCATTGACGAGCTGCACACCATTGTCGGTGCGGGCAAGGCAGAGGGTTCCGCCGACGCGGCGAACATGCTCAAGCCCCAGCTCGCACGCGGCGAACTCCGCTGTGTCGGCGCGACCACGCTGGACGAGTATCGCAAGCACATCGAGAAGGACCCCGCACTGGAGCGGCGCTTCCAGCCGGTGTTCGTGGCTGAACCGAGCGTCGAGAACACCATCGCGATTCTGCGCGGGCTGAAGGAGCGCTACGAAGTCCACCACGGCGTGCGCATCCAGGACACGGCGCTCGTGGCGGCGGCGACCTTGAGCCATCGCTACATCGCGGACCGCTTCCTGCCGGACAAAGCCGTGGACCTCGTGGACGAATCGGCTTCGCGGCTCAAGATGGAGTTGGACTCGAAGCCCACGGACATCGACAAGTTGGACCGCGCGATTCTCCAACTGGAAATCGAGCGCACCTCGCTGGCGAAGGAGAAGGACGACGCCAGCAAGCAGCGGCTGAAGAAACTTGAGGTCGAACTCGCGAACCTCAAGGAGCGCTCCGGCGCGCTCACTGCACAGTGGCAGAACGAGAAAGCCGCGACCAATGCCGTGAGCGTGATTCAGTCGCAGATTGACGCCGCGAAGACGGAGTTGGAGCAGGCGCAGCGCAAAGGCAATTTGCAAAAGTCAGCGGAAATCCAATACGGCAAGCTGCCCGAGCTGGAGAAGAAGCTCGTGTCCGTGGCGAAGCAGTCCGCCGACTCGACGCGCAATCCGCTGCTGCGACAGGAAGTCACCGAGGAGGACATCGCGAAGGTCGTCGCGTCGTGGACCGGCATCCCCGTCACCAAGATGCTCGAAGGCGAGCGGCAGAAGCTCGTAAAGATGGAGGAGCGGCTCGCCGCGCGCGTCGTCGGCCAGCGGCAGGCGGTCGTCGCGGTGAGCAACGCCGTGCGCCGTGCCCGCAGCGGCCTTGGCGACCCAAACCGGCCCGTCGGTTCGTTCATCTTCCTCGGGCCCACGGGCGTCGGCAAAACCGAGCTGGCCCGGGCGCTCGCGGATTTTCTCTTCGACGACGAGCAGGCGATGGTCCGCATCGACATGTCGGAATACATGGAGAAACACACGGTCGCGCGACTGGTCGGCGCGCCTCCCGGCTACGTGGGCTACGAGGAAGGCGGGCAACTCAGCGAAGCCGTTCGCCGCCGGCCTTACTCGGTCGTGCTCTTCGACGAAATCGAGAAGGCGCACCACGACGTGTTCAACGTGCTGCTGCAAGTCCTCGACGACGGCCGCCTCACCGACGGCCAGGGCCGCACCGTGGACTTCAAGAACACGGTCATCATCATGACCAGCAACATCGGCTCGCCCATCATCCAGGAGTATTTCCTCGACGGAAAGACGACCCTCGGCGCGCGCTCGGCGATGGAGGACAAGGTGATGGCCGAGCTGAAGCGGCACTTCCGCCCCGAGTTCCTGAACCGCGTGGACAGCACCATCATCTTCTCCAGCCTCGACGAGGACGAACTGGCGCAGGTCGTGGAAATCCAGCTCACGCGGCTGGAAAAGCGCCTCGTGCAGCAACACCTCACGCTCGACGTGGACAAGTCCGCGCGGAAGCTCATCGCGAATGAAGGCTACGACCCGCAGTTCGGCGCGCGCCCGCTCAAGCGCGCCGTGCAGGATCTGCTGCTCGACCCGCTTGCGACCAAGCTCCTCGAAGGCGAGTTCAAGCCGGGCGACAAGATCAAGGTGAGTGCGGACGGCGACCGGCTGGAGTTCAGCGCGAAGTAACTGCCCAGCTTGCGCGGGTGGGCGGGTTGAATCATCTTCCCCGCACCATGAAGCGATTTCACCTCGCCTTCGCGCTGACGTGCCTGCTGGCGTTGGCGCGTTCCGCTTTCGCGCTCACCGTTGCCCCCGCCACGCCCGACGAACGCGTGCAAAACGCCGTCGCCATCTGCCACGCAACGGTGCTCGGTTCGGAATGCTTTCGCGGCACAGACGGCGGCATTTACACGCGGACCTGGCTGCGCGTGAACGAGGCGTTCAAGGGGAAGTTTCCCGTAACCATCACGGTGGTGCATCGTGGCGGAAGAGTTGGCGCGGACGGCGAAGTCTCCAGCGATGCGCCCAAGCTGAACGTCGGTGACGAACGCCTCTTCCTGCTCGGCCAGCGCGCGGACGGCACGCTCTTCGTGGACAATGGCACCAGTGGCGCTCCATCTCTGGCCAGCGTCGGCTCAACGAAGACGGCGAGTTCCACCGTGACCGACCCGAACGCCTTGGCCCTGCTGTCCGCCGCACGCATCCTTTATCCCAGCGCGAGCGGACCGGACCTGACCGCGCAGGCCGCCAGTCTGCTGGTTCCGCTTGCAGTGCCAGGCCTCTCCACAAATGCCTCCGGCGTCTCTCGCCGCTTCACCGCTGGCGACCGTGGCGAACCCGTCGAATACCTGGTAGATGCTGATTTTCTTCCCACCGGGATCACCCAGGCACAAGCACTGTCGGCGGTGAGCAATGCCTTTCGCGCCTGGGAAGGCGTGACCAGTCTACGCTTCAAGTTCGCCGGCGTGACCAGCTTCGGCATGGCTGCGGCAAACGTCAGCTCCAACGACGGGCGCATCCGACTGCAACTCCACGACACTTACAACTACGTCTCCGGCTCCTCAACCCTGGGCATCGGGGGCAATTCCTTCTCCATTTCCGGGACCTTCCCCAACGGCGGCATGGGCGGCAACGTGAACGGCAACGAGTTTTTCCCTGTGCTGCGGGGCTACCTGGTGATGAAGCACACGCAGTCTTCATTGCAAACGCTGGCCACGTTTGAGGAGGTGCTCTGCCACGAGATCGGCCACATCCTGAGCATGGAGCATTCGAGTGAGAACAGCTCCGAGCCAAACACCACACTCAAGCAGGCCATCATGTTTTTTCAGGCCCACGCCGACGGGCGCGGTGTAACCCTCGGCAGCTACGATCCACCCGTGGTGCAACAGGCGTATCCCACGAACAACACGCCGCCGTGGAGTTACGACCGGGTCTTGGATGTCGTCACCCAGCCCAGCGGGGCTCCCAACGTCACGGGAATCAACCAAGTCGAGCTCCGCGGATACGATCTGCAATCCAGCAACCTGACGGTCAGCTTGATTAGCAGCACCGCAAATGCCGGGGCATTTTCTGTGCAGGGGAACACACTGCGATTCACTCCGTCCGGCTTCTTCGGCGCACCCCGAGTTGATCCCGGATCAGGCTCCGCCTACGACCGAGCCACCATCCGGTTCTCCGATGGCACCAACAGCTCGCCCTTCGCCGAGGTCCGCGTGATCTCGCTGCTCGATGACCAGAACCCCGGTGGAGCCAGCGACGGTCTGCCTGATGACTGGGTGGCCCAGTATTTCGGCAGTGCCAGTTTCAGCATCAACCCGAACGCGGATGCTGACGGCGATGGCGTGAGCAATCTGAACGAATTCCGGCTGGGCACCAACCCGACGAACGCGGCGTCCGTGTTGCGGTTCACCTCCATTTCCCCCACCAACCTGAACTGGTTTGCCACGCCGTATGAGCTCTATGAAGTCGAGGCCTCGGCCAACTTCACCAACTGGTTCCGCGCCGGCAACCCGGTTGTGCCGACGACCACCAACGGCAGCCTGACCAACTTCACCGCATCCACGAACCGCCTCTTCTACCGCGTGCTGCGTGTGCCGTGAGCCAAGCTGCTCCAGCGTGGGTGAATGTGCTGCCGGACGAGGACTACCAGCACAGCTTCGGCCTCAAGGCTGGCAGCGCGGAAAAGTTCTTCGCCCCGACCGAGCGCCACGCCGAACTGCTTGCCCAGCGCCGCCACTGGTTGCGGAGTGACACGGCCCGCTGTGCCGCCCTGCTGCCGGCAGCCGAGCCATTGCTGGAGGAAGCCATCGCGCTGGCGGTGAAGTGGAATTCGCTTCCAGGCACAGCCGGCTTAACCGCCGCTGCCCTGCACCAAGCAGCCGTTCTCCCTCACCCCGGCCCTCTCCCGCTGGGAGAGGGAGCGGCTACGGGAGCGCGGCGAGGCACAACCAGCGCCGGCTCCGCTTCAGCGCTGGCTGACGGTCCCCCTCTCCCAGCGGGAGAGGGCCGGGGTGAGGGAGAAAGTGCGCGTCACACAGAAGGGTTTCAGCAGGACTTCAAGGCCGCTCCCTTCGCCCGCTGCCTCGCACTCGGAGAATTTTGGGAGCCGGATTATCTGCTGCTGAAGCCAGATGCCGTGACTGGACGGTTTCACCTGGTCGGCGGCTGCGTGTGTTTTCCATCCTCGTGGCGGTTCGAGGAGAAAGTCGGCAAGCCGTTGGAAGTCATTCACACGCCAGTGCCGCACCTGAACGACCAACTGGCCTCCCCCATCCACAACTTCCTCGGCCGCATCAAGCCCGGGGCCGCGTGGTGTCGCGCGAACTGGGGCCTGAGCCGCTCGCCGGAGCTCAATCAGCATCCCGCACGCGGCCTGCCCAAGCTTGTTCCGCCGCTGCGTGAGGATGAAGTCTGGCTGCGCGTGGAAGATCAGGCGCTGGTGGCATTGCTGGAAAGTCGCGGCGTGCTCTTTGGCATCCGCATGACCGTTATTCCGTTGGCGGAAGTGAAGCGGCATCCCGCCGCCGCGCGCGGCCTCGCCCGCGCTTTGCGCACGATGCCGGACGCGATGCTGGACTACAAAAGCCTGCTGGCGGCGAAGGGCGAATTGGTGCGGCTGCTTGAGGCTTGAACGCTACTCCGACACTTCCTCCGTCGTCGGTGTCGCCTGTCTTGCTTTCTTTCCCAGCGGCACCTCCGTGCCCAGCATCACCACGCTCACGCCGATGAGCGCGGCGCACATCCACGCCATGTTGATCATGCCCAGCGAACCGACGAGATGGAACGCGATCAGCGGGGCCAGCACGCCACGCACGCCGGTGAAACACGTGTGGACGCTCATGTAGTCCGCCACGCGCTCGGGCGGGGCGAACTTCGTCACCCACAAGCTCCACGCCACGTCGCCGCCGGCGTTGGACACGCCAAAGATGACCGCGCCCAACAAGAGCCCGGTCATGCTGTCCCCGCTGACGAAGAACGACAGGATGCCCAGGGCGAAGCCGACGTTCAGCACCGCGCGCAGGGCGAAGAAGTTCATGCGGTCGAAGAGCCAGCCCCAAATCGGACTGCACACCAGCCGGGCAACGTTGGGCACCACGCCCGCCAGCAGCGCCACGGTCGCGACATCCAGGGTCAGGCCATAGCGCTCGTTGGCCAGATACTCGATGCGGAGCGGATACATCATCAGGTTGCCCATGCCCATGAACATCCAGGCGATGAGCGTTATGCGAAACAACCGGTCTTCGCGGGCATAGCGCATGGCCCGGAGCGGGTGCGTCCCCGCGCTGGCTGTCAGCGGTGCGGAAGGAATCCGCGACTGGCACCACGCGCCAAAAGCATACGCGGCCGAAAACCCCAGCAGCAGCCAGCGAAAGTAATCCAGCCGCACCGCCAGCAGCCGGCCGCCCAGCTCGTTCGCCAGCGCCGCCATGCCAATGCGGATGATCATGGTCTGCGAGAAGAGCCGGCCGCGCTGGGCCGGCGGGTAGTTCATCTGATACACCTGCGTCATCAGCGGAATGGCGGAGGATCCGCAGGCGGTGGCCACCACACAGCCCAGCACATAGATGGGCAGCGCGGGCGCGCACACCGCCACCAGCAGCGCGGCCGCTCCAAGGTAGCCGAGCCCGGCGGCCGCGCGGGCCACCGGCCAGCCCCGGCGCGTGACTTCGTTCACCACCAGCGGGCTGAACAGGTGGCCCAAACTTCCGCCGAGGGCGATCAAGGCCTTGGCCGTGGGGCCGGCCTCGAAATACCGCACGGCAATGAGCAGCAGGAACGTGGTCGCCGCCGCCTCCAGCACCCCCATGGCCAGTGCGCGCAGGCGTTCGTAGCGAAAGGTGACTTGGGTGTGTTCTAGCGACACGGGGGGAGAGTGGGGAAAAATGAGTGATTAGTAATCAGTATTTAGTCGGCGGCTGGTTGTGCCATCCGCCACTAACCGCCAAGCACTGATTACTGCTTCTTCCGCGCCGGGAACCTCCGTCGCAACGTCTCGACGAACACGGCATCGGCCCGCGCGGAAACCATTTCCAGCGGCGAGTAGCCGCGCCGCCATGCCCAGCGCAGCGCGAGGGCGAACAGGATGGCGGTGATCAGCAGGTTCGGCCAGGCGTTGAGCGCCCACTGCCCGCTCCAGACCAATCGCGGCAGGGTGGAGAACGGCGCGAGATAGGGGATGGGCCACTGGTCGCCATCCGGACCGCGCGCGCCAATGAGGTCGCAAATCAGATGGAGGTGGAAACTCAGGAACACGAGCAACGCTGTCACGCCCTTGCGCTTGGCCAGGCAGGCGGAGACCGCGGTCACCAGCAGGCAGAAGCCAAGGTTGTGCCCCAGCTCATGGTGATACTTTCCCCACCAGTCCGTCGCGCCGCGTGTGGCCAGATCCACGGCGATCCCGAACCCGTCCAGGTCAGGAATGATGCCCGCGACGCTTACCAGCATCCGCTCGCGGGGATTGAGTTCGGCTGCGTGTGCCAGCGCCCAGCCCGCGAGAAAGTGCGTGACGGGACTCATGCTGCCGCTCCGTTTTGCCTCAGCCACTCCTCGACCTCGTTGGCGGTGGGGATGCTGGCCTGGGCGCCCCGTCGGGTCACGGCCATGGCCGCCGCCGCACAGGCAAACCGGGCGGCTTCCCGCACCGGCACGCCCCGCACCAGCCGCGCCACAAAAGCGCCGATGAAAGTATCGCCCGCGCCCACGGTGTCCACCGCCTGAACCTTGAAGCCGGGCACGTGCCCGGTGAACTCCGGCGTGTCCAACCAGACGCCGTTGGCCCCGAGCGTCACCGCCACGCGCGGGCAGGCGGAACGCAGCTTGAGGACGACGGCGGCACTGGCCGCGCTGGCGGAATCATGCACCTCCACCCCGGTCAGCTTGGCGGTCTCGTTCTCATTGGGGATGATCCAGTCGCACAAGTGCAGCAGCGCATCCGTCACCGGAGCGTAGGGAGCAGGATTGAGCACGGAAATGACGCGGCACTCGCGGGCCAGCCGGAGCGTGGCCTCGACGGCTTCCATCGGAGTTTCCAACTGCACGATGACCGCCTGCGAGCGGACAAACGAATCGCGCTGCGCCAGCACCTCGGCGGCGGTGAGTGTATCGTTCGCCCCGTTGGCCACGACAATCTGGTTCTGTCCCGTGGCGTCGAGGATGACCACCGCCGTGCCGCTGGCCACCGTATCGCGGCGGACCACGCCCCGGGTGCCGATGCCCACCTCCAACAGATTGGCCACCATCTCATCGCCGAACGCGTCTTGCCCCACCGCCCCGATCATGGCCGCAGGAACCCCCATGCGCGCCACGGCATACGCTTGGTTGGCCCCTTTGCCGCCGGGCGCGCGGCGGAAGTTCCTGCCCAATATCGCCTCGCCCGGAGCCGGAAAGCGCGGCGCTTCGATGAACAAATCCATGTTAAAGCTGCCAACCACGGTGATCATGCGCGGGATGAAAGCAGGCTGCGGCGTGGCGGGCGAGTGGAGTTTGTGTGCGCGCTGGCGGGACGACGCCTATTTTGCCGGGGCAACGCGCTTGAAGCCGGTGGCCTCCTCGCGGTAGTGCACGCGCTTGTTGGTGAGCAACTCGCGACCGCCCATCTCAAAATCCACCAGGGTGGGCAGCCAGGCATTGGGTTCAATCCGCGTTCGTTCCAGGGTCATCCCAAACTTCCGCAGCACGCCCACCACGCCGCCGATCAGCGTGACCTCATCGGTCAGCCAGAACTGCAGCCGCGCCAGCTCCCATTCCTCCGCATCCACCCAGGCCTTGCCTGCCACCTTGTTGGCCACGCGGTCGGTGAGCTTGTTCACCGGCAGGTCCGCACGGCGCGGAGTGAACTCCACCACCCAGGCTGGCCGGCCGCGCACGACTTCCTGTCCGACGACCTTGAACGTGTAGCGCGCCAGCATCTCATCGGTGAACTGCCATTCCTTGTCGCGTTTGGAGGCTTCCGGACTGCGCGCCGGCTTTTTCCCCGCGCGCGCGGCGGCCTCGCGCTCCTCCTCGAGCTTGCGCTCCTTGTCCGTGAGCGGCTGGCCGTTCCGCTCCACCAGCCGCGCAAACGGCACGCCATTGATGGGCAGCCACTCCTGACGCGACTGCTTGCGCTCCTCCAGCTTGTCCTTCCCGTCGAACTCCTCGAACACGCGCAGTTTCTTGAAGGTGAACTGTGCGGTCGTGTTTTGCGTGCGCTCCCAGCGCGAACGGGCGACGACGTTGGAGGCAAGCTGCTCAAACGTGGGCGCCACCGCTGGCACCGCCGCCGCGCCGTCACAGGCCGGCACGATGGCGAATGGCAAAGCGAACAGAAGCAGGCCGATTACAGCCCGCCATCCAGACCGTTGTGCAGATGGTGCGCGTTTCATCGTTGAATGGCTGGCAGCCGGTGCACTGTGGTTTCAGCGTAGCACAAGGCGAACGGGCAAACAAAGAGGGCGGGTGCAGATGCGGAGGTGATGGAGTTCATGAACCCGCTCCCGCTCACTCGCCGTCGGCAACGGCGCTCCGGCTCCAGAGGGGCCAGGGCACCGCACAGGGTCATGGCCATGGCTCAAACCAGGATTTCCTCGATCACTTGCCCATGCACGTCCGTGAGCCGCTGGTCGCGTCCACCGAAGCGGAAGGTAAGGCGCTCGTGGTTCATGCCGAGCAGGTGCAACACCGTTGCGTGCAGGTCGTGGATGTCCACGCGGTGCTCGACCGCGCTCATGCCCATCTCGTCGGTGGTGCCGTAGGTCATCCCGCCGCGCACGCCCCCGCCAGCCATGAAGATGGTGTAGCCGCTGACGTGATGGTCGCGACCGTCCGTGCCGGAGGAGTGCGGCGTGCGGCCCATCTCGCCGGCCCAGAGGATGAGCGTTTCGTCGAGCAAGCCGCGCGCCTTCAGGTCGGTGATGAGCGCGGCGACGGGCTGGTCAGTGATGCGGGCGTTTTCCTCGTGTCGCCGACGCAAGTCCCCGTGCTGGTCCCAAGGTGAATTGTTCCCGTGAGTGTTCGGGCAGGTGATTTCGATGAACCGCACCCCGGCCTCGACCATGCGGCGCGCCCGCAGGCATTGCAGCGCGTAGAACTTGTCGAAGTCATTCGCGCGGTCCACGCCGTAGAGGCGGAGCGTCTCGGGGCTTTCGCCGGTCACGTCGCAGAGCGACGGCACGAGTGACTGCATCCGCGCGGCGGTCTCGTAGTTCTTGATGGCTGACTCAATGGCGTCGGAGCCGCCGCGGGCCTGCGCGGTGGCCGTGTCCTGCTCGCGGAGGAAGTCCAGCTTCGCACGCTGCAACGCGGCGGGGTCGGCGGGCGTGATGTTGTCCACGGGCCGGCCCTTCGCGCGGACCGGTGTGGCTTGGTGCGTCGCGGGTAGGAACGAACTGGCGAAGTTCTGCGAGCCGCCGTTGGGCACCCAGTCGTTGTTGAGCAGCATGTAGCTCGGAAGCTGTTCGTTTTCCGTGCCGAGGCCGTAGGAAACCCACGAGCCGAGACTCGGCGCCGCGCCGATGCTGCGGCCCGTGTGGAGTAACAGGCTCTGCGCGCCGTGCAACGGCGTCTCGCCGACCATCGAGCGCACGACGCAAAGTTCGTCCGCGACGCCTGCGATGTGCGGCAGCAGGTCGCTCACCCAGAGACCGGACTGCCCGCGCTGTTTGAATTCCCACAGGTTCTTCAGCCACTTGCGGTTCGCGCTGACGCTTTGGGAAAGTTCGTCGGCGCGCCACTGGGCGGGCTGGCCGTGGCGCTTCGTCAGCTCGGGCTTGGGGTCGAAGGTGTCCACATGCGACACGCCGCCGTCCATGAAGAGGAAGATGACGTGCTTGGCACGGGGCGTGAAATGCGGAGTGCGGAATGCGGAGTGCGGAATGGCGGAGGCACCGGTGCGCCCGAACAAACCGGCGAAGGCGAGCCAGCCGAAGCCGAGGCTGGATTGCTGGAGAAAGTTGCGGCGTGTCGCGGCGGGGGCGAGGCGACCGGGGCAGAGCGGATTTGCTGTGAGCGCGGCCCGCAGCTCGTGCCGGCGACTTGCAGTCGCCGTCGGTGAGCCGGAGTGGAGCGGCGACTGCAAGTCGCCGGCACGGTCAGTGGACATAGATGAACTCCTTCACGTTGAACAGCGCGTGCGCCACGTCCTGCCAGACCGGCCCACAGGCCATGAGCGCACCGGGAGCGACACCGTGCAACTCCGCCGAGCGCGACGCGAGCTTCACGAGCCGCGACAGCTCCTCGTCACGCGGCGGACGACCGAGCGCGGTGGTGAACATCGCCTTCGCTCGCACTACTGGCGTGGTCACGCCGTCCTTGAGCACGCGGTCGCCCCAGTGCTTGGCCATCGCGAGGACGAATGGGTCGTTGAGCAACGCGAGGGCTTGGTCGGGGACGTTGGTCACGTCGCGCTTGCCGGTGGTGAGTTTGGGGATGGGCTGGTTGAAGAGCGCGAGGAACTTGGGCGGCTCCATCAAGGTCATCTTCAAGTAGAGGCTGCGGCGACCGAGGCCATCGAGTGGCCCGCTGAAGAGCCGCTTGGCCGCGTCCTGCGCGGTGCGATACGGGTCAATCGGCTCGCCACCGAGCGCCGGGTCCAGGCGGCCGGACACTGCGAGCAGCGCGTCGCGGATGGACTCGGCGTCGAGCCGTAGCTGGGGGAAGTGATGCCACAGGCGGTTCTCCGCATCTTTGGTGAGCGCCGCCGCGCTTGGCGCGCTGGACTGCCGCCACGTCGCGGACGTGACCATGAGGCGCACCAGCTTCTTGAGCGACCAGCCCTCGGCCACGAAACGCGCGGTGAGGTAGTCGAGCAGCTCGGGGTGAACGGGTTTCTCGCCGAGATGACCGAAGTCGTCGGGCGTGCGCACGAGTCCCTCGCCGAAGAGGTGCAGCCAGACGCGGTTCACGAAGACGCGGGCGCTGAGCGGGTTCGCGTCGCTGGCGATGCTGTGAGCAAGTTCGAGTCGGCCGCTGGAGCCGGGCAAGTCGCGCGTGGCTGCGCCGCCGAGCAACCGGATGTTGCCGCGCGGCACGGCGTCGGCGAACTCGGTGTAGGCACCGCGCACGCTGAGGCGTTCGTCGCGGGCCTCGTTCCAATCGTCCGCCGAGCCGATGGTGCGGTCGGGCTGGAGCCGCTTCTCGGTCGCGCGATAGGCGGCGACGAGCGGTGCGAGTGTTGAGTTCGTCGCTTCGTTCGGCAGCCACTTCGCGGCGAGGGCTTCGTTGAGCAGGCGCACGTCCTCGCTGTCGCAGCGGTCCTCAGCCCAGCGCG
>Ga0208783_10001897_pt1 | contig 12196 bp, 9 predicted proteins | sample DEB19_08_DNA_2_FD_184529 | JGI IMG/M metagenome (GOLD analysis project Ga0208783, IMG submission 184529) | Aqueous microbial communities from the Delaware River and Bay under freshwater to marine salinity gradient to study organic matter... | ecosystem: Environmental > Aquatic > Marine > Coastal... | reverse complement strand
CCGGAGTTCTTCGCCAAGCCCACCGTGCTCGGCGTCGGCGAGACCGGCCTGCACAAGTCGACGAAGAACGAGTGCGAGTCGCTCGAGGCCCACGTCGACATGGCGATGAAGCACGGACAGCTCGTGCTCATCCACACGCCGCACCTGGCCGACAAGGCCCACGGCACGAAGCGGGTGCTCGAGGTGCTCGCCGGGATGAATGTCGACCGCGAGCGAATCTGGATCGACCACGTCGAGGAGCAGACCATCCGCCCCTGCCTGGACGCTGGCTACTGGGTGGGCTTCACGCTGTATCCGATCACGAAGTGCTCGCCGAAGCGGGCCTGCGACATGCTGGAGAAGTACGGGACCGAGCGGATCCTGGTGAACTCGTCGGCCGATTGGGGGCCGAGCGATCCCTTCACGCTGCAGGAGTGCATCCTCGAATACCGCCGCCGCGGCCACTCGCTGCAGGAGGCGATCGAGGTGTTCCACAACAACCCCTGCCGGTTCCTCGGGCAGAACCCGAAGTTCGACATCCAGCCCATCCGGGTCGAGGTCGCCGACGTCGCCCACGCCTGACCGTTGGCAGCCGCACCATGACGCTTCCCTGCCACGCCTCCTTTCCCGCAGGCCGGCCGCGCCGCAACCGCCAGCATCCCTGGCTGCGGGCTCTGGTCGGCGAGACGCGGCTGGCGGTCTCGGACCTCGTCTGGCCGCTGTTCGTGCACGACCACACCGCGGCAGAGCCGGTGGCGGCCATGCCGGGAGTCGACCGGCTGCCGATCGACGGGATCGTGCGGGCCGCTGCCGAGGCGGCGGCGCTCGGCATTCCCGCAGTGGCGCTGTTTCCCGCCACCGATCCGGCGCGGAAGACCGCCGACGGGAGCCATGCGCTCGATGCCGACAACCTCGTCTGCCGCACCGTGCGGGCGATCCGCCGCGAGACCGGCGACGCGGTCGGCATCATCTGCGACGTCGCCCTCGATCCTTACACGACCCACGGCCACGACGGCCTGCTCGTCGACGGCCGGATCGTGAACGACGAGACGGTCGCCGTCCTCTGCCGGCAGGCGCTGGTGCTGGCCGAGGCCGGCTGCCACGTCGTCGCCCCCAGCGACATGATGGACGGCCGCGTGGGGGCGATCCGCACCGCCCTCGACGCCGCCGGCCGGCACGACGTGGGCATCCTCTCCTACGCGGCGAAGTACGCCTCGGCCTTCTACGGGCCGTTCCGCGACGCGGTCGGCAGCGCGGCGTCGCTGGGCACCGCGGGCAGCCTCGGCGTGGGCGACAAGAAGACCTACCAGATGGATCCGGCGAACACCGACGAGGCGCTTCGCGAGGTGGCCCTCGACATCGCCGAGGGGGCCGACATGGTGATGGTGAAGCCCGCCGGCACCGCGCTCGACATCATCCACCGGGTGAAGACCACCTTCGCCATGCCGACGCTCGCCTACCAGGTGAGCGGCGAGTACGCCATGATCCGGGCCGCCGCCGCCAACGGCTGGCTCGACGGCGAGAAGGCGGCTCTCGAGAGCGTGCTCGTGATCAAGCGGGCCGGCGCCGACGCGGTGCTCACCTACTTCGCGCCCGAGATCGCCCGCGGCCTGGCTTCCGGGTCGTGATGCGACAGTGGTGACGCGCGGGGCCGCCCGTGCCCCGTCGCCGGACGTTCGGTTCCGGCCTCCGGCCTGCAGCTCACTCGGAGGCGTCTGCGCACGGTGCGATCACTTCGGACGGAAGGCCACGAGCCGGGCAGGGTTCGTCTCGAGCCGCGGCGGCACCGGGTTTCCGGTGTGGATCAGGTCTATGCAGTAGGGAATCGCCGGGAAGACGGCGTCGAGGCACTCGCGGATGCTCTTCGGGCGGCCCGGCAGGTTGACGACGAGCGCCGTGCCGCAGACGCCGGCCGTCTGCCGCGACAGGATCGCCGTGGGCACCTTCTCGAGCGACACCTTCCGCATCAGCTCGCCGAAGCCGGGCAGGAGCTTCGTGCAGACCCGCTCCGTGGCCTCCGGCGTGACGTCGCGGGGCGCGGGGCCGGTGCCGCCGGTCGTCACCACGAGGCAGCAGCCGGCCGCCGCCAGCTCGCGGAGCGCCGCGGTGATCGTGTCGAGGTCGTCGGGCACGATCCGCTCGCGGGGCTCCCAGGGTGACGCGAGCACCTCGGCCAGGTAGCCGCGGATCGCGGGCCCACCCTCGTCGGCATACGCTCCGTGGCTGGCGCGGTCGGAGACGGTGAGGATGCCGATCAAGGCCGGATGCGCGGGTCGGGGGCCACTCATGCGACGGTCTCCCGCGGCAGCCGCACGCGGTGGAGCACGAGGGGCTCGGCCTTCCCCTTCACGGCCACCGGGGGCAGGGGTTCCAGCAGGATGCCGGGCCGCGTGAGCAGCGCCCGCGTGGAGTCGGCGATCAGGATCTCGCCGGCTCCAGCGGCGGAGCAGATGCGGCTGGCGACGTTGGTCGTGTCGCCGATCACCGCGTACTGCACGTAGCGTTCGGTGCCGATGTAGCCGGCCGCGGCGGGACCAGAGCAGAGGCCGACGTGGATCGCGATCGGCGGCTGGCCGGCGGCGGCGAGCCGGGCGTTGAGTGGGCCGAGGCCGCCCTGCATGTCGATGGCGGCGGCCACGGCCCGGTCGGCGTCGTCGGCGTGGACGAAAGGGGCGCCCCAGATGGCGACGAGCGCATCGCCGATGAACTTCTCGAGCGTGCCCTCGTGGCGGAACACGATCTCCACCAGCGGCGGAAAATAGGCGTTGAGCAGGTCGACGACCTGCTGCGGCGTCAGCGACGACGACCGCTCCGTGAAGCCGCTGATGTCGGCGAAAAGGACGGTCACCCGGCTCTCGGTCGCCCGCACGGCGACCTCCGGCTCGGCGGCGATCCGGGCCGCCATCTCCGGGGCGAAGAAGCGGCTGAGGTGCTCGCTCGCCACGCTCTCCCGGTGCATCCCGAGCATCCCGTCGACGATGTGGTAGGTGATCCCGGTCGCGAAGGCGAAGCCCTGGACGGAGAGCAGGCAGGCCCGCACGCTCAAGGGCCAAGTGGGCCCGAGCAGCGTCATCGTGCAGTAGGTGAGGGTCGAGAGGCAGCCGGCGAGCAGCACGGCCCGTCGGCTGAACGACAGCCCGGCGAGCACGATCACCATCATGAACATCAGGCTCGGCACGAGCAGACCGAAGCCCGGGCTGCGGTTGAACCATTCCGCCCAACACATGAAGCCCATGAGTGCCACCCGCATCACGACCAGCGCGTACTTGCGCCAGGGATCGTAGGCCGGCCGCACGGCGAGCACGACGACCACGGCGAGGTGCGCGACCAGGCAGACAGCCGTCGCGAGGATCACCTGCCACGACACGACGAGGTACTGTTCGTCAGCCGGCAGGTCGCGGATGACGAAGGCGTTGGTGGCCAGCTGCGAGACGATGAACGACGACAGAGTCGCCGCCGCGACCCAGCAGACGATCCGCTCGTTGGCCGTCTCGCGGGCCTGCCGCCGCCGCTCGAAGTCGTCGAGGACCGTCGTCGCCACCGGCACGGCCTCCATGTGTGGTGTGAGATCAGTGCGGCGTCAGAGGACGCCCCTGACCTCGAGCAGCTTGACCAGCTCGTCCACGCAACGGCCCACCGGCCACTCGTGCGTCGGCAGCACCAGATCGGGCGTGGCGGGCGGCTCGTAGGCCGCCGAAACGCCCGGGAAATTGGCCAGCTCGCCGGCGTCGGCCCGCGGGTAGTGGCCGTCGGCGTCGCGGGTGCGGCAGACCTCGACCGGCGCCGCGAGGTGCACGACGAGGAAGCGATCGGCGCCAACCCGCTCGGCCGCCTTCCTGCGCACGGCCTCGTCGGGTGCGACGAAGGCGGCGATGCAGATGAGGCCGGCGTCGTTGAAGAGCCTGGCCACCTCGATGCTGCGGCGGAGGTTCTCGCTCCGCTCGCCCGCCGAGAAGCCGAGGTCGCGGCTGATGCCCAGCCGCATGTTCTGCCCGTCCAGCACCGCCACGCCGCGGCCCATGTCGAAGAGCCGCCGCTCCAGCGCCCGTGCCAGCGTCGATTTGCCCGATCCGGTGAGCCCGGTGAGCAGGATCGTGGCCGGCTTCTGGCCGAACCGCGCCTCCCGCTCGGCAGCCGTCACGCCGCTTGCCTCACCATGGAGGTGCTCGGCCGCGGCGTCGTCCCAGTGGTCGCCGCCACCGGCATCCGCCTCGCGGTCGAGGATCATGCCCGCTGCCACCGTGTTGTTGGTGATCCGGTCGATCATGATGAAGCCGCCCGTCGCCCGGTTGCGGCGGTAGGCGTCGAAGGCGATCGGGCTCGTCAGCGTGACCGCGCAGCGGCCGATCTCGTTGAGCGCGAGCGTCGGCGCGGGCTGGCGGTGGAGCGTGTTGACGTCGACGCGGTACCGCAGGGTGCCTACCGCGCCCGGTACCACCTTGCTCGTCTGCTTGAAGAGATACTGCTTTCCCGGTACCAGCGGCTCCTCCGCCATCCACACCACCATGGCGTCGAACCGGTGGTCGACCTTCGGCACGTTGCCGGGCCGCACCAGCATGTCGCCGCGGCTGGAATCGATCTCGTCCTCGAGCGTGAGCGTGACCGACTGCGGCGCGAAGGCCTCATCCAGCTCCCCATCGAACGTGACGATCGACCTGACGCGGCTCTTCTTGCGGGAGGGGAGCGACAGCACCTCGTCCCCCTTGCGGATGATGCCGGAGGCCACCGTGCCGGCGAACCCGCGGAAGTCGAGGTTCGGCCGCAGGACCAGCTGCACCGGGAAACGGAAGTCCTCCATGTTCCTGTCGGAGCCGATGTAGACCGTCTCCAAGAGCGGCATCAGCGGCGAGCCGGTGTACCAGGGCATGTTCGGGCTGTGGGCGACGACGTTGTCCCCCTTGAGCGCCGAGATCGGCATGAAGTGGACGTCGGGCAGCTCGAGCCGCGAGGCGAAGCCGGCGTAGTCAGCCTTGATCCGCTCGAACACTGCCTCGTCGTAGCCGACGATGTCCATCTTGTTGACGGCCACGACGATGTGCCGGATGCCCAGCAGCGACACGATGAAGCTGTGCCGCTTCGTCTGCGGCAGCACGCCGTGGCGGGCGTCGATGAGGATGATCGCCAGGTCGGCGGTCGACGCGCCCGTGGCCATGTTCCGTGTGTACTGCTCGTGGCCGGGGGTGTCGGCGATGATGAACTTCCGCTTGTCGGTCGAGAAGTAGCGGTAGGCGACGTCGATCGTGATCCCCTGCTGCCGCTCGTCCTCCAGGCCGTCGGTGAACAGGGCGAGGTCGACCTCCTCGCCGGTGGTGCCGTAGCGAGAGGTGTCCTTCTTGATGGCGGCCAGCTGGTCCTCGTAGATCATCTTCGACTCGTAGAAGAGCCGGCCGATGAGCGTGCTCTTGCCGTCGTCGACGCTGCCGCACGTGATGAACCGCAGCAGCTCCTTGCGCTCGTGCTGCGCGAGGTAGGCGTCGATGTCGGAGGCGATGAGGCTCGACTGGTGGGACATGGTCAGAAGTATCCCTCGCGCTTCTTCTTTTCCATGCTGCCGGCCTCGTCGGAGTCGATGAGCCGGCCCTGCCGCTCCGAGAAGGTCGTCAGCAGCATCTCCTGGATGATCTCGGGGAGCGTCGTGGCGGTGGAATCGACGGCGCCCGAGAGCGGGTAGCAGCCGAGCGTGCGGAACCGCACCCGCCGCATCTCCGGCTTCTCGCCGGGGCGGAGCGGCAGGCGGTCGTCGTCGACCATGATCATCACGCCGTCCCGCCAGACGATCGGCCGCTCCGCCGCGAAGTACAGCGGCACGATCGGGATCTTCTCCAGGTGGATGTACTGCCAGACGTCGAGCTCGGTCCAGTTGGAGAGCGGGAAGACGCGGATGCTCTCCCCCTTGCGGACCTTCGTGTTGTAGAGATTCCAGAGCTCCGGCCGCTGGTTCTTGGGATCCCAGCGGTGGAACTCGTCGCGGAAGGAAAACACCCGCTCCTTGGCCCGCGACTTCTCCTCGTCGCGCCGGGCGCCGCCGAAGGCCGCGTCGAAGCGGTGTTTGTCGAGCGCCTGCCGTAGCGACTGCGTCTTCATGACGTCGGTGTGCACCTTGCTGCCGTGGGTGATCGGGTTGATCCCCTGGGCGCGGCCCTCCTCGTTGACGTGCACGATGAGCTTCAGCCCCAACTCCTTGGCGACGTACTCGTCGCGGAGCCGGTACATGTCGCGGAACTTCCAGGTCGTGTCGACGTGCAGCAGCGGGAAGGGGGGCTTGGCGGGAAAGAACGCCTTCTCGGCGAGCCGCAGCATCACCGCCGAATCCTTCCCGATCGAGTAGAGCATCACCGGGTTTTCGAACTCGGCCGCGACCTCGCGGATGATGTGGATGCTCTCGGCCTCGAGCTGGCGGAGGTGGGTGAGGTGGTAGCTGCTCATGGTGTCCGCCGAGGGTGCTTCCGCCGCCTGCGCGGCCGATCGCCCGTACTCTAGCCGCCCGCGGAAAACCGCGTCCATGCCCCTTTCGCCCTGGGGTTTTCCCCGGATTCGCCCGCGGCGGAGCGTCGCGGCGACGCCGTGCGAAATCGCCCAGCCAGATCGGATTCTCGGTGCGACGGACGCGGCTGTGGCAGCGGAATAACTGCGTTCGGGGATCGGAAAAACCATTCAGACGGACGGTGTGCGGCGTCGCGCGTCGTGGGCCGGGGCGGCCTATGCCCCATAGCCGGACGTTCGCTCAGGCCCTCCAGGCCTTCGCTCACTGCGGTAGAAGCTGCGCTTCGCAATCCTTGCTGCGCTTGCTTCCACAGCCCGGCTCCTGGGGCATGGGCCGCCCCTTCCGTGTTCCTGAGCTTCGAAATCCCTCGCGGTGCCGCGTTCAATCCGCCACCGTGCCGCCGCCCGCGCGGAGTTCGTCGGCCTGGCGCCGGATGCCGCGGAGCTCGGTGGCGTCCTTGCGGGAGAGATTCTTCAGCTGCATCGCCATCCGCGTGTTCTTCTTCAGGAGCTTCTGGTGGCGGGCCAGGAAGTCCCAGTAGAGCGTGGTGAACGGGCAGGCGTCGGCGCCCGTGGCCGCCTTGGGGTCGAAGCGGCAGCCGCGGCAGGCGTTGCTCATCCGGTCGATGTATGCGCCGGAGGCGCAGTAGGGCTTCGAGGCCATCACGCCGCCGTCGGCGAACTGGCTCATGCCCAGCGTGTTGGGCAGCTCCACCCACTCCACGGCGTCGACGTAGACCGCGAGGTACCAGCGGTGCACGTCCTGCGGCCTCACGCCGAGCAGCATCGCGAAGAGCCCCGTCACCATCAGCCGCTGGATGTGGTGGGCGTAGCCGTATCGGAGGGTCTGTGCGAGCGCGTCGCGGAGGCAGTTCATCTCCGTGGCGGCCGTCCAGTAGAAGTCGGGGAGCGGCAGTTCGGCGGCGAGGGCGTTGCGGGCCTCGTACTCGGGCATGAAGTGCCAGTAGACGCCGCGGACGTATTCCCGCCAGCCCAGCACCTGTCGGATGAAGCCCTCGGTCGCGGCCAGCGGCGCCTTGCCGGACCGCCACGTCCGCTCCGCCCCGGCGACTACGTCACGCGGGTCGAGCAGCTTCATGTTCATCGCCTGCGAGAGCCGCGAGTGGTAGAGCCACGGCTCGCCGGTCCAGATCGCGTCCTGGTAGGTCCCGAACCGGGGCAGGCGGTGCGCGAGGAAGTCATCGAGCGCCGTGCGGGCATCCTCGGGCGTCACCGGCCAGTCGAAGTCGTCGAGGCTCCCCGGATGCTTCGCGAATCGGGCGTTCACCAGGTCGATGACGCCGCGGGTGGTGGCGTCGGGGGAGAACCGCACCGGCGCGGGCAGACTGCCTGGGCCCGCCGCCGGGAACGCGCCGCGATTCTCGGCGTCGAAGTTCCACTGGCCGCCGACCGGCTCGCCGTCGTCCACGAGCACGCCATGCCGCTGCCGCAGCGGCCTGTAGAAATACTCGAGCCGCAGCTGCTTGCGGCCCGCCGCATGCGCCGCAAAGTCGTCGCGCGACGAGAAGAAGTGGCGGTCGGCGCGAATCTCCAGAGAGATGCCGGCTGCAGTCGCGGCTGCTTCGAGGTCCGTGCGCACCCGCCACTCGCCGGGCTCGACCACGACGAGCCGGTCGGGCCCGCGGCCCGCGGCCCGCTCGCGGGCCAGGCTCGCCGCGAGCGCGTCGGCCAGCGTGCCGGGCTCGCCGGCGGCCGCGTGCGGCGGCATGGACGTGTAGTCGACGGTGGCTCCCTCCGCGTGGAGCCGGTCGCGGAAGTGCCGCATGCCGGCGAGGAACACGGCGATCCGGGCCTTGTGGGTCCAGACGTGGGTCGACTCGCCGGGGACCTCGGCCATCCAGACCCGGTCGCGGCGCCGGTCGAAGCCGTCGAAGGCGGCGCTGGCGCGGTCCAGCTGGTCGCCGAGCACGATGACGAGATTGCCGCTCATGGTGGATTCCCCGGGGCCCCCATGATGGCCGCCGGACTGGAAAAAATCGTCGGGAAAATCGGCTCCGCCTCCGCCGGTTATTCCGGGGCCGCCCCTGCGGTTCATTTCCTACGACCCGACCCCCGCCCCGAACCGTTCACAGGGAGTTCCATCGTGATCGCCCATGCCAAGCCAGCCGCCAGGCGTCTGCAACGCAGGGAAGCGTCAGCGTCCCGAGCGTCCTCGACGCGACGACTGAAGAGAAAGCGGACGCTGCTGGACTCGCGGCGCGACAAGCTCTTCGACATGCCCATCGACTACATCCCGTGCCGGCAGTTCCTGCGAGCCGACGCGGAGCGGCTGGCCTCCGTGCCACCGGCAGACGTCGACGTGCCCCTGGACCGCTCCGGCGTGACGCTGCCGAAGTCGGCCGGGCTGTCCCCCTACGTGGCCAGCCTGTACCAGACGCGGCTGCTGACGCGGGACGAAGAACAGTATTACTTCCGACGGATGAACTGGCTGAAGTTCCGGGCGGCGACCGCCCGGGGTCGGCTCGACCGGCGACGGGCCACGCTCCGGCAGATCGAGCAGATCGAGGGCTGGCTCGCGGAGGCTGAAGCCGTGAAGTCGGTGATCATCACGTCGAACCTGCGGCTCGTCGTGTCGATCGCCAAGAAGTTCATCGACGTGACCAACTCGTTCGACGAACTCGTCGGCGAGGGAAACGTGGCGCTCCTGCGGGCCGTGGAGAAGTTCAACTTCGCGCTCGGCAACCGGTTCAGCACCTACGCCACCTACGCGATCCAGAGGCATTTTTTCCGGCTTTCGCACAAGGCGCGGCAGTTGCGGAATCGGTTTATCTGTGATCAAGACTCGTTCAAGGGCCAGGTTGCCGCCGAGCGTGACGCCGAAGCGTGTTCCGTCGAGCAGGTGGCTATGCTCAAGGATCTCTTCGGCCGGTTTTTGCGGGAGCTCGAACCGCGGGAGCGAGAAATAGTGGTGGCCCGGTTCGGCTTCGACGGCCGGCCGCCGCGCACGTTCCGCGAGTTGGGCGCGTCGATGGGGGTGTGCAAGGAAAGGATTCGGCAGATCCAGACGCGGGCCATCGACAAGCTGCGGGGCATGGCGGCCGAGGTGCGGCTGGAGCAGACCGTGGGCGACTGGCTCTGATGACCGTCCTTCCCGGCTCACGGCAACGCGTGCTGGTGATAGGTGCGGCCGGCGGCATCGGGTCGGCGGTGTGCCGCATGCTCGTGGCCTCGGGGTCGAGCGTGTTCCTCGCGGGCCGCTCGCTGTCGAGCCTCGAGCCGCTCGGCGACGCTCTCGGCATGCCCTGCGGCTCGGTCGACGCCACCGATCCCGACGCGCTGGATGCGCTCGCCGATGCGGCGGCCGACACCCTCGGCGGGCTCACGGGGATCGTCAACTGCGCTGGATCGTTGCTGCTCAAGCCGGCGCACCTGACCACCGCGGCCGACTGGCGGGCGACGATCGCGGCGAACCTGACGACCGGCTTCGCCTGCGTCCGGGCGGCGGGCCGGCTGCTGAAGGCGGACGGCGGCTCCGTGGTGCTGGTTTCGAGCGCCGCGGCCCGAGTCGGACTCGCCAACCACGAGGCGATCGCCGCGGCGAAGGCCGGTGTCATCGGCCTCGTGCTCTCGGCGGCGGCGACCTACGCGCGGCAGCGGATCCGGTTCAACGCCGTGGCGCCCGGTCTCGTCCGCACGCCGCTGACGAAGGGGCTCGTGTCGAGCGAGCTGGCCGAGAAGGCGTCGGTGGCGATGCACCCGCTCGGCCGGCTCGGCGAGCCGGAGGAGGTGGCCCGGGCGATCGCGTTCCTGCTCGATCCGGCGCAGGCGTGGATCACGGGGCAGGTGCTGGGCGTCGACGGCGGCCTGGCCGACATCAGGGGCCGCTGACACGAATCAGTCGGACTCGTGCCCTGTCGGTTGAAGTGGTATCCTCCCCCGCATGAATACCACCACCTCGCCCGCACCGACGTTCCGTCTCTGGCTGATGATGGTCCTCGAGTTCGTGATCTGGGGGGCCTGGCTGCCGCTCATCTGGGGCTACATGGGCGCCTCAGTGGCCGAGGGCGGCCTCGGCTTCTCCGGCGCGCAGATCGCCTGGGTCGGCAGCGCCTTCGCCATCGCTTCGATCGTCGGCATCTTCTTTTCGAGCCAGTTCGCCGACCGGACGTTTGCCGCGGAGAAGTTCATGGCTGCCAGCCACCTGATTGGCGGGCTGGCGATCCTCGGCATGTACTGGGCCAAGGACTTCCCCACGTTCTTTGCGCTGATGCTCGTCCACTCGCTGCTGTATGTGCCCACCATCTCCGTCTCCAACTCGATCGCCTTCACCCACATGAAGAACGCCGAGAAGGAGTTCGGCCTGGTGCGGATGGGGGGCACGATCGGCTGGATCCTCGCCGCCTGGCCGCTCTTCTTCCTCTTGGAGGGAAAGACCGGCGTGGCGGCGACGACCGCCAAGTCCAACATCTTTCTGGTCGCCGGCATCGCGTCGCTGATCCTGGCGGCCTACAGCCTCACGCTGCCGCACACGCCGCCGAAGAGGGCCGCCGCAGGCGACGGCGGGCTGGCCTGGCTCAAGGCTGCGAAGGATCTGGCCAAGCCGTTCCTGCTCGTGCTCTTCGTGGTGACCTTCATCGACTCGGTGATCCACAACGGTTACTTCCTGCTGGCCGGCAACTTCCTCGGCGACGCGAAAGCGGCCGCCATCCCGCAGAAGTGGATCATGCCCGTGATGAGCATCGGTCAGGTGGCGGAGATCGCCACGATGGCCGTCTTGGGGGCCGTGCTCGCGCGGCTGGGCTGGAAGACGACGATGATCCTCGGCATCCTCGGCCACGCCGCCCGGTTCGCCGTCTTCGCGTTTATGCCACAGAACCAGACGATGATCATCCTGGTACAGGTGCTGCACGGCATCTGCTACGCCTTCTTCTTCGCCACGCTCTACATCTTCATCGACGCCGCCTTCCCGAAGGACGTGCGTTCGAGCGCCCAGAGCCTGTTCAACCTGCTCGTCCTCGGCCTCGGGGACCTCGCCGCGAAGTGGCTGTTCATCCCGTTGCAGGAGAAGCTGACGACCGATGGTGTGACCGACTATCGCCAGTTGTTTCTCGTTCCCACGGGCATGGCCCTCGCGGCCGCCGTGCTGCTCGCGGTCGCGTTCTGGCCGCCGCGTTCGCTGGCCGCGGCCTCGCAGACCGACGACGATCCAGAAACCGAGCCGCAGATCGTCGCGTGAGCCGGGCTGCCGCGGCCGGAGGAATCGTCTCGCCGCCGGTCACCCGCGCAGGATGCTCGCATGATCACCGCCGCGACAGTGTCGCCCGAGCTCCGCGAGCCGCTCGCGCACCGGATCGTCCTGGCGAATCTGCTCGCCACGGCGTTCATGACGGGCGTGATCTGGTTCGTGCAGATCGTGCACTACCCGCTGATGGCCGGCTGGCCGCACGACCGCTTTGGCGACTGGGAATCGCTGCACCGCGGGCGGACGGAGCGTGTCGTGATGCCGGTGATGCTCGTGGAGGGTGCTGCCGCGGCGGCGCTCCTCGTACGGCGGCCGAGGCGGGTGCCCGCGTGGCTGCCGTGGCTGGCGGCGGCGCTCCTCGCTGGCGTCTGGGCGAGCACGTTCCTCCTGCAGGTGCCCTGCCACGCCCGGCTCGCGCTGGGCTGGGATGAGCAGGTGCATGCCCGGCTCGTCGCCACCAACTGGATCAGGACGCTGCTGTGGACGGCCCGGCTCGCGGCCGTGGCCGCCGTCGCGGCAGGCTGGAACCCC
>Ga0208783_10001896_pt1 | contig 12197 bp, 22 predicted proteins | sample DEB19_08_DNA_2_FD_184529 | JGI IMG/M metagenome (GOLD analysis project Ga0208783, IMG submission 184529) | Aqueous microbial communities from the Delaware River and Bay under freshwater to marine salinity gradient to study organic matter... | ecosystem: Environmental > Aquatic > Marine >... | reverse complement strand
CATCGTTTTGGATGGCAGGGTGACGCTAGCGTCTAACAGCATGGACGCACTTTTCACAGGTTTCGCTGGTGAAAAATCCGCCGAAGAAATCGCCAAACAGGCACCGTCAGGCACCTCAAAGAGGGCGGGACTTTTCAAACCCGCTGCTGCATCTTTCTACGTCCTGGATTCGGCATCTTTTAATGAAAATCCACGCAATGAGTTCATTCTTGATAACTGGCACGTGGTTGCTCTTGTCACGAAGAAACCACCAAACTCTCTGAACAAAGACGAAATGAGCGTCGTGCAAGCTGCTTTGAGCGCCGGCATTCCAATCTGGGATACCAACTGCCAGGACATAACTTCGAACTTTAGCGTGTAAACCTTGTGCTCGTGTGATTACAATGATCACATGAAAACCAATCAATCACAATTGCGTCCAAAAACTTACCGAGTCCTTGAACTTGCCGTGGAGGAAGGAGTCGCTTTGGGGTGGAACCGCGCCCACAAGTACGAGGAAAATCCACACGAGGAAACCATCAAGGATGTGATTCGTGCGAACGTGATGAACACAATCTGTGAGTGGTTCACATTTGATGATGAGGAAAACGAATGAAGACGAAGAAGGGACCGAGGGGAAGAAACTTTACCCCTGACGAAAGGGCACTGGCACTAAGAATCATCATGTCAGGTGGAACTCTGGATGAAGTGAACAATCAACTTCTCACACACCAGAGAGCTGAGGGGCTCACAGAAAGAGCAATGCCCGAATCCAGTTTCAACATGGTGAAGAACACCTACTCTCGTTTCTTGCAAAACGATGATGCAGTTCGTGACCACATTTTTCACCCATCTCCGATGGGTAAACTTCGAGCAAAAGCAAAAATGATTCAGGAGTGAAATGCTAAAGTTCGTCCAGCGGTTCATGGAGAAGACTGCTAACTTTCTGTTCGGCGGTTACGTTCAAAGAGAAACAGATTCCTACGAAACATTGCTCAAGGCAATGGAAAGACAGCAGGAACCTCCACCTGACGAAGTTCACCAGGTCACACCTGAACAACTTCACAAGATGAAGCGTGAATTCTTTTCTAGGTCTCTTCAGGGTGGAATTGCGTCTTTGCATTTCGATCCTAGAATGAAAGGCGTGGTGGTTCCCGAAAGATTCAGAAAGCAAGAGCTTCTAGTCCTCAATTATTCTTACAGGTACCACATTGCAGACTTCGATTTTGATGACGACAAGGTCGTTGCCTCGTTGTCTTTTGGCGGCAATCCGTTTCAGTGTGTTGTTCCATGGAACGCTGTAATGGGCATCGGCAATCAGGCTGAAAGCATGTACTATTCGTTCGTTGCTCACGATCCCTTGATGAAGACTGACGAAAAGCAGTCTCTTCAAAACATCAAGAACGAAAAGCAAGAGTTTGACCAGGTTTCACATGAACGCGCATTGGAACGTCGCAACCAGTTCAAAGTAATCAAAGGTGAGAAAGAATGAAAGTGGAATTGGTGTCATGCACTCGCACTGTTGGCAAGCTTGATGGATCAGAAGTCCAGACAATCAAGGATCTCATCGCCTACTGCGCACGAGTTTCCAATCCTGCCAACCAGATGAACTCTCAGTCGGCAGATAAGTTGATTCGCTACCTAAAGAAACACCGTCACTGGTCTCCTTTCGAGATGTGCGATGTGACCCTGGAGATTGAGACTACCCGTGACATTGCACGACAGATGTTGCGTCACAGGTCTTTCAGTTTTCAAGAGTTCTCTCAGCGTTATTCAGACGTCAATGCCTTGGGTGACATGTTCGAGTTTTCAGAGGCTCGACTGCAGGATAACAAAAATCGACAGAACAGCGTGGAGGTGAAAGATGACATGCTGCAGGAGTGGTGGGAAAGGCAACAACAAGAGATCACTGACATCAGCAGTTCTGTGTACCGTGCTGCTTTGGATCGAGGCATCGCTAAAGAAGTGGCACGTAAAGTCCTACCAGAAGGTCTGACAAAATCACGACTTTTCATGAAGGGGTCAATTCGGTCTTGGATCCATTACTTAGAAGTCAGAGGTCCTGGATCTGGGACGCAGAAGGAGCACATGCTCGTTGCTGAGCAGGTGGCCAAGGCAATCGCCCAGGTTTTCAGCCTCGAAGGAGAGACAGAATGAGAAAGCCACTGTTATCGCTACTGTTGTTGGCTGCCTGCGGAAATTCCACAACGACAACTACTTCACCTACCCTAGGAAACGGTTTCACTTTTGGCACTGACGTAGGCAACGTGAAGCAGGATGCCAGTGACCTGAACGTCGAAGAAGATGTCACCGAAAGTGACACCATCGGACAATCTGATGATGCTTCTGTCGAGGACTCTTTTCAAGACGACATCATGTCTGTGAATGACACGAATGTCCAGGAAGACGTCACCGTCGAGGATGTTTCCGATGTCCAACAATCTCTTTGTCTAGATGAAGACGGAGATGGTTACGGCGAAGGTCCGAAGTGCAAGGGACCAGATTGTGACGATTCCAATCCTAATTTCAACTCCTACTGTCCTGACTGCAAGAAGGCAAACTATCCTGGTTGTGTCTGTTCCGGAAAGTCTGCCCCCTGTTACAGCGCTAATCCTTCCACCAAGGGTATCGGACAGTGCAAGGCAGGAACACAGGCATGCAAGTCAGGAATCTGGCAACAGTGTATCGGTGAGATAGATCCGACATCAGAAATCTGTGACAACATTGACAACGATTGCGACGGTGAAGTCGATGAAGGTGTCAAGTCCAGTTGCGGTAACTGTGACCTCACCTGTGTCAAGCAGGGTGTCGGAACTGGCACCGGAAATCCACTGACGCTGAACTCTGAAAACTCTAGCGGTGTCGGCATTGATCCCAACACAGGCATGATAAAGATCGATTCCAGCCAGATCTCGTTGAAACTGAAGTTCCTGTGGGCATCGAATTCTGCCGCCAATACTGTTTCCAAGGTGGACTGCAAGACCATTCAGGAAGTCGGTCGTTACCAGGTCTGCAATAATCCATCCCGTACATCAGTTGACCTGGACGGTAATGTCTTTGCAGCATGTCGAGGTGATGGCAAAGTCGCCAAGATTATCGCAGACAAGAAGAACTGTGTCGACAAGAACGGAAACGGTGTGATAGAGACATCTTCCGACCTCAACGGTAACGGTAACATCGAGGGTAACGAGATGGTGCCAAACGATGAGTGCATTCTGTTCATTGTCCAACCCCTGGGCCAGCAGTCAAGCTATCCAGGTTCTCGTGGTGCCGCGGTCGACAAGTTCAACAACGTCTACATCGGCTACTGGAACGAGGGTAAGGTCGCCTACGTCGACGGTAAGACAGGAGCTACAATAAAAATCATCGATTGGCAGTGTCCAACGTACGGTCTGGTCATTGACCAGAAGGGCACGTTGTGGGGTCAAGGAAATGGCTGCGGTTGGTTGATGAGCTACAATCCGACGTCGGGCCAGTGGCAAAAGGCGTCGTCTTACGGTGCCAACGGAATCAGTGCCTACGGCATCAACGTGGACGGAAAAGGTCGTGTGTGGGTTGGGGGTTCTTTGGCTCGCTATAATCCAGCAGATGGCACCTGGTTGAAATGCGGAATCAGTTGCGCTGGAATTGCTACGGCCAACGACGGCATGGTCTGGCTGGCCAAGGACGGCAGTGGAATCGGCAAGGTCGACGGCGAGAACTGCGCACAGTTAGGAACAGTCAACACTGGTGGCGCCCCTCACGGATGCGCGGTAGATTTTGACGGCTACGTCTGGGGCGTCAACCTCGGCGGCAACTCGGTCGACAAGATCGATCCGGGCAAGACCGGCCAGCAAATCGGTGGTCTGATAGGTTCTCGTGGAATCGGCAGCCAGCCCTACACCTACTCGGACATGACCGGCTACACCCTGAACTACTTCACCGCGCCCAAGGGCTTGTTCACCACCACCTTCTTCGCAGGCGGCGGCGGCAACCCGATCTCGCAGATGAAACCGAAAGCTGTGTGGCAGATTCTGAACCTGGACGGGCAGTATCCCCCTGCTACGCACATCGATGTGCAGGTGAAGGCCGCTGATACCAAGCAGGATTTGGATCTTGCACAGTGGGTTGTGATTGGTAAGGTGGATGCCAACACACCGATGCCTGTGGACCTCACCGCCTTGGGTCAACCCCTTCAAGGACTGATGCTGCAAGTTCAAGTCAACCTGGTCACCGAGGACAAGAAGGTCTCACCGATGTTGGGTGGAATTGAAGCAAAAGCGAAATTAATGTAGTGCAAATCCTTCCTTCCTGTGGTACAATGTATCTATGGAAACCTGGAGATACAGATGCACATCTTTCACAAAGACCAAGTAACCGGTCTCTGGCTGGTTCGCAACTGGCCTGAAATCAAGTACAAGATTCACCGATCTTACCGCAACGCCAGAAATACTTTGCTGGCACCTGTCAAGTTCCTCCACAACATCTGGCGTTTTCGCAAGGAACTGTGGCGTTTTCGGACTTTCGATTACAAGTTCAACACCGACCTGTTTAAGCGTTCCCTGGAACTCACTGCAGATTTCATGGAATCCGAGGACGCCTTGTCGGCAAACGCCAAGACCGACGCCAAGGAAATTCGAAAGTTCATCTACTACCTGAACACCTACAGTAATCCTTACACCGAAGCCGAACAAACTCTGGGCGTGGATTACATGGAACTTTACCACAAAGTGATGGGCGAAGACTTGTGTTCTTGGAACTACCTGTGGATGAACAGGCCGAAGGAAGAGTGGACCCCTGATCAACTGAAATTCCACGAGCTTCAGCAGTTGATTCACAAGTTTGAACAACGTTCTTGGAAGAACGCGTGGAAATTGATCGGCCGTCGTGGCCGAAATTGGTGGGACTAATGGGCGGTGCAGCAAAACACCTGATGCAACTTCACCACGACCACGAACTCGCAATGTTCGAGATTCAGGAGATTTTCTCCCAGGCGGCTCGTGGTGAGATCAAGTTCTACGAAAAGCTTGACGGCATGAACATCGTCTTCACATGGAATGATGGTCTCCGTTACGCCAGAAACGAGGGTGACAAGTCCAAAGGTGGAATGGATCGAAATGCACTGGCGGAAAAATTCCGTGGGCGTGACAAGGTGGAGAAGGCGTTCCTGGAATCTTACGAATTTCTCTTCAATGTGTTGGAAAACATCGAACACAAGGAACAGATTTTCAACGCTGGTCTTCGGTGGTTCTCAGCGGAAATTCTGGGGCCCATTAACCCCAACATCATTCACTACGACAGAAAATCGATTGTGATTCACAGAACTCAATTGGACAGTTCTGACGAATTGTTCGAGTCATTTCTGTTGGCGTTCTTGCACAACCTGGAGAAGATTCCGCAAACCACCGATGGATGGCGAATTTCCGGTCCGGCTGAAGTTCAGGCTCGTAAAATGAGCAAGAAGGAATTGGCACAGTTCAACAATCGACTGAACGAGCTTGTGAGGTCGATGACAGGATACTGGATGAGGTGCACAGTCCAGGATTTCACTTGGAGCGCAGTCAATAACATCTGCAAGGAAAAAGATCTGAAGTCTGCCTGCGCTCTTTATGTGACAGACAGAATTGTCGGCAAAGAAAATTGCAAAGATCTAAGAACCCTGAAGAAGGAATTCCCCCACCAGGCGAGGGTGATTGATGAACTGGTAAAGGACGATTGGAACGTCTTCAAGAGTGCCCAGGAACCACTCAACAAGTTGGTGAACGATTTTGCCACTTCACTTTTGAAGGGTGTCAAGTCTTCTCAGATTGTTAACAATGAGGCTGAAGTTCAACGCCTTCGCAAGGTAACTTCTGAGAAGATTGATGAACTTTCGAAGTCCGATAATCCAAAGGTCATCCAATTCCTGGATGAACAACTCTTTCAACTTGTCTCGGTGAAAAACATCGACACTCCTGTGGAAGGTGTGGTCTTCGATTACAAGGGCAAGACTTACAAGTTCACTGGTTCTTTTGCTTCGGCCAACCGCATTCTTGGCTACGGCCGTTACCCACATTGATACTTACACACTGAGGTTTCTATGAAGATTGGTTTGATCCCCATGTCCGCAAAACCCTACCACGCAGGTCACGATGGGTTGGTCAGGTTGGCGTGCAATGAATGCCAGACTGTCCAGTTGTTTGTTAGTCTTTCAGACAGAAAACGTCCAGGTGAACTGCCTATCTACGGTAAAGACATGGAAACGATTTGGAAGAATTACATCGAACAATCTCTTCCAGGAAACTGTTTGCCCCCCGTTTACACGATGGCAGCATCACCAATTGGTGAAATGCTAAAATTCCTCGAAGCGCAGGACAAGGCAGGATCAGAAGACACATTCGTCATCTACTCGGACATTGAAGATATTAAGACTTACACCGACTCAATGTTGATGAAATACATGCCAGTGTTGATGGCTGCGGGACAAGTTGAACGCAGAGGTGTTGATAGGAACGAGACCGTGAATGTCAGCGGCACCAAGATGCGACAGTTCATTGCAAGTGGTGACACTGCCTCGTTTGCGCAGTTCTTGCCTCCTGCGTTACAGGCAAATTCCCAGGACATTCTTGACATTTTGACCCAGAAGACGACTAACGAAAGCCTGATCAAGAAATATGTGAAATCGATGGTCAGGGGTTAGTGCAAATTCCTCAAAATCTGTTGTACAATCTAACTGTAAACAACTTCTAAGGAGATCTAGATGTATGACCACGACGAAGATTACGACTACCTGGATGGCGAGTTCGATGATGACTCGGATGACGAGTACGATGCTTACCGTGACCGAGCTGCAGAATTAGGTGTCAGCGTAGAGGAAGTAATGCGAGAACGCGCAATGCGTGAATTCTACCGCTAGAATCCTCGTAACCCCCTAACCCTGGGACCGCCATCCACAGGTGCCGGAGGACGAGAGTAAACTGTCTTGCCGTGTTCAGGTCCAATTTTTAATGCGCCTGGCAGCAGTTCTAGTTTTGTAGGTTCATCTTTGTGAAGATCACAGGTGTCGGAACTTCCATCGGTCGGATCTCCGCACACTCTGCATGATACATTCTCTGACAAAACTTCTTGAACAAATTCTCTCAAAAGTCTTACCATAAGTGTAAGTATTCCGAAAACCATGGTACAATACAATCATGGAAAACGGCAATAAAAAGATTCGCAAGAAGCGAAACGACCGGAACCACCTGGTTTACCTGCTGACTTCGCCTACCGGCAAGCGGTACATTGGGGTCACCTTCGCTCGCAAGCGTGCCTACAAGGCCTCGCTTCAGTGCCGGTGGGAAGCGCACTGTCGCAATGCCAACGAATACATGATGAAAACCTGCATCGCGGAATGCATTCGTGAAGAAGGTGCCGAAAACTTCGAAAAGCGAATTCTGAAGATTGTCCGTGGTAAGCAGAACGCCCACGACATTGAACGCCACATGATTGCGGAAATGAAGCCCGAACTCAACATGGAAGGTATGGGTCGAAAGGGTAAGAGCGCGCATACTTAACATACAGATGTTGAATGAACTGCGACAATTCATTGAAGAGGTCTTGTTAGAATACAAGCCCATGGATCTCATTTCAATGACAGGAAACAAAGTCACAGGGCGGGCTGGGTCTAGGCCTTCTACCCTAACTCGTGTGGACAGGACCAACAATGTCTGGAACTTTCGCGTCACAGGCGGTGAAAGAGACTACACAGTCAAAATCAAAATCAGCGGAAAACCTAAAAAGACGTTGGGAGATTCTGACGTCCTGATTTCTTGCGACTGTCCCGCTTTCAGGTGGCAAGGTTCTGAGTACTGGGCAAAGACAGGAGACTACTTGTATCTAAAGCCTATTGGTACTGCTTCTGAACCGCAAGTTAGAGATCCAAATGCTCAAAATACACTGTGTAAGCATTGTGTCTCAGCTCTTCGTAAAGCCAGCACTTTTATTCTCTAACATAGTGCAAACCTTCATAAGCCGTGGTACAATCTAATCATGGAAAACGGAGGACAAATGGAATACACGAAACTGCAAATTCTCGCAAATGACAAAGTAGTTCACAATGTCAAAGTTGGTGACAAGTGTTTCTACAAGATCGATCATGATCCTGTCAAATCTGGTCAAGTGACTGACATTGTCAGTAATGACCTGAGTGTGAATGTTACTGTCAAGTGGGATGATGACGGAAAGAAAACCACGTTCTGGAATGACAGTTTCTTTGATCAAGATTTTCGCCAGTCAGTTCAAATCTCCCGCTAAGGAGGACAAATGCCAATTCTCTCTCAAGAGTTCCAAGAGGCAGTGGATGCTGGATTGGTCTCATGCCGCAAGCACCCGGTTGACGACCTGTGGATTCTGAACTACACGCCTGAGTGCCAGTTCTCCAAGTCGTGGAACCGCACCACCCTGCAGTGCCGAGGCCTGATTGTGGACGCCAACGGAAACGTGGTTGCACGCCCGTTTGGCAAGTTCTTCAACCTCTCGGAACACGACAATCCCGAACTTCCTTGGGTTCCTTACGGTTCCCCTTTCACGGCGTACGAGAAGATGGACGGTTCCCTGGGAATCGCCTACCGTTCTTCTCGTGGTTGGGAAATCTCCACGCGAGGTTCTTTCGAGTCGGAACAGGCAGCGTTCGCAACGTCCTTGCTGAACGGCAAGTATGCCGACGTCATGGCGAAGATGAACCCTAACTGGACTTACCTGTTCGAAATCATCTACCCTGAAAACCGTATCGTGGTGGATTACGGCAAGGAGGAGAAGTTGGTTCTCCTGGGCGTCATCATGACCACCACAGGTCACGAGATTCCCCTCCTCCCATTGTTCGCGGACTTGGGTTTCCCGCTTCCTCGAGTGTTCGATGCACAGGACCTTGAGTCCCTGCCTCGTGATACTCAGAACTTTGAGGGTTACGTGGTCCGTTTTGAGAACGGCCTGCGAGTGAAGGTGAAGTTGGACGATTACGTCCGTCTCCACAAGTTGATGACGGGTATCACGCCCAACCGAATCTGGGAAATGTTGGCGTCAGGTCAGGATGTTCGGGCAGCGATTTCCGAACTTCCGGACGAGATGTACGACGAGGTGCTGGCTGTGACGGAGGCGATCGAGGCCGAATTGGTTTCGTTGTTCCTGCTCCACTCGCTGGCACTGAACAACCTGAACTTGGGTGATCTATCTCGCAAGGAGCAGGCAGCCAAGATCTTGGACCTGTGCCGTCGTTCCCAGTCCGAACCGGTGGTAGGTGAGTACATCATTCCACTGAACTCGGCAATTCTGTTCATGATGTTGGACGGACAAGCCGGCTGGGCCAAGGAGAAGATGTGGAACTTGGTGAAGCCGAAGGACGGCAACAAGTTGATCTGCAAGGCTGATTTGGCTGGGTAGTGCAAACACCTGACAACTGTGATACAGTGTTTTCAGGAGGAATAATGCGCAAAATTCCATCTTGGCCTTTCTACAATCCAGAAGAAAAAACCAGTTACGAAGATTGGATTACACGCAGTATTCAAAATGAGTGGTTAGGTCTGGTTCTTCGTTATGATTCTCACTGGGGTGAAGGCGCAAAACTCTATCCTTTCATGATCAAATGCGACACAACTCTTGGGGAATTTCAGGAAGCAGTTGAATTAGAGATTCAGAATTCTGGCGACGATCACCACATTTTCATCGAGAACTTCAAGCCCAACGGAATGTGGCTCGACATCATCACGGGGTCGTAATGATTTACTTTACTTCAGACACTCACTTCAACCACTTCAACATCCTGAACTACTGTTCACGTCCCTGGTCGACGGTGGATGAGATGAACGAGGGGCTAATCAAAAACTGGAACGAAGTCGTCAACCCAGGCGATACCGTCTACCACCTTGGTGACTTTGCCATGGGTAATCGCAAGTTGATCCCAGAAATCCTGGCTCGGTTGAACGGTCGAATCGTTCTGGTTCGAGGTAACCACGACTTCAGCAAGTCGCTAGAGTACTTTCAGGAAGTTGTGCCCTACCAGATTCTTGAGATGGATGGACACCGCTTTGAATTGGCACACAACCCTGGGCACCTGAAGCAGGATTGTGATTTCGCTATGTGTGGGCACGTCCACGAACAGTGGGCCAAGCGTGAAGTTGGCGAGTTGATTGAGGCTGACACGGTCAGTGATCACAACTACCAACACCCACAGATTGTTCCTACTGTTCCCATCTACAATGTCGGTGTTGATGTCCGTGGTTACCGTCCTCGTACGTTGCAGGAAATCCTGTCTGGCGTTATTTAGATGAATGGTACCACGCTACAAGTTCCTGTTCGTCAGGGACTGCATGAACAATCACGGACAGGTAATGATTCCCAGGGGAACGTCAGGAATCATGACACTGGAAGAATGTAAAGCTCACCTCCAGTGTTTTAGAATCATACCAAACCAAGGAACTCACATACTGACGATCAAATTTGACCACATCAAACCTTGTATCGTCATGAAATCAATGAATCCGGTGGAGAAAGTCCGTGAACCTGTTGAAGAACAAAGACCTGTGGATACTTCCAGTGTCATACATCGTGATTTGGGCGATCATTTTCCTGATTGCGATGTGGGCCAGTTCGCACGACGCGTGCGACAAGAAACAGTGTCCTGAAGACAAACACCCTGTATTCTTCAAAGAAGTGGGATGCCAGTGCATGCCCAAGGAGTTGCGATGAGCATGACCAAGCACGGTTGCAAGTTGATGTTCTACAAGTACTTCTCTGTTGACGAGATGTACGCAGCGATCGAGATGCTCAATTGGTTTGCCGACGAAGCAATGTCAGGAAAAAAGACGTTCGACAAAAAGGCTCAGAAGTGGGTGATTGATCCCAATCTTCAGCTTCCCTCATGGAAACACCTTACCCGTGGTGGTCACGAAAATGGAATGAACATTCAACGTGGCGCCATCGGTTGTTATCTCAATCGTGTGAAGGCCGATAAGTCGGTTTCGAAAAACCTGATCTTCAGGCGCCACAGTAAAGACAAGAGAATCTTTGTCGTCCAGCGAAAGGAAGACCTGGTGTTTGGCGAATTGCGAAATGACCTGAAATTCAAGGTTGACAGGGGTGAGTGTGTGTGCAAGCACTGCGTGGGAGATGTCATAGTGAAATCCAAACTGACGATGGACGACCTCACGCTCTACAAGGAACTGTGATGCAACACTTTGTGGAAATTTACACCTCTGAAGGTTTCGCCTGGGGCGTTCTGTTCGGTGCATTCGTAGGACTTGCACTTGATTGGCTGGATAATTACGCCAAGAAACATCCACCCAGCGAGGAAAAATGAACAACCCTTTTACCAAACACCCACACTCGGTTGGTGAGACTTACTTTGAACACATGTGGATAGCGTGGAAAGGCGCAGCGAGGTTAGGAACTTCAGCAGCGTTGTTCGTCTTTCACTCGTTCGTCACATTTATTCCGGTTCCAAAACCTTACGACCTGGATTCGATTTCCGACTGGTTGAACTCCATTCGAGAGAAGAGAAAAAAATGAAATCCACTGAGTTTCTCGAACACAGAGGGGAGATCTATGTTCCTCGTCCAACCTCGGCAAACGCAGGTATGTCACGTTACATTTGGATCAAGAAGTGCTTGAACCGTGAATCTCACATCGCACATCCAGATTTCTGGACGCAGTTGAAACAGGAGTGTGAAGTGAAGTTGCTTAGAGAAACGACGGAAGGTTTTGAGGTGGTAGATGTTCCTAGAAGCGCATGAGAACCCAGAGAAGTTCAGGTTCTACGACGGTAAGCATGAGGTTCCTTTCATCGGCGAGAAAGATATCAAGGAGTTCGAGGAGAACTCTGTGTCCGAACACCAGATGGGAATTTACCGAGTGACAGGTTGTCCCAATGAAACCCTGGGACTGTGGAGCGGAAGCAGCCTGTACCTCGGAAATAATGCCGCCTGGCGAGTTCGAATCAAAGAAAAAAGTGTAAGTGTTTAGAAAACTGTGGTATGATGTCTCTAGGAAAACCACCTTGGAGGAAATCATGCAGGTTACTCGCACTTCCATCTTCTCCGGCGTCACTCGTACTCTGGACCTTCCCATCACACAGTCACAGGTGGAAACTTACAACCTCGGTGCTCTGATTCAGGACGCATTCCCCAATCTCACTGATTCTCAACGAGAGTTCTTCAAGACGGGAATCACTCAGGAGGAGTGGGACGATGTGTTCCCGCCTGAGTTTGATGAGAACTACGAAGACG
>Ga0208783_10001895_pt1 | contig 12204 bp, 11 predicted proteins | sample DEB19_08_DNA_2_FD_184529 | JGI IMG/M metagenome (GOLD analysis project Ga0208783, IMG submission 184529) | Aqueous microbial communities from the Delaware River and Bay under freshwater to marine salinity gradient to study organic matter... | ecosystem: Environmental > Aquatic > Marine >... | reverse complement strand
CGCGTATCGCCAGGGCGAACCGCATCCCAGCACTGCGGCGGCTCCCTCTGGACGAGCGCCGCGCGAGTGAATCGCGACGGCGCTCCCGACACGCGTATCGCCAGGGCGAACCGCATCCCAGCACTGCGGCGGATTCACTCCGCTGCAGTGCCGCCAAAGCGAGCGAAGGCGCGCACGCGGCTGCGAGCAGCCGCCAGCGCGCCAAGTCGCGAGCGCTCAAACCTGAGCGGTCGCCGCTGCGGCGGCTCCCTCTGGACGAGCGCCGCGCGAGTGAATCGCGACGGCGCTCCCGACACGCGTATCGCCAGGGCGAACCGCATCCCAGCACTGCGGCGGCTCCCTCTGGACGAGCGCCGCGCGAGTGAATCGCGACGGCGCTCCCGACACGCGTATCGCCAGGGCGAACCGCATCCCAGCACTGCAGCGGATTCACTCCGCTGCAGTGCCGCCAAAGCGAGCGAAGGCGCTGGCGGCTGCGAGCAGCCGCCAGCGCGCCAAGTCGCGAGCGCTCAAACCTAGTACGACTTCGCAAACACCGCGCGCCGCGCGCTCGGCTTGCCGCTGAAGATGCACGCGCCCGGCTCGGCGTCGCCCTCGACGGGAATGCAGCGGCAGGTCACCGCGAACTTCGCCTTGAGCTCGTCCTCGAGCTTCGGATCGGGCGAGTAGTGGACGAGCGCGAAGCCGCCCTTCACCGCGCCGCCTGAATCCTCGGCCTCGTTCTTCGCACCGAAGAACGCCTCGAACTCGGCGCGCGAGTCGATCCGCTTCATGTTCGCGTCGCGGTGCGCCTTCGCGCGCGCGAAGAGCCCCGACTGCATGTCCTCGAGGATGGTCGTGATCTGCGCCACGAACTCGTCGCGCTTCATGCTCTGCTTGTCCTTGTGCGCGCGGTCGCGGCGCGCCATGAACACCGAGTCCTGCTCCATGTCGCGCGGGCCGACCTCGACGCGCAGCGGGATGCCCTTCTTGATCCACTGCCACGCCTTGTCGCCTCCGCGGATGTCGCGGTTGTCGACCTCGACATCGACCGTGCGTCCCGCGTACGGGACCTTGCGAAGGTCCGCGGCGAGCCTGTTGCAGAAGTCGAGCACCGCCTGCGCGGTCTCGGGCTTGTGCGTGACGGGAATGATCACCACATGCGACGGCGCGAGGCGCGGTGGCAGCACCATGCCGTCGTCGTCGGCGTGCGTCATGATCATGCCGCCGATGAGGCGCGTCGATACGCCCCACGAGGTCGTCCATGCGAACGAGACCTTGCCCTCGGCGTCGCTGAACTTGATGTCGCTCGCGTGCGCGAAGTTCTGCCCGAGGAAGTGCGAGGTGCCCGCCTGCAGCGCCTTGCGGTCCTGCATCATCGCCTCGATGCAGTAGGTGTTCACCGCGCCGGGGAAGCGCTCGCCTTCCGTCTTCTCGCCCTTGATGACGGGCATCGCCATCCAGTTCTCGGCGAATTCCGCGTAGACATCGAGCATCTTGAGCGTCTCATCCATCGCCTCCTTCTCGGTGGCGTGCGCGGTGTGGCCTTCCTGCCACAGGAACTCCGCGGTGCGCAGGAAGAGCCGCGTGCGCATCTCCCAGCGCACGACATTCGCCCATTGGTTGATCAAGAGCGGCAGGTCGCGGTAGCTCTGCACCCACTTGGCAAAGCTCGCGCCGATGATCGTCTCGGAGGTGGGACGCACCACCAGCGGCTCCTGCAGTTCGCCGTCAGGGACAAGGCCTTCCTTGCCGTCTGCCTTCACGCCCGGCTTCAGGCGGTGATGCGTGACGACCGCGCACTCCTTCGCGAAGCCCTCGACATGCTCGGCTTCCTTCTCGAAGTACGACAGCGGGATGAACAGCGGGAAGTACGCGTTCCTGTGCCCCGTGTCCTTGAACATCTTGTCGAGCGAGCGCTGGATGTTCTCCCAGAGCGCGTAGCCCCACGGCTTGATGACCATGCAGCCGCGGACATCGCTGTTCTCGGCGAGGTCCGCCGCGCGCACGACCTGCTGGTACCACTCGGGGTAGTTCTCCGCGCGCGTGGGCGTAATCGCAGTTTGGGGCGCGGCTTGCTTCTGGTTCTGTGCGTTCTTCTCGTTCGACATGTGTGCTTCTCGCAGGACCGAGAAGGTAGCACGAACCGCAAAAACTCGGTGAAGCGCGCGCGGGTCCGCCAAAGGCCGCTGCGAACGACCGCTACAGTCGCGCCGTGGACAAAGCGCCCGACAATTCCGCCGATCGCGAGCACGCCGCCGCGCGCCGCGTTTCTGCGGGAACGATGCTCGTGTCGGTGCTGCGCTCGTCGGTCGCGCTGGCCGATGTGTCGCTCGAGTCGGTGGAGCCGCCCGCCGCGCGTCGCGAGGCCGTGCGCAACGCGCGCCGCGAGCTGAAGGCCGTCCGCGCGATCGCGCCGCTCTGCCGCAGCGCGCGCGACGATGCAGCGATCGACGGCGTGCTCGAGTTCACCGGCAAGGCGAACCAGCTGCTCGGACCGCTGCGCGACCGCGACGCGCTCGCACGCTCGATCCAGCGCATCGCCGACCGCTTCGCAGACCTCTCGACGCGCCGCGTCGTGCGCACGGTGCTGCTCGCGACGCTTGTCTTCGCGGAGTCCGACCGCCGCGACGATGCGGCCTATGCGACCGCATCGATCGATCGCGCGCGCCGCGCGCTGCGTTCGGCGCGTCATGCCGCCGCGCGCCTTGGCGACGGCGATGTCTTCGACGGGCTCCACGCATCCGCGCTTGTCTTCCGCACCTTCCGCGCCTGCGGCGACGAGCTCGAGGCCGCGCTGCGGTCGAGCGACCTCGCGCGCCTGCACGAATGCCGCAAGAAGGCGACCTTCATCGCGCTCGCGCTGCGTCCGTTCGAGGACGAGGTGCCCGCGGCGCTGCGCCGGCTCCGCGCGCGCGCGAAGCGGCTGGCCGCCGCGCTCGGCGAAGACCGCGACTTCGCGCTACTCGAGGTCGAGATGACCGCCGCACGCACGCAGCTTGCGGGTTCTCCGCTCGCCGCAGCCATCGACGACGCGCTGCGCCTCGCGCGGCTCGAGAGCGGCGCGCGCGTCGAGAGCTCGGCCCAGGATTTCCTGCGCCTACGCCGCGGCCGCGTGCGCCGCGCGCTCGGCGAGCTGTTCGGCGCGGCCTGACCTCGGCGACCGCTCAAACCCGTCTATCCTGCGCGCATGACCGCAGCGCCCGGCCATTCCCGCCCGACCATCGGCATCGCCGGCGGCATCGGCAGCGGCAAGAGCACCGTCGCGCGCATCCTCTCGCGGCTCGGCTGCGAGGTCTGCATCTCCGATGACGCGGCGCGCGCCGTGCTCGCCGCGCCCGAGGTGCGCAGCGCGATCATCGCGCGCGCGGGCCCGGCGGTCGCAGCTCCGGACGGCACCATCGACCGCGCAGCGCTCGGCCGCGCGATCTTCGTCGACGCAGCGCTGCGCGCCGACATCGAGCGCATCATGCATCCGCGCATCGAGGCGCTGCGCCGCGCGCAGTTCGCCCGCGCGCCGCTCTCGACGCGCGCGTTCATCATCGATGCGCCGCTCCTGTTCGAGGTCGGCCTCGAGCGCGAGTGCGACGCCGTCATCTTCGTCGACGCGCCGCGCGAGCACCGCCTCGCGCGCGTGCGCTCGACCCGCGGCTGGGACGACGCCGAGCTTGCGCGACGCGAGGCGTCGCAGATCCCGCTCGACGAGAAGCGGCGCCGCTCGACCGATGTGGTCGAGAACTCGGGCGATCCCGCTGCGCTCGAGGCGATCGTCGCCCGCGCGCTGGACGCGATCATCGCCCGTCGTCGCCCGACTTGACCTGCGCGCTCCGATCGGTCAATATCCCGTGGTCGCAAGGGCGGCAACGGGTTCGCGAGGCGTCGCGGGCTCGGCCAGTCGGTCCAACGATGGACACTCTGGCGTGTCGGACGAGTTTCCAGTCCGACCCCACGCATCCCCTCACACATCCGCACCATCAGGATCGATGCGTGAAGTCCATTCGGACGGCGCGCGCAAGGCAGGAGTTCCACAATGAGTCATAAGTCCGGTCGTCGTCGTCGTCGTGGCAAGGGTGGAGATGGTGGTGGCGGCGGTGGCGGTGGTGGTGGAGGCGGGGGTGGCGGAGGCGATCGTCCGCAGCGTCCGCTTGTGCCGAGCGTCCGCCTCGAGCCGGGCCAGATGCCGACCGACGAGCAGCTCGCCGCGGAGCTGGCCGAGATCGAGAAGCAGCTCGAGGGCAAGTACGAGGTCGCCAAGAAGGATGACCTCAACCTCGCCAAGCTGCAGAAGATGCCGCTCGACCAGATCAACAAGCTCGCCAAGCAGACCGGCATCGAGGACCTCAACCAGCCGCGCCAGAAGCTCGTCTTCGAGATCCTCAAGTCGCGCGCCCAGAAGGCCGGACTGATGATCGCCGAGGGCACCCTCGAGATCACGCCCGACGGCTACGGCTTCCTCCGCAGCGCCGACTACTCGTATTGCCCGTCGCCCGACGATGTCTATGTCTCGCCCGCGCAGATCCGCCATTTCGGCCTGCGCCGCGGCCATGTCGTGAAGGGACTCGTTCGCCCGCCGAAGGACCAGGAGATCTACTTCGCGCTGCTGCGCGTCGAGAGCGTGAACGGCCGCGATCCGTCGGTCCTGCACGACCTCCCCACCTTCGAGAACCTCACGCCGCTGCACCCGAACAAGCGCATCCACCTCGAGATGCTCGGCTCGGGCAAGGTCGAGACGCGCATCATCGACATGGTCACGCCGCTCGGCTTCGGCCAGCGCGCGCTCATCGTCGCGCCGCCGCGCACCGGCAAGACGGTCATCCTCCAGCAGATCACCAACGCCGTCGCGACGAACCACAAGGATGTCCATGTCATCGTGCTGCTCGTCGACGAGCGTCCCGAGGAAGTCACCGACTTCAAGCGCAACACGCCGTCGCATGTCGAGGTCGTGGCCAGCACCTTCGACGAGGAGGCGATCCGTCACATCCAGGTCTCCGAGATGGTCATGGAGAAGGCGCGCCGCATGGTCGAGTTCGGCGAGCATGTCGTGATCCTGCTCGACTCGATCACGCGCCTCGCCCGCGGCTACAACAACGCGCTCCCGAACTCGGGCAAGATCGGCTCTGGCGGCGTCGACAACGCGGCGCTCATCAAGCCGAAGAAGTTCTTCGGCTCTGCGCGCAACATCGAGAACGGCGGCTCGCTCACCATCCTCGGCACCGCGCTGGTCGACACCGGCTCGCGCGCCGACGAAGTGATCTTCGAGGAGTTCAAGGGCACCGGCAACGCCGAGCTCCACCTCGACCGCAAGCTCGTCGAGAAGCGCGTCTACCCCGCGATCAACATCGGCGCCTCGGGCACCCGCCGCGAGGAGCTGCTGCTCGACACGAAGGAGCACGAGCTCATCGTGCGCCTCCGCAAGGTCGTCAGCGACATGAATGTCGTCGATGCCATGGAGCTCCTGCGAACCCGCGTGGCCAAGACCAAGTCGAACGCGGAGTTCCTCATGACGATGGCCATGGGTTGATCTTTCCCCCGCCAACTGTCCAAACTGCCGTTCGGACAGCTTGCGGCTTCGGACCGAGTCACCCCGTATGTAGGATGGAAGTCCAGTCACCCGCCTGCGAGCTCACCATGCTGAAGCGCACCACCCGTCGCGGTATCACGATCGTCGAGATGCTCATCGTCATCGGCGTGATCGCAGTCCTGCTGGCCATCCTGCTGCCGGCGCTCAATGTCGCGCGGCGCAACGCGCTGTGGGCGACCAGCCAGGCGAGCCTTCGCGAGATCGGCCAACTGGTCGTCCTGTACTCCGGTGACAACCGCGAGGCGATCCCGCCGACCGCATTCGACTACCGCACGAATCTCGCGCCCGGCAAGGTGCGCACGGCATCCCCGCCGGGTTCGACCCCGCCCCTCGGGCCGCTCAGCTACGGCTCATGGTCGGACATCCTGTGGACAACCGGGCGCTTCGGACCAATCGCCAAGGTCGAGGAAAACCCTGCGAACCCATGGGACTACCGCTACGACTCGCCCGACGCGGACCTGTATGAAAAGGGCTTCGAGGCGAAGAACATCTTCCGCTCCGCGGAGCTCATGACCAAGGTCGTGGGCGGCGGCTCAGGCGCGTCGCCGTTTGGCTCCGGCCCGGCCGAGTCCGAGAAGGGTGCACCTGGCTACTTCGGCGGGAACCCATTCTTTGATGCGCGTCCAGCCACGGACAGCACACCCTGGGCGGGCAAGTTCTGGGTTACAGGACAGATCAAGGCCCCCGAGAGCTCGATGTACCTCATGGACAGCAATCTCGGAGAGCTTCTCGGCATCAATGACCCCACCCTGACGCCCAACGCCAACCTGAACCTGGTGGGTGTCGACTGGCGTTACTCGGGTGGTTATGCGCTCTGCCTGTTTCTCGACGGCCATGTCGACGGGGTTCCGGAGTTCGACAGCCTGCGCGAACTCGAGCTCGAGATCGATCCCCGCGTGCGTGTCCTGAACCTCGACAAGAACCGCTTCTTTCCGCAGACCCCGTGACGGATGGCCATCGGAAGCCCGTCCGCAGGGCTTGCGGACCGAGGCTGAATTGCTACACTTTCCGTCCCACCGTGCCCTTTGGCACGGTTTTTCATCGGGAACCCGTCGGTGGTCCACCACCGCCTGGTCGCCCAATCGTCCGACGGCTTGGTCGTCGCGCCGCCCGCACTCGCGTATCGGGCTTCGCGCCGACAGGTGCCAAGAGCATCGCAAGTCCTTGGCCACATTGGCCGATGAACGCACACGCTCCGGCTGCGTGTGTGCGCGTGAACGGCCGGACTGGCGTCGCCTTCGAGGCTTCAACCTCGCGCGCGACCGACAGGGTGGGTCTGCACAGTTCAATTCACGCCACCGTAGCTCAGTGGTAGAGCACACCCTTGGTAAGGGTGAGGTCGAGGGTTCAATCCCCTTCGGTGGCTTTGGCAACGCCGTGGATGGTGTTGCTACATCCAAGCAGTCGGCCTTTCCCATCGTGGGCAGGCCCACATTCTTCACTTCCGCCCGCTGCGCGTAGTCAGGGGCGGGCGAAAGTCCGGAGCAAGAGCCATGGCCAAAGAGAACTTCAATCGTACGAAGCCCCACGTCAACGTCGGCACCATCGGCCACGTCGACCACGGCAAGACCACCCTCACCGCTGCGATCACCGCGGTCCAGGCCGCGCGTGGCTTCAGCAAGCCCGTCTCCTACGACCAGGTCGCCAAGGCGTCCGAGTCGGAAGGCCGCCGCGACCCGACCAAGATCGTGACCATCGCGACCTCGCACGTCGAGTACGAGACGGCCAACCGTCACTACGCGCACGTCGACTGCCCCGGCCACGCCGACTACGTGAAGAACATGATCACCGGCGCCGCCCAGATGGACGGCGCGATCCTCGTCGTCTCCGGCGTCGACGGCGTCATGCCGCAGACCCGCGAGCACATCCTCCTCGGCCGTCAGGTCGGCGTTCCCAAGATCGTCGTCTTCCTCAACAAGTGCGACATCGCCGACGCCGAGCTCCTCGACCTCGTCGAGATGGAGATCCGCGATCTCCTCACCAAGTACGGCTACCCGGGCGACGACACCCCGGTCATCCGCGGCGCGGCCTTCCCCGCGCTCCAGAACCCGGGCGACTCGACCGCGAACAAGTGCATCGCCGACCTCATGGACGCGATCGACACCTTCATCCCCGAGCCGCAGCGCGAGACGGACAAGCCGTTCCTCATGTCGGTCGAAGACGTGTTCTCGATCAAGGGCCGCGGCACCGTCGCGACCGGTCGTATCGAGCGCGGCATGGTGAAGGTCGGCGACAATGTCGAAATCGTCGGCCTCCGTCCCGATGTCAAGACGACCACCGTCACGGGCGTCGAGATGTTCCAGAAGACCCTCGACAGCGGCATCGCCGGCGACAATGTCGGCCTGCTCCTCCGCGGCGTCGAGAAGGCTGACATCGAGCGTGGCCAGGTGCTCTGCAAGGCTGGCTCGATCAAGCCGCACACCAAGTTCAAGGCCCAGGTCTACGTCCTCACCAAGGACGAGGGCGGCCGTCACACGCCGTTCTTCAAGGGTTACAAGCCCCAGTTCTACTTCCGCACGACGGACATCACCGGCAAGATCGAGGAGCTCGTGGGCGCCGAGATGTGCATGCCGGGCGACAATGTCCAGATGATCGTCGACCTCGAGGGCAAGGGCGTCGCCATGGAGGCGGGCGTTCGCTTCGCCGTCCGCGAAGGCGGCCGCACCGTCGGCTCGGGCGTCGTCACCGACATCATGGCGTGAATTGAAAGAGTTTCGGGCTGCGTCGCGGGATGGAGCCGTTTCATCCCGCGACGCACGCTCGCTTGAGAGCGCGTCGCGCAGAGAAAGCGAATAGACAATGGCAAAGAAGTCACTCGATCGTGAATGGGTCTGGCTCGTGTGCACCGAGACCGGCGAGATGAACTACCGCACGAACATCCGTGTGAAGGGCGGCATCCTCGAGCGCGTCAAGGAGGGCTACATGAAGTACTGCCCCAAGCTCCGCAAGCACACGCTCCACAAGATCAAGAGGAAGTGATCGTGGTCCGCGGGCGCGCCCGGGGGTGACCCCGATGCGACCATGCGGGCGACGCGTCGCTTCGTCTGTGTTACGCCGATAGCTCAGCTGGTAGAGCAGCGGATTCCAAATCCGCAGGTCGTGGGTTCGATCCCCTCTCGGCGTGTTCGAAGTGCGGTGCGGCCAGTGCGCACCGACAGCATGACTATCGCGGCAGCCTGAAGCAGGAGTCGTGGAGAGCGAAAGGGAGCATCCCATGGCAGATTCGAAGGCAGATTCCACCAGCAATCCGGTCGCCCTTCCGAGCGCTGAGATCCACGCAGGTGGTTTCAGCATCTACAAGCCGGGCCAGGGCTACTACACCCGCATGGGCACGGTGGTCGGCGTCTCGGTCGTCAGCCTTCTTGGAATCCTGTGGCTGTGGGAGTACATGCGCGCCATCAAGATCGAGGGCGTGAACCCGCTGTTTGTCGCGGCAGGCGGCGCCATCATCGTGGGCGGCCTGATCACATTCATCGGCTACTACCTCGTGTTCGTGAAGCCGAAGTCGGTCGACTTCCTGATCGCCACCGAAGGCGAGATGAAGAAGGTGAACTGGTCCACGCGCCGCGAGGTCGTCGGCTCGACCACCGCGGTCATCGTGACTGCGGTCCTGATCGCGGTCTTCTGCTTCGGAATCGACCGCGCCTTCTTCTGGTTCTTCGCGCAGATCAAGGTTCTCGACGTCTGATTGATCAACGCGCGCGGATGCGCTCCGCGTGCTGAAGGATGGATTCCATGAGCGACACCACCAACGAGCAGTCCGCCGACGCGACGCCGAAGACCCTCAAGCGCGGCACCGACGCGCGCAAGGCCGTCGAGAAGCCGCACGAGGTCATGGGCGTCTCGACGCAGGCGCTCGCCGATACCCGCAAGGGCAAGGCCGGCGAGAAGTCGAAGCTCGAGCAGTCGGAGACCTTCGACCCCGCGACCGACCTGCCGATGTTCCGCGAGGGCATGAACTGGTTCGTGCTGCGCGTGGCGAGCAACAAGGAGCGCTCCGTGCGCCTGACCCTGCTCCGCAAGGTGCAGATCGAGGGCATGGAGAACTTCGTTGGCCGCATCATGGTGCCCACCGAGAAGACGAAGACCATGAAGGGCAGCAAGCCCAAGGTCACCGAGACGATGCTCTACCCGGGCTATGTCTTCGTCGAGATGCGCCTCGAGCCCGATGGCCGCATTCCGCAGGATGTCTTCTTCCTCATCAAGGAAACCGACGGCGTCGGCGACTTCGTCGGCACCGCTGGTCGCCCGACCCCGATGGCGCAGCACGAGGTCGAGAAGATGCTCTTCGACTCGCGCAAGCCTGAGGAGGCTCCGCAGGTCAAGATGGAGTTCGCGAAGGGCGACAAGGTCACCATCGCGGATGGTCCGTTCCAGAACTACGAGGGCGAGATCGACGAAGTCCTTCCAGAGAAGGGTCTCGTGCGCGTGCTCGTCACCATCTTCGGTCGCCAGGCGCCGATCGAGCTCGAGTACTGGCAGGTCCGCAAGGGCGTTGACGGGCAGGATTGAACGCTCGCGACTTGGCGCGCTGGCGGCTGCGTTGCAGCCGCGTGCGCGCCTTCGCTCGCTTTCGTGCCCGTTCGCCTTCGTGCGAGGACGCGCGCGCGTTCATGCTGGCGAGCTCCGGGGTGCCCACAGGCCGGCCGTTGACCCGCTCCATCGACTCGGCACTGCATTCGGGCCGAGCCTGTGGGTGGGCACACGGAACGGCGACGCGCGTGTCGACGCGCGCTGGAACAAGGGTCCTCGCCCTCGACCTCACTCCGCCTTCACGCGAACCTTGATGCGCCGCACGCGCGCGGGGAGCCGCTTGAGCAATTCGCGCTCGAGCCCTTCGCGCAGCGCACGCGACAGCTCATACGACGCGCCCGAGCTCTCGACCGTGAGCGTGAGCGTGCCTTGCACGACTCCACCGATCGCCGCCAGCCCGCGCACATTCGCCGGCGCGACCTGGTTCCAGACATCGATCACATCGCCCACCGCGTCGTGCTCGGACCGAAGCTCGCGCTCAAGCGAGCGGATCGTGACCTCGATGGTCACATCGCGGTCGCGACGCGCGCGGAACGGCCGCATTCGATCGAGCCACGCAAGGCGCCGGTCGCCGCTCGCGGCCTCGCTCGGCTGCGGCTGCACGGGCTTCTGCGGCTTCGCTTCGGTTGCAGGGGGTTTCGCGCGGGACGCCACGAACGCATCCTAGCCGCGGGCCACGCGCCCCAACAGCATGTTCCGGGCACTTCTGCCGCCGCCGTTCCCGTGCGCTACCTTGCGCGCATGACCGCGATCCGGATCGAGGGCCTCGTGAAGCAGTTCGGCACAGCGCCGGGCGCCACCGTGGCCGTGAGCGATCTCGACCTCGCGGTCCCCTCGGGAAGCCTCACCTTCCTCCTCGGTCCATCGGGCTGCGGCAAGACCACGCTCCTGCGGATGGTCGCGGGATTCACCGAGCCGACCGCGGGGCGGATCTTCTTCAACGACCGCGATGTGGCCGCCGTGCCCGCCAACGAGCGGAACACGGGCATGGTCTTCCAGAACTACGCGCTCTGGCCGCACATGACCGTCGCCGAGAATGTCGCGTTCGGCCTCGAGGTCCGCAAGCTGCCCAAGGCGACCGTCGCGGACAAGGTCGCGCGCGCGCTCGAGCTCGTGCAGATGGCGGGCTACTCCGCGCGCAAGCCGGCGGAGCTCTCGGGCGGCCAGCAGCAGCGCGTGGCGCTTGCGCGCGCCGTCGTGTTCGAGCCGAGCGTGCTGCTTCTCGACGAGCCGCTCTCGAACCTGGACGCGAAGCTGCGCCTCGAGATGCGCCACGAGATCCGCCGCATCGTCGACGCACTGAAGATCACGACGCTGTACGTGACGCACGATCGCGCCGAGGCGCTGTCGCTGGCCGACCAGATGGCGATCCTGCGCGCGGGCAAGCTCGTGCAGGTCGGCGCGCCGCGCGAGCTCTACCGCCGGCCGAGCTCGCGGTTCGTGGCCGACTTCCTGGGCGACACCAACCTCCTGCCCGCGATGCTCGTCCGCAGCGACGCAAGCGAGGCCGTCTACAAGACCGCGGCGGGCAACCTGCGCTCGACGGCCGCGCCGTTCCCGCGCGCCGCGGAACTGTCGCTCTCGCTGCGCCCCGAGGCGTTCCGCGTCGTGCGCGATGCTGGCGCAAACACGATCGCGGGTACGCTGAGGTCGACCGTGTACCTCGGCGAGAGCGCGCAGCACGAGATCGCGCTCGACGGCTGCGACGCTGTCGTGCGCGTGGCCGAGCTCAATCCGAAGCGCGCGCATGCCGCCGGCGAGCGCATGATTCTCGAGATCGATGCGGACGATGTCGTTCCGCTGGCTGGATGACGGCATGACCATGGCAAAGGCAAACGGACTCCTCCTCGTCGTCTCGGGCCCGTCGGGCGTGGGCAAGACCACTATCGTCCACGAGGTCATCCGCAGGCTCGGCGGCGAGTTCAGCGTCAGCGCGACCACGCGCGCGCGCACCGAGCGCGAGCGCGACGGCGTCGACTATCACTTCGTCGACCAGCCGACCTTCCAGAAGTGGATCGATGCCGGGCGATTCCTCGAGTTCGCGCAGGTGTTCGGGCGCTCGTGGTACGGCACGCTGCAGGACCAGGTCGAGCACGCGCTCGGCGAAGGCA
>Ga0208783_10001894_pt1 | contig 12205 bp, 8 predicted proteins | sample DEB19_08_DNA_2_FD_184529 | JGI IMG/M metagenome (GOLD analysis project Ga0208783, IMG submission 184529) | Aqueous microbial communities from the Delaware River and Bay under freshwater to marine salinity gradient to study organic matter... | ecosystem: Environmental > Aquatic > Marine > Coastal... | reverse complement strand
CGGGCGGTGACCTTGCCGTCGTGTGCACGGACCAGCGTCTGCGCGAACGACTCGTCACCAACGGTTTCGACCGCGCCGTGCGCGTGGTGTCCTCCATCTCGGCTGCATGAGCCCGAAGGCCACCGTCTGGGTCCTCGGTGACCAGCTGAACGTCCGCATCGGTGCGCTGAAGCAGGCTTCGCCGCGCACGCACCGCATCCTGATGGTGGAGTCCGCCCACAAGATCGGCGGACGACCCTGGCACCGACAGCGCCTGCACTTCATCATCTCGTCCATGCGCCACTTCGCCGACGAACTGCGCAACGACGGGTTCGTGGTGGAGTACGTGAAGGCGCCCACCATGACCGAGGGGTTCGGTCGCTACATGGCCAAGCACCCGGGCACCCACGTCACGGCCACCGCACCGAACAGCCTGGCCGCGCGCGCGCTGATGGAGCGGCTTGGCGTGGAGACCGTCGAGTCGAACCAGTTCCTCACCACACCAGGTGAGTTCGCCGCATGGGCGGCCACCCGAAAGTCCCTGAAGATGGAGGACTTCTACCGACGGCAGCGCATCCGTCTCGGGTACCTCATGGACGGCGACCAACCCGCCGGCGGCAAGTGGAACTTCGACGCGGAGAACAGGGAGTCGCCGCCGCGTGACGGTTCGAACCCGTGGGGCGAACCGCTCTGCGACGCACTCGATGACATTGACAAGGCTGTCATCGCCGAACTGCCCGACAACTGCACCGGTGACGAACCTGTCGGCTGGTGGTCCACCACCCGCACGGGCGCGTTCCGTCACTTGCGGCACTTCGTGGAGCACCTGCTTCCCACGTTCGGCCCGCACGAGGACGCGATGCTCGCCGGCAACTGGCACCTCGCGCACTCGATGCTCTCGCCGTACCTGAACAACGGACTGCTGATGCCGGCCGACGTGTGCGACGCGGTGCAATGGTCCTACGACAACGGCCGCGTGCCCATCGCGAGTGCGGAGGGATTCATCCGCCAGGTCATCGGGTGGCGCGAGTACGTGCACGGCCTCTACTGGTTGTGGATGCCCGGCTACCTCGACAAGAACGAGCTCGGTGCCCACCGCGCGTTGCCCACTGCATTCACCGATCCCGCATCAACACGGATGCGGTGCGTCGGCGTGTGCGCGGGCGACGTGAAGCAACGCGGCTGGGCCCACCACATCCAGCGGTTGATGGTCCTCGGCAACCTCGCGCTGATTGCCGGTGTCGAACCGCGGGCACTGAACGACTGGATGTGGTCGTCATTCGTGGACGGCGCCGAGTGGGTGATGGTCCCGAACGTGATCGGGATGACTCTCCATGCTGACGGCGGCATGATGGCGACAAAGCCGTACGCCGCCGGTGGTGCGTACATCGACAGGATGAGCGACTACTGCTCGGGGTGCACCTACGACCGCAAGAAGCGGGTCGGTGACGATGCCTGCCCGTTCACCACCCTGTACTGGGACTTCCTGCTGCGCCATGCCGACCGCTTCGCGCGCAACCCGCGCATCGTCACCCAGGTGCGTGCCGCACAGAAACTGAAGGACGCAGATGCCGTGCGTGACAGAGCGGCCGATGTCCTGCATCTGCTGGACACCGGCCGCCTGTAGGGGGGGATTGGTTCTGCCGCTCACGCGGCAGTGATCACGCCGAGAAGCTCGCGTTCTGCGTGCTGCCCGTCGGGGTGGTGCCGCCGAGCGGGCCACCGTTCGAGCCGTTCATGCCCATCGGGCCATCGCCGTCCATGTCACCGTGACCGTGGTGACCGTGCATGCCCTTGCCGCCCATGCCGGGCCCGCCCACGGGACGGACACCGTTCACGATGTCGTCGAGGCGGGTCTTGAAGTCGGCGATCTTCGCGTCGACCTCTGCCTGGGTGTGCTCGCCGGTGGCGACCTCAGCGGTCTCCTTCTCGGTGTAGTCCTTCAGCAACTGCGCCTTGACGTCGGCGATGTCCACACTCTGTGTCTTCGCGATGTCGGCCAGGGTCTTGCCGGACTGGAGCTGGGTGTTCAGTTCGGTGGTCGTGAGCTTCAGCACCTTCGCGAGCGCATCGGTGGCGAACTTCGGCGCGCCGTGGCCCATGCCGGGTCCGCCCATTCCCTTGCCGCCGGGTCGGCCGACGTTGTTGACGAACGTGTCGATGTTGGCAGTGGCCTCCGCGAGCTTCGCGTCTGCCTCTGCCTGGGTGTGCTCACCAGACTTCACTTCCTCATCGAGGTGCGCCTTCAGGTCGGCGAGGATCGCGGTCTTCACGTCGGCGATGTCCTTGCCCTGCTCCTTGGCGATCGTCGCGAACGACTTCGTCTGCAGCTGGGTCTGGAGCTCGGTCTCGGTCAGGCCGAGAGCCTTCGCGGCGTTGGCGTGGGAGAACGGTGCGTGATTGTCACCGGGGAGACCTGCGGGAGCGGTGCCGCCATCGACTGCCTGGCCACTGGCGGTGCCACCAGTGGTGTCGCCTGCGGTGCCATTGTCGTCGGCGGCGGGTGCGACGGCCGCTGCGTTGTCCTTCGGGGCGAGTTCTGCACTGGCGAAACCGGTGATGCCGAGGACGGCCGCGCCGGACGCGACGATGAGACCGCTTGCCACTGCGATCTTCGTGAAACGGGACTTGTTCTTCATGGTTGGGGATTCCTTTGTTGTGATGGTTGCTCACCGGTTGTTCCCGGCTGGCAATCACTTTCGCCCTGCTAGGTAAGGAGTTAACCCGAGTTAGGTAAGAGGTTGGGAAGAATCGGTCCATCCCTCGGAAAACCTTGTGCCACAAGGGATACCGTGCAGGACATGGACACCCCGAGAGTGCTGATCGCAGAGGACGACCCCTCCGTGCGCAAGGCCGTGGAACGCGTGCTGGAACTGGAGAATTACGCCGTTACCTCGGTCGGGGACGGTGCTGCTGCCCTCGAGGCCCTCACCCGCCACACCCCTGACCTTGCCGTGCTCGACGTGATGATGCCGTTCGCGGACGGTCTCAGCGTGTGCCGTGAGGCGCGCCACCGCGGCATCTCCATCCCGATCCTGCTGCTCACCGCGCGTCACGAGGTCGGTGACCGTGTCGCCGGTCTCGATGCGGGCGCCGACGACTACCTGGTGAAGCCTTTCGCCGTCGACGAACTTCTCGCTCGTTGCCGTGCGTTGCTGCGGCGCGGCACGGCGTCGGCGACAGCATCGACAATGCGCGTGGGTGACCTCGTGCTGAACCCCAACACGCGCGAGGTGAAGCGTGGTGACCGCGTGCTCACGCTCACGAAGACCGAGTTCGACCTGCTCGAGATGCTCATGCAGAAGCCGGGCATCGTGTTCACACGTGAGCAGATCTACGAGGAAATCTGGGGCTACGAGTTCGAGACATCGTCGAAGTCGCTCGACGTGTACATCGGCTACCTCCGGCGCAAGACCGAGGAGAACAACGAGTCACGCGTGGTGTTCACGGTGCGCGGCGTCGGATACACGGTGAAGGAATCATGAACCTGCGCACGCGCTTCGCCATCGTCACCGCGTTGCTGGTGCTGGTGCTCACCATGTCCATGAGCATCGGTGCCTACACAATCGCGTCCGGGCAGCTGGAGAAGCAGGTGGACACCTCGCTCAACCAGCGCGCGTCACGCATCATCAACATCGTCGACAAACCCAGCTTCATGTGGGGCGACGCATTCGGCCGTGGCCCCGCCAACCAGGCGATCATGCAGACGGAGGTCGACGCGATCACACAAGTGCGCCTGCCGAACGGACAGATCATGAAACGGCAGGAGTACCCCGAGCTGCCGCTGTCCGACGCGGACAAGCAACTGAGCCCGGGCGGCAAGCGCGTCCACCGCTCGAGCCTCATCATCGGTGGTCACCGTTTCCGCACGCTCACGGTCGCTCTCGCCGACGGCAGCCTGCTGCAACTGGCGAAGGACACACAGGTCGTGGTGGAGGCGCGAACCGGCATGAGGCGGTGGTTCCCGTTGCTGGCGGCCGTCCAGGTGATCGTCGCGGCATTCGTCGGGTGGCTGTTCGCGCGCCGCATCTCGAAGCCCATCGAGAACCTCGCGTCGGCAGCGGAATCAATCGCCGTGACGCAGGACCTCACGCATGACATCCCCGCCGGCGGTGCCGGCGAGGTCGGCACGCTCGTGAGGAGCTTCAATTCCATGCTGACTGCCCTTCGCAACAGCGTCGCGAGGCAACGCCAGTTGGTGCAGGACGCCAGCCACGAACTTCGCACGCCGCTCACCAGCCTGCGAGCGAACACCGAGCTTCTCGAGCGCGCCGACCTGTCCGACGCCGACCGCAACGCGATCCTCGCCGACATCCGCGCCGAGATCGACGAACTCACGGGACTCAGCTCCGAGCTCAGCTCGCTGGCGACGGACCACCGCGCGAACGAGCAGCCAATCCCCGTGAATCTCATCGACATCGCGACCGAGGTCGTGTCACGCGCGCAGCGCCGCACCTCCATCCCTGTCACGCTCCACACGGGCGCCAACACGATCGTCGTCGCGCGTCCGCACCAACTGGAGCGTGCGGTGTCGAACCTCGTCGACAATGCCATCAAATTCTCGGCCGGCGCGGGCGAGGTGCAGGTGTGGGTCGCCGACATGTCGGTCGAGGTGCGCGACAAGGGACCGGGCATCCCCGATGTCGACAAGCCGCACGTGTTCGACCGCTTCTACCGAGCGGTGCACACGCGGTCGATGCCGGGTTCCGGTCTCGGGCTCGCCATCGTCAGTCAGTGCGCCGAGGACAACGACGGCGAGACGTTCGTGCGGGACAACGCGGGCGGCGGTGCCGTCGTCGGCATCCGCTTCCGCTGACCCTCAACCGCCGCGCTGACCGGGTCGGCGCCTGGCGCCGCGCTTGTCGAACGCCTTCTCGCGCTCGCGCTGCTCCTCCTCCAGGGCCAGTTCCTCGGCCACGAGCCGCCGCATCGACTCGAGCCGGATGCGCGGCAGTGTCCCCGCCTCGATCGCCTCGTTCACCGCGCACCCAGGTTCGTCCAGGTGCTTGCAGTCACGGAACCTGCAGTTGTCGCCGATGTCGAACACGTCCCTGAACGCGCGCTCGATTCCCCTTCCGCTCGTCCAGAGCGTGACCGCACGGAGCCCGGGCGTGTCGAGCAGCCAACCGCCGTCAGGCAACCCGATCAGTTCTGCCGCGACGGTGGTGTGACGGCCGCGCTGGTCGTCGTCACGCACCTCACCCGTGCGCTGCACCTCACGGCCGACGAGTGCATTCACGAGAGTCGACTTGCCCACGCCGCTCGCCCCGATGAACGCGACCGTGTTCCCGGCACCGCAGTATGCGCGCACGTCCGGGAGACCGTCACCGGTGCGGCTGCTCACCGTGATGATGGGGACATCAAGCGACACCGCCGACAGTGTCGTGCGCACCTCGTCGGCGTACTGCGCGTCGACGGCGTCGGACTTGGTGAGGACAATCACCGGCTGCGCACCACTGTCGAAGGCGAGCACGAGCTCGCGCTCGAGCCGGCGCTCGTTCGGAGGGGAGGTGACCGCATGGAGTAGGAACACCGTGTCGATGTTCGAGGCGACGATCTGGCGCAGCGCACGTGCACCCTCGAAGCTGTTGCGGCGCGTCAGCGCGCTGCGGCGCTCGAACACCTCCTCGACACGTTCCTCGTTCGCATCCACACGGATGTGGTCACCGACGGCGACCTCCATGCCGATGTTGCGCACGCGGATCGACCGCCCGTCGAGCATCAACACCGTGCTCCAGCCTCGGTCGAGTCGCGTCACCCGGCCGTCAAGAACGGCCGGGCCGTCCGAGGTCGGTGTGACATGTGCTTCCATCTGCAGAAACCGTACCGCCGCTCCCTGACTGCCCGACGCGCCGTCCCTAGACTTGTGCGCTGACCCCCAACACAAAGGACCCCCTGTGCTCCGTCGTCTTGCCACGTTCGCTGTCCGCCACCGTCGATTGATGGTGTTCGGGATCTGGTTGCCGATCGCCATTCTCATCACCGCAGTCAGCGGCTCTGTCGGCAATGCGTACCGCACCGAGTTCAGCGGAACGAACAGCGAGAGCCGGCAGGCACAGGATCTCCTCGCCACGGTGAACCCCAGCGAGGGCGGTTTCACCGCGCAGGTCGTGGTGAAGACGAAGAGCCTGGACGACCCCGCCATCAAGGCAGCCATCGGGACCACCGTCGCCGAACTGTCGAAGCTGCCCGGCGTGAAGGCTCAGAGCCCGTACGACTTCCCGAACCAGGTGAACCGCGACCGCACCATCGGCTTCATCCAGATGAGCGTGGAGAAGGTGCAGCGAACGGAACTGAATGCGCTCGGTGACAGGGCCCGCACCGCGTCGGCCGGGCTTGTCGCCACGGGCGCACAGGTCGAGTTCGGCGGCGAGATGTTCGCGGTCTTCGCGATGCCCGAGAGCGAGGCACTCGGTCTCCTCGCGGCCGTCATCATCCTCGTCCTGGCGTTCGGGTCGGTCATCGCCATGGGTCTTCCCATCGGCATCGCGCTCATCGGGCTTCTCATTGCGTCGGCATTCGTCGCCCTCGTCTCGAACATGATGACAATGCCGAACGAATCGACGTCGATGGTCGCCATGATCGGTCTCGGCGTCGGCATCGACTACGCCCTCTTCATCGTCACGCGCTTCCGCGAGGCCCTGCACGACGGACTCTCCGTGGAGGAATCCGTCGTCGAGGCCATCGACACCTCCGGCCGCGCGGTGGTGTTCGCCGGCATCACCGTGATCGTCGCCCTGCTCGGGTTGATGTCGGTCGGTCTCTCGTTCGTCACCGGTTTCGCCGTCGCCATGGCCATCGGTGTCGCGGTCATGATCGTTGCCGCGATCTCGCTGCTCCCGGCACTGCTCGCAATGCTCGGGAACCGCATCGACAACACGTCGTACGCAGCGGTCGCCACCCTCACCTCGATCGTGCTCGGCGCGATCATCGGCATCTTCACGCACGCCGCCGCGATCTTCCTCGCAGGTGTCGTTCTCGGCGTTCTCATCATGGTCGCCCGGTTCTTCGTGCCGGCACTGCGCAGGCCGTTGCCGCACCGCGCCCAGAACAACCACCAGCACACCATCTGGTGGCGGTGGAGCCGCGTCGTGCAGCACCACCCGTGGCGCTCCCTTGTTGCGGCGTTCGTCCTGCTCGGCACGCTGTCCATCCCGATGTTCTCGCTGCGCCTCGGGTTCAGCGACTTCGGCAACGCCGAGAAGAACACCGACGTGCGCAAGGCCTACGACCTCATCAGCGAGGGATTCGGCCCGGGCTTCAACGGTCCGCTGTACATCGCGGTCGAGGGTGACACAGCGGGCGACAAGGCGAAGCTCGCCTCGTTCGCGAAGACGATCGGCTCGACCGACGGTGTCGCTGCGGCCGTGCCCGTGCCGATGGGCAGCGACAAGGTCGCGCTCGTCATTGCCTACCCCACCACGTCACCGCAGGACGAGAAAACTAGCGACCTCGTCCACAACCTCCGTGACACGGTGATCCCCGCATCGGGAACGACCGCCTACGTGGGTGGCTTCACCGCATCGGGCATCGATTTCTCCGAGTACCTCGGCCAGCGCCTGCCGTACCTCATCGGCATCGTGCTCGTCCTCTCCTTCTTCCTGCTCATGGCCGTGTTCCGCAGCGTCCTCGTGCCGCTGAAGGCCGTGTTCATGAACCTGCTCTCCGTCGGGGCCAGCTACGGCGTGATCGTCGCGGTGTTCCAGTGGGGATGGATGGCCGACCTGTTCGGCGTGGGCAAGCCCGGGCCGGTGGAGTCATGGGCGCCGATGTTCCTCTTCGCGATCGTGTTCGGCCTGTCGATGGATTACGAGGTGTTCCTGCTGTCGCGCATGAAAGAGGAGTACCAGCGCACCGGCGACAACTTCACCGCCGTGGCCGACGGCGTTGCGGCAACGGCCCGGGTCATCACGGCTGCCGCCCTGATCATGGTGTGCGTGTTCGCCGCCTTCGTGCTGGCCCCGGACCGCCAGCTGAAACTGTTCGGCATGGGAATGGCCGTCGCCGTGTTCGTGGACGCCACCGTGGTCCGCATGATCCTGGTGCCCGCCACCATGGAACTTCTCGGCGCCCGCAACTGGTGGATCCCGAAGTGGCTGGACAAGGTGCTGCCCCGCATCGACGTGGAGGGCAAGCACCACGAGCCGCTCCACCCCATTCACTGACCCATCTCGTGCGTCCGTTCCCGGTCCCCGAGGGGTCCGTGGACGGCCTCTCATCACGGGGTTGACGGGCGGTGCCTGGCAAACCCTTGTGCCACAAGGGTTTCGTGAAGAGGTGAGGAGAAACCGACTTTTTCGCGCTTACCCTGTCCACCCATGGCCAAGTCCCTCGTCATCGTCGAATCGCCCGCCAAGGCCAAGACGATCGCCCAGTACCTCGGCCCGGAGTTCGATGTCCGGCCGTCGGTGGGCCACGTGGCGGACCTGCCCAGCAAGGGTCTGGCGGTCGACGTGGAGAACGGTTTCAAGCCCTCCTACGAGCTGACCGACCGTGGCCGAAACGTGGTCAAGGAACTGCGCGCCGCCCTGAAGGACGCCGACGCCCTGTACCTGGCAACGGACGAGGACAGGGAGGGCGAGGCGATCAGCTGGCACCTCCTCGAGTACCTGAAGCCACGCGTTCCGGTGCACCGCATGGTGTTCCACGAGATCAACAAGACCGCCATCCAGCACGCGCTCGAGAACCCCCGCGGCATCGATTACGGCCTGGTGGACGCCGCCGAGACCCGCCGCATCCTCGACCGCCTGTACGGCTACGAGGTGTCGCCGGTGCTGTGGCGCCGCGTGAACCGCGGCCTGTCGGCCGGTCGCGTGCAGAGCCCGGCTCTCCGACTGATCGTCGACCGCGAGCGCGAGCGTCGTGCGTTCCGTGCGGCTGATTACTTCTCCCTCGAGGCGGTCACCGAGACCGTCCCGTCGTTCACGGCGAAGCTCGTTTCGCTGAACGGCACGCGCGTCGCCACCGGCAAGGATTTCGATGGCCAGGGCACCGCCGCCGAGCAGGTGCTCGTGGTCAATGCAGGTCGTGCCTCCGAACTGGTGGCCGGATTGAAGGACGTGCCGCTCACCGTGCGCTCTGTGGACGAGAAGCCCTACACCTCGTCGCCGAAGTCACCGTTCACCACGTCGTTGCTGCAGCAGGAGGCAGGTCGCAAGCTGCGCCTCTCCAGCCGCCAGGTGATGAGCACGGCACAGGCCCTGTACGAGCGCGGCTACATCACCTACATGCGCACCGATTCCACGAACCTGTCGGACGAGGCGATCGCCGACGTGCGCGCGCATATCCGGGCCGAGTACGGCGATGACTTCGTGAACGGCCCCGTGCGCACCTACGCGAACAAGTCGAAGAACGCACAGGAGGCACACGAGGCGATCCGCCCCGCACTACCGATCCGCTCGCCCGAGAAGGTCGCAGGCGAGCTGCGCGGTCACGAACTCAGTCTCTACACGTTGATCTACCAGCGCACGCTCGCCTCTCAGATGCCGAACGCATCGGGAACCACCGTCAGCGTGCGCCTCGGTGCAACGGCCAACGACAGCCACCGCACCGACTGCGAGTTCGCCGCCAGCGGCACGACCATCAAGTTCCAGGGTTACCGTCGGGCGTACGAGGAGTCGACCGACGAGGACGACACACCCGCCGACGACGAGAACGCGTTGTTGTTGCCGCCGTTGACGAAAGGCCAACCCGTCGACGTGCGCGAGTACGGATCCACGTCGCACACCACCACGCCGCCCGCCCGCTACACCGAGGCGTCACTCGTGAAGGAGCTCGAGGCTCGCGGCATCGGCCGTCCCTCCACCTGGGCGTCCATCATCTCGACCATGGTCGACCGCGGCCATTACCTCTGGAAGAAGGGAACCGCGCTCGTCCCCACGTGGACGGCGTTCTCCGTCATCCGCCTGCTGGAGGACAACTTCGACAAGCTCGTCGACTACCAGTTCACCGCCGACGTGGAGGCCGACCTCGACAGCATCGCGAACGGCGAGCAGCAGAAGGAGAGGTGGCTGCACCACTTCTATTTCGGCGAGGACGACGAGACCGGTCTGCGCGACATCGTCGCCGCGAAGCTCGACAGCATCGACGCCGCCGCCGTGAACACCTTCGACATCGGCGTGAACCCGGAGACCGGCGAGGACGTCATCGTGAAGCCCGGTCTGTACGGACCGTACGTGCGCAGCGGCGAGAACACCGCGAGCGTCCCCGACCTTCTCGCCCCGGACGAACTCACGCTCGAGGTGGCCATCAACCTGTTGAAGGCGCCGAAGGGCGACGTGCCGATCGGTGACTGGGACGGCCACCCCGTGTTCGCGAAGTCGGGTCGCTACGGCCCGTACGTGCAGTGGGGAACGATGGACGAGCCGCCCGCGGGTCTCGAGAAGCCGAAGATGGCGTCGCTGTTCAAGACCATGAACATCGACCGCATCACGCTGAATGACGCGATCGACCTGCTGTCGCTGCCGCGCACCCTCGGCACCGACCCGGCGGACGGTGAACCGATCACGGCACAGAACGGCCGCTTCGGTCCGTACGTCAGCAAGGGCAAGGACAGCCGTTCGCTGCAGAACGAGGAGCAGCTCCTGACCGTCACGCTCGACGAGGCACTCGCGCTCCTCGCACAGCCGCGCACGTTCGGACGCGGTCGCGCCGCGGCAAAGCCGCCGTTGCGCGAGTTCGGCAACGACCCCGTCAGCAACAGACCGGTCGTGGGCAAGGAAGGCCGCTTCGGTGACTACGTCACCGACGGTGAGACGAACGCCGGTCTCACGCGCGGCGACCGCATGGAGGCCATGACGAACGAGCGGGCGTACGAACTTCTGCAGTTGCGCCGCGAGTACATCGCCGAGAACGGCGGGCCGAAGAAGAAGTCCGGCGCACGGAAGACCGCAGCCAAGAAGTCTCCCGCGAAGAAAGCCCCGGTCAAGAAGGCTGCCGCGAAGAAGTCCCCCGCCAGGAAGAAGGCCGCGCCGAAGAAGGCGGCGGCAAAGAAGAAGGACGAGTGACCGCTCGCTACGTCGCGCTCGAGGGTCTCGAGGGCTGCGGAAAGAGCACGCACACGAAACGCCTCGGTGAGCATCTCGGCGCCGTCATCACTCGCGAGCCGGGTGGCACGCGCATTGGTTCGTTGCTGCGCGGGATACTCGCCGACACAGAGAACACCGACCTCGCCCCCCGCACCGAGGCATTGCTGATGGCCGCCGACCGCGCCCAACACATGGCCGAGATCATCGAACCTGCTCTCGCGCGGGGCCAGCACGTGGTGAGCGACCGCAGCATCTACTCGACGCTCGCCTACCAGGGGTACGGACGCCGGCTCGGCACGACCGAACTTCTGTCCATCAGCACCTGGGCGCTGAACGGACGGCTGCCCGATGTGGTGGTGTTCATCGACGTGCCCACCCAGATCCTGAATGAGCGGCTCGCCAAGCGCAACCTCGACCGATTCGAACGCGAGGGTGCCGACTTCTTCGCCCGCATCAACGACGGCTTCCACGAACTGATGGCTGCCGACCCGCAGCGCTGGATCGTGATCGACGGCACTGCCCCGAAGGACGACGTCGAGGCCGACATCCGTCGTCAGGTCACTGACAGACTCTCTTTGTAGTCTTCGCACATGGCATCGGGCACCGGCACATCGGTCTGGCAGAGCGTGGTGGGCCACGCGGCCGCGGTGGACCTGCTCAGGCACTCGTCGCAGAACCCGGTGCACGCCTACTTCTTCCTCGGCACCGAAGGTGACGGCAAGGAGATCGCGGCCCGCGCATTCGCCGCAACCCTGCTGAGCGGCACCGACGACACTACGGACCGCACCAACGAGCTGGTGATGCGCAGCGCCCACCCCGATGTACACGAGGTGTACCGCGATGGTGCCTCGATCCTCGCGGAGCAGGCCAAGGAAATCGTTGCCATGGCCGGCACCACGGCGGTGGAGGGCCGGCGCAAGGTCATCATCATGCATGAGGTCAATCTCATGCAGCCCGGCGCGGTGGTGCGACTGCTGAAGACCGTCGAGGAACCGGCAGACGGGGTGTTCCTCATCCTGCTCGCCGACCAGATGATCGATCTCCTCGTCACGTTCGTGTCACGGTGCTTCACCGTGCACTTCGGCGTGCTCAACGACAATCAGATCGTGGAAGCGCTGGCGGCAAGCGGCATCAACCGTTCGACCGCCGAGGCCGCGGCGAAGTCGGCGCACGGCAGTCTCGACCGTGCACGCCTCGTG
>Ga0208783_10001892_pt1 | contig 12220 bp, 9 predicted proteins | sample DEB19_08_DNA_2_FD_184529 | JGI IMG/M metagenome (GOLD analysis project Ga0208783, IMG submission 184529) | Aqueous microbial communities from the Delaware River and Bay under freshwater to marine salinity gradient to study organic matter... | ecosystem: Environmental > Aquatic > Marine > Coastal... | reverse complement strand
GCTCTATCTCGGCAAAGACCAGCCGCCCTCGTGGGAGTACCACCAGCTGCACGACACTGGTTACGCGAATCGCGAGCTGTATGAGTTCTGGTCGAAGCGCGATCCGATCCCGATGTATGCTCGTCGCCTGGAAGAGGAAGGGATCATCCCGGCGACTCACCTCGACGAACTGAAGAAGTGGGCCGACACGCTGGTCGATCAGGCGGCGCAACGCGTGATCAACGAGCCGTGGCCACAGCCGGAGCAGGCCGGCATCGGCGTACTGAAGGGCGAGGCGCCTCGCGTCAGGGTTGAGTGGCTCGAACCCGCCCGCCGGCTCGCCCAGCCGGTGTCGGTGCCGCTGCCGCCGCTTGAACCTGGACTGCCATTCGACAAGAAGGGCAATACCTTGCTCGATGCGGTCATGCTTGGCGTCGGCGACGCGTTACAGGCCGATCCGCGCGTGTTCGTCTACGGCGAAGACGTCGGTGGACAGTACGGCAACGCGTTTCTGTTGTTGCGTCCGCTCCTGAAGGAGCACGGCGATCGCATCCGCAATTCGCCGCTCGCCGAAAGCGCAGTGCTGGGTGTCGGCGTGGGTGCGGCACTCGCCGGCCTGCGGCCGATCTGCGAAATGCAGTTCAATGATTTCGTTGCGACCGGCTTCAATCAGCTGGTTAACAACGCCGCCAAGATTCGCTATCGCTGGGGCGGCGACGTACCGATGGTGGTGCGCATGCCCTGGGGCGGCTTGCGCCACGCCGGCCCGTACCACAGCCAGAACACGGAAGCCTGGTTCTATCGAACGCCCGGCCTGAAGATCGTGGTGCCGTCGACGCCAGAAGATGCCCGCGCGCTGATGGCCGCAGCTGTCGCCGACCCGGATCCGGTGCTGTTCTACGAGCACATCGCGCTCTACCGTGATCCTCGCATCAAGCAGCTCCTGCCCGCCGATGCGCCAGCGCCGGCGCCAATCGGCAAGGCGGCGCTGCGCCGCGCCGGCGGCGACCTCGCGCTGATCTCGTACGGCGCCTACGTGCATCACTGCATGCGCGTGGCCGAGAAATTGTCGGCCGACGGCATCGAGGCAGCGGTGTTGGACCTGCGCAGCCTGGCGCCCCTCGACAAGGATGCAATCCTGGCGGTGACGCGCCACTGCAACCGCGTGCTGATCGTGCACGAGGATTCGAGGACCGGCGGTATCGGTGAAAGCCTTGCCGCGATTATCCAGGAAGAGGCGTTCGAAGCGCTCGACGCCCCGGTCCGCGTGCTCGGCGCGCTCGATGCGCCGGTGCCGTACTCGCCGCCGCTCGAAGAGTTCTTTCTCGTCAGCGAACAGGACATCTTCACGGCCGCTTCGCTGTTGTGTCGGTATTGAGGTATGCGTAAACGGGTCTTGTATGGAGGTTGCATGAAGAAGTGTCCCATCGCTGTCTACGTTGTCGCATTGTGCGTCTTGACCGCATCCGGCTTGTCCGCGGACGTGCGCACCGATCAGCGCGTCAAGTTCCAGCTCGGTGGCATGGCCGGCAAGCTGGTCGGCATGTTTGGCGGCAAGGCTGCGCGTGACGGCGTCACGACGAGCGTTGCGGTCAAGGGTGACCGCAAAGCGACGATGTCGGATACCACCGGGCAGATCATCGATCTTGCGGAAGAGAAGATCTACGACCTGGACGTCCGGCGCAAGACCTACACCGTGACGACGTTCGCCGAGTTGCGCCGCCAGATCGAACAGGCGCGCCGTGACGCGGAGAAGGCGGCGCAGGAACAACCGGCCGAGCCCGGCCAGCCGGCGCAGAAGGATCCGAACGCCAAGGAACTTGAGGTCGACTTCACCGTGGCCAAAACGGCGGAGACCAGGAACATCAACGGCTTCGCCACCACGAAGTCGGTGATGACGATCACCGTGCGCGAGAAGGGCAAGACGCTGGACCAGTCCGGTGGTCTCGTCATGACCACGGACCTCTGGCTGACCGCGAACGCGCCATCGACGAAGGACCTCGCCAATTTCGATATGCGCTACGCCGAGAAACTCTATGGTCCGGTGATGGCGGGCGCCTCGGCACAGGACCTGGCGATGGCCCTGGCGATGTATCCACAGATGAAACCGGCCATGGATCGCATGCGTGCCGAATCCGGCAAGCTCGAAGGCACGGCCATCCTGACCGACGTCAAGATGGAATCGGTGCCGCCCGGTACGGCCGGCGCATCATCAGCGGCATTGCCGGCACCCGAGCCTGAACAGAAGAAGCGCGGACTGGGCGGCATGCTCGGTGGCCTGAAGAAGATGGCCGAGCAGGCCGGTCAGGGCAGCGACAGCGGCAAGCCGGCGCAGCGCAGCATTGTGATGACGACGAGCGTCGAGATGGTGAAGCTCACGACGGACGTTGACGCGGCGTCCGTCGCGATGCCTGCCGGATTTACCGAGAAGAAATAGCTGCGGATCGTTCCAGAAGAAGTAGCGGCCGGTGCGCTACTTCTTTTTTCCGGTGAAGTCGGCCATGCCCATGCCGAAATCGACGATGCCCTTCATCGAGGCGCCGTCGACGTCACCGGTCACCTTGACGTCGAGATTGCCGTTCGGACCAGGGATGGCAAAGCTGATGTTCATCGCCTTGCCTTTGAGGGTGCCGGTGAAGTCGGCCTTGCCCTGAGGCGTTTCGATCGCCCCGGTCAGCTTTTCACCGTCCTGCTTGAACGTGGCCGTAACCGCGATCGGGCCCTCCGGGCCATTGACCGTCAGGTCCCACGCGCCTGAAACACCCTGAGCCAGCGCCGTTACGCCAACGATCAGCGTGAGTGCGAGTGCAGCCGCTAGGTTTCGAAACATCATGTCCTCCAGGCCGTCAATGATAAAGCAGAGTTGGTCAATCGGTGAGGCGCACGGCAATCAGGTCGCCGTCGATCTGCACGTCATGCTTTGACACGCCGACGCGCGGGTCCTGCACCATGGTGCCGGTCCTGATCTCATACGACCACCCGTGCCAGGGGCAGGTGACCACATCCTTCTGGTCGATCGGGCCTTCGCACAGTGGCCCGCCGCGGTGCAGGCACATGTTGTCGAGCGCGAAGAATTCGTTGCCCAGACGGAACAGGGCAACATGGCGGCCGTTGACGGTCACCATCTTGCCCTGTCCCGGCACGAAGTCGCCGACGTTCCCGACGGCTACGAATTCGTTCACTTACGCGCCGCGGGCGTCAGCGTGGTCTCGCGCCGTTCGGTGCCGCGCATGTAGACGACCTTCGCAGGCTGTCCGATCTTGAGCAGCTCCAGTGCGTAGGTGTAGTCGTAGATGTTGGTGATCGACTGTCCGGCGATCTCGACGATCACGTCGCCCTTGGCGAGGCCGGCCTGTTCGGCGGGCCCGCCGCCGATCACGCCGCCGAGCAGCAGGCCTTTGACGTCGGAGGCGTAGTCGGGGATCGTGCCGGTGAACAGGCGTAAGCCTGTGCGGCCGCCGCTGTCGGACTTTTGTTCCACTTTCGTGAACTGCGGCACGTCGCTGCTGTCCATCAGCCGCTTGACGATCGCGGTTGCCAGCTCGCTCACGCGATCCAGGTCTTCGTAGTTGATCTTGTCGGCGGTGTCGCTGGGCTTGTGGTACTCCTGGTGCGCGCCAGTGAAGAACGTGAGGCACGCCACGCCGACCGAGTTGAAGCTGCCGACGTCGGTCGGCTGGTACGGATCTTCCTGGAGCACCAGATCGAAGCCCGCGGCGACGTTGGCCTGTTCGAGCAGCTTCGGCCACATCGCGCTGGTGCCGGTGGCCTGCACCGTGAGTTTGTTGTCGTTGACGCGGCCGACCATGTCGAAGTTCAGGTACGCGGCCAGTTGTTCGTTCGGCACCAGCGGCTTGTTGACATAGGCGTTGGAGCCGAGCAGCCCGAGTTCCTCGCCGGACCAGAACGCGATCAACAGGTTGCGCTTGCGCGTCTGCTTCGACAGGGCGTCGGCGATGTTCAACACGGCCGTCGTGCCGGACGCGTTGTCGTCGGCGCCGTGGTGGATCTGGTTGAGATCCTGCTTGTCGGCCAGCGAGTTGCCCGCGCCGCCGCGGCCGAGATGGTCGTAGTGGGCGCCGACGGCGACCCAGGGCTTCGTGACGCCGGTGGTGGCGCCTGACGCCGGCAGGTAGGCGACGACGTTATTGCCGGTCTGCTGCTCGCGCAGGATCTGCGCGTTCAGCCTCAACTGCAGCTTCGGGATCGCAAATCCGGCGACATGCGGGTTGCCGCCGTCGAGTTCCTTCTGCACGGCTTCGAGCTGCTTGCTGGCCGCGGCGAAGATCGGCTCCGCCGCCGCACCGCTGATGCTGACGGCGACGAGCCCCGATCCCGCAATCGCCGTGTCGAAACTCATCGGCACCACGTTGCCGGCGTTCGGCGAGCGTGGACCTGTGACGACTACCATGCCCTTGGCTCCGCGCTGGCGCGCGGCCTGGGCCTTGTAGCGAAGATCGGCGTAGCGCGCGAGGATCGCCCGGGTCTTCTGATCGGCATCCTCAGGGAAGTAGCGGAGCACGACGACGATCTTGTCCTTGACGTCGAGGCCCTGGTAGCTGTCGTAGCCGAAGTCCTGCGAGTTCGGCACGACGAGGCCGTAGCCGGCGAAGACCGCGTCGCCGCTGATCTCTCCGGAGTCGGAGAATGACAGCGCCAGCACGTTCGATGCGCCGGTGAAGTCGGTCATCCCGGCCGTGAACTTCGAGCCGCCGTCCTTCGAGCCTGCGGTGAAGGTGAACGGCATGCGGAAGTCGGTCATGCCCGGCAGCGGCTTGGCGCCCATGCGCTTCAGCTCGGCGATCAGGTAGTCGCCGGCCAGCTTCTCACCGTTCGATCCGGTGAGGCGGCCTTCGAACTTGTCCGATGCCAGCGTGGTGACGTGCGCCTTCGTGCGCGACTGCGCAAAGGCAGGCGAGGCAAGAGCGACAGATACGGCGAGAGCGAAGAGGAACTTGTTGCGCATGACCTACTTCTTTGTATGGGGTTGACGCGGGCCGGCAGCCTTCAAAGCCGCCATTGCCGCTTGATGGTTCCACTGGGCCAGGTAGATCTGGCCAGCGGCCCCGGTGCCGCCCGCGCGGCTCGACGTGAACGCGATCTGCGTGCCGTCTGGTGACGGCACGGGCAGGCCGTCAAAGCCGGTGGAGTAGGTGATGCGCACCGGCTCCTTCGTGCCCGCCTTGTCGACCATGAAGACTTCGAAGTTTTCGAAGCCCAGCTTGTTCGACGCAAACAGGAAGTACTCGCCAGAGGGATGTTCGTATGGCGCCCAGCTCATCGCGCCGAAATCCGTGATCTGCTTCTTGTCGGTGCCATCCATCTTCATGGTCCAGACGTTGGCGATCAGGCCGTTCTCGTCGAAGTGACGCCACACGATGCGTCCGTCCTTGGTGAAGAACGTGCCGCCATCGTAGCCGGGCTCGGTGGTCAGGCGCTTCTGGCCCGTGCCGTCGGCCTTCATGATGTAGACCTCGGCGAAGTACGACGGATCGAGTTCGAGCTGCTTCTGTTCCGCCGGCGTCAGTGGTCGGTTGTAGGCGTCACGCATCGACGAGAACGCAATCCACTGACCGTCGTGCGAGTAGCCCGCCTCGGCGTCGTAGCCCTTCGCGTTGGTAAGCTGCTTCATCGCGCCGCTCTTTTCGTCGAACGCGAAAATGTCGAACGAGGGATCGTAGTCCCACGCGTAGCGGCGTTCCTTGCCAGAGGCGCGGAACTCGAGTTCTTCCTTCTGGTACTGCAGGGACTTCGGATCGAGATGCGTTGAGCCAAACAGGATCTCGCTGCTGTTGGGACGGAAGAACGCGCACGTCGTTTTGCCCATGCCGGGCGAGATGCGCTTGGTGTCGCCGCTCGTCAGGTCGAGCACGTAGATCTGGTAGAACGGATTGGCGGCGTCGCGCTCGCTCTGGAACACGAGGCGTTTGCCATCTGGTGACCAGTAGCCTTCGCCCGCGCGCTTGCCTTCAACGGTCAGCCGTCGCACGCGGCTCAGAAACGTCCGCTCTTCCCCGCCGGGGCCACCGGCTGATGCTGCGGACTGCTGCTCACGTGCCGCGAACGACCCCGTGCCGAGGACGACCACCGCGCACACCACTGCCCACATCCGAATTCGCATCCGCCCATTCTATAGAGGGCCGCGCGGCTGGGAAAGACGTTAGGATGACCCCATGATGCGCACGGCCTCAATTGGCGCCCTGATTCTCGTGATTGTCGCGATCACGCTGGTCGCCGCGCCGATCTCCGTAGAAGTACGTATGCTCGAGGTCGTTGGTGAGGGTGCGAAGTACTGGCCGCGTTGGCGGGGACCGTCAGGGCAAGGCCAGGTAGCGGCCGGGCCATACACGGAAAAGTGGGCGCCCGCGACCCATGTCTGGAAGACCGCGGTGCCCGGCCGTGGCAATTCATCGCCGATCGTCTGGGGTGACCGTATCTTCCTGACCACTGGGTACGGCAACGGCGAGAGGCTCTCGTTGCTCGCTTTTTCACGCACCGACGGCAAGCAGCTGTGGGAGACGTTCATTCCCCAGAACGGCGTCGAATACGTGCACTACAAGAACGGCTTCGCGTCGGCGACGCCGGCGACCGATGGCGAGCTGATTTACGCTTCGTTCGGGCGTCATGGCCTCTTCGCGTTCGACTTCAACGGCAAGCTGGTCTGGCAGCACAAATTCGGCATCATCGACAACTACCACGGCCCTGCCGGCTCGCCGGTGCTCTACAAGGACCGCATCTTCATCTACCAGGACGCCAACCCCGCGCCGAATCAACCGGCGTTTGTCGGCGCCTTCGACAAGAAAACCGGCAAGCCGATCTGGACGACGCCTCGCAACGAGAGCGTGGGCTGGGGGACGGCGGTCGTTATCAATACGGGCGAGCGCGACGAGTTGATCGTCAGCAGCCAGCGGCGCGTTGCCGCGTACGACCCTGACACCGGCAAGGAGCTGTGGACGGTTCGCGGCAACACCTTTGAGGTGATTCCGACGCCGGTGGTGGCGCACGGCCTGGTGTTTGCGTCGTCCGGTCGCGCGGGCCCGACGATCGCGATTCGTCCTGGCGGCAGCGGCGACGTGACGAGTTCGCATGTCGCCTGGAGTTCGCCGCGCGGTTCGCCCTTTGTGCCGTCGGGCATCGTCGTGGGAGAGCTGCTCTACCTGATCAACGACATGCAAAGCATCCTGACCGTCTACGAAGCCGTATCCGGAAAGCTGGTCTACCAGGAGCGCCTGGGCGTCGCGATTCGCGAGGGGTTCTCGGCGTCGCCCGTGCACGTCAACGGCAAGCTCTATTTCACCAACGACGAGGGGCAGACGTTTGTGGTGGAGGCGGGGCGCAGCTTCAAGCTGCAGCACATCAACGAACTCGGTGAGCAGACGCTGGCATCGCCCGCGCTCGTTGATGGCACGTGGTACTGGCGGACGGCGTCGTCGCTGCGCGCCATCCGCTAGCGGCGGCTGTCGCCTACTTCAACTGAAAACTGATCTCCGTCGGCTTGCCGGCGGTGATGGTGATTTTCTGCGGCGCGCCCTTCAGCGCTTCGTGCCACACGCGTGCTTCGTAGGTGCCCGGCGGCACGTTGTCGATCGTAAAGCGCCCGTCGGCGCCAGAGATCGCGGCGGCTTCGTCGGTCACGACCATCCAGCCACGCATCCACGGGTGCGTGTTGCAATTGAGCCGGATGACGCCGGCCGCGCCGATCGGTTTGCTGATCGTGATCCCGGGAACCGGGATCGCGACGTTGAAAATCGTCCGGCCGTTTTCCAGTTGCGCCTGAGTCGTGTGCAGCACGGGATCCTTGCTGCTGGTCTTCACCGACGAGTTCGGCCGCGCCAACTGCACGCGAGGGGCGAAACGGCACTTGTCGTTCATGACGGTGCCTTCTGCCCCGGCAGCGCGCTTGACGCCGGTCAGGATGACGACCGCGTTGGCGAGCTGGCCCTGGGCGGTCGCCACGATCGCTTCGTCAGGCAGTTCGGCGCCGCACACTTTTTGATCGATCGTGACCCGAATCGGCACCGCGCCCTTGGCGGTCGTGCTGATCGTGCCGGTGACGCTACCGGTTTGCGCGGCTGCTATTTGCGCGCACGCCAGGGTTCCAAGTATTCCCAGAGCAAGTAACCGACCCATCGCACTCCTCGTGTTTCGCGTTCGTTCAGTGGAATCGTGGCGCCGACCGACGCGGCGAGCGCTCCCGTTCCAGTCAGGCCTTTTCGAATCTGCGGCGTCAGCGCCAGTTCATCATTCTCGCCGTTCAATTCGACGCCGAGCGTCCAGGTTTGCGGCGAGCCGTTGGTGTCGCGGCCGATGTAGGCGTTGTAGACGAACGCCCGCTCCGCCTTGAGCCGATCGGTCGGCAGTTCGACCTTGACGTGTCCCTGCAGGTACCAGTCGCGAACCATCGTGCCCGCGCTGATGAATGGCTCAAAGACCGTGACGGCCCTGGAAACGGCGGCTTCAAGGCCGACGGCGAAGATGCTCGACGTGTTCGAGAACAGCGCGTGCTTGACCGCGGCTTCGACTTCGTCGACGCCATCGTTGGTGACCGGAACGCCGATCTCGAACATCGAACGCTTGCCAAGCCGGCGCTCGTAGAGGCCCTTGATCTCCATCTCAGTCTCGCCGTTGCGGTGGCTGATTGCGGGCAGGATCAGGAACTCGTTCTCCGGGAACGCCTTTTCCGTGATGATCGGGCGTGGAAAGTTCGTGTTGCCATTCGGCCATCCGCGTTCGGCGCAGAAACCGCGGATGTGCGACACGAAGCCGCGGATCTGCTCCGCGGTCAGCGAGTCTTCGAACGCCGGCATCTGCGGCGACAAGCCAACACCGGGTCCGCCCTTGGCGATGGCGCGTTCCCAGTCGGCGTCAGGTTCTGCGGTCGTCAGCTTGCAGTCCGTAAAATCCATCGGCTCGACCGTGACGGTCGGCTCGTCGATCTTGCCGGTGCCGTCCTGGGCGTGACAGCGCGCGCACCAGGCGCCCCACATCTCGGGAATGGTCGTTGGTTGCGGTTGGTCCTGGCCGGAGACGGCGAGGGTTGCGGCCAGCAGTAGGGTGATCAACCACAAGACTATGACGAACTTCGATGCATTTCTCCAAAGATGAGATGCGTTCGCAGCTTTGCGTCGCCGTCCATGACCATTCGTTGGCTGGAAACGACCACTCATTGAAAGGAGGTCGCACTCCTGCAATGGGGTCGCTACGCTTGGTGAGATGGTTCAGGCTCTTCTTCTCGCGATTGCGTTGCTGCAGGCGACCCAGCCAGGCACCACTGTTTCCGGCAAGATCACCCAGACCGAAAGCGGCCAGCCGTTATCGGGCGCGCTGGTCGTGATCGACGAGCTCCGGCTCGAGGTTCGCGCCGGCGAGGATGGCGCGTATCGATTCGACAACGTGCCGCCGGGCGACTACCACGTCGGCATTCGCGCCGAGGGCTACAGCACGCGGCGAACCGAGTTCAAGGTCGCCACGACGCCCGTTGAGCTGAACATCTCCATTGATTTCGACATGCACTTCGCCGAAGTCCTGTCGGTGAGCCCGACGGCCAGGCCGCAGTTCGAGTCGTATCAGCCGACGACGGTGCTCGACGGCCAGGAGCTGACCAAGAATCTCGAAGCGACGATCGGCGCCACGCTGTCGGAGGCTCCCGGTGTTGCGATGCGCGAGTTCGGCGCGGCATCAGCGCGGCCGGTCATTCGCGGCCTCGACGGCGATCGCATTTCGGTGCTCGAGGACGGCCAGCGCATGGGTGATCTCTCGAGCCAGTCCGGCGATCACTCAGTGCCGACCAATCCCGCCGCGGCTCGCCGAATCGAAGTCGTCCGTGGCCCGGCCACCCTGCTCTATGGCGCCAACGCCATCGGCGGTCTGGTCAACGTCATCACGGATTCCATTCCGTCTGAACGCACGACCGGCACCTCCGGGAATTTCACCTTCAATGGCGGCACCAACGGCGGCGCTGCCGGCGGCGCCGGTGACATTCACGTCGGCAATGGCAAGTTTGCGCTGCACTTTGGTGGTGCCGGCAATCGCTCGGGTGACTACAAGACGCCGGATGGCTCGGTCGATAACTCGCAGTCCCGGATGGGCATGGGGCAGATCGGTGTCTCGCGCACCGGCGAGAAGCAGTATGTCGGCGTCAGTTACGGCTACGACAACTCCGAGTACGGCATTCCGATCGTCGAAGAAGGCATGATCCGGCTGACGCCGAAGCGCCACGCGATCAGCGCCCGTGCCGGCGGACAAAACCTTGACGGCTGGCTGCAGGGGTATCGCGCGACCATCGGTGTTCGCAAATACGAGCACTCCGAACTCGAGGGTGATGAGGTCGGCACCACGTTCAAGAACGACACCGTCGAGGGCGAAGTGCTGCTCTCGCACCGCCGTACTGGCCGCCTGGTCGGCAGCTTTGGCGGCTGGTTCATGAATCGCGCCTTCAACGCGATTGGCGATGAAGCGCTGTCGCCGCCGGTTGATCAGCGATCCGCCGCCGCGTTCATCTATGAAGAAGTGGAGTCGCCGCACGCCACACTGCAGTTCGGCGGCCGCGTCGATCACGTGCATTTCATGCCCGAACAGGGGCGTCGCGAGCGCACGTTCAACGAGTGGTCCGCGTCAGCCGGCCTGCTGCTCAAGCCGCAGGCGGCGAAGGACAACTTCGTGGTCGCCCTCAACCTCGCGCGCGCGTCACGTTATCCGTCGCTCGAGGAGTTGTATTACTTCGGGCCGCATCCCGGGAACCTGGCATTCGAGATCGGCAACGACGAGCTTGCCGCCGAGCACGCGCTTGGGTTTGACCTGTCGGTGCGCGCCCGCGGCGAGCGTTTCGAGGGCGAGGTTACCTATTTCCGCAACGACATCAGCAACTACATCTTCCGGCAGCCGACCGGCCAGATCGAGGAAGACTTCCCGGTGGTTCGCAACATCGAGGCCGACAGCGTTCTGACCGGTATCGAGGCGCACGGTGACGTGAAGCTGACGCCGGAACTGACGTTCGAGCTGACCTACGACTGGGTCCAGGGCGAGCTGAAGGAATCAGGGGATCCGCTGCCGCGCATTCCGCCGTATCGCGTCCTGGGCGGTCTGACCTACCAGAAGAATGCGTTCCAGATCGGTGGCAGCGCGCAGTTCGTGGCGGAACAGGATCGCGTGTACGGCGATGAATTGCCGACAGAGGGCTACACCACCGCGAAGTTCTTCGCGTCGTATTCGTTCCAGAAGGGCGGTGTGCTCAACACCGTCACCGCCCGTCTCGACAACGCGATGGACGCGCTCTATCGAAACCACCTCAACTATCTGAAAGATCTGCTGCCTGAAGTGGGCCGCAGCTTCAAGGTGGTGTACTCGCTCGGCTTCTAGGCCGGTCGATGCTTGTTGGCGAACGCCACCAGGCGCGTCGCCACGTGATCGGCGCGCTCCTGCTGCACCCAGTGCCCGGCGCCGTCGACCAGCTCGACGCCTTCAAACCTGGTGCAGCTTCGCTCCATGCGATCGAGACTGCCGGCGTTCTGATACACGCCCCAGTCGCTCTTGCCAGACAGGAACATCGCCGGCACGTCGATCGTGCGGCCGGCGAACAGTTGCGTCTCAGCCGACAAACGGGGATTGCGGCCGACGCGGTACGACTGCAGCCCGCCCTGGAATCCAGTCCGCCCGTACTCCGACGCGTACACCTTCAACGCCTCGTCGGGTAGCCACTTGCAGGCTGCGATTTGCGCGGCGGTGGGCATGTCGATCGCCACCTGCTCGGCCATGCCCTTGTCACGGTCCATCACGTAGTAGCGCGGCAACTTCGCCTGCTCGGTTGCCGCGTTCGACGTCAGCGGGAACGGCTTGTTGTTCGGCCAGTCGCCGCTTTTGGCGTGGTAGTAGGCGCGCAGGAAATCGTGAATGCCTTGTGGCGGGTGCCACATGTTCTCGTTGGCTTCCCGAGTGGTGTAGTAGGTCTGGTAGTGCTTGCGCGGCGGCGTCAGCTGACCCAGCGCCTCGTCACCCGATGCGGCCTGAGGCGTGGCTGGCGGGGCAGGTTGGTTTGCCGTGTTGAAGGGCAGCGGGCCCGGCGCCCCGAACGGCGCGCTCATCATCACGACCGACCGGAACACGTCAGGACGCGTCAGCGCGCACCAGCCGGCGGTCGGCGACCCGAAGTCGTGACCGACAACCAGCGACACGTGGCGATGCCCGAGCGCGTTGATCAGCGCCATCATGTCGCGGACGCGATTCAACGTCGAAAACGGCGTCA